>Ga0302299_10000460_pt1 | contig 22082 bp, 19 predicted proteins | sample III_Fen_N3_4_FD_198795 | JGI IMG/M metagenome (GOLD analysis project Ga0302299, IMG submission 198795) | Peat permafrost microbial communities from Stordalen Mire near Abisko, Sweden - III_Fen_N3_4 | ecosystem: Environmental > Terrestrial > Soil > Wetlands > Permafrost | place: Sweden: Abisko... | reverse complement strand
ATGGAGGCCTCGAGCAGCGGGCTCGAGATGGCGTTGCGGGCGGCGTTGACGGCCCGACCCTCGCCCGTGGCGTGGCCGATGCCCATGAGGGCGGAGCCGGCGTTGCTCATGATCATCTTCACGTCGGCGAAGTCGGTGTTGATGATGCCGGGGGTGGTGATGAGGTCGGTGATGCCCTGCACGCCCTGGAGCAGCACCTCGTCGGCCATCTTGAACGCGTTGACCATGGAGGTCTTGTCGTTGGAGACGGTGAGGAGCCGGTCGTTGGGGATGACGATCTGGGTGTCGACCTTCTCCTTCAGCTTCTGGATGCCCTGCTCGGCCTGCACCGAACGGCGGCGACCCTCGAAGGTGAAGGGGCGGGTGACGACGCCGATGGTGAGCGCGCCCAGGTTCTTGGCGATCTCGGCCACCACGGGCGCGCCACCGGTGCCGGTGCCGCCACCCTTGCCGGCGGTGATGAACACCATGTCGGCACCCTTGAGCACGTCCTCGATCTCGGCCCGGTGCGACTCGGCGGCCTCGCGGCCCACCTCCGGGTCGCTGCCGGCGCCGAGGCCCCGGGTGAGGTCACGGCCGATGTCGAGCTTGACGTCGGCATCGCTCATCAGCAGGGCCTGCGCATCGGTGTTCACCGCGATGAACTCGACGCCCTTGAGGCCGGCGTCGATCATGCGGTTCACGGCGTTCACACCGCCCCCACCGACTCCGACGACCTTGATGACGGCCAGGTAGTTCTGCGGGTTGCCGGCCATGGGACACGCACCTCCAGGGTGACGAGTGGTAGTTGAGCTGGTGATACGCGCCGAGCCGGGCCCCCGACGGGAGCCCGGCCTGACCCTTGACTGAAGGTCGAGGGTTGGGTGAACCTTTGGTTTGGGTGGAAACCTTACGCACAGGCACTCGCACGGGTCAAGGTCGGCGCGTTCGGAACCTGGACGTCGACGGTGCAGAAGCTGTGGGGTTGCAGGTGGCCCAACATGGTGGCCACCGCGACCATCTTGGCGTCGAGCTCGGCGAGCGAGCCGACCACCACCTTGCCACCGGAGCGGATGCGCAGGGCGAGCGCACCGGAGCGGTCGACGGCGATCCAGGCCACGTCGGGCTTCACCGAGGCGGGGAGGGCCCGGGTGAGGCGGATGGCGGCCGTGGAGTGGGCCACCTGGCGCCCCGGTGTGGCCGGGGCCACGCCGACGAGGCGCACCAGCCCGGCAGGCGGGTTGGTCACCTGGGCCAGGGCGCGCCCGTGGACGTCGACGAGCAGCCAGCCCTTGCCGTGGCTGATCTGGGCCACGGGGTGGCGCTCGGTGACCGTGATGCGGACGGTGGCGGGCCACTCGCGGCGCACCGCGGCCGTGCGCACCCAGGGCAGGCGGCGCAACCGGGCCACCGCCGCGGCGGCGTCGACGTCGAGCATGGGCCGGCCGGTGTGGATGCCGGCGGCGGCCTGCAGCTCAGCGGCCGAGGTGTGGGCGGTGGGCGCGACGCGGAGGTGGCGCACCGAGAGCAGCGGCGACTGGGTGAGCCCGGCCAGCAGCACGAGCGTGGCGGCCACGCCGGCGGCCCAGGCGATGCGGCGCAGGCGGCGGCGCCCCTCGTCGATGCGGACCTCGACGCGGCGGGCCCGCAGGCGCGAGTCGACCACCACGCGTCCGTCGGCCGAGCGCCGTGAGGCGGGCACCTTCGCGGCGACGGCTGCCGATGCGGGCTTCGCGGCCTTCGGCGGCAGGGGCGTGCGGGGCGCTGCGGCCTTGGGCGGCGGGGGCGTGCGGGGCGCTGCGGGCTTCGCGGCCTTGGGCGGCGGGGGCTTCGTCGTCGCGGCCTTTCCGGCCTCGGCCTTCGTCGTCGCGGGCTTCGCGCCCTCGGCCTTGGGCGGCGGGGGCTTGCGGGGCGTCGCGGCCTCGGCCTTTGTCGGCGCGGCCTTCGCGGTCGCGGCCTTCGGCGGCGGGGGCTTGCGCGCGGACGGGGCCTTGCCGGCGGGGGGCGGTGGCGGTGGCGCGGGCTTGGCGGCCGCAGCCGCGGGCGCCGGCGGCGTGGTCGACGCGCCCTTCGGCGGCGCCCCCTTGGCGGGACGGCCCTTCGGGGGCGCGTCGCGGCGCTTGGCGGCGGCGACCTCGTCGGGCTTGAGGCGCGGCGGTCGGGTGGTGGGGGGCGTCGGGCCCGTCACGCGTCGGCCTCGGGCAGCGGCGGGAAGCCCACGAGGTGGGTCTCGGGGTGCAGCACCACACCGGCGTGGGCGGCGACACGACGGCGCACCTCGACCATCAGCGCGAACACGTCGTCGGCCCTGCCGCCCGCGTCGGCCTGGATGAAGTTGGCGTGCTTGGGCGACACCTCGGCGGTACCGACCCGGAGGCCCTTGGCACCGGCGGCCTCGACCAGCCGGCCTGCCGAGTCGCCCGGAGGGTTGGTGAAGACGGAGCCGGCGTTCTGGCCGCCGGGCTGGTGCTCGCGCCGCCACCGGACGATGTCGCGGACCTCGGCCTCGGCCGTGGCCGCGTCGCCGGCCGCGAGGGCGAACTCGGCCCACACCACGACCTGCGTGGACGTGACAGCGGAACGCCGATAGCCGAGGTCGAGGGCCGATGCGGGCACCTCACCATCCTCGCCGGTGGCGAGGTCGACCACGCGGACCCTCTGCAGGGTGGAGGCGGTGTCCGAGCCGTGTCCACCGGCGTTCATGCGCACCGCGCCACCGACCGATCCCGGCACCCCCACCGCCCACTCGAGCCCGGTGAGCCCCGCGGCTGCGGTGCGACGTGCCAGCACCGGGAGGCTCACGGCCGCGCCGGCCCGCGCGACGGTCCCCGTCAGGGTGATCTCGCCGAAGCCGGCGCCGAGCAGGACCGCGAGGCCGTCGAACCCGGCGTCGGCCACCAGCAGGTTCGAGCCCTTGCCCACCACCAGCGTCGGGACACCGGTGGCGTGCACGGCGCGGGCCACCTCGCCCAGCTCGTCGGCGTCGGCGACCTCCACGGCCACGGCGGCGGGGCCACCCACGCGGTAGGTGGTCAACGGGCCGAGGGGCACGTCGGTGCGGGCCCGCAGGCCGAGCAGGGCGGCCACCTCGGCCGCGGCGCTCACGCCGGCCTCCCGTCGAGCCGCGCCTGCACCTCGTCGGCCAGCAGCGTGATGTCACCGGCACCCAGCGTGAGGCAGAGGTCGCCGGGGCGCAGCTCGCCCGCCAGGTAGCCCGCCAGGTCGGTGCGCCGGGGCAGGTAGGCCACCCGCTTCCAGGGGTGGGCGTCGAGCACGGCGTGCACCAGCAGCTCACCCGACACCCCCGGGCGGGGGGCCTCACCCGCGGCGTACACGTCGGTGAGGGCCAGCACGTTGGCGCCGTCGAAGGCGTCGGCGAAGTCGGCCCACAGCGTGGCGGTGCGGCTGTAGCGGTGCGGCTGGAAGGCGCACACCACCCGGCGCCAGCCGCCCCCGTTGGCGGCGGCCAGTGCGGCCTCCACCTCGGTGGGCAGGTGGGCGTAGTCGTCGATGAAGGTCACGCCCGCGGCGCTGCCCCGGAACTCGAAGCGCCGGGCCACACCGGCGAAGCGGCCGAGCGCGGTGACCGCGGCCTCGACCGGCGCGCCCATGAGCACGCCGGCCACCAACGCGGCGGTGGCGTTGCGGGCGTTGTGGATGCCGGCAAGGGGCAGGGTGACGCGGGCCAGCTCCTGCCCGTGGTGGACGATGGCGAAGTGGCTCGACGCCCGCTCCCCCACCACGTCGACGATGCGGTAGTCGGCCTCGGCGGAGGTGCCGTAGGTGGCGCCCCCGAAGGTGGCGGCCAGCGCGGCGGCGCGCTCGTCGTCGGCGCACAGCACCCGTGGACCGGGTGCCTCGCGCACGAACTCCTCGAAGGCCGCTTCGAGCCCGGGCCAGCCGCCGTAGTGCTCGAGGTGGTCGGGCTCGACGTTGGTCACCACCACGGCGCCCGTGTTGAGCCGCAGGAACGAGCCGTCGGACTCGTCGGCCTCGACCACGAAGAGGTCGCCCTCGCCCCACCCCGCACCGGTGCCGATCTCGTTGACGTCGCCGCCGATGACGAACGACGGCTGCAGGCCGGCCTCGCGCAGCACCAGGGCGAGCATCGACGAGGTGGTGGTCTTGCCGTGCGTGCCCGCCACGGCCACCGTGCGGCGGATGTGGGCGATGGCCCCGAGCGCCTCCGAGCGGTGCAGCACGGGGATCCCGCGGCGGCGGGCCTCCTGCACCTCGATGTTGCGCTCGGGCACCGCGGTGGAGATCACGACCGCGTCGACGTCGCCGATGTTGGTCGGGTCGTGGCCGATGAACACCGTGACGCCCTGCGCCCGCACCCGCTCGACCGCGGCCGAGGACTTGATGTCGCTCCCCGTGACGTGGTGGCCCATGCCGACGAGCACGGACGCCACGGCGTTCATGCCGGTGCCGCCCACCCCGATGACGTGCAGCGAGCGCGGGTGCGTGAGGTCGATGGCCGAGGCCTCAGCCACGGGCCTGCTCCTCGATCAGCCGGGCCACGCGCTCGGCGGCGTCGGGTCGGGCCGCGGCGAGCATCGCGCGCGCCATGGCCGCGCGCCGGTCGGGCGAGGTGAGGATGGCGTCGAGCTCGGTGGCGAGGCGCTCGGGGGTGCAGTCCTCGTCGGGCACCAGCACCGCCCCGCCCGAGGCCACGAGGCTCTCGGCGTTGGCGCGCTGGTGGTCGCGGGGCGCGATCGGCAGCGGCACGAGGATGGCGGGGACGCCCACGGCGGCGAGCTCGGCCACGCTGCCACCGGAGCGCGACACCACCACGTCGGCGGCCAGCAGCAGCTCGTCGACGCGGTCCTCGTACTCGACGAGCTGGTAGATGAGCCCGCCGGGCTCCAGGCGGGGCGCGGCCGCGGCCGCGTCGGCGAAGTCGCGCCGGCCCACCACGTGGCGGATCGCGAGGTCGGCGCGCGACGCCCACGCGTCGGCGAGCCCGCGCACGGCCGTGTTGATGCGGCGCGAGCCGAGGGAGCCGCTGGTGACGGCCACCACCGTGCGGTCGGCGGGCAGCTCCAGCGCCACGCAGGCCTCGCGCCGGGCCACGTCGCGGTCGGCAGCGGCCCGCTCGGCGGCGGCCACGATCTCGGGACGGAGGGGGTTGCCGGTGACCACCGCACGTGGCAGGTCGGTGCCCTCGAAGGACACGGCCGAGGCCGCGGCGAAGCGGCGCAGGACGCGGTTGACCGCGCCGGCACGGGCGTTCTGCTCGAGCAGGACCAGCGGCACCCGGCACACGACCGCGCCGACCCCGCAGGCGAAGCTGGCATAGCCGCCGAGCACCACCACCACCGCCGGTCGGCGCCGCCGCACGATGCCGATGCCGCGCCACAGCCCTCGCACCAGGCCCCACGCCGCGGCCAGGTTCTGCAGCGTCAGGCGGCGCTGGATGCCGCGGCCCGGCAGCTCGTCGAGCGAGAACCCGGCCGGAGGGACGAGCGACCGCTCGACGCCCCGGTCGCCGCCGACGAAGTGGATCTCGGAGGGCTTGCGGCCGTGCGCGACGAGCGCCTCGGCCACGGCGATGCCGGGGAGGAGGTGACCAGCGGTGCCCCCGCCGGCGATGAGGATGATCGACCGAGGGTCCGGGGCCGTCATCCGCGCGCGCTGGACGGTGCCGTGCCCTGGAGCCGCCGGCCCCGGACCCGACGGTCGGCGGTGCGGGCCCGGGCTGCGGCCGGTGCCTTGGCGGCGACCGGCGCGGGGTGCCGGGCCACGTTGAGCAGCAGGCCCGCCGCGGCCAGCGTGAGCAGCAGGGACGAGCCGCCGAAGGAGATGAACGGCAGCGGCACCCCGGTGATGGGGAGGATGCCGATGACCGCGCCGATGTTCACGAACGCCTGGACGACGAGCCAGGTGGTGATGCCCGTGGCCATGAGCGTGCCGAACAGGTCGCTGGCCCGCATGGCGGTGCGGATGCCGAGCACGGCCAGGGCGACGAAGAGGGCGATGACGAGCGTGGCGCCCACGAGGCCCAGTTCCTCGCCGATGATCGAGAAGATGAAGTCGGTGTAGGCGAACGGCAGGAAGCCCCACTTGGCGCGTGACGCGCCGAGCCCGAGCCCGAACATGCCGCCGCTGGCGAGCCCCACCTGCGACTGGATCAGCTGGTAGCCCTTGTGCTGCGGGTCGGCCCACGGGTGCAGGAACGACAGGATGCGCGCCCGCCGGTAGGCCGAGGCCAGGGCCAGGACCACCGCGGCTCCGGCGCCGAAGGTGCCGTAGGCGGCCAGGGACCGAGCGGGTGCGCCGGCGACGACGAGCACGGCGAAGACGATGGTGGCCACCACGATGGTGGTGCCGAGGTTGGGCTGCATCATGATCAGGAACGCCACCGCCCCGAGCACCACGACCACGGGCCGCACCGAGTAGCGCACGTCGGTGATGCGGTCGGCGCGCCGGGCGAGCAGGTCGGCCACGAACAGCAGCACGCCGAGCTTGGCGATCTCCGAGGGCTGGATCTGGATGGGCCCGAAGCCCACCCAGCGCGTGGCGCCGTTGGCGGTGATGCCCACCCCGGGCACGAGCACCGCGATGAGGCCCGCCAGCGAGAGCAGCAGCGCCAGCCGCGCGTGGCGGCGCCACCACGACACGTCGACGTAGAGCATGAGGATCATGGCGATGACGCCGAAGAACATCCACAGCGCCTGCTTGGTGAAGTAGGTCCACGAGGACCCGGTGTCGTTGAGCGCCACCACCGACGAGGCCGACAGCACCATGACGAGGCCGATGATGTTGAGCACGACCACCACGGTGAGCAGCAGCCAGAACGTGCCGGTGTCGGTGCCGGGGGGCGACGGGATGCGCTCGCGGAAGCGCGCCAGCGGCACGCGGCGCGGATCGCGGTCGGAGGCGGTCTTCACGTCGGCGCGCCCCCTTGCCGGACCAGCTGGTCCACCGCGCGGATGAAGTCGTCGCCACGCTCGCCATACGAGCCGTACCAATCGAACGAGGCGCAGCCCGGGGAGAGCACGACCACGTCGCCGGGCACGGCCAGCTCGCTCGCCGCCCTCACCGCCTCGTCCATCGATGCGGCGGCGACCACGGGGCGCCGGCCGTCGAACGCGGCCGCCACGTCGGGCGCGGCCTCGCCGATGGCGACCACCGCGCGCACGTGGGGCGTGGCCTCGGCCAGCACCGAGAGGTCGAGGCCCTTGTTGCGGCCACCCGCCACGAGGACCACCGAGTCGAATGCGCCGACCGCGGCGAGGGTGGCGTGCGGTGCCGTGGCCTTCGAGTCGTCGTAGAACCTCACCCCGCCAGCTTCGCCCACCAGCGTGACGCGATGGGGGAGGCCACGGAACGAGCGCGCCGCACGGGCGGCACCCTCGACGGTCGCTCCCCCGGTGACGGCCGTGGCTGCGGCCGCGAGCACGTTGGCGATGTCGTGCGGGAACGCGCGCGGCAGGTCGGCGATGGCGAGGAACGGCGAGCCGCCCGGGCCCAGGAGCTCGTTGCCGAGCCGCCACCAGTCGGCGTCGCCGTGGAGCGAGAAGGTGACGAGGTTCGCCAGGCCCGAGGCGTTGCGCCGCACCACCGGGTCGTCGGCGTTGGCCACGGGGCGGTCACCCGGGCCGAGGTTGCGCCAGATGCGGGCCTTGGCGGCCTCGTAGCTGGCGAGGCTGTCGTGCACGTCCTGGTGGTCGGGTGCGAAGTTCAGCCAGGTGGCCACCCTCGGGCGGAACTCCGTGCTGACGCCCAGCCCGAACGACGACGCCTCGACCACGAACATCTCGGGAGCCGGGTCGTCGATGGCCTCGACGAGCGGCACGTCGGCGTTGCCGGCCACCATCGGGCGGCGACCCGACTCGAGGAGCATCTGCTCGACGAGCGAGGTGACCGTGGTCTTGCCGTCGGTGCCCGTGACGGCGAGGCAGGGCCGGTCGTCCCACTCGGCCGCGAGGTCGTACTCACTCCGCAGCGGCACGCCCGCCACCCCCGCGGCGTGGTGCACCGGGTGGGCCTCGGGGATGCCGGGGCTCAGTGCCACGAGCTCGGCTCCGGTGACGAGCGCGGCCAGGCGAGCGGCGTCGGGGGCCTCGGCCAGCTCGATGCCGAGGTCGGCGGCCGAGCGGCGGGTCGCGTCGGTCGGCCGGTCGTCGGTGGCCACCACCTCGTAGCCGCGTCGCTGCAGCGCCCGCGTGACCGCGGCGCCCACCACCCGGAGGCCCACGACGACCGCGCGCGGCTCCCCCACGGTCACTTCCGGATGCCGAAGTTGAGGAAGTCGGCGTAGTAGATGCCCAGGCCCAGCGCGGTGAAGAGCCCCGCGATGATCCAGAAGCGGACGATCACCGTGGTCTCCGGCCAGCCGCGTTGCTCGTAGTGGTGGTGGATCGGCGCCATGCGGAAGATGCGCCGTCCGAACAACCGGAAGCTCGCCACCTGCAGGATGACCGACATCGTCTCGAGCACGAACAGGCCGCCGATGACGGGCAGCAGGAGCTGGGTGTTCGACAGCAGCGCCAGGCCCGCCAGGCACGCACCGATGGCGAGCGCGCCCGTGTCGCCCATGAACACCCGCGCGGGGAAGGCGTTCCACCACAGGAAGCCGGCGCACGCGCCGGCCATCGACGCGGCGACGACCGCCAGGTCGAGGGCGTGGGGGATCTGGTACACGGGGTAGCGGAAGGCCCAGAAGCAGATGATCACGAACGCCACGAACGCCTGCAGGGCCGAGCCCGCGGCGAGTCCGTCGAGGCCGTCGGTGAGGTTCACCGCGTTCGTCATGCCGACGATGAAGAGCACCGCCAACACCGTCCACCAGTACGGGCCGAGGTCGAAGTGGAAGTTGTTGTAGCGGGTGAACGACAGGTCGGTGTGCGGCGCGGCGTGCAGGTTGATGGTGAGCACGCCGAAGATGATCCCGACGGCGAGCAGCCCGAAGAACTTCGCCCGCTTGCTCAGGCCCAGGTTCCGCTCGTTGCGCACCTTGATGAGGTCGTCGACCATGCCGACGCCGCCCGCGCCCAGCGTGAGGAACATGAGGAAGAGCCCCGAGCGCGTGAACACCAGGCCCTCGCGCACGTGGGCCACGGCGTACCCGGTGGCCGCCGCCGCGACGATGGCGATGCCACCCATGGTCGGCGTCCCCGCCTTGGTGGCGTGCTGCTTCGGCCCCTCCTCGCGGATCGGCTGGCCGACGCGGTGGTCGATCAGCCACATGATGAGGAACCGGGTGCCGACGAGCGACACCGCGAGCGACACGCCGCCACCGATGAGGAGCGCGATCACGTGGCCGCACCTCCAACCGAGGCGCGCAGCAGCTCACGTGCCACGGCCCGGTCGTCGAACGGGAGGACCGAGGTGCCGATGGTCTGCGTGGTTTCGTGGCCCTTCCCCGCGACCACCACGACGTCGCCGGGGTGTGCCAGGGCAAGCGCCTCGGCGATGGCGGCCCGACGATCGGGCTCCACCACCAGTCCGGAGGTGTCCTGCATGCCGTCCTTCACTGCGTCGATGATGGCCAGAGGGTCCTCATCGCGGGGATTGTCGGACGTCAGGACTACCCGATCGGCCCCCCGGGACGCCATCTCGCCCATCACCGGCCGCTTGGCGCGGTCGCGGTTCCCACCGGCCCCGAACACCAGGATCACCTGGTGGGGCCCGGCGAGGGGACGGGCCGCCTCGAGCACCCGTGCCAGGCCGTCGGGCGTGTGCGCGTAGTCGACGACCACGAGGAACGGCTGGCCCTCGTCGACGACCTCGAAGCGCCCGGCCACGTTGCCCGCCGCTGCCAGACCGGAGCGGACGGCGTCGATCGGCAGGCCCAGCTCGAGGGCGGCGGTGGCCGCGGCCAGCGCGTTCTCGACGTTGAACGACCCGGCCAGCGGCACGTGCAGCCGCGTGCCGCGCCACGTGAGCGTGGTGCCGTGGGCGTCGGCGACCAGGTCGGTGGCGTCGTCGAGGGAGTAGCCGACCGTCGGGATGCTCGCGGCGTCGCGCAGCAGCCGGCCGTTCGGGTCGTCGAGGTTCACCACCGCGCGCTGCGCCAGCGCCGGCTCGAACAGCAGCGCCTTGGCCTTGAAGTAGTCGGCCATGGTGCCGTGGAAGTCGAGGTGGTCACGGCTCAGGTTGGTGAACACGGCCACGCGGAACGTGGTGCCGTCGACGCGGTGCTGGGCCAGCGCGTGGCTCGACACCTCCATGGCCACGGCACGTCGCCCGGCCGCCAGCGACGCCGCCAGCTCCCGCTGGAGCTCGGGGGCCTCGGGGGTCGTGCGCGCGCCGGTGAGCGTGCCGATGACGTCGGTGGGCCAGCCACCGGCCTGGAGGATCGAGCGCAGCAGGTGGGCGGTGGTGGTCTTGCCGTTGGTGCCGGTGATGCCGATGACCGCGAGCTCGTCCGACGGACGTCCGCTCACCTCGGCCGAGATCGGGCCCATGGCCGCACGCACGGACTCGACCTGCAGCTCCGGCACGCCGACGCCCACGGGGTGCTCGCAGAGCAGCGCCACGGCGCCCTGCTCCACCGCGGCCGCGGCGAACCCGTGCCCGTCGGCGTGGCCGCCGGGCACGCAGCAGAAGAGCGCCCCGGGCCCGACGAGGCGTGAGTCGTGCTCGACGCTGGTGACCTGGACGGCCCCGTCGCCGACCAGCGACGCGCCGCGGAACGCCGGGCCGTCGGTCACGGCCGCCAGGATCTGCTGCAGCTCCACCTACGGGACCGAGGTGTCGGGCGCGGCGGTGGATCCGGGGGTGCTCGTGTCGGGGGCTGCCGCGCCGTTGGCGCCGGGGGTCGAGGTGGGCACGGTGGTCGGTGCCGCGGCGTTCGGCCCGACGGCGGTCTCGGTCTTGGTGGCCTGGAGCACGGTGGGGTCGAGCGAGGGCAGGCCTGCCGACGGGTCGTCGCCGGTCGACGGGGGGATGTGGTACATCCGCAGCGCGGTGCGGGCGAGCTGGCTGAAGAGCGGCGCCGCGGTGTCGGCGGCGTAGATCGACTTGGCGGGGTCGGGCTCGTCCATCACGACCATGATGGACAGCCGGGGGTTGTTGGCCGGCACCATGCCGACGAAGCTCGAGGCGTAGTGGTACTGGCCGTTGAGGTCCATGTAGCCGTTGCCCGGCATGTGGGGCGTGAGTGGCTTGCGGGCGGTGCCGGTCTTGCCGGCCACCAGATAGCCGGGGACGGCCGCGGCTTGGCCGGTGCCGGACTTGACCACGTCGACGAGCATGCCGCGCACGGCTCGGGCCGTGCTGGCGGAGATGACCCGGCGGCGGGCCGAGGGGGCGGTGTCGTGCTGCACGCCCTTGGCGTCGACGGTGGCCGTGACCAGCCTCGGGGCCACGTACTCACCGTTGTTGGCGATGACGTTGTAGGCCTCGAGCATCTGCAGGGCCGTGACCGAGATGCCCTGCCCGATCGGGATCGAGCCGATCGACGAGCCGCTCCACTGCTTGAGGGGGAGCAGCAGGCCGGCCGACTCGTTCGGGAACCCGATGGCCGTCTTGGCACCGAAGCCGAACTTGCGCAGGTACTCGTCGACGCCCGCCGCACCGATGCGCTGGGCGAGCTGGATGGTGCCGATGTTCGACGACACCGTGAGGATCCCGGCCACCGAGAGCTGGCTCGGCAGCTGCTCGGCCTCGCCGAAGGTGGCGCCTCCGAGCTGGAGGTGCGCGGGGATCGGGAGCACTGTGGCCGGGTTCGCCACACCCTTCTCGAGGGCCGCCGACACGGTGATCATCTTGTTCACCGAGCCCGGCTCGAACACGGTGGTGACCGCGGCGTTGTTCGACGAGGCGTGCACCTGGCCCGTCTTGGGGTCGGCGACCATGTGGGCCATCGACAGGATCTCACCGGTGGACGGGTCGCTGATGATCACGATGCCGCCCTTCGACCCGGTCTTCTGCACCTGGGCCGCGAGCAGCCGCTCGGTCTCGTACTGGAGGTCGCGGTCGAGGGACAGCACCACGTCGGTGCCGGCCTTCGAGGGCGTCTCCTTGCGCTGGCCGCCGGCGATCGGGCCCAGGCTCGAGTCCTCGTAGCTGAGCAGCCCGGGGGTGCCCTCGAGCTGGGCGTTGTACTGGTGCTCGAGGCCCGAGATGCCGTTGCCGTCGATGTCGGTGCTGCCGAGGAGCGAGCGGGCCAGGTCGCCCGCGGGGTCGAAGCGCTTGTACTCGGGCGTGAGGGCGACGCCGTCGAGCTTGCCCGACGTCGCCAGCGCCTTCACCTGCGCGGCCACCGGGTCGGACACGAGGCGGGCGAGGTACACGAAGCGGCGGCCGGGGGTGCGGAGCTTCTTCTCCAGGTCGGCGGGCGTGGCGCCGTGACCCAGGACCACGGCGAGGCGAGCGGCTTCGGCCACCGGGTCGGAGACGGCCTTGGGGTCGGCGACGACGGTGGACTGCGGCACCGACACGGCGAGGTCGTGGCCGTTGCGGTCGAGCAGCGAGCCGCGTGACGCCTGGAGCTGCACGCGCACGAGGCGCTGCTCGCTGCCGGCGGACAGGTAGCGGGCCGGGTGGACGACCTGGAGGTCGGCCAACTTCCCCACCGCGCAGAGCAGCAGCAGCCCGAAGACCGCACCGAGGCAGACCAGCCGCCGCCGCATCACCCGCGGCGGGACGGGACGACCCGGTGGACGCCGCCGAGCCGGTGGGCGGGCCGGGGGACGCGACGGGCGCGAGGGCCGGGGCGGCCGGGCGCCGCGACCGGCGGGCGCGCCTCGGCGGGGCGCGGGTCGGGCGGAGGGACGCTTCGGTTCGGCCGTGGGGCGCGCGCGGCGCGGTGCGGCGCTGCGGGCGGTGGTGCGGCGCGCGGCGGGGCGCGGCGGGCGGGCTGCCGCCCGCCGCTCGGGGACCGGACCACCGGAGCGGGCCGTGCTGGGTCGGGATGGCCGGGAGGTGCCGGCCCGACCAGGACGGGACGGCCCGCCCCGGGGTGGACGGGGAGCTGCTGTCACTGGTTGGTCCCCAGGAACGGCTTGACCTGGGGGTAGTCGCCGCTGTCGCCGACGCTCGGGCCCGACGACCCGGAGGCCGTGGACGGGAGCGACGTCGCCGGCGTCAGCCAGTGGACCTGACCGGGTTGCACGAGGCCGAGACCGAGGGCCCGCTCGACGATGCGCGAGGGGGCCTGCAGGTCGTCGACCTTCAGGCGGAGCTGGTTGTAGGTGGCCTGCTCCTGGCGCGAGCGGAGGTTGAGGCGGTCGATGCGCTGCTGCTGCTGGAGGATCAGCACGTGCCCGGCGACGGCCATGAACAGGATCAGCGTGAAGGCCGAGATCGCGAGCATGCTCACGACCCGGCGGCGGGACGGCCGGCGGCGGCGCCGGTCGACGATCCGCAGGTCGGGGCGCGCGTCGCGGCGCGGCTGGGGCCGTGGCGCGCGGACCGGGTCGACGCGTGGCACGTGAACGGTGCTCATGGGCGGCCCACCCAGCCCTGTCGTGCACGCGCGACGGAACGCCGATCGGTGCGCCCACGAGCGGTGCTCCGCTTCGCTCCGCACACCAGCACGTTGCTCATCGATTCGCTCGCCTTCGGCTCGCTCATCGAACCGGCTCCTCGACGATGCGCTCGACGGCCCGGAGGCGGGCACTGGCGGCACGGGGGTTGGCCGCCAGCTCGACGGCGTCGGGCGTGATGCCGCCGCGGGTGACGTTGCGGGCGACCGACCTGGCGCCGCAGACGCAGGGCAGGCCGGGCGGGCAGGTGCAGCCGCCCGTGACGGCGAGCCGGAACGCGGCCTTCACCAGCCGGTCCTCGCCCGAGTGGTAGCTGATGACGGCGACGCGGCCGCCGGGGTCGACGGCGCCGACGACGGTGTCGAGCGCGTCGGACAGGATCGTCAGCTCCTCGTTCACCTCGATGCGGATGGCCTGGAAGGTGCGCTTCGCCGGGTGGCCGCCGCGACGGCGCGTGGCGGCGGGGATGGCGTCGCGCACCAGCTCGGCGAGCTGGACCGTGGAGGTGATCGGCCGGGCCGCCACGATGGCGCGGGCGATGCGGGCGGAGAACCGCTCGTCGCCGAGCGTCGCGAGCACGTCGGCGAGGCGGGCCTCGTCGTAGCCGTTCACCACGTCGGCCGCGGTGGGGCCGGCGGTGGGGTCCATGCGCATGTCGAGGGGGGCGTCGTGGCGGTAGCTGAAGCCCCGCTCGGCGCGGTCGAGCTGGGGCGAGGACACGCCGAGGTCGAACAGCGCAGCAACCACCGGCAGCCCGGTGGCGTCGGCCTCGGCCCGGGCCAGCGCGGCGGCCCGGTCGTAGCGGGCGTGGTGGAACGTGCACCGCTCGGCGTAGGGGGCGAGGCGCTCGGCCGCGGCGTCGAGCGCCGCGGGGTCGCGGTCGATGCCCACCAGGCGGAACCCCGGGTGTGCCTCGAGCAGCGCCGCGGCGTGACCGGCACCGCCGAGCGTGGCGTCGACGAAGATGCCGTCGGGCACCGCGGCGAAGAGGTCGAGGATGCGGCCGAGGAGGACCGGCTCGTGCTCAAACGCCGGCATGACGACCCTGCACCCGCGGCCCGGCCGGTCGGTCGTCGCCAGCTCCCTGGCCACCCGGGTACGGGAGGCGACTGGAGAAGGGGCCTGCCATCTGGGCAACCAGGAAGCTGGCGACGACCGACCGACGAGGGTCGGGTGGGTGGTGGTGGAGGAGGAGGCCATGGATCACAAGGCCTCCGTGAAGATCTGCGCCTCGAGCGCCACCGTCATGGCGGCCTGCTTGGCGCGGAACGCGGTGGGCTCCCACAGCTCGAGCCGGTTCATGCGCCCCACCACGAGCAGCTCGTCGGTGAGGTGACCGTGCTGGCGGGTGGGCTCGGGGATGAACACCCGGCCCTGGGCGTCGGGGAAGGCGTGGGTGGCGAGCGAGGTGAGGGCGAGGTGGGCGTCGGGGTCCGACATGGTCTCGCGCTGCTTCTTGCGGAGCCGGCGCTCGATCTTGCGGAACTCGTCAGTGGGGATCAGCGCGACGCTCGGCCCGGCCCACGGGAGCAGGAAGACGCCGTCGTCGAAGTGGGCGCGGATCTGGGCGGGGATGACCAGGCGACCCTTGGGGTCGAGCGTGCGCTCGACGTTGCCGGTGAGCTCGAAGCGGGGCTGCGGGTGCGGCCGCGTCCCGGCGTCGGTCCCGGCCTCGTCGGCCTCCCCCTGCGTGAGGACGGATCCTCCCTGGCTCTCCACTGCGCTCCACCATACTCCCCCTTCATCCACCAGGCAAGCATGACTCTGCGAGCTTCCCCCGACCCGCTCCGTGCCCCCCGGCGCCCCGCCCCGACCGCGTTCTGGGTGGGAATCGGCGTGCCCCAGCACGCCGATTCCCACCCAAAACGCGGGGTGTCAGGGTGTCAGGGGGTCAGGGCAGGGCGGCGAGGACGGCGGCGCGCAGGGCGTCGGGACCGGCCGCGACCGTGGCGACGCCCGCGGCGAGGGCCGCGGCGAGCTCGTGGGCGTCGGCCTCGGGGAGCGCCAGCAGCCCCACCGTGGCCCACGGGTCGAAGCGGCGGTGCACGACGCACTGGAAGCGGGCGTGGGTGCGGGTCCGCCGCTGCGAGATGCCCACCACCTTGCGGGCGCCGCCGTGGGGACCCGGCGACGTCACCTCGCCCGGACCCAGCCCGGCGAAGCACACGAGCCGCGACCAGGGCGTGGCGTCGAGCCCGCCGCGGTGCACCTCCCCCGGCGTGCCCACGTCGGCGAGCGCGGCGGCCCAGGCGTCGCCGAGCCAGAGGAACGCCCGCGACACGTCGTCGTCCCAGAGCGGGTCGGCGTGCGGGATCACCACGTCGACCCACCACGACCCACCGGGCTCGAGGTGCACGGCCCCTCCCCCGCTGCGCCGGCGTGCGACCACCACGCCCGCACGTTCCACCGCGGCCGGGTCGAGCACGGTGTCGGGCTGGGTGCTGCCGAGCACGATCGTCGGCCGGTCCACCTCGAACCACCACAGGCTGCGGCCGGAGCCCGGATCGATGTCGCGGTCGTGGAAAGTGGCCGCCGCGCCGGCCTCGTGGAGCTCGGCCCAGCTCACGACGTGGCGCGCCAGTGCTCCACCGTGGCGTCCTCGAGGCGGCCGAGGTCGGGCTCGACGCCGATGCCCGGCCCGGTCGGCACCGCGAGGCAGCCGTCGGCACCCAGCACGAACGGGTCGGTGAGGTCCTCGACGAAGTAGTTCCCCGACGGGCCGAGGTCGGTGGGCAGGGTGCATCCCGGCAACGCGGCCACCGCCAGGGACGCGGCCCGCCCGATGCCCGTCTCGACCATGCCCCCGCACAGCACCGGCAGCCCGACGGTCTCCGCGAACTGCGCCAGGCGGGCCGCGGCGCGCAGCCCACCGACGCGGGCGGCCTTGAGGTTGAGCGCCTCGATGGCGCCGAGGGAGACCGCGGTGCGCAGGTCGCCGAGCGAGCTGATCGACTCGTCGAGGGCCACGGGGACGCCGAGCTTGCCGACGAGGTGCGAGGCGCCCCGCAGGTCGTCGGCGGGGAGGGGCTGCTCCACGTACACGAGGTCGACGTCGGCCACGGCCGCGTCGTCGCGGAGCGCCTCGAGCGCGTGCCGCTGGTCGCGGTAGCTGCCGTTGGCGTCGGCGGCGAGGAGCAGGTGAGGCCACGCGGCGCGCACCGCCCGCAGCGGCGCGGCGTCCCACCCCGGCCGGATCTTGACCTTCACCGAGCGGTGGCCCGCCGCGACCCGCGCGGCCACCGTGGCCAGCAGCTCGTCGATCGAGCCCGCCAGCCCGACCACCGCGGTGCTCAGCACCCGCGCCGGCTCCCCGGTGGGGGCGATGCCGAGCAGCGACGTGAGCGGCACGCCCGCGGCACGGGCCTGCGCGTCGAGCACCGCGGCCTCGAGGCCGGCCTTCGCCATGTGGTGGCCGACCACGCCGCGGTCGTCGCCCGCCAGGCACCCCGGCACCAGCTCGGCGACGAGCACGGCCCAGCAGCCGTCGAGGTACTCGGAGGTGTAGGTGGGACGCGCCAGCGCGGCGCACTCACCCCAGCCGACCGAGCCGTCGGCGCTGGCGACGCGGACCACGATCGTGTCGCGCTCCGAGAACGAGCCGTGCGCCGCGGTGTGCGCCGCCACCAGCGGCAGCCGGACGCGACGCAGCTCGACGTCGAGGACGCGGTGAGGCGACCCGGCGGCGTCGCTCACGCCGAGAGCGGCGCGAGGTCGTGCTGCGGCACGTGCCCGAGGTACGGCTGCCACGTCGGCGGCACCTCACCCGCCGCCACGGCCAGCCACGTGAACGGCCACGGCTGGCTGGGGCGGCGGCGCAGCCGCATGGAGGTCTCCGGCAGGAGCCGGTCGGCCTTGCGCAGGTTGCACGGCCGGCAGGCCGCGACCACGTTGTCCCAGTGGTGGGTGCCCCCACGGCTGCGCGGGATGATGTGGTCGATGCTGTCGGCTCGGCTGCCGCAGTACTGGCACTCGTGGCGGTCGCGCACGAACACCGCGCGGCGGCTCATGGACGTGTGCGCCCGGTACGGGACGCGCACCACGTAGCGCAGCCGGATGACCGAGGGCACCGGCACCGTGAGGCGCGCCGCGTGCAGTTCCTCCCCACTGGCCTCGAGCACATCGGCCTTGCCGTCGAGCGCGAGCACGACGGCTCGACGTCCGGCCACCACACCGAGCGGCTCGTAGGTGGCGTTGAGCACGAGTGCTCGGGTCATGGCTGCGAAGGATAGAGGCGCTCCGCCCCTGATGGGGTGGAGTTGTGCCGCCGGACCGGCGGGTTCGGGCCCCGGCCTACAGGTGGCGCCAGGTCCGGCACCAGTGGAGGTAGGTCACGATGTCGTCGGGCTCGGGCTCGCGGGTGGGGTCGCCGTAGGCGGTCTGCAGGCGGAACCGGAGGTACGCGGGGTCCGGCAACGGGAGCCACGGGCGGCGCCGCCACCAGCCCCGCGGGGCCAGGTGGGCCACCTGCGCGACGGCCGTCGCCCACAGCGACGGGTGGGCCAGCACGGCCCGACCCGCGTCGAGGACCCAGCCGCGGTCGAGGGCGGGCTGCACATCGGGCTCGGGCGTCACGGTCCGCACGCTACGCCGCACCCCGGCGGGCGACGGCCGCGGCGCCGAGCAGCGGCCCCTCGGCGCCGAGACCCGCCGGGACGATGCGTGCACCCTGCGCGTAGCCGATGCGGGCGACCGCCTCGAGCTCGTCGTTGGCCGCGGCGAAGAACGGCTCGCCGAACCCGAGCGCCACCGATCCCGCCACGCACGCCAGCCGCAGGTCGAGCGCCACGACGAACCACGCGATCGCCCGTCCCACCAGTCGCCCCGTGCGGGCGATGACCTCCGGCGTGGCGTCGGCCGCGGCCCGCCCGGTGATCGCGGCGATGCTCGTGCCGGACGCCTCGGCCTCGAGGCAGCCGCGCGAGCCGCAGGGACAGGGCCGACCCTCGGGCACCACCACGACGTGGCCGATGTGTCCGGCGTTCGACGAGGCCCCGTCGAGCAGCCGCCCGTCCACGACGAACCCGCCGCCGACGCCGGTCGACACCACCATCGCGACGTAGTCGTCGCAGCCCTGCGCCGCGCCGAGCCAGCCCTCGGCGAGCGCCAGCGCCTTGGCGTCGTTGTCGACCCGGACCGGCAGCCCGAAGCGCTCGGCGAGGCGGTCGCGCAGCGGGAAGGCGCGCCACTGCGGGATGTTCAGGGGCGACACGGTGAGGCCGTCGGGCTCCATCGGGCCGCCGCACCCCACGCCCACGACGGCCGGCGGCCGCCCCCCGTCCGCGACGTGCTCGTCGACGACCCCCGCGGCGAGCGTGGTCAGCGTCGCGAAGAGCGCCTCGCCGTCGGCACCCCTCGTCGGCGTCCGACGGGAGCGGACCAGCTCCTCGCCGACGACGATCCCCACGGCCAGCTTCGTGCCGCCGATGTCGATGGCGAGGATCGGGTCCATGTGCCGCACGTTAGGCAGCGTCGCCGGGGGCCGCGACCGATGGGGGACCCGCGTCGGGACCTCGGGCACCCCGGCGACGCCGGTCGTCCGGGGCGCTCCGTGGCGTTGGGCACAGGTAGGGTGACGGACCTGCCCGTCACCCAGGAGCGCGTGTGGCCACCACCCAATCGCAGACCGCCACCAGCAGCCCGTCGGGTGCCGCCGCGACGGGCACGAGCGGGTTCAGCTCCTGGTTCGAGGCGATCTGCGACAACCTGGGCCGGGCCATCCAGGGCAAGCCCGAAGCCATCCGGCTGGTCGTGCTGTGCCTGCTGTCCGAGGGCCACCTCCTCGTCGAGGACGTGCCCGGCGTCGGCAAGACGAGCCTGGCCAAGGCGCTCGCCCGCTCGATCCACGGCGTCTTCGGGCGGGTGCAGTTCACCCCCGACCTGCTGCCGAGCGACGTGGTCGGCGTGAACATCTGGGACCGCAACCGCAGCGCCTTCGAGTTCCGTCCCGGCCCGATCTTCGCCAACATCGTCCTCGGCGACGAGATCAACCGGGCCTCGCCGAAGACGCAGTCGGCCCTGCTCGAGGCCATGGCCGAGCGGCAGGTCACCGTCGACGGCGTGAGCTACGAGCTGCCGCCCCCGTTCATGGTGATCGCCACCGAGAACCCCATCGAGCACGAGGGCACCTATCCCCTGCCCGACAGCCAGCTCGACCGCTTCCTCATGCGGGTCGGCATCGGCTACCCCTCGCGGCAGGCCGAGATCGACGTGCTGTCCACCCACGGCGACCGCGACGCGCTCGCCGACGTGCAGCCGGTGGTCACCGCCGACCAGATCCTCACGCTCGCCGCCGCGGTGCGCGAGGTCGACGTGGCACCGAGCCTGCGCGGCTACCTCGTCGATCTCGCCGAGGCCACGCGCCGCCACCCCCACCTGGCGCTCGGCATGTCGCCGCGGGCCACCCTGGCCCTGCAGCGGGCCTCGCGCTCGCTGGCCGCCTCGCTCGGTCGCTCCTACGTCATCCCCGACGACGTCAAGGAGCTCGTCGAGCCCGTGCTCGCGCACCGCGTGATCGTGGCGCCCGATGCCCAGGTCCAGGGCATCACCGCCGCCGACGTGATGGACGAGATCCTCCGCGAGCTCCCGGTCCCCACCGGTGTCCGACCCGGCTGACGGGCTCGTGGGCACCGTTCCGCCGCACCCCCCGGCCCGCGGTCGCCGCCCGATCAGGTCCCGATGACCCGCTCCGGCAAGCTGGTGCTCGTCGCGGGCATCGTCGGGCTCGTGGCCGGGCGCGTCTTCGGCCTCGACGAGGTCGTGCTGCTCGCCACCGCCGCGCTGCTGCTGCTCCTCGTGGCCGGCGCCTGGGTGCGCCTGCGCCACCCCGGGGTGCACATCGAACGGCGGGTCACGCCGAGCCGGGTGTCCGCGGGCGAGGCCAGCCACGTCGAGCTGACGGTGCGGGCCACGGGCACCCGGACCTCGCCGCCGATCACCCTGACCGACCCCGTCACCGGCACGGCCGGGGCCATCGTCGCGCTCGCGCCGGTGCCGCCCGGCGAGCCGGTCGACGCCACGTACGCGCTGCCCACCGAGCACCGCGGCGTGGTGTGGGTGGGGCCGCTGCAGCTCGAGCTCACCGATCCCTTCGGGCTCGCCGTGCGCCGCCACGAGGCCGCGCCCATCCGGCGCCTCACGGTGCTGCCGCGCGTCGACGTCATCGCGCCGGTGCGCAGCGGCCGCGGCGACGACCCGCTCGGCGAGGTGTCGCGCGGCGACGCCCTGTCCCCTGCCGGCGACGAGTTCGCGGCGCTGCGCCCCTACGTCGTCGGCGACGAGCTGCGCCGGGTGCACTGGCGCACCAGCGCCCGCCTCGACACGCTCATGACCCGCCGCGAGGAGCGGCCGTGGCAGGGCCGCTGCACGGTGCTGCTCGACGTCCGCTCCACCGCGCACAACGCGGCGTCGCTCGAGCGGGCGGTGTCGGCGGCGGCCAGCGTCGCCGCCGCGTCGATCCGCGGCGACGAGTCGGTGCGCCTGCTCACCACCGGCGGCTTCGACTCGGGCCACGGCGCCGGTCGCACCCACCTCGACCAGCTGCTCGAGGAGCTGGCCGTGGTCGGCACCAGCGAGACCGCGGCGCTCACCCCCGCACTCGCCGCGCTGCGCGGCGCGGCGGCCGGCGGCTCGCTCGTGGTGGTCACCACCAGCGACGCCGACCTCTCGTCTCTGCGGGTGGTGCAACGGTCCTTCCGCAACGTGGTCACCGTCGCCTTCGACCAACCTGCGGTCGACGACGCCGCCACGCGCCCCGGACGCTGGATGCCGCGGGTCGACCGCGCCGACCGGGTCGACGAGCCCCTCGAGGGCGGCGCCGCACCGTGGGCGGGCGCGGGCCACCTCACCATTCAGATCGCGCCCGCCACCCCCTTCCCCCAGGCATGGCAGCGCGCCATGGGACCGCCGTCGGTGGTCGGCACCCGCCGGGGCCGTGCCGCACAGCACCGCCCGGCCTGGAGCGCGCGTTGAGCCGCAATCGCGACCGGCAGCTGGGCTCCGAGGTCACGCTCGCGCTGGTGACGGTCGCGGTGGTCGTCGGGTTCGACCGCCTCTTCAGCTCGGGCCACTACCTCGGGCCCCTCCTCGTGGCCGCCGTCGTCGGCCACACCGCCGCCGCGGTCACCCGGCGCACGCTGTCGGCCGGGCTGGCGCAGCTCGCCATGCTCGTCATCGGCCTCCTCGTCGCCGCCTGGACGTGCCTCACCGACACGCTGCGCTTCGGCCTCCCGGGCGGGCTCACGGTCCACCGCGCCAGCCTCGACCTGCGCGCCGCGTGGCACGGCCTGGGCAACGAGCTGGCGCCCACCCACGCCACCGTCGGCTTCGTGCTCGCGTCGTTCGTGGCGATCTGGTTCACCGCCTGGATGGCCGACCGCCTCGCCTTCGACCTCCACGCGCCCGTCGAGTCGCTCGTGCCGGCCACCACCGTGTTCCTGTTCGTCACGCTGCTCAGCGGCCCCCACCACCGCCTGAGCTCCACCATCGTCTTCGGTGTGGCGGTGCTGCTGTTCCTCCTCGTCGAGCGCACCGAGCGGTCGGCCCACCAGCAGCCGCGGCTCGGCGACGAGCGCCATCCGACCGCGTGGTCCACCGTGCGCGCGGGTGCCGTCGTCGCGGTCGCCGTCGTCCTCGCGGGAGCGCTCCTCGTCGAGCTGGTGCCAGGCGCAC
>Ga0302299_10000459_pt1 | contig 22091 bp, 18 predicted proteins | sample III_Fen_N3_4_FD_198795 | JGI IMG/M metagenome (GOLD analysis project Ga0302299, IMG submission 198795) | Peat permafrost microbial communities from Stordalen Mire near Abisko, Sweden - III_Fen_N3_4 | ecosystem: Environmental > Terrestrial > Soil > Wetlands > Permafrost | place: Sweden: Abisko... | reverse complement strand
GGCATAACCTTGGCACAGGCGCGCCTTCCTGGCAAGGGCTTTCCGCCTGGGGAGGCGGCGCCGGTGCTGTGGCTCAACACGATGGTGCTCGGCAACACGGTGCTGCGCTGGCTCCTCGCCGGGGTGGTGCTGGCCGGGCTGGCCGCCCTGGGCCGGCTGGCCCAGCGCCGGCTCGCGCCGCGGCTGGCGGCCCGGGCCGCGCGCACCGGGGCGCTGCCGGACCTCTGCCTGGCCAACCTCCTGGCCCGCACCCATCCGCTGTTCATCCTGGCTTTCAGCCTCACGACCGGGGCCCAGGCGCTGGACCTGCCGCCCCGGCCCGCCCACTGGCTGGAGCTGCTGCCGGCCATCGCCCTGATCCTGCAGGTGGCGGCCTGGGGGCACTGGGCCATCGGGCTCTGGGTGGACCGCCGGTTCCTGGGCGACCAGGGCACCCGGGCCAGCCGGGCGGCGGTCCTGGGCTTCATCCTGCGCCTGGCCCTGGGGGCGCTGCTGCTGCTCCTGGGGCTGGACACGCTGGGCTTCAACGTCACCACCCTGGTGACCAGCCTGGGCATCGGCGGGATCGCGGTGGCGCTGGCGGTGCAGAACATCCTGGGCGACCTGTTCGCCTCCCTCTCCATCGCCCTCGACCAGCCGTTCATCATCGGCGACTTCATCCAGGTGGGCGACTGCCTGGGCACGGTGAGCTTCATCGGCCTCAAGACCACCCGGATCCGCAGCCTCTCCGGCGAACAGATCGTCATTTCCAACGGCGACCTGCTCAAGAGCCGGATCCTGAACTACAAGCGCATGGCGGAGCGCCGGGTGGTGCTGGGCTTCACCGTCTCCTACCGCACCGCGCCCGAGCAGCTGATGCTGATCCCGGGCGAACTCCGGCGGATCATCGAAGGGCAGGCCAGGGTCCGCTTCGACCGGGCGCACCTGCAGGCCCTGGGCAGCCTGGGCCTGGTCTTCGAGGTGGTCTACTACGTGCTGGACCCGGACTTCAACCTGCACATGGACATCCAGCAGGCGATCCACCTGGGGATCCTGGCCCATTTCCGGCAAGCGGGCATCGCCTTCGCCTGCCCGACGGTTTTGGCCATGCGCGTCCCGCAGCTGGGGGAAACGCGTTAGTATTGCCATCCCAAAGGGATGGTGCCATGTACTCGTCGCGCGGGTTCCGGGAATGGGAGATCGGCGACATCGACGTGATCCGCCGGGGCCGGAAATACCACCTGTTCCACCTGGTCCTGCCCAACCACGACTACATCGCCCACGCCGTCTCCGAGGACGGCATGAGCTGGGAGCGCACCCGCAACGCCATCTTCACCGGGGAGCCGGGGGACTGGGACGACGACATGCTGTGGACCATGCATGTGTCCCGCAACACGGCCCTGGATCTGTACGAGATGTTCTACACCGGCCTGCACCAGGCGGAGAACGGCTACGTGCAGCGGATCGGCCGGGCGGTATCCCGGGACCTGGTCTCCTGGCGCAAGGAGAACATCCAGAACCTGCCCCTCCTGCCCGCGGGCGAGTTCTACGAAGTGCCGGGCCAGGCCGCCCGGGGCTGGGTCTCCTTCCGCGACCCCTTCGCCTTCACGGTGGACGGCCAGGACTACCTGGTCATCTGCGCCCGGACCCGGGAGGGGATGGTGAACCGGCGCGGCTGCGTGGGGCTGGTGCGGCGCACGGCGAAGGGGTTCGAGACCGGGGCGCCGCTCTTCTTCCCGCGGATGTACGACGACATCGAGTGCCCCTGCCTGGTGCGGATGGGCGGGATGTTCTACCTGATCGGCTCCATCCGCGAGGACGTGGAGGTGCACTACTGGTGCAGCGAGACCCTGACCGGGGAGTACCGCGCCTTCCGCAACAACGTGCTGCTGCCCACCGGCAACTACGCCGCCCGGATCATGTTCGACGGGGCCCGCGTGCTCCTGTATTCCTTCTACATCGACGGGCTCAAGGTGGAGAGCGGGACCCGGTCCCTGCCCCCGCCCAAGGAACTGCGCCGGAGGACGGACGGCAAGCTGGAGCTGGTCAGTTTCCACCGCTGGGCGGAGAAGATCGCGGCCTCGCGGCCGCTGTCCGGCGAAGCCTTCCACGCGCGCCTGGGCAACCCCGCCGCCACCGGGGGCGACGGCGAGACCCTCGTCTTCGGCTCGCGCAGCGGATTCGAGGTGTTCACCACGCCGGTGGATTCCGCCGCCTGGATCTGGGAAGGGGTTTGGCAGACCCGCCAGCAGGGCCGCTGCGGCCTGGTCTTCGGGCTGGATGAGCAGCTGAGCGGCTACTTCATCTTCCTGGACACCGAGCGCGGGACGGTCCGGGTGCTGATCTGGGGCGCCCGCCCCGAGCGGGTGTTCCAGAACTACGTGTTCGAGAACCTGCAGACCGGCGAATTCAGCCCGGTGGACGACCGCCGGCATTCGTTCCGGCTGATCCGCTGGAAGAGCTACATCGAGCTGTCGGTGGACGGGGTGGTGCGGCTGTCCCTGGTGGACCCCCGCTTCACCGGGAAGAGCCTGGGGGTCTTCGTGGAGAGCGCCGAGGTGGCCCTCTCCGGCCTGACGCTCCACGCCCTCGCGGTGCCCCCCGCCGAAGGGCGGCCGCTGGCGCCGCTGGAGGTGGTGCCCTAGAGCCCGTAGTGTTCCAGCCCCTCCAGCACCCCCGCCGCGTGGGGCTGGGCGGTGAAGTGGATCCGCTCGCGGCCGCGCAGGCGCTCGAGCTCGGGGGCGTGGTTGGCCACGACGATGCCCCGGGTGTCGCCGGTGAGCATGTCGTAGTCGTTGCCGCTGTCCCCGGCCACCAGGAAGTGGTCCAGGGGCAGGCCCCACTTGAGCGCCAGGTAGCGCAGCGCCTGGCCCTTGGAGGCGGCCTGGGGCAGGACGTCCAGGAACTTCGCCTGGGAATGGATCAGCTTGGCGCGCAGGCCCTGCCGGTGGATCAGGCTGTAGATGTCGCCCAGGTCCGGCAGCTTCCCGGGGTGGGTGTGGTAGCTCAGCTTGTAGGGGCCCTGGGCGGCTTCGCCCTGGAGCCGCAGCCCCGGCAGGGGCTTCAGCGCCCGGGCCAGGTCGTCCCGGCGCCAGCCCTTGCTGATGTGGTTCTCCCAGCCGGCGTCCGCCTCCCACTCCGGGCCGTAGTGGATGGCCGAGCCCACGCCGGTGATGAGGAGGTCGGGGGGCTCGACCCCGGCCTTGCGCAGGAGCCACAGGGCGGAGGCCAGCTTGCGCCCGGTGGCGACGCCGAAGGCCACCCGCCCCCGGTGCTCCCGGATCCAGGCCTGGAGCCGCGCCAGGGCCGCCGGGTCGCCCAGCAGGGTCGCGTCGAGTCCGCAGATGAGCACCCATTCGGCCTGGAGGAAGGGCGAGGCCTCCCCGGGCCGCAGGGCCGCCATGTCCTTGCGCCGGCGCTTGCGCCCCTTCCGGATGATGCGCAGGACCTGCTTCAGGTAGCGCGCCACGTGGGCGTCCCAGGTGTAGAGGTCGCGCACGCCCTTGAGCCCGTTGCGCGACCATTCGCGCCAGCGCCTGCGGCTGGCCAGGGCCTCGCGCAGGGCGGCGGCGATGGAGGCCGGGTCGATGGCATCGAAGAGCACCCCGTTGCGGCAGTTGCCGACGATGTCCCGGGGCCCGCCGGTGCCCGTCACCGCCAGGGGCAGGCCGGAGGCGGCCGCCTCGATGAGGGTGAGGCCGAAGGTCTCGGCGAAGGAGGGGTTCACGCACACCCCCCCGCGCCCGGCCGCGAGCCGGTACAGGTCGGGGATGTCCGAGGGCTCGTGGGTCTTGGGGATGGCCACGCTTCCGTACAGGTCGTAGCGGTCCACCGCCAGCAGGAGCTCCTTCCAGGTGGTGCGGCTTTCCTTGTCCAGGGTGCGCAGGTCCTGGCGGTTGCCGGCGACCAGCACCAGGTTGGCCTTGCGGCGCAGTTCCGGGTCCTCGCCGTAGGCCCGCAGGAGGCCCTGCAGGTTCTTGCCCGGCACCGGCCGGCCGATGCAGAGCAGCATCGGCAGGGTGGGATCCTTCAGGAACCGGTCCACCTTGGCGGCCACCGCGGGCGGGGCCATGGCGCGCCGGGGCGGGGAGAAGCGGGAGGTGTCCGTGCCCGGGGGCAGGACGGCGGACCGGGCGGCGCTGAAGCTCGAATAGAGGCCGTACTGCTCCACCACCTCCTGCCGGGTGCTGGCGATGACCAGGGAGGCGTGGGCCAGCACCTCCTCCTCCACCTGGATGCGCCGGGCGAAGTGGAAGGTGCGTTCCAGCGGCTCCGGCTTGCGTCCGGCGGCGAGCAGGCGTTCCAGCTTGCACCGGCCCAGGGAGTGCCCGGAGTGGATGAAGGGGATCCCCAGCAGGCTGGAGAGCCGCAGGGCCACGTAGCCGGCGTCGCCGTAGTGGCTGTGGATCAGGTCCGGCAGCCGGGGCAGGGTGCGGGCGAAGGCCAGGTAGCTGTCGACCAGGTAGTCCAGGTGGTCCCAGAGCAGTTCCTTGCGGACATAGCGGGGCGGGCCGAAGGGCAGGCGCAGGATCCGGGCGTGGGGCCCCATGGCCTCCTCGGCGACGGCGTAGTCCGGACCGGCCGCCGCGTCCTTCACCTGCCGGGTGAGCAGGTCCACCTGGGCGACGCCCGGGTGCTTGGCCAGGGCCCTGGCCAGTTCCAGGACGTAGACCACCTGGCCGCCGGTGTCCGGGTCCCGGCCCAGCTCCGGCGCCTGGCCGCGGATGAGGCCGTGGATGCTCAGCAGGAGGATGTAGATCCCTTGTTCCTTCAACCGCCGCCTCCCCGGGTCCAGAGTTCCCGCAGCACTTCGAGGATGCCCTCCGGCCCCGGCGCCCGGGGCCGGACCATGCCCGGCAGCATCGGGGCGAGGGCGCTGTCCGCCATCAGCACCGGCAGGTCGGCGACCCGCCACAGGCTGAGGTCGTTCTCCGAGTCGCCGCAGGCCACCAGCGCCAGCGGCAGGCCCAGGTGCATGACGGCCGAGCCCTTGTCCACCCCGGGGGGGAGCACGTCCAGGTAGCGTCCGTGGGAGGGCAGGACCTGCGCCGGCAGGTCCAGGCGCTCCAGGGCCTCCCGCAGGCGGTCGGCGGCGTCCGCCAGGCTGACGCCCGGCTCCACCTCCAGGGCCAGCCGCCGGACCGTGGCCACCCCCGGCTGGGCCCGCACCCCCTCCGGCAGGTCCGCCCGCCGGATCCGCCGCTCCAGGCCGGCCGGCCAGCGCGCGCCCGCCCAGAGGGCATAGGCCTGATCCTCGGACCACCGCCCGTCCGCCGTGCGGTGATGCAGGGCGGTGCCGACGTCCGTCACCAGGTGATCGGGCAGCCGGCCCGCCCATCGTTCCAGGAGGGCGAGGGCCGAAGCCAGCCCCCGGCCGGTGGCGAAGGTCAGGCTGATCCCGGGGTGGCCCCCGAGGAAGGCCTCCAGCCGGCGCAGCCCTTCGAGCCGGTCCGGAGCGGGGATCCAGGTGCCGTCCAGGTCGGAGGCCAGGTGCAGCGACAGCCTCCCCCGCACAAGGCGCGCGGGGTCCGGGGAGGGGGTTGCGGGATGCGGCATGGGGGACGTCCAGGGAAGGCAGCCGGAATTCCCGTGGGCGGGGTTGCCGCCCTGAACCCCAGGTCCAGCCGTTCCGGAACCGGTGACGGACCGTCGATGACTGCTTCCCTCAAGCACAGAATGTGAAATTTCCGTGCCGATGGCAAGCCTTTTGATGCCGGCGGCCGGCTGCCCGGAACCGCCCCGGGCGATGGGTTCTAATCTTCAAGAAGACGAAAAAAAAATAGCGGAAGGTCCGGGTGCTCCCCCTTGACAAGTGGGGGGTCTGTCTATACGTTTGTCGACACATTATAAAAATGTCGACAAATCAGAAGGCAGATAAGTCGACTGTAGTCGAGATCTGCCTGCGCCGCAGCCGCCATGCGCAACCGGAGGGCATCCCCATGCTCGCCGAATCCCCCGTGTCACCTGAAACACCGCGCCCCCGGGCACTCCCCGCGGCCGGACCGGGCGTCCGCGCGCCGTCGGTGAACAGTGTCGAGCGCGCCTACGAGTTCCTGCGCCGGCGGGCGATCGATTTCGACCTCAAGCCCGGGGAGCGCCTGAACGAGGTCGAGATCGCCCGGCGCCTGCGCATGAGCCGGGCGCCGGTGCGGGAAGCCATGAACCGGCTGGTGAGCGAAGGCCTGCTCACCGTGGTGCCCAACCAGGGCTTCTCCTGCCGGCGCCTCAGCGCTTCGGAGATCCTGGCGCTCTACGAGGTGCGCGGCGACCTGGAGACGGCGGCCCTGGCCGGGATCCCCCGGTCCGCCGTGCCGGCCGCCGTCGAGGAGCTCATGGCGCTGTGCCGGATCATGCGCGACGAGTTCAGCCTGGCCCCGCTGGAGACCCTGGTCGACCGGGACGAGGAGTTCCACCTGCGCCTCGCCGGCCTCGCCGGCAACGAGGAGCGGGTCGGCCTGCTCAAGCACATCAACGCCAGGATCCGCTTCGTGCGCCGGATCAACCTGGGCGACCCGGCGCGGGTGCGCACCCTGGACGAACACCTGCGCATCGTCGAGGCGCTGGGCCGCGGCCAGGCGGCGCAGGCCGCCCTGCTGCTGCGCAAGCACCTCACCCTGGGCGCCGCCGAGGCGGTGGCCTTCGTGACCTCCGGCCTGGCGCGGATCTACGCCGCGGCCGTGACCTGATTCCCCCTCCCCCGCTCCGCTGCACCACCCATCGTTCCAACCGCAACGTCACTTCACAGGAGGACGACGACATGCGCAACCACCTGCCAATCCTGGCGGCCCTCGTGCTCGGGCTGCTCGCCGCCGGGCCCGCCCAGGCCCAGTCCAAGGACATCATCATCGCCACCGCCAGCCCGCTCACGGGCACCTGCGCCCAGGACGGGACCGCGATCAAGAACGGGGCGCTGCTCGCCGCCGATCTGGTCAACCGCAGGGGCGGGATCAACGGGCGCAAGATCAAGGTGATCTCCGAGGATGACCGCTCCGACCCCAAGGACGCCGCCGCGGTCGCCAACAAGCTCACCAACAACAAGGAAGTGGTCGCGGTGCTGGGGCACTACAATTCCAGCTGCACCCTGGCCGGGGCCCCGATCTACAACCGGGCCAAGGTCCTCGAGCTGAGCCCCGGCTCCTCGGCGCCGGCGGTCAGCAAGGCGGGGCCCTTCACGGCCCGGGTGATCCTCACCGACGCCGCCCAGGGCGACTTCGACGCCAAATGGATGGTCAAGGACAAGGGCCACAAGCGCATCGCCCTCATGTACGAGAACGACGACTACGGGGTCGGCCTCAAGGACGTGATGGTGGCCCGGATCCCGGCCTACGGCGGCGAAGTGGTCGCGGCGGAATCCTACTACATGGGCGAAACCAAGGACTTCAACCCGTCCATCACCAAGATCCGGGCGCTGAACCCGGATGCCGTGTTCATCTGCGGGCTCTACAACGAAGCGGCGCTGATCGCCAAGCAGTCCGCCGACGTGGGCTGGAAGCCGGCCTTCTTCGGCACCGACGGCATCTACTCCCCCGCCCTGATCGCCCTGGGCGGTCCGGCGGTAGAGGGCGTGCGCTTCTCCGGGGTCTTCTGCGCCGACGACCCGGCCAGCCACGTCCAGAGCTACGTCAAGGAATTCAAGGCGAAGTTCAACACGGAGGCGGGCACCTTCGACGCGCTCGGGTTCGACGCCATGAACTGGGTGCTCGCCGCCATCGAGAAGGCCGGTCCCAGCCGGGCCGCCGTCCAGGCCCAGCTCCGGACCCTGAAGGTCCAGGGCGTCACCGGCATGAACGCCTTCGACGAGCACGGCGACGTCAAGAAGGACCCGCTCAAGCTCATGGTGCGGAACGGCAAGATCGTTCCCGCGATCGACTAGGAAGGCGCGCCATGCACGGGCTCCAGCAGTTGGCGCAGCAGCTGATCAACGGCCTGGTGATCGGTTCGGTGTATTCGCTCATCGCCCTGGGCTACACCATGGTGTTCGGCATCCTGGGCTTCATCAATTTCGCCCATGGCGACGTGTACATGATCGGATCGTTCATCGGGCTGATGCTGCTGGGGACCGGCGCCTTCAATTTCGCCACCGCGCTGGTCGGCGCGGCGATCCTGACGGGCATCGTCGGGATCGCCATCGAGAAGGTCGCCTACCGGCCCATCCGGCAATCCGGCAAGGGCTTCGAGGACACGATGCTGGTGAGCGCGATCGGCGTCTCCATCTTCCTGGAGACCCTGGCGCTCATCATCTGGGGCACGGAGACCCACCCGATGGGGGCCGTGCTGCACAAGGTCTCCTACCAGGTCGGCGGAATCTACATCTCCTCGGTGCAGCTGCTGATCCTCGGGCTGGCGGTCGGGCTCATGGTGGTCCTGCACCTGTTCGTCACCCGCACCGTGACCGGCGCGGCCATGCGGGCCACGGCCCAGAACATGATGGCCGCCCGGCTCATGGGCATCAGCGTCGACCGCATCGTCAGCGTGACCTTCGCCATCGGTTCGGTCCTGGCCGCCATCGGCGGGCTGCTGGTGGGGGCCTATTTCGACGCGGTCTATCCCCTGATGGGCTGGACGGCCGGGGTCAAGGCCTTCACCGCGGCGGTGGTCGGCGGGGTCGGCAGCATCCCCGGCGCCATGATCGCCGGGGTGCTGATCGGCCTGATCGAGACCCTGGGCTCGGCCTACATCTCGTCCGGGTTCCGCGACGGCTTCGCCTTCATCATCCTGATCCTGGCCCTGCTGTTCTTCCCGTCGGGCATCTTCCAGGTCCGGCGCGGGGAGGGCAAGTCATGACGGCGCGCCGGCTCCTGTCCGCCCTGGCGGCGCTGGCGGCGCTGCTGCTGGTGCCGGTGCTGATCACCGACGACTACGGGCTGCACCTGATCATCATGACGGCCATGTTCATGATGCTGGCCGCCAGCCAGGACCTCATCTACGGCTACGCCGGCCAGCTGCACCTGGGCCAGGCGGCCTTCGCGGCGATCGGGGCCTACATCACGGCCGTGCTCATGCTCCGGTTCAACCTCTCCTACTGGCTGGTGATGCCGCTCTCGGGCCTGGGCACGGCGCTGGTCGCGCTCCTGCTCAGCGTCCCCACCCTGCGCCTGCGCGGGCTCTACCTGGGCCTGGCGACCCTGGGCTTCAGCGAGATCGTCCGGCTCACCCTGATCATGTGGAACGACGTCACCCGCGGGCCCATGGGCCTGCCGGGCATCCCGGCGCCCACCTTCGGCTCCTTCGTGTTCGAAAGCAAGGCCTCGTTCTACTACATGATCCTGGCCTTCACCGTCCTCACCGTCGTGGCCATCCAGCGCATCGTGCATTCCAGGATGGGCAAGGCGCTGATGGCGATCCGGGACGACGAGATCGCGGCCCGGGCCATGGGGGTCGATTCCAGCCACTACAAGCTGACGGCGTTCAGCACGAGCGCCTTCTTCGCCGGCATCGCCGGGAGCTTCTATTCCGTATACATCTCGTTCATCTCGCCGGATTCCTTCAAGATGATGGACTCGTTCCTGATCTTCGCCATGCCGGCCCTGGGCGGCATGGGCACGGTGGCCGGGCCGCTGATCGGCGCCCTGGTCCTGTACGTGCTGCCGGAGATCACCCGGGTCTTCGCGGAGTACCGGATGCTGTGGGTGGGCGGCCTGCTGGTGGTGACGATGGTGCTGCAGCCCAAGGGCATCCTCGGCGGCATGCGCGCGCTGGCCGGGCGCCTGCGCCGGCCCCGGCCCGAACCTGGAACCGATTGAGGACGGTGCCCGATGCCCCTGCTCCGGATCGAATCGCTCACCAAACGCTTCGGCGGCCTCACGGCCGTCAACGGACTCGACCTCGAGGTCGAGGAGGGCCAGATCTTCGCCCTCATCGGCCCCAACGGGGCCGGCAAGACGACGGTGTTCAACATGCTCACGGGCCTGACCGGCATCACCTCCGGGTCGGCGCAGTTCGCCGGCCGGGATCTCGGCCGCCTGCCTTCCCATCGCATCGCCGAACTGGGGATCGGCCGCACCTTCCAGAACATCCGGCTGTTCGGGCGCATGACGGTCCTGGACAATGTCCGGGTCGGGTTCCACTGCCGCACCCGCACCGGCATGTTCGGGGCGCTCTTCGGCACCCCGCGGGCCCGGCGGGAAGCCGCCGACACGCTGGAACGGGCCATGGAGCTGCTGGATTTCCTGGATCTGGTCCCGGTCAAGGACGAGCTGAGCCTGAACCTCCCCTACGGCCAGCAGCGCGGGCTGGAGATCGCCCGCGCCCTGGCGACCAACCCGCGCCTGCTCCTGCTCGACGAGCCCGCCGCGGGACTCAACATCACCGAGACCGAGGTCCTCATGGGCCACATCGCCCGGCTGCGCAGCGGGATGGGCAAGACCATCCTGCTCATCGAGCACGACATGAAGCTGGTGATGGGGATTTCCGACCGGGTGGCGGTGCTCGACTACGGGATGAAGATCGCCGAAGGCGAGCCGGCCGCGATCAAGGCCGACGCCAAGGTGATCGAAGCCTACCTCGGTACGGGTTTCAGGGGTGCCTATGCTGGAAGTTAAGGATCTCAAAGTCACCTACGGCAAGGCCCGGGCGCTGAAGGGGGTGTCCCTCACCGTCGGCGAGGGCGAGATCGTCGCCCTCATCGGCAACAACGGGGCGGGCAAGACCACGCTGCTGCACGCCATCTCCGGGCTGCTCAAGCCCGAGGCCGGCGAGATCACCTTCCTGTCCCAGCGGATCACCCGCGCGCCGTCGGAAAAGATCGTCGCCGCCGGCCTGATCCAGGTGCCCGAAGGCCGCCAGATCTTCCCGCACCTCTCCGTGCGCGAGAACATCCGCATGGGCGCGTTCTGCCGGAAGGGCGACCTGGACGCCGACACCGAGCGCATCTTCCAGCTGTTCCCGCGGCTGAAGGAACGGATCGACCAGCCCGGGGGCACCCTGAGCGGCGGCGAGCAGCAGATGCTCGCCCTGGCCCGGGGCATCATGGCCCGGCCCCGGCTGCTCATGCTGGACGAGCCGTCGCTGGGCCTGGCGCCGCTCACGGTGGCTTCCATCTACGGCGCCATCCGGGAGATCCACAGGCAGGGCACCCCGGTCCTGCTGGTCGAGCAGAACGCCTACATCGCCCTCAACACCGCCAACCGGGCCTACGTGCTCGAGACCGGCCGGATCGTGCTTGCCGGCGCCTCCGCATCGCTGCTGGCCAGCGCCGAAGTGCAGAAGGCCTACCTGGGCGGATGACGCCCGAACCCCCCACCAAGGAGCCGCAGCCATGAATCCCATCGGGAGCAGACCGGCGCGCGAAGCCGTGACCCCCTTTTCGACCTTCACCGTCCCGACCGTCTTCGGGACCATCCCCACCTTCCTGGGGGCCGAGCCGGTGCGCGACCTGGGCGCCCTCGCGGGATTCGACGCGGTGATCGGCGGGCTGCCCTGGGAAGGGTCCAACACCTGGGGCGGCTATTCGGGCTGCGAACAGACCCCGAAGGCCTGCCGGGCCGCCTCGCTCCGGCTGGGTTCCGGCTACCTGCCCGAGCACGACGTGGACGTGATGAGCAACCTGGCGCTGGGCGACCTGGGCGACCTGCCGACCTTCCCCAACGACACCGAGCGGACCCACGCCTCCTTCCGGGAAGCCGCCGCCCAGGTGTTCGCCTCCCGGGCCGTGCCGGTGTTCTTCGGCGGCGACCACTCGGTCACCTACCCGATCCTCCAGGCCCTGGCGGCGCGCCATCCGGGCCGGGTCGGGCTGCTGCACTTCGACGCCCACCTGGACAACGCCGACGACTACTGCGGCGACCGCTACGCGCGCAACACCCCGCTGCGGCGCATCGCCGAACTGCCCCTGATGGACCCGGCGAAGATCGTCTCCTTCGGCATCCGCGGCCCGCGCAATTCCCCCAGCCAGATGCAGTTCGCCCGGGACCGCGGGGTCCAGGTGTTCACCATGGCCGAGGTGCGCCGGGAGGGGTTGGCCGGCGCCCTGGCCCGGGCCCGGGAGATCGTCTGCCACGGCACCGACGGCTACTACGTCACGGTCTGCAGCGACATCATCGACTACGCCTTCAACCCGGGCGGCCCCGCCGATTTCGGCGGGCTGAGCTCGACCGACATGCTGGAGGCGCTGTTCGCCCTGGCCCAGGGGCCGATGCTCGGCCTGGACCTGGTCGAGGTGTACCCGCGCCTGGACTCCCGCGAGATCTCCATGCACCTGATGGCCTGGCTCGCCGTCTACGGCCTGGGCGGACTGGCCGTGCGGCTGTCGGCGCGGCCCGGGCTGCGGGTGGGCGGAACCCTGGAAGGGACCGGGCCGAGGCTGCCATGACCCATGCCTACCATGTGGTGGACGTCTTCGCCGAGCGCCCCCTTGCCGGCAACCCGCTGGCCGTGGTCCTGGGCGCCGGCGACCTGGACGCCGGGGCGATGCTCCGGATCGCCGGGGAGATGAACCTGTCCGAGACCGCCTTCCTCGGTTCCGGGCCGGAAGCGGACGGCGGCTACCGGGTCCGGATCTTCACCCCGGCCCGGGAGATCGCCTTCGCCGGCCACCCCATCCTCGGCGCCGCGTGGGTCATCCGCGAGCGCCTGGCGCAGGGCCGGCCCGGAACGGTGCGCCTGGACCTGGGCGTGGGCCAGGTGCCGGTGACCTTCGAGGCCGCGGCCGGCGGCGCGGAGCAGGCCTGGCTGCGGGCTCCGGCGGTGACTCTGGGGCCGGTCTGCGCGCCGGAGCGGATCGCGGCCGCGCTCCTGCTCGGCGTCCCGGACCTCGATCCCAGGACCCCGGTGCAGGTGGCCAGCGCCGGCGTCGCGGCCATGATCGTGCCGCTGCGCAGGCTGGCCGCCCTGCGCCGCTGCCGGCTCGACCTCCAGGCCTTCGCGCCGCTGGCCATGGAGGGCTTTCCGCCCCTGGTCTACCCGTTCTGCGCCGAGACCCACCATGCCGGCAACCACCTGTGTGCGCGCTTCTTCTTCGAGGCCCACGGGGTGCGCGAGGACCCGGCGGCCGGCAACGCCGCCGCCTTCCTCGGCGCCTACCTGCTGGAGCATGGCTCCTTCAACAGCTCCGGCCTGGACCTGCGCATCGAGCAGGGCTACGAGATCGGCCGGCCCTCCCTGGTGCTGCTGCGCGCCCGCCGGCTCCCGGGGGGCGAGGACATCCGGGTCGGCGGCCGGGTGATCGCCGCCGCGGAGGGCCGGCTGCTGGTCTGACCCGCGCCCCCCCAGGCCCTTGACAGGCGACAAATGTGTATTTAAATTTGTCGACAGCTTCGTATTCTTTATAGTCGACCAAAGCCGCCGGATTCCCGCGCATCCCCAACCCGCCACAGGAGGCCTTCCCATGCCCGCACTCCGCCCGCTCCAGAGCAAGCTTTCCAGGCGCACCCAGGGCCTGCTCAACCATCCCCAGGGGATGGGCAACTACTTCACCTTCAAGACCGCCATCGACATCCTCGGCCTGAACTGGGACGACGTGGCGCCCGGCGGCATCTACGGCGTCACCGGCGCCGGGTACTTCGACATGGGCTACATGGCCAACAACATCGGGCCGTCGCCGGCGGCCATGGCCGCGCTCCAGGAGGCGGCGTCCCACCGCGAGAACGTGACGGTGTACCCGCCGGACTGCATGGCCGAGCTGAAGGCGCTGGTGGCCACCGGCAAGTTCGGCCGCGAGCTGGGGCCGGACTTCGAGGTGCTGGGCGTCGAGGGGGCCCAGGGCGGCATCGGCTACACCTACCTGTCCTTCCTGGACCCGGGCGACGAGATCATCGTCACCGACCCGGGCTACTTCCACTTCGTGCCGGCCGCGGGCATCTGCGGCGCCACCGTGGTGCCGGTGGTGCTGAACGAGGCCAACGGCTTCCGGCTGACGCCGGAAGCGGTGCTCCGGGCGATCACCCCCAGGACCAAGATGATCGTGGTGTGCGATCCCATCAACCCGTTCGGCACCGTGCAGACCCGCGCGGAGCTGCTGGAGCTGGCCCGCATCGCCCGCGAGCACGGCATCATCGTCTTCAACAACATCACCCACAACACCCACCAGACCGATCCGCGGGCGGTGCACATCCCCATGGCCTCCCTGCACGGGCCCGGGCACGACATGAGCCACGTGATCTCGGTCTCCGGCATGACCAAGGGCTACGGCATGGCCGCCCTGCGGGTGGGGTTCCTGGCCGGGCATCCGGACCTTGTGCGGGGCGCGTTCCTGACCCGCATGGAGCTCACCAAGATCCACATCAACTACCTCGGCCAGTTCGCCGCGCTGGCGGCGCTGAAGGACCACGACTACGTCGCCAGCTCGACTGCGATCATCCGGCGCAACTACGCCCACCTCAGGGAGACCGTGGCCCGGACCCCCGGGGTGCGCATCCCGGTGGAGCCGGCCTACGGGTTCTGCACCACGATCGACGTCAAGGGCACCGGGGTCACCGCCCAGGAGGTGACGGTGGGCCTGCTCAAGCACCGGATCGCGGTGATCCCGGGCGACGGCCTGGGCGATGTGGGCTGCGCGGACTACGTGCGCCTGAACTACTCGCACCCGGACATCGCCTGCTTCGAGACCTTCCGGGAGGCGCTGCCCAGGGCCATCGACGAGGCCAGGGAGGGGCGCTACCTGGCCGGGGTCGACGCCTTCTTCGCGCGGGTCAACACCGAGCGCGGCAACTCGATCCGGGCCCTGCTCGCCCCGCGCATGGCCGCGGCCCACGCGCGGTAGGCGTTGATACCTTCAACGGACCGGCCTACCATGCTGTAGACAGGCCCATGTGCAGGAGCTCCAAGTGACCGACGAAGCGATGCCGCCCTCGATCCCGACCAGCGTCGAAAAGGCCTACGAGTTCCTGCGGCGGATGGCGATCGAGTTCGAGATCAAGCCCGGGGAGCGCCTGAACGAGGGCGCGATCGCGCGCCACCTGCGGATGAGCCGGGCGCCGGTGCGGGAAGCCATGAACCGGCTGGTCAGCGAGGATCTGCTCACCGTGATCCCGAACCAGGGCTTCTCCTGCCGGCGCCTCAGCGCCTCCGAGGTGGTGGCGCTCTACGAGGTGCGCGGCGACCTGGAGGCCACTGCGGTCGGCCGGGCGCTCCCGTACGAGCGGGCGCAGGGACTGGCCGAGCTGTCCGCCATGTGCGCTTCCCTGCGCCGCGCGCTCAAGACCGATGCGGCCGAGACGCTCGTCGACCTGGACGAGGCCTTCCACCTGCGCCTGGCCGGGCTGTCCGGCAACCTGGAGCGGATCGGCATGCTGAAGAACATCAACGCCCGGGTCCGCTTCGTGCGCCGGATCAACCTGGAGGACCCGGTCCGGGCCAAACGGGCGCTGGACGAGCACCTGGGCATCGTCGCGGCGCTCAAGGCCGGCAACCTGGACGAAGCGGCCCAGCTGACCCGGCGCCACCTCACCCTGAGCGCCGCCGAGGCGGCGGCCTTCGTGAACGAGGGCCTGGCCCGGATCTACGCGACCACGGTGGCCTGACGCTCCGGCGGCGGAGGCGGGCATGGCGGACATCCTCCTCATCAACGGCAGCCCGCGGCCCCGGGGCAACAGCGCCCGGCTGGCGGAAGCCTGCGCCGGGGTGTTCGAGCGCGAAGGGGTGGGCTGGGAGCGGATCGATCTGCGCGCCCTGAAGATCGGCCCGTGCCTGGGCTGCTGGTCCTGCCGGGACGGCAGGGCCCGGTACTGCGTCCAGGACGACGACATGACCGCGCTCTACGGCAAGCTGCGGGCCTGCCGCGGGCTCCTGCTGCTGACCCCGGTGTACTGGTTCAACGTCACCGCCCAGCTGAAGGGCTTCATCGACCGGCTGGACGGGTTGTGGCACTGGGAGCGCGCCTTCCTGGAGGACAAGCCGGCCGGCGCGGTGCTGGTCTACATGGACGCCGGCCCGGAGCTGTCCGGGGCCTGCCACGCCATGGCCTCCCTGGAGCACCTGTTCCGCTACGTCGGGGCCGATTTCCGCGGCTTCGCCCACGGCCGCGCGGAGCACCCCGGCGACGCCGAGGGCAATCCGGAGCTCATGGAGAGCGCGCGCCGGCTGGCGCTCAAGCTGGCGCGCTGAGCCGCACCAGGGCCGCCAGCATGTCCTCCACCCGCGGGCACACGGTCGCGCCCAGGTCCGCCAGCTGCGCGCTGACGTCCACCGGCAGGCTGTCCTCGCTGTCGTCCGGGACCTGGTTCAGCTTGCCGCCGATGAACACCGGGATCTCGATTTCGAGCCGGGCCATCTCGCGCCGGAGCGCGCGCAGGAAGCCGAGCCCGACGCCGCAGTAGGTGCTGACGGCGATGAAGTCGGCCCGCCCGGCCCGGGCCCGGGCGGCCACGTCCTCCGGCTCGGCGCTGACGCCGGCGTCGTCCACCGCGACCCCGAGCGCCTCCAGCACGGTCTCCACCAGGATCTTGCCGTACTCGTGGACATCGGTGCAGGTGACGCAGGCCCTGAGGCCGGCCCGGCGCAGCGCGTCGCGTTCGGCCGCGCCCAGGGCGGCGGCCATGCCCAGGCCCTGGGCCTCCAGCGCGGCCACGGTGGTGGCCCGCACCACCGGAGTCCGGCCGCGCAGGGCGTCCGGATCATAGGCGCCGGGGCCGAACAGCTCCTCCAGGCGCCGGGCGCCGATCCGGCGGATGGCGAGCAGCAGCTCGAAGGGGTCCCCGGTGTCGATGCCGGCGGCCTCCAGGCCGGCCAGGGCGCGCTCCTGGAACAGCCGCCCGCCCTCCACCATGCGCTCGGCCAGCAGGTCGGCCCGGGTCAGGTCCAGCAGCGGTCCGTAGCCTTCGGAGCGCTGGATGAGCCGGTTGGCGAACAGGTGGGCGTCGACGATCTCGCCGATCTCGGGGATGCGCATGGCTTCGGTCACCGGCACCGGGTTCAGCCCGTGCCCGGCGGGGCAGGTGCGCTGGGCCAGGATGTCGGTGAGCAGGTAGCTGGCGAGGTTGGCGTAGTTCTCCACCTCGCCGGCGCCGTAGATGGTGGTGTTGCCGTAGACCATGCTGCCCGGGGCCGGGCTCACCCGCGCCAGGGCGCGCTGGAAGGCCAGCCGGGTGAGCGGATCGGAGAAGGTGTGGCCGTAGCAGTGGGCCATGCGCCCGCCGATCAGGTCCTCGACGATGTGCCGCTCCAGCAGGACCGCGCCGATGCCGCAGGCCAGGTCGCAGAACAGCGCCGCGAAGCCGTCGTCCAGGTTGGAGTGGACCAGCACCTGCACCGGCTGCGCGGCGCAGAGCGCCAGGGCCTTGACCGTCTCGGCGGTGGTGCCCACATCGTCGTTCCAGCGCGGCATGCGGAAGGTGAAGTACTGGCCCAGGTTGCCGATGGTGGTGGCGCCCGCCAGCAGCGCCGCCGCGGTGTTCTCCAGCGCCGCCGGGGTGCCGATGACGAAATCGCCGAAGTGCGGGGCCACCGGCGCGGAATGGGTGAGGGCGATGAAGTCCTCCGGGCCGTCCAGGATCAGCCCGGTGCCCCGGGGCATGCGCGCCCGCTGGGCGGCGGGATAGCCCATGCTCCAGTCCAGGCAGATGCCGTAGCGGTCCACCCGGTACCCGGCCGCGCCGATCCGCTGGTGGATCTCCGCGAAGGCGCGCCGGGTCTTCTCCGGGCTGCGGTAGCCGACCTGGGCGTGCAGCATGATGGCGCCTTCCGCCATGCGCCGCAGCTTGTACTCGCTTTCGCAGCGCACGCCCTGCTCGGCCAGGAAAGGGCAGGGCCCCACCTGGACGCTGCGCGCCAGGCTCCGGCCCTCCGCCAACAGCGCGGCGGAACGGGGCAGCTCGGATTCGGGCAGGATCCGGGTGCGGTCGAGGGTTTGCACGGTCGGTAACCTCCCGGCTCCATTTTATTCCCGCTTTGGCTTTGGCGGGGCCGGCCAACGGGGGCAAAATGGGGGCATGGCGCACCCATCCTACCCCTCCACCGCGGCCACCAGGCTCCTGCGGGAGCTGCGCATCCCCTTCACCGAGCACCTCTACCGCTACGAGGAGCACGGCGGGACCCAGGTCTGCGCCCGCGAGCTGGGGGTGGACGAGCACGCCGTGGTCAAGACCCTCATCATGGAGGACGAGGCCGGCAAGCCGCTGGTGGTGCTCATGCACGGCGACCTGGAGGTGAGCACCAAGGCCCTGGCCCGGCAGATCGGGGCCAAGGCGGTGCGCATCTGCAAGCCCGAGGTGGCCAACCGCCATTCCGGCTACCTGGTGGGCGGCACCAGCCCGTTCGGCACCCGCAAGGCCATGCCGGTCTTCGTGGAGCGGACCATCCTCGAGCAGGAGCGGATCTTCATCAACGGCGGCAGCCGGGGCTTCCTGTTGGCGATGGCTCCGGCCGGGCTGGTCCAGGCCCTGGCCCCCACCCCGGTGGCCTGCGGCCTGCAGGATCAGGACTCCTGAAACACCCCGACCACGTAGTTGAAGCGCACGGCGGCGCGGCTGGCGTCCGGGCCTTCCACGGCGGGCGCTCCGGGAACCTCAGTGAAGACCCCGCGGTAGCCCTCGGCGCCGCGTTTCATGTCCCACCGGGTGTTGATCCAGGAGCCGTCGGCCCGGCGCAGGCGCAGCTCGAACGGGGCGGTCCGGGGGTTCTCGAGCCCCGCGCGGAGCCGGTCCAGGTCGGCCGGATGGATGATCGCCTCAAGCCCGGGCAGGTCCTTGGGCAGCGCCTCCAGGCCCAGCACGGTCCGGCCCTTGTCGGAGATCACCAGCGAGTCCTGGTCGAGGTACCAGGGCACCATCCGGCCCGCCCGGGCCGCCTCGACCAGGTCCGTCGGTCCCGCCTGGCCTTCCGTGAACGGGTCCATCCCGGGCCTGCGCCCGTCCACTTCGGTGAAGCTGAACACCGTGGCCACCGTCTCCTGGCCCAGGCGCTGGACCCGCCCGTACGCCTCGAGCGGGCGCCGGTCCCTGCCGATGAGGAAGCCCAGCCGCTTGCGTTCGGCCTGGTCGCCCAAGGTGCGGGCCTCGTTCAGGAAGGTCACCGGGTCGGCGAACTGGCCCTGGAGGAACTCCATGACCCGGTCCAGGTTCATGGGGGCCATGACGTATTCGGGAATCCCGCAGAGCGACAGGAATTTCCGGTTGTAGGCGGTGATCTTCCCGGCCAGGTCGACCAGCAGGAGGCCCTCCGAGGAGACCTCCAGGACCGTGCGCAGCATTCCGGACAGCCGGGCGTTGTCCGCCTCCGCCGTGCGCAGGGCGGCCAGGTCCCGGGCCTCCTTCAGGGCCCGGCGCAGGGCGGGCACCAGCCGGGCCAGGGCGCTCCGGTCCACCACGTCCGTGGCGCCCTGGCGCAGGCTTTCCGCGGCCATTCCGGCGTCCCCGTCGCCGGGCAGCAGGATGACCGGCAGGTCGGGGCTGCGCCGGCGCACCAGGGCGAGGGCCTCCTGTTCCGGAAAACCGGGCCCGGGCTCGCCCACGAGCAGGAGATCGAAGTTCCAGACGCCCTTGAGCGCGCCCTGGAGGGCCTCCCGGCCCTTGACCCAGGTCAGGTCGCAGGGCAGGTAGTCACGGGCGAGGAGGTCGGCCACCTGCTCAACCCATTCCTCCCGGTCTTCCAGATACAGGATCCGGCATTCCTTCTTCATGGTTGTGCCTGCGTTGAGCTCGAAAAAGCCTGCGGTTCGAATGGGTTTACAGCCACAAGTATATGTGAATTAAGTCATTCCGCTCGGCAATCGCGCGCATCACCCGGCCAGCCCCGCGAGCATGCCTTTGAGCCGGTCCTGGTGCGGGCCGCGGGGGCTGCGCGCCAGGGCCTGGCCCAGCCGCTCCCGGACCAGGGGCAGCAGGCGCTTGCGCTCGCCGGGGGAGGCCTTCAGCTCGAGCGCCAGGGCCAGGCCTTCCAGGGCGCAGGCGGAGCCTGATTCCGGGTTCCGGTCGCGCGCCCCTTGCGCGAAGGCCCGGGCCTTGCGCAGGCTGGCGGAGGCATCCAGGCCATGGCCGGACTCCCATTCGGCGCGGATCAGCCAGCTGGCGGCCAGGGTCTCCTTCAAGGTCCACGGCAGGTCCGCCATCCCCGGCTGGAGATCGCCCAGGGCGGCGTCCAGGGCCGGCCGGGGATCGGCGCCGCGGGCCGCGTCCACCCGCGCCTTGAAGTTCACCACCTCCCAGAAGTAGTCCCGGTCCAGGAACGGCGTGTGCCCGGAGGTCTTCAGCGCCTCGGTGAGGGCGGTGTCCGGATCGCCGCCGCGCCGGAACTCCCGCTCGGCCAGCAGCCAGTAGATCAGCATCCGGTCGGCCCGCAGGGGGGCCGGGAGCGGGTCCTTCACCCAGGAGTCCAGGAACGCCCTGGCGGCCGCCAGGACCGGCTCCGGATCCTCGCCCAGGCGCTCCATCAGCGCGGCCTGCAGGAAACGCAGGGCCAGCCAGTCGTCCTGCAGCTCCGGGTCGGTGGGGTCCAGGCGCAGGGCCCGGTCGGCCGCGGCCCGGAGCTCGGCCAGCAGCGCCCCGGGCGGCTCGCCCCATTCCAGGGCCAGGGCCGCCAGCCCGCGCCCGGCCAGGAGGTAGGCATGGTGCATGGAAGGGTCGCTCGGGGCCACCGCGAGGCCGGCCCGGCCCGCGGCCATGGCATCCTGGTAGCGGATCCGGGCCTTGCCCGGGGCGGCCGCCGCCAGCTCCTGATGGGCGAGCTCGGTGTCGCAGGTGGCGGCCAGGACGGCGGCCTCCCAGTGCCAGGGGGAAGCCTGGAAGGCGGCGCGGGCGGCCGCCGAGCCCCGCTGGTAGTCCCTGCTGAAATACGCCATCACCGCATCCGGAGGGGCATCCGCTTCCTGCTTCGCGGCCGTGACGGCGAGGGGGTCCTGGGCCGGGGCTCCCGCGCCCGCCGGCGCCGGCGCGTACGCCGCGGCCATCTCGGCGGAGCGGAGGGCGGGCAGGGTGGCCCAGGCCAGCAGGGTGGCCACCTGCGGATCGCGGTAGCCCTCCGTCCAGGCCTGTTCCAGCTCGGCCCTGGCCGCCGGCCAGTCGCGCACCAGGTAGCGGGCGAGGCCCTGGGCGAAATGCACCTGGCCCCGCCATTCGGGCGCCAGCTCCTGCGCGTGCCGGCGCTCGCTCTCCATGACCGCGCGGATGCGCGCATAGGTGGGCCGCAGGTCGTGGATCGGCAGCATCTGCTCCTGGCGCAGGTCCATGGCCAGCTCCCCGGCCGCCAGGACGACCCGCTGGGCCCGGGCCAGGTCGAGGCGCGCCGCGGCGCGCAGGGCACCCAGGCGCAGCGCCCAGCCCGCGCTGCCCAGGAGGACCCCGGCCAGGACCAGGAGCCAGGGCCTGAGCGGGCGCAGCTGCCGGAGCCGGAGCCGCAGCCGGTCGCGGCGCTCGGTGGTGTGGATCGGCACCCCCTGGCGGAACCGCAGCAGGTCTTCCGCCAGGGCGCCGGCCGTGGGGTAGCGGCGCTCCGGGGCCTGTTCCAGGCACTTGGCCAGGATCGAGCGCAGGTCCCGGGGGATCGCCGCCCCGCCGAATTCCAGGGCCCTGCTCCCCTGGATGCCCGGGGGGCGGCCGGTGAGGGCGAAGAAGAGCGTGCCGCCCAGGGCGAACACGTCGGTGGCCGGCGAGATCTGGTCCCGCTTCCCGTGCAGCTGCTCCGGAGCCATGTAGGCCGGCGTGCCGATCACCCCGTGGGTGAAAGTGAGGGCGGGCTCGTCCAGGGCCACGGCCAGGCCGAAGTCGCAGACGTAGGGGACCCACTCCCCTTCGGCGCTGCGCTCCAGGAGGATGTTGGAGGGCTTCAGGTCCCGGTGCACCAGGTTCAGGCGGTGCACCATGTGGACCGCCTGGGCGACCAGGGTCATGATGGCCGCCACCTCCATGAGCGAAAGCTCGCTGCGCACCTGCTCCAGGTTGGGCCCGCGCACCAGCTGCATGGCGACCCGGAGGGTGCCCTCGTGGTTGTCCACGTCGTAGATCCGGCAGATGTTCGGATGGACCACCCGGGCGTGGATCTGCGCCTCGTGCATGAACCGGATCAGGGAGGCCGGCTCGATCGCCTTCAGCACCTTGAGCGCCACCGTGCGGCACAGCACCACGTCCCAGGCCTCGTGCACATCCCCCATGCCTCCACGGCCGAGCAGCGGACCGACCACGTAGCGCCCCTCCCGGGGACTCTGGGCGTTGAGCCAGGGGGGCTGCAGCAGGTGGGAATCAGTG
>Ga0302299_10000458_pt1 | contig 22109 bp, 20 predicted proteins | sample III_Fen_N3_4_FD_198795 | JGI IMG/M metagenome (GOLD analysis project Ga0302299, IMG submission 198795) | Peat permafrost microbial communities from Stordalen Mire near Abisko, Sweden - III_Fen_N3_4 | ecosystem: Environmental > Terrestrial > Soil > Wetlands > Permafrost | place: Sweden: Abisko... | reverse complement strand
CTCGAGCACCGCCCGCACGAGGTCGCCTCGGTCGGTGTGCAGCGAGACCCCCAGGAAGGCAGCACGCAGGTTGCGGTCGTCCACGGGCGAACGCTCGCCCTTGAGCCATGGGGTGAAGATCACGCCGCCGGATCCCGGCTTCGCCTCGCCGGCGACTTCGAGGATCTCCTCGTACGAGGGGCTCCAGGGTTCACCGGACAGGACCCCGTCCTTGAGCCACTGGAGGCAGACCCCGGCGGTCTCGTGGTTGTTGATCATGAGGTAGTGGCCGGGATGGAGGCCGGGGATCGACGCGATCTGGTGCAGCACGTCGGTCTTCTTGAACGGCAAGGCGCAGGAGACCCAGGACGTGGTACTGATCGTGAAGTGGGCTGCGTAGTCCTCGACGGCGCCCGAGGCGAGGTACGCCGAGTGCAGATCCGGGACCCCGGTCACTACCGGCGCGCCCGCCGCAAGCCCCAGGTCCGCGGCTGCCTCCGCCGACAGCGAGCCGAGCACCGACCCCGACGGCGTCAGCCGCGGCAGCTTGTCGGCGTCGCGACCGGCGGCCTGGACGAGCGACGGGACGTAGCGCAGAGCGGCGCCCTTGCGGTTGTCGGTCAGCCACGACGCCACCATGCTCGCCGGAGTGGCGGCGACGCGTCCGGTGAAGCGCAGCCCCAGGTAGTCGAGCGGCTCGAGCAGGGTGGCGGTGCTTGCGTAGATCTCCGGTCGTTCGTGCTTGAGGTAGAGCGCGTGGCCGCTCGGGTCGGCGCCGCCGGGTGAGGGGGCACCTCCGGTGTAGCGCAGCCACGGCAGGATCGCGGTGGGCTTGTAGCCGGCCGCGATGCCGCCGTACGTCGACCGAGCCAGGCGTCCGCCGCGGTCGTCCGCCCAGGTGAGGCAGGGGCCGGTCGGTCGGCCCGCAGAGTCGACCGGGACCGTCGACGCGTACTGGCCGGTGATGCCGACGGCGGTGAGCTTGCTCGCGGCGACGGCAGCGGACGCGAGCAGCTCGGCAACTCCCGCCCGGATGCCGGCCCACCACTCGTCCGGGTCCTGCTCCGCGCCGCCGTCGGGAGTGAGCGTCGTGACGAACTCGGTGTGAGCGGACGCGACGATCTCGCCCGAGGTGGCGACAGCCCCGACCTTGAGGCCGGTGGTGCCGAGGTCGATCGCCAGCACCCAGCCTTCGGCGGCGCCCACTCAGCCCTCCGCGGGGACCGCGTACATCGCGTCGAGGGCTCCCGAGAGCAGGAAGTTGATGCCCGCGTTGCCGGCCGCGGACCCGGCCATGCCGTACAGCGCGCCGCTGCGAGCCGGCTCTCCGCGGTGCTCCTTGGCGTACGCCACGCCGTCCGCGAGGTCCCGCGCGAACTCCTCGGCCAGCCCGGGCCGGGTGTTGGGTCGGGTGATGCAGAAGTGCAACCCCGCAGGCAGCTGGTCCGGGTTCATCCGCCAGCCGCGATCGGCCAGGTGGTCGTTGACCAGGAAGATGTCGAGCGCGCCCGGGTCGACCGCGCCGAAGGCCACCAGGAACGTCGGGTCGTCGCCGTACACGCGCAGCTCGGGCAGCGCCTCGACGGCCGCGCGGACCCGCTGGGCCGTCGCGTGGATCTCGGTCGCGGCCTGGAGGTAGCCCTGCTCTCCGGTGGTGACCATCGCCGCCCACGCGGCCGCGATGAGCCCGCCGGAACGGCTGCCGGACATCCCGGGGGAGATGTAGAGCCCGCCCGGCCAGTCCGGGAAGGTGAAGTACTGGTAGCGGCGCAGGTCGGCGTCGCGGTAGAGCAGCACCGAGGTGCCCTTGAGCGAGTAGCCGTACTTGTGCGTGTCGGCCGACATGGAGGTCACGCCGGGCACCCGGAAGTCGAACGGTGTGAGCTCGACCCCTGAGCGCTCGATCCACGGCAGCAGGAAGCCGCCCAGGCAGCCGTCGACGTGCAGGCCGATGCCGTGCTCGAGGGCCAGCTCGCCGAGCTCGCCGATCGGGTCGATCAGCCCGTACGGGTACGAGCCCGCGGACCCGACCAGGGCGACCGTGTTCGGCGTGATGTGGTCGCGGACCCAGTCGACGTCGACCAGGAAGTCGTCTCGTAGCGGCGCCCGCAACAGCTTGATCCCGAAGTAGTGGCAGGCCTTGTCGATGGCGACGTGGGCCGAGTTCGGGATGATGATCTCCGGCTCGGTGATCCCCTTCTCCGCCAGACCGCGCTCGCGGTAGACGAGCATCGGGTTCATCAGCGACTCGGTGCCGCCGGAGGTGAGGACGCCCACGGTCTTGGCGTCGCCGCCCAGCATCCGCGCGGTCATGGCGACGATCTCGCCCTCGAACTTCGTCGAGCTCGGGTACATGTCGCGCTGCAGCACGTTGGCGTGCGCGAAGTGCTCGTAGACCTGGGTCAGGAAGTGGTACTGCTCGTGGTCCCCGAGGTAGAGACTGCCCGACACCTTGCCGCTGTCGCCGAGCGCGTCCTCCTCCTTCGCGAGCTGCTGGATCTCGGCGAGCACCTCGTCGCGGTCCAGGCCTCGCTCGGGGATCGCCCGGTACATCGCGAAACGGTTCTTGTACGGGTAGAAGCTGTCGAGCATCGCTTGGATCTGCTCGGCGGTGAGGTCAGCCATGGTGCGCTCCTGGGTCGGCGGCGCCGCCAGCGTACTCGCCGGTAACGCGGCTAGCGGAAGACGCCGGTATGACCGAGGGAGTAACGGCCCGGCTGCGGATAGACGCACAGGCCGTGCGGGCCCAGCCCGACCTTGATCCGTGCCAGGAGCGCCCCGTTGACGGTCGAGATCGCGTAGACGACCCCGTTGTAGCGGCCGGAGAGCCACAGGACCTTGCCGTCGGCCGACACCCCACCCATGTCCGGGCTCCCGCCCCCGGGGATCTGCCACTTGCCGACCAGCTTGTCGGTGCGCACGTCCAGGAGCGAGATCGAGCCCTCGCCCCGATTGGAGATGTACATCCGCTTGGAGTCGCGGCTGATGTACTCGCCATGGGCACCTGCGCCGGTGTGCAGGAGGCCGTGCAGGGTGAACGAGCTTCCTTCGACGAACCAGATCCCGTCCCGCATCATGTCGGCGATGTAGAACATGTGGCCGTCCGGGGCGATCTTGACGTCCTGCGGCATGCCCCCGCCGGGCAGTGACATCGTCCCCACGACCTTCATGGCGGCCGTGTCGACCTTGAGCAACTGGGCGGAGAACTCGCACGAAACGATGAAGTAGCGGCCGTCCGGGGAGAAGTCCGCGTGGTTCACGCCGAGGCAGGGCACGGGGACGCGGCGCACCACCGCCATCGTGTGCGCATCGCGGAAGACGATCTGCTTGTCCTTGCTGGCCATCACGATCGCGTACTTGCCGTCGGGCGTGAAGTAGAGGTTGTACGGGTCGTGCACGCTCACCGGCTTGCCGAAGACCCCGGTCGCGGGGTTGATGGGGGTGAGCGAGTTGCCGAGGTCGTTGTTGACCCACAGGGTCTTGAGGTCCCACGACGGCACGACGTGCTGCGGCTCGTTGCCGACCGGCACGGTACGCAGGACCCGGTAGGTCGCGGGGTCGATGATCGTGACCGTGTCGCTCTGGGTGTTGGGCACGTAGATCAGGCTCGGGAAACCCTTGACGACCGGCGACAGCTGACCCGGACGGTCGGCGGCGTACACGTCGTTGGGGTCGAGCAGCGGCGGCATGCCGGGAAGATCGCCGACGCCGGCGACCGCGCTCGACTTCGCCGGCGAGGCGCTCGCGCTGCTCGGGCTCATCGACATCCCGGTCATGCCCGAGTCGCTGGGGTTGGGGCTGCTCGGCCCACCTGGGGACGCCGACGACGCCGAGCACGCGCTCGCCACCAGCGCGACCACGAGGAGCGAAGCGGGGAGCAGGCGACGCGACACAGCCCAGTTCCTTTCGAAGGGTCGATCGGGGACGGCTTTGCCTAGGCTCGTACCTACGCGGGTCAACTGAGGAGCTGGGTGACGGTGACCGGTCGCAGGGACCGGGCAGCGAGGCCGGCCAGGATCGCCGGGAGAGCGGTGACGGTGCCCGCGTGCCCGAGGTGCAAGCTCACGATGTCACCGCCACGGACCGCCGAGAGCACGTTCCTGGTCACTGCTGCCGCTCCCGGGTCGGTGTAGTCGAGCGAGTCGAGGTTGTACGTGACGCAGTGCGGGTATCCCGCTGCTCGCGCCGCGGCCCGGATCGTCGGCGTTGAGGAGGGTGTGCCCGACGGGCGGAACCAGGCGCCCGGCGTCCCGGTGAGCCGCTGCAGGACCGCGGCGCACCGCTCCACCTCGGACTTCGCTTCGGTTGCGCCGAGCGACCGCATCGGCTTGTGGTGGTACGTGTGGTTGCCGAGCTCGTGGCCGCCGTCGAGGAAGGCCTTCGCGACGGTCGGGTCGCCGTCCAGCCACGAGCCGACTGCGAAGACCGTGACGTGCGCGCTGGCGCGGCCCAGCTCGGCGAGGATGCCCCGCGCGATCGAGTCGGCACCGGCGCCGTGGAAGGTAAGCGCTACCGCCGCGCTCCCGGTCGGGCCGTGCGACACGTCCTGGCCACTGTCGGCGGCCGACGCGGGGGTCGCGGACTTGCTGGGCGCCGCCTTGGTGGGTCTGCCCGCCGAGGCCGTGGGCAGAGGGCTGGAGGTCGCGGGCGCCTTGCTGGAGGTCGCCGCGGCCGGGGCCGAGCCGGCGTCGCCGCAGGCAGCCGCCAGCGCGGCCACGCCCACGATCCCGAGCAGCTCGCGACGTCCGAGCGAGCGATTGGTCATGGCCGTCACGGTACGCGGCGAGCGGTTAGCGTCCGGTTAAGGTCGCTCGGCCCACAGGTCGGTGACCAAAGTGCCGACCTCGGCCAGCAAGGTGCGAAGGACGGGGAGCGAGAGTCCGATCACGGTTGAGGGCGCCCCGTCGATGGACTCGACGAACCAGCCGCCCAGTCCGTCGATCGTGAACGCGCCGGCCACGGCCAACGGCTCGCCATGGGCGACGTACCGGTCGATCTCGTCGTCGCTCGGGGTGCCGAACCGGACGGCAGCGCGGGCGAGCGCGGAGGAGGAGCGGCCGGTACGGGTGTCGACCACGCTGTGGCCCGTGAGCAGATGGCCCGTACGTCCGCGCATGGCCCGCCAGCGTTCGACCGCCTCGTCCGCGCTGCTCGGCTTGCCCAGTGCGACACCGTCCAGGTCGAGCAGGGAGTCGCAGCCCACGACCAGGGCCCCGGACACTTCGGCCAGTGAGGCAACCGCACGGGTCTTGCGGGTGGCCAGCTCGAGCGCCCTCTGGGCCGGGGTGCCCGTGACGTCGTCCTCGTCGACTCCGCTCACGACTACCTCGGGGTCGAGTCCGGCGGCACGCAGCAGGGCCAGCCGGGCGGGTGAGGCCGACGCGAGGACGAGGCGGCGCACGCGTCTCGGTCCGTCGGTCGTCAGCGTGGCAGCCCGGACGCGCGCCACGCCCCCGCGCTGGGGCCGATCGCGGGGCGGATGTTGCGCGCCCGGTTGCGCCACTGGGAGCGCAGCGGCGGCGGGGCCGTTGCCGAGCCGGACACTGCGGCGAGGGCGACCACGAGCGCGGCCACCTCCTCGGCGGTCGGGTCGCCCCGGACGACGCGAAGGAACGGGGCGGCAGGCGGGTCCGTGGGTGGTTCGGAAGTGCGGTCTATTGGCATGAGGGGACCCTTGTGGCGGGAGGGGTGGGGTTGGGGTGGGAGTGGGGTGGGCCTAGAGGGGGATGTTGCCGTGCTTGCGTGGGGGGCGGTTCTGGCGCTTGTTCTTCAGGGCCCGCAGGGCGCGGACGACGTAGGCGCGGGTCTGGGACGGCTCGATGACGGCATCGATGTAGCCGCGCTCCGAGGCGATGTACGGGTTCAACAGGGTGTCCTCGTACTTCTCGATGAGCTCGGCCCGGGTCGCCTCGACGTCCGCAGCCTCGGCGATCTCCTTGCGGTGCAAGATGTTGACCGCGCCCTGCGCGCCCATCACGGCGATCTGGCCGGTCGGCCACGACAGGTTGACGTCGGCGCCCAGGTGCTTGGACCCCATGACGTCGTACGCCCCGCCGTACGCCTTGCGCGTGATCACGGTGACCAGCGGCACCGTGGCCTCCGCGTACGCGTAGATCAGCTTGGCGCCGCGGCGGATGATCCCGTTCCACTCCTGCGACGCTCCGGGAAGGAAGCCGGGCACGTCGACGAACGTGAGCACCGGGATGTTGAACGCGTCGCAGGTGCGGACGAACCGGGCCGCCTTCTCCGACGCGTCGATGTCGAGCGTGCCGGCGAATTGCATCGGCTGGTTCGCGACGACGCCCACGGACGCACCCTCGACCCGGCCGAAGCCGCAGAGGATGTTCGGCGCGAACAGCGCATGCACCTCCAGGAACTCCCCGTCGTCGACCACGGCCTCGATCACCCGGTGCATGTCGTACGGGTGGTTCGCCTGGTCGGGCATGAGGGTGTCGAGCGCGAGGTCGGTCTCGGAGGGCGTCAGGTCGGCCAGGCTCTCGAAGATCGGCGGGTCCTCGAGGTTGTTGCTGGGCAGGTACGAGAGCAGCGCCCGGGTGAGGTCGAGGCAGTCCTCCTCGTCGGTGGCGACGAAGTGCGCGACCCCGGACTTGGAGTTGTGGGTGCGGGCACCCCCGAGCTCCTCGAACTCGATGTCCTCGCCGGTGACCGTCCGGATCACGTCAGGTCCGGTGATGAACATGTGCGACGTCTGGTCGACCATCACGATGAAGTCGGTGATGGCGGGTGAGTAGACCGCGCCGCCGGCGCACGGGCCCATGATGAGCGACAGCTGGGGGACGACGCCGGAGGCAAGGACGTTGCGCCGGAAGATCTCGCCGTACAGCCCGAGCGAGACGACGCCTTCCTGGATGCGCGCACCACCGGAGTCGTTGATCCCGACGACCGGGCAGCCGACCTTCAGCGCGAGGTCCATGATCTTGACGATCTTCTCGCCGAACACCTCGCCGAGCGATCCTCCGAATACCGTGAAGTCCTGAGCGAAGACGCAGATCTGTCGACCGTGCACGGTCCCGAACCCGGTGACGACGCCGTCGCCATAGGGGCGCCGCCCGGCCAGGTCGAACGCGTGCGACCGGTGCCGCGCCAGTGCGTCGGTCTCGACGAACGAGTCGGGGTCGAGCAGCGAGAGGATGCGCTCGCGCGCAGTCATCTTGCCCTTCTCGTGCTGTTTCTCGATCGCCCGCGCCGAGCCCGCGTGCTCGGCCTCGTCGTTCTTGTGCCGCAGCTGGGCGAGCTTGCCCGCGGTGGTGTGCAGATCGGTCACGGGAACGGCCTTCCTGACCTCGTGTGGCTGACGCGCGTAGCGTAGCCAGTGTGGTGAGCGGACCGTACGACGACCTCGACCGCCCGGCGCTCCGGGAGGCCGGGCTGCGTCGCGACCTCGCGGGTCCGGGCCTGCCGTGGCGGGAGCTGCACGTCGTCGGCTCCACCGGTTCGACCAACGCCGACGTGGCCGCGGCCTCGCGTGCTGGTGCGGCCGCGGGGCTCGTCCTCGTCGCCGAGGAGCAGACCGCGGGGCGAGGGCGTCAGGACCGAGCCTGGTCGGCGCCAAGGGGTTCAGGGCTGACGTTCTCCGTGCTCGTCGAGCCGGTGGCCGAGCCGAGCTGGTGGGGCTGGCTGCCGCTGCTCGCAGGGCTCGGGGTGGCAGGTCCGATCGCTCGGGTGTGCGGCCTCGACGTGACCTTGAAGTGGCCGAACGATGTGCTCGTCGGCGATCGCAAGCTGGCCGGGATCCTCGCCGAGCGGGTCGGCGACCAGGTCGTGATCGGCGTCGGGATCAACGTCTCGCTGCGCCCGCACGAGCTCCCCGTTCCGCAGGCGACGTCGCTCGAGATCGAGGGGTCCGCGGTCATCGACCGCGAGACGGTCCTGCGTGCGGTGCTCCGCGGGATCGCCCAACGTCTGGACGGCTTCGACGGCAGTCCGGCCGTGCTGGCGTCCGTGCGAGCCGACTACCGCTCCCGTTGCGCGACCCTCGGCCGCGAGGTCCGGGCCAACCTCCCCGGCGGCCGGGTGGTCGAGGGAATCGCGTCCGACGTCGACCCCACGGGTCGGCTGCTGATCGAGCGGTCTGACGGGCTGGAGGCGGTCGCCGCTGCCGACGTCATCCACCTGCGCTGACCTTGCCGCCCAGCCAGGCCTATTCGTGACACGCTGTGCGCATGGCATACCCGACCAAGCTCCTGGCGCAGGGCGAGACCATCCAGTTCGAGATGCGGCCGCACTGGCGGTCGATGGTGTTCCCGTCCTTCGTCCTGCTGGTGACCGTGGGGCTGGCCGGCTTCGGGCTGGCGAAGGTCCCGGACGGCAGCGCTGGAACGTTCTCGACCTGGGCGATCCTTGGCATCGCCGTGATCGTCCTCTTCGGGTGGTTCGTGCGGCCGCTGCTCGCCTGGCTCACCACCGAGTACGTGTTCACGAACCGGCGCATCATCACGCGCACCGGGATCGTCGCTCGCAGCGGCAAGGACATGCCGCTGTCCAAGCTGAACGACGTGCAGTTCAACTACACGATCATCGAGCGGATGCTCGGCTGCGGGACGCTCACCGTGTCGTCCGCCTCCGAGGACGGCGCCCTGGTCATCCGCAACATCCCGCGGGTCGAGGAGATCCAGCGCGAGATCTACCACTTGGCCGAGGTCGACGCGGAGCGGAGGCGCTCGCAGGACACGACCGGTGCCGCGGACGGCACCTGACGGTGGCCCGTCGGTGAAGAGCCGCCGATGATGCCGCGGCGCGGCGTCGGAGAGCTCGACGAGCTGTTGCTCGGGGCTGCGCGCCGTTACACGCGGGACGAGGTCGCCGAGCTCAGCGGAGTGCCGCTCGACCAGGCCCGGCGCTACTGGCGCGCCCTCGGTTTCGCCGACAGTGGCGGGGCCGCCGCGTTCACCGACGAGGACGTCGCCGCGCTCCGCCGAATCGCCGCGCTGGTGTCGGCCGGCGTGGTCACCGACGAGCTCGCCGTCGGCCTCACCCGTGCTCTGGGCCACACGACTGCACGGCTGGCATCGTGGCAGGTCGACGTCGTGGTCGAGATGCTCAGCGGGGGTACCGGTCTGCGGTCCGGGGTGTCGGTCACCGAGGCGTACCGGGTGGCCGAGCTGCTCCTGCCCGAGCTCGAGCCGCTGCTGCTCCATGCCTGGCGGCGGCAGCTGTCCGCGGCGGTCGACCGGGTGCTGCAGGAGGACGAGACGCTGGTCGACGCCGCCTTCGTGACCGTGGGCTTCGCTGATCTGGTCGGGTTCAGTCGGCTCTCGCGCCGGCTCGAGGAACGTGACCTCGGGGCGGTGGTCCAGCGGTTCGAGCAGGTGTCGGCCGACGTGATCACCACCGCCGGTGCGCGCATGGTCAAGACCTTGGGCGACGAGGTCCTGTTCGTCGGTGACACCCCGGGTGCGGCGGCGGGCGCAGCGTTGGCCCTGCTGGAGGTGTTCGCCCTGGACGCGGACGTGCCGGAACTTCGGGTCGGTCTGGCCACCGGGCTGGTGATCGGTCGGATGGGTGACGTGTTCGGCCAGACCGTCAACCTGGCCAGCCGCCTCACGGACCTGGCCCGCCCCGGAACGGCGTTGGTCGACTCCGGGACGGCGCAGGACCTCGCCGGCGACGAACGTTTCGTCACGCAGGGAATGCGCCGTCGGGCCGTTCGCGGGCTTGGCGTGGTCGAGCCGTACCGGCTGCGCCGCGGACCGGCCAGCACCGCCGTCGACCCCTTCGACGGTCTCGGGACGCTGCTCGACGGCTAGCCTGGCCGGATGAGCGACCTGCCGGCTTCGGTGTCCCTGCGCGAGGTCGGGCCGCGCGACGGGCTGCAGAACGAGGACGTCGTCGACACCGCGGCCAAGGTTGAGCTCATCGATCGGCTGTCACGCACCGGCCTTGCCCGGATCGAGGCCGTGTCGTTCGTGTCGCCGAAGGCCGTCCCGCAGATGGCCGACGCCGCCGAGGTGTGGGGGACGATCGACCGGGTCGAGGGCGTCCGCTACTCCGCGCTCGTCCCCAACCTGCGCGGTGCCGAGCTGGCGCTGACCGCGGGCGTCACCGAGCTCGAGGTGGTGGTTTCGGCCTCGGACACGCACAACCTGAAGAACGTCAACCGCACCACGGCACAGTCGCTCGACGAGATCGCCCAGATCATCGCCCTGGCCCACGCGCGCGGGGCGAGCGTCCAGGTCATCGTGGCGACGGCGTGGGGCTGCCCGTACGAGGGCGACGTCCCGGTCGAGCGGGTGGTCGGGATCGTCGGCCGGGCGGTCGCCGACGGGGCCGACTCGGTCGCGTTCGGCGACACCACCGGCATGGCCGGACCGGGTCGGGTGACGCGGCTGGTCGGTGAGACCCGTTCTGCCCATCCGACGGTCGCCCTCGGCCTGCATTTCCACGACACCCGGGGTACTGCCTTGGCGAACGTCTACGCCGCACTCCAGCTCGGGGTGGCTGACTTCGACGCCTCGGTCGGTGGGCTCGGCGGCTGCCCGTACGCTCCCGGGGCGTCCGGCAACGTCGTGACGGAGGACCTCGTGCACATGGTGGAGGATCTCGGGGTCGCCACGGGGGTCGACCTCGAGGAGCTGTTGGACGTGTCCGCTGCGGCGGAGCGCATGATCGGCCGTCAGCTCCCCTCGCAGACGCTGCGGGCGGGACCCCGGACCCGGCGCGCCCGGTGAGGCGAGGCTGAGGCGAGGCGGAGCGAGATTGAGGCAGTCGAGTGACTTCCGCCACGGGCGGTCCAGCCTTAACGTTGGGTGACCGAAGCATTACCGAGGGGCGTGCAATCGGCCCTCGGCTGCTGAGGTGATCTGACCGCTCTAGTCACCGAAGGTGGACGTGGCGCACTATGGGCGGGTTTGGGGGGAGGGTGATTGGCATGGCGAGTGACGTAGACACGACGGTGTGGCCGAGCACCGGGCCGCCCGACGGGGCTGATGCGCGCCTGCACGCCCTCACCGAGATCGCCATCTGCACCGCAGGCGCCACTGGGTTCGACGAGGTCGTCGAGCGCGCCGCGGCCGCGGCCCGACGCGCGCTGCGCGCCTCCTCCTTGTCCATCTCGATGTGGCAGCGCGACCAGGCTCGAGCGCAGGTGCTGATCAACGAGGGCGACCTCGGCGGCGACGAGATCCACCGCCCAGCTGACGAGACGTACCTGCTCACGGACAACCCGTTCACCGTCCCGATGTTCGACGAGGGGCGCGCGATCCGCTTCGTCCTCGGTGACCCTCCCGATGACCTGGGGTTCCAAGATGCGGCCGACCGGCTCCTGCTCGAGCTGGGCAAGCAGTCGTTCATCGGCGTGCCGCTCCTGCTGGAGGGCCGGATCTGGGGCGAGCTCTTCGCCACTCGTGCCGCTGACCGCCCGTACTTCGCCGCAGACGAGATGGACTACGCGACCGCGGTGTCGGCGCAGGTGGCCGCAGCGATCGCCCAGGGGGCGCACCTCGAGCGCGTGGCCCGCCTGGCCTACACCGACCCGCTGACCGGCTTGGCGAACCGGCGGGCCATCGACGACCGGCTCGACGGCGCCCTCGACCGACGCCGCGCGGACGGGCGTGCCGTGAGCCTGATCGTTGTCGACGTCAACGGGCTCAAGCGGATCAACGACGGTCGCGGACACGAGGCGGGCGATCGGGCCCTGATCCACTTCTCCGGCCTGCTCTCGATCTCGGCCGGCCTGGTGCCTGGCAGCCTGGCCGGACGCACCGGCGGCGACGAGTTCTGCGTGATCGTCGAAGGAGGCACAGCCGACGACGCCGTCGCTGTGGCACAGGACCTGTGCCGGCGGGCCAACACCGCCATGGCGGACGGCATCGCCTGCGGCGTCGCGTCGACAGACGACCCGGTCGGCAGCGTCGACAGCGCGACCCGCCTGTTCCGGCTGGCCGACGCGGCCCAGGCCCGGGCCAAGCGCAGCGGCTGCCGGTCCCCGGTCGTCGCGGGTCGCGGCATGCCCCTGGATGCGACTGTGGCCCTGGCCGACGCGGCCGAGCACGAGCGGACGCTCGAGCCCGGCGACCGCCGGCAACTGCGCGGCTACGGCAGCCGTTCGATCAGCCGGCTCGCCGACGACGTCCTGCAGACTCTCGACCACAGCGGCGCCACCACGGTGCAGGACCGGCTTGAGGTGGTGCTTGACGCGCTGGCCGGGTTGGTGGACGTCTGTTCGTGGTGGCTGTCGAAGACCACGGACGACGGCACCGCGGTCCAGACCGTGCGTTTCTCGTCCCTGCGCCTCGGCGCCAGCAACGCCGTCGACCCGGCGATCGCGCTCGGGCTGACAGCGATCTATCCGTTGGCCGACTACCCGCTGACCCGAACCGTGCTCCAGGGTGGCTCCGCGGTCGTGCACGCCGACGACCCTGAGGCTGATCCCAGCGAGCGGGCCATCGTCGATTTCTCGGGCGCGCTCGCAGTGGTCATGGCCGGAGGCCCCGACAGCGAGGGGCGCGGCTGGCTCGTCGAGATGTTCGTCGACGAGGTGTCGGGTGACGTGTCGATGCTGCCGACGGCCCTGCGGGTGCTGACGGCCTGCGCCCTGCTCGTACCGTGCGCTTGACCGGCTCGAGCTGATGGACGCCCGACACAGCACAGGAGCAGACGAACGGCTCGCCGGTCTCGTCCGGTTGGCCCGTGCGATTGCCGACGCCCGCTCGCTGGAGGACCTTGCCGAACGGGCGTGCGAGGAGGCCAGGTTCGCCTTCGATGCCCGATCCGTGTCGCTGACCAGGATCGAGCGCGAGCACGGCACGGCCCGGGTGATCGTCAACGTGGGTCACCTCTCCCCGGGCGAGGAGCGCTTCCCGATCAACGAGACGTACGAGATCGCGACGTACCCGATGCTCGGGCTGATGATCGACGAGGCCCGACCGTGGGCCATGACCCTCGACTCCCCTGAACGCGACGAGGCCGAGCGCGACCTGCTGATCCGGATGGGCGCGTACTCCGCTCTGGCGGCTCCGGTGCTGGCCGAGGGGCGGATCTGGGGCGAGCTGTTCGCGACCCGAGGCGCCGACGCCGAGCCGTACGACGACGACGACCTGGCTTTCGCGCAGGCCTTCGCGGGGATGATGTCGGCCGGGCTGGCCCAGGTCGAGCACCTGGCCAGGGTCGAGCGGATGGCCTACCAGGACACCCTCACCGGCCTGGGCAACCGGCGGCTGGTCGAGGAGCGGCTCGACGTCGCGCTCGAGTCGTACCGCGCGACCGGGGCGCACGTCACGGTCGTCATGGCCGACGTCAACCGGCTCAAGCAGGCCAACGACGAGTTCGGACACGAGGCCGGCGACCGGGCGCTCATCGCGGTAGCCAACGCGCTGTCCGCCGCCACGGGGAAGGTCCCTGGGGCCATCGCCGCCCGGCTCGGCGGCGACGAGTTCTGTGCGGTGCTGCCGGGCTACGGGCTCTCGGTCGGCGAGGCGTTGGCCTCGGCATTCCTCCGCGGGTCGCGCGGCGCGCCCTACGGCGTCAGCGTCGCCTGCGGGCTGTCCTCGACCGAGCTGATCCCGGGAGTGATCACTGCTGCTCGGCTGTTCGCGATGGCCGACGGCGCCCAGTACGCCGCCAAACGCACCTTGGCCGACCACCCGGTGATCGCGACGCCGGGGGTCACCTCGCTCGACCGGCGGGCGTTCGACCGGCGCGACGGGCAGCCCGGGCTGCTTGCGGTGGCTCTGACCGCCCTCGCGGGGCAGACCGGCAAGCCACCGGTCGACCGATTGGCTGCGGCCGCTTCGGCCCTGGCCGGGGCCTTGAAGTCCACCGGCTGGGTGGTGAGTCGGATCCGCGACGGGGCGGCCATCCCGGTGGTCCACTCAGCCTCGCGGGAGGGCGTGCTCGTCTCAGCGTCCGTCCCGGCACCCGCCGGGGCCGACTGGCTGAAGCAGGCCCGGTCGAGCGGCACCGTCGTGCTCGCCGACGACGAGGTGCCGCTGGCTGCCGTGCGCGGGGCCGACCGAGTTGTGGCGGCCGGGTCGGGCGACTGGCTGGTCGAGCTGCTCTGCGACGGCGAGCCGCCGCCGCCGGAGGCAGCAGGTGTGCTTCGGGCAGCCGTCGGGGTGGCCCTCGGCGGTTAGGCTCGCGAGCGTGACCGACTTCGATCAGCTCCGTACGTCCGTCGCTGCCGGCGGCGCCGAGCGCTACCACCAGGCCAATGCGGCGAAGGGCAAGCTGTTCGCCCGTGAGCGCATCGCCCGGCTGGTCGACGCCGGGTCGTTCGTCGAGGACGGCGAGCTCGCGAACGTCGTCGCCGGCGACCTGCCGGCTGACGGCGTGGTGACTGGCTTCGCGACGGTCGACGGTCGGCCGGTCTGCCTGATGGCCAACGACTCGACGGTCAAGGCCGGGTCGTGGGGCGCCCGCACCGTCGAGAAGATCATCCGGATCATTGAACGCGCGTACGCGACCGCTGTGCCGATGGTCTACCTCGTCGACTCCGCAGGCGCCCGGATCACCGACCAGGTCGACCTCTTCCCGGGTCGCCGCGGCGCGGGCAAGATCTTCTGGAACCAGGTGCGGGCTTCGGGCTCGATCCCGCAGGTGTGCGCGCTCTTCGGCCCGAGCGCAGCTGGTGGTGCGTACATCCCGGCGTTCTGCGACGTCGTCGCAATGGTCGAGGGCAACGCGTCGATGTACCTCGGCTCCGACCGCATGGTCGAGATGGTCACGGGCGAGAAGACGACACTGGAAGAGATGGGCGGCGCCCGGGTGCACTGCGCCGAGTCAGGGGTCGGGCACTTCCTGTGTCCGGACGAGGACGGAGCCTTGGACGTCGTCCGCCGCTACCTGTCGTACCTGCCGTCGAGCTGGGAGGGGGCGACCCCGGTGGTCGCGGCGGTGGCGCCGCCGCCGGTCGATCTCGCGGGCCTGATCCCCGAGAATCCTCGGCAGGCATTCGACATGCGCAAGTACGTCGCCGGCCTGCTCGACGCAGGGTCGTTCCTGGAGATCCAGGCGCTGTGGGCCCGCGAGCTCACGGTCGGGTTCGGTCGGCTCGACGGTCAGGTGGTCGGGGTGGTCGCGAACAACTCGCTGTTCAAGGGCGGCGTTCTGTTCGTCGACAGCGCCGACAAGGCGACCCGGTTCGTCCAGCTGTGCGACGCGTTCAACGTCCCGCTGCTGTTCCTGTCCGACGTGCCGGGCTTCATGGTCGGGTCGGCGGTGGAGCGTCAGGGGATCATCCGGCACGGCGCGAAGATGATCACCGCGGTCTCGGAGGCAACGGTGCCGAAGATCTGCGTGGTCGTGCGCAAGGCGTACGGCGCTGGGCTCTACGCGATGGCTGGACCTGGCTTCGAGCCGGACGCCACCCTGGCCCTGCCGACAGCGTCGATCGCAGTGATGGGGGCCGAAGCCGCAGTCAACGCGGTGTACGCCAACAAGATTGCGGCCCTGGCTGACGACGACGAGCGGGCCGCGTTCGTCGCTGCGCGTCGGGCCGAGTACGACGAGGACATCGACCTGGTGCGCCTGGCGAGCGAGCTGGTGGTCGACGCGGTGGTGTCACCTGTGGACCTCCGGCGCGAGCTGGTGCTCCGGTTCGCCGCCGCCGCGACCAAGGACCGCACCTTCAGCCGCCGCCGCCACGGAGTCACCCCCGTCTAGCCCGGTCGCGCCCGCCCCCGCTAGAGGGCGGTGGGGGCCGTGACCTGGTCGGCGGCTTCGATGACTGCCTCGGGGAAGACCCAGCGGCGGTACGCCCAGAACCGGAACATGGTGCCGAGCACCAGGCCTACCCCGTTGCCGGAGATGTTGTCGGCGATCCCGGTGTGGAAGCCCAGCAGGTAGTGCGAGATCGCCAGGCAACCGAGCGCGATGGCCAGGCCGACGCCGTTGAGCAGGAAGAACAGCACATACTCGCGCGCGTAGCCGACCCGGTCTCGGTCGCGGAAGGTCCAGAACCGGTTGCCGGCGTACGCCACCAGGGTGGCCAGGATCGTCGACACGACCTTGGCCCGCAGCGGTCGGTCGTACAGCCAGGCATCCGTGCCGCCCCAGTGCAGCAGCAGGTTGAACGTGCCTACGTCCACCACGAACGCGATCCCGCCGACGACGCCGAACTTCGCGATCTCGTCGAGGAGGTGGCCGAACTGGCCCCACAGCACTGCCCAGATGCGGCCCAGGGGACCAGGGTCGGCGCCGACGGAGGGGGAGGTCACCGGTCAAGGGTAAGCGGGGCGTGTCAGGATGGCGAAAACGTGCTTGTGACGGAAGGCCGACTAATGGACTTCGAACTGTCAGACGATCATGCGGCACTGGTCGAGTCGGTTCGTGACTTCGCGGCCCGCGTCGTCGCGCCGCAGATCGGCGACCTCTACGAGCGCGGCGCCTTCCCGTACGACATCGTGCGCGGCATGGGCGCGATGGGACTGTTCGGGCTGCCCTTCCCGGTCGAGCACGGCGGGATGGGCGGAGACTCATTCGCCCTGTATCTCGCGATCGAGGAGCTGGCGCGCGTCGACTCGTCGGTCGCGATCACGCTGGAGGCCGCGGTGTCGCTCGGAGCGATGCCGTTGTACCGGTTCGGCTCGGCCGAGCTGAAGGAGCGGTGGCTCCCGAGTCTGTGCGCGGGCGAGGAGCTCGGCGCGTTCGGGCTGACCGAGTCCGGCGGCGGTTCCGACGCAGGGGCCACCCGGACCACTGCGGTCGTCGACGGCGACGCCTGGGTGATCAACGGCAGCAAGGCGTTCATCACCAACTCCGGCACGGACATCACCTCGTTCGTCATCGTCACCGCCGTGACCGGCGAGGCGGCCGACGGGCGCAAGGAGATCTCGGCGATCCTCGTTCCGTCCGGGACGCCCGGGTTCACGGTCGAGCCCTCCTACTCCAAGGTCGGCTGGCGCTCGTCCGACACGCACGGGCTCTCGTTCAGCGACTGCCGGGTCCCGCTCGGCAACCTGGTCGGCGAGCGCGGGCGCGGGTACGCGCAGTTCCTGGAGATCCTCGACGAGGGCCGGATCGCGATCTCCGCCCTGTCGGTCGGGCTGGCCCAGGGATGCGTCGACGAGTCGGTGCGGTACGCAGGGGAGCGTCACGCCTTCGGCCGCCCGATCGGCACGAACCAGGCGGTGCAGTTCCTCATCGCCGACATGGAGGTGCGGGCGCACACCGCGCGGCTGGCCTACTACGACGCGGCGGCCCGGTTGCTGGCCGGCAAGCCGTTCAAGCGGCAGGCGTCGATCGCGAAGCTGTACTCGTCCGAGGTGGCCGTCGACAACGCTCGGTACGCGGCCCAGGTGCACGGCGGCTACGGCTTCATGAACGAGTACCCGGTGGGTCGCTTCTATCGCGACGCGAAGGTCCTCGAGATCGGCGAGGGGACGTCCGAGGTGCAGCGGCTGCTGATCGCCCGGGACCTCGGCCTGTGACCCCTGAGTCTCTCGGTGAACCCCTAGGGTTGGGGCCGTGAAGCCGTCGCCGCTGCCCGCGGAGTTCCCGGTCGTGGGCATCGTCGGCGCCGGCCAGCTCGCTCGCATGTCGGCGCCCCCCGCGATCGCCCTGGGCATCCGGCTGCGGGTCCTGGCCGAGACCCCCGACGACTCCGCGGCCCAGGTGATCCCGGACGTCACCGTCGGCGACTACCGCGACCTCGGGACGCTCCGCGAATTCGCGGCCGAGTGCGACGTGATCACGTTCGACCACGAGCACGTGCCCACCGAGCACCTGCAGGCACTGGAGGCTGACGGCGTCCTGGTCCGACCGGGGTCCGCGGCGCTGGTGCACGGCCAGGACAAGATCGTGATGCGCGAACGGCTTGGTGCCGCCGCCGTCCCGGTTCCCCGCTGGGCCCCGGTGAGAACTGCCGCCGACCTCGACGCGTTCATCGCCACGACCGCCGACGGCACGGCCATCCTCAAGACGGCCCGTGGCGGCTACGACGGCAAGGGCGTGCGGCTCGTCCGTACGTCGGCGGACGCGCTCGACTGGCTCGGCGGGGAGTCAGGTCCGGCCGTTCCGCTGCTGGTCGAGGAACGGGTCGAGTTCTCCCGCGAGCTGTCGGTGCTGGTCGCGCGGTCGCCGTCCGGGCAGGCCGCGGTCTATCCGGTGGTCGAGTCCGTCCAGCTCGACGGCGTGTGCCGCGAGGTCTACGCGCCGGCCCCCGGCATCCACGAGAGCCATGCCCTCGCCGCCCAGGATGCTGCGCTGCGGATCGCGCAGGATCTCGAGGTGGTCGGCCTGATGGCGGTCGAGCTCTTCGACACCGCCGATGGCGTGCTCGTCAACGAGCTCGCGCTGCGCCCGCACAACACCGGCCACTGGACGATCGACGGCGCGGTGACCAGCCAGTTCGAGCAGCACCTTCGGGCGGTGCTCGACCTCCCCCTCGGCCTGCCCGACCAGCTGGCGCCGAACTCCGTCATGGTCAACGTGCTCGGCGGCGATCTCGCAGCGATCTACCCCGCGTACCTGCACTGCATGGCCCGCGACCCAGCCCTGAAGATCCACATGTACGGCAAGCCGGTACGACCAGGTCGCAAGATCGGGCACGTCACCGTGTCGGGTTCCGACATCGTGGACCTGACCGTCCGAGCCAGGCACGCCGCCGCCTTCCTGCGAGGAGACATCAATGAGTGAGCAGCGATGAGCGAGAAGCCGCTGGTCGGCGTGGTGATGGGGTCCGACTCGGACTGGTCAGTGATGCAGGCCGCCGCGGCCGCGCTGGCGGAGTTCGAGGTCGCGTACGAGGTGGACGTCGTGTCTGCGCACCGGATGCCGCGCCAGATGGTCGAGTACGGCACGGCCGCAGAGGGCCGAGGGCTGCGCGTCATCATCGCGGGGGCCGGCGGCGCCGCCCACCTGCCCGGCATGCTCGCGGCGGTCACGGTGCTTCCGGTGATCGGGGTTCCCGTGCCACTCGCCTACCTCGACGGGATGGACTCGCTGCTGTCGATCGTGCAGATGCCGGCGGGTGTACCCGTCGCGACCGTGTCGATCGGCGGCGCACGCAATGCCGGCCTGCTGGCCGTACGCATCCTGGCGTCGGCCGACACCCCGGAGGGTGCCCGGCTGCGCGAGCGGATGGCTGCCTTCCAGGAGGAGCTCGAGGCGCAGGCGGAGGCCAAGGGGGCTGCGCTCAACGCCGCCATTCGATCGCCGGGCAGCGGTTCATGACGACGTCGAGCCCGGCGGCCTGAGCCCGTTCGGCGGCGGCCACGTCGATCACGTCGAGCTGCAGCCAGACGGCCTTCGCGCCGACCGCGATCGCCTGGTCGACGACGTCACCGACGAGGGACGAGTTCACGAAGCAGTCGACGACGTCGATCGGGCCAGGGATCTCTGCCAGGCTCGCGTAGCCCTGCTCGCCGTGCACGGTCGCCGCTCTCGGGTGCACGGGAACGATCCGTTTCCCGTGCTGCTGAAGGGTTTTCGCCACCCGGTAGGCCGCTCGGGCCGGGTTGTCGCGGAGTCCGACCACGGCCCAGACCTCGGCGCTGTCGAGCAGCCGCGCGATCACGGCTGGGTCGGCGAACGGGTCGGCGAACGGGTCGGTCACGGGCGGCACCACTAAGGCTGGCCGAGCGCTCGGTACGTCCAGCCGGCCCGGCGCCACCGGGCGGCGTCGAGCACCCCGCGACCGTCGACGATCCGGCGGTTGGCGACGACCAGGCCCAGCTCTTCGGGGTCGAGCTCGCGGAACTCGGCCCACTCGGTGAGGTGGAGCACCGCCTCGGCGCCCTCGCACGCCTCGATCACGCTCGACGCATAGGTGAGGTTGGGGAAGCGGCGCCGCGCGTTCTCGTTGGCCTTGGGGTCGTAGACCCGGACCCGGGCTCCGCGTTCGTGCAGGATCGAGGCGACGTCGAGGGCGGGGGAGTCGCGTACGTCGTCGGAGTTGGGCTTGAACGCCGCGCCGAGGACGGCGATGGCGCGGTCGCCCAGCGCGCCACCGAGCTCCTGATGCGTCAGCTCGACCATCCTGGCCCGACGCCGCTGGTTGATCGCGTCGACCTCGCGAAGGAACGTGAGCGCCTGGTCGACCCCGAGCTCGCCCGCTCGCGCCATGAAGGCGCGGATGTCCTTGGGCAGGCAGCCGCCGCCGAATCCCAGGCCAGGCTTCAGGAATTGGTTCCCGATGCGGGTGTCGTGCCCGAGTGCCTCGGACAAGATCGTGACGTCGCCACCGGTCGCCTCGCACAGCTCGGCCATCGCGTTGATGAACGAGATCTTGGTCGCCAGGAACGAGTTCGCGGCGACCTTGACCAGCTCGGCGGTCTGCAGGTCGCTCATGACGACGGGGCAGCCGTCGGCGATAGCCGCGCTGTAGACCTCGCGCAGGGTTGCCTCCGCTGCCGGGGAGGTCACCCCGAACACCAGCCGGTCGGGCCGCATCGTGTCCTGGACGGCGAAGCCCTCCCGCAGGAACTCCGGGTTCCACGCGAGCTCGACGTCGGAGCCGGCCGGAGCGAGCAGGTGCAGGCGCTCCGAGAGTCGCCGGGCCGTGCCCACCGGCACCGTGGACTTACCCACGAACAGAGCGGGGCGGTCGAGGTGGGGGGCGAGCGCGTCGACGCAGGCGTCGATGTGGGAGACGTCTGCGGCGTTGCTGCCCGCCTGCTGCGGAGTGCCGACGCACATGAAGTGAACGTCGCCGAAGGCCGCGACCTCGGCCGGGTCGGTGGTGAAGCGCAGCCGACCCGAAGCAAGGGCTCGCTCGAGCACCTCGGGGAGCCCCGGTTCGAAGAACGGAACCTCGCCGGCGTTGAGGCGGGCGACCTTCGCCGGGTCCACATCCATGCCAAGGACCTCGTGGCCCAGGTCGGCCATGCAGGCCGCGTGCGTGGCGCCGAGGTAGCCGGTACCGGAGACAGTCAGGCGCATGGTCATCGGGTGAGCGTATCCGTGCGGTGGGAACGGTCGGGCAGGTGAGACACTTGAGCCGCACTCTTGTCCAGCAAGTGTCACAACCGTCTGCCTCACCCGTTTGCCTCAACCGCCCGGGAGCTCCCCGTGTCCGACCTTTTCCGTTTGACCGACGACCACGAGCTGCTGCGCGAGGCCGTGCGCGCGCTGGCGACCGACAAGATCGCACCCCGGGCGGCCGAGATCGACGAGACTGCGGAGTTCCCCTGGGACGTCTACCAGGCGATGGTTGCGTCGGACTGCCATGCCGTCCACATCCCCGAGGCGTACGGGGGTGCCGGGGCCGACGCTGTGGCTTCGTGCATCGTGATCGAGGAGGTCGCGCGGGCCTGCGCCTCCTCCAGCCTGATCCCGGCAGTCAACAAGCTCGGCACGATCGGGATGATTCTGGCCGGTTCGGAGGAGATCAAGAAGCGGTACCTGCCCGAGGTCGCCAGCGGGGCGGCCATGTTCTCGTACGCCCTGTCGGAGCCGGAGGCCGGATCCGACGCCGGCGCCATGCGCTCGCTGGCGGTTCGCGACGGGGACGCCTGGGTGCTTAACGGTGCCAAGCGCTGGATCACCGGCGCCGGAGTCTCTACGTACTACACGGTGATGGCGTCCACGGACCCGAGCTCGGGGAGCCACGGCATCTCCGCCTTCGTCGTGCACGCAGACGATGAGGGATTCTCGCTGGGCGCCCCGGAGAAGAAGATGGGCATCAAGGGGTCGCCGACCCGCGAGCTGTACTTCGACAACGTCCGGCTCACCGACGACCGGATGATCGGCGCGCCCGGCACCGGCTTCGGCACGGCGCTGCGCGCGCTCGACCACACCCGCCCGACCATCGCCGCGCAGGCCGTGGGCATCGCGCAGGGTGCGCTCGACTTCGCCCTCGGCTACGTCAAGGAGCGCCGTCAGTTCGGCAAGGCCATCGCGGAGTTCCAGGGCCTGCAGTTCATGCTCGCCGACATGGCGATCAAGCTCGAGGGCGCCCGGGCGCTGGCCTACACCGCCGCCGCCAAGGCGGAGCGAGGCGACGCTGACGCGACCTATTTCTCGTCCGTGGCAAAGACTTTCGCGTCCGACGCCGCCATGGAGATCACCACCGACGCCGTACAGCTGCTCGGCGGCTACGGCTACACCCACGACTACCCGGTCGAGCGGATGATGCGCGACGCGAAGATCACCCAGATCTACGAGGGCACCAACCAGATCCAGCGCGTCGTCATCGCCCGCCAGCTCCTGAAGTAGCCGCCGCGGGACCCCCCCGC
>Ga0302299_10000457_pt1 | contig 22116 bp, 17 predicted proteins | sample III_Fen_N3_4_FD_198795 | JGI IMG/M metagenome (GOLD analysis project Ga0302299, IMG submission 198795) | Peat permafrost microbial communities from Stordalen Mire near Abisko, Sweden - III_Fen_N3_4 | ecosystem: Environmental > Terrestrial > Soil > Wetlands > Permafrost | place: Sweden: Abisko... | reverse complement strand
CGAGGTCGCGATGCTCGCCATGTTGTGGTGCTCGGCGACCCAGTAGCGCGTGAACCCCAGGCGATCGGCGATGCGCGCGAGCTCGACGGAGTCGCGGATCGCCTGGCTCGGCGAGGTGCCGGCTCCCACCGGCGAGAGATCGAGGACCGACAGCGGCAGCTGCATGGCCGGAGCTTGGCCCGACCGGCCGGGAGCGTCGAGCCCCGATCGCGCGCGACGTGGGCCTGGCCCTGGCCCTGCGCCTGCGCGGCCCGGCCCAGGTGTTAGGCTGCCGCCATGACCTACCAGACGCTGCTCGTCGAACAGCACAACGGAATCGTCACGCTCACGATCAACCGACCCGACAAGCTCAACGCTTTGTCGGAGGTCGTGCTAGGCGAGCTGAAGGATCTGCTCACCGGGCTCGCCGCGAAGTCGTTCCCCGAGATCCGCGGCATGGTGGTGACCGGCGCCGGCGACAAGGCGTTCATCGCGGGCGCCGACATCTCGCGGATGGCCGAGATGTCACCGGCCGAGGGCGCGACGTTCAGCCAGCTCGGCCAGAGCGTGCCGCTGCTGCTCGAGGCGCTGCCGTTTCCGGTGATCGCGTGCGTCCATGGCTATGCGCTCGGCGGCGGCTGCGAAGTCGCGATGGGCTGCGACTACATCTTCGCGACCGAGGCCGCGGTGTTCGGCCAGCCCGAGGTGAGCCTGGGCCTGATCCCCGGGTTCGGCGGCTGCGTTCGCCTGCTGCGGTTCGTCGGGCCCGGCCGCGCCAAGGAGCTGATCTACACCGGCCGCAACGTCAAGGCCGACGAGGCGCTGCGGATCGGCCTGGTCAATCGCGTGTTCGCCACCAAGCAGGACATGCTGGCCGGCGCCGCCGAGTCGCTCGCGCTGGTGACCGCGAAGTCGCCGGTCGCCGTCTCGGTGTGCAAGCAGATCTTGAACGAGCTCGAGGGCAAGTCGACCCGGGACCAGCTGCGGGTCGAGAACGACGGGTTCTACCGCGTGTTCGACAGCGCGGACAAGCGCGAGGGGACCGCCGCGTTCCTCGCCAAGCGCAAGGCCGCGTTCCCCGGCGCGTGATCAGGAGTCCCAGATCGCGCCGTAGGCCGGGATGCCGCGCGCCTCCATCGCCTCGACCACGCGCCACGTGAGCTTCTTGTTGGCGATGCAGATCACCGCCTCCGCGCCGAACTCGGCGTACGCCTGGTAGGCCAGCGCGACCAGATCGGGGGTGCCGCGCGCGTCGGTATCCCAGATGATCGGATCGGGCTGGACCGCGAGGATCTCGTCCAGCAGCGCGTCGCCGTAGGTCCGCCGCGGGCTGCGCGTCGACCACACCAGCCGCGACGGCACCTCGCACGCCAGCAGGTGCGGCAGGCACGGGCCGATGCCGCTGCCGGTCGCGACGTAGATGACGCGCTTGAACAGGACCTCGATGTTCGCCACGCCGGCGGTCGGGATGCCCTTGACCCAGACGTGGCTCGGCGCATCATCGATGAACGAGCCGGTCCAGTCGCCGGATCGCGAGATCGCCAGGCGAAAGCCGGTGCGCCCGGGCTCGGGGATATTGGCGAACGAGTGCCACTCGAGCAGCGGGTGGCGGCTGAGCGCCGTCGACGAGCCGGCGAACGGCGTCACACCGTAGTCGAACCGGGTCAGCGCGCAGTGCGACGACGGCCGCACGATCTCGATCGGCACCTTCTTGAGCCGCAGCCACGGCAGGGCGACGCTGAACGTGACGAGGCCGAGCAGCCACGTGTCGGGGGACGCGGCCAGGGCCTGCGCCAGGGGGGTCGCCCCGCGCAGATCGGCGGTCAGCGAGACCGTGAGCCCCCAGAACGCCAGCAGCGCGGACCAGCCGCCGAGCCGGTGGACCCGCTCGAACCGATCGTGGTGGCGCTGGCGGTACGACGGCCGCGCGGTGAGCGAGATCGCGACGAGCAGCGCCAGGATCGCGACGGCCAGCGCGAGCGTCGCCGGCGAGACCGGGCTCGCGCCGCGCGCCGCGTAGACCCCGAGGCTGCCGACCAGCGCGGCGAACCACAGCGTCGCGGCGATCGCGCCGCCGACGTGGATGCCGCCGAAGTGATAGACCTTGGCGAGCGTCCAGCGGATCGACAGCGGCCAGCTGGTCGGCGCGCGGGTCGCCAGCCAGAACAGGAGGTTCACCACGTAGTGCTGGCGGATCAGCACGGCGACCGACAGGTTCACGACGACAAGCGTCGCCAGCTGAGCGGTCACCGCGCCGCCGGGGGCCGCCCACAGCCCGCCGCGCACGCAGCCGATCGCGACCCATGCGTTGACCGCGAGCACGAGCGCGATCAGCCGGTTGTAGTGCATGGTGCGCTCGGTGCGGCCGATCCGGCCAAGCCAGCTGCGCGGCGGCGGCAGCACGACCTCGGCGGGCGCGGCGGCGGGATCGCGCGCGACGACTGGCGGTGGTGCGGGCGGCGTCGGCGGCGGCGCCGGCTGCCGCAGCACGGCCGGCGGCACCGGGCTCGCGGGCGGCGAGGTGACGAGCTCGCTGTTCACGGCGAACCTCCGATCGCGGCGGGCACGGTCGCGGGCCGGCGGACCTCGTCGTGGCGCAGCGGCGGCGGGGCCGGCTCGGCCGCGCCGGGCGATCGGCGACCGCGTTCGGCGAGGGCGAGCTGGGTGAGCGCCTGCTTGTCGAGCTTGCCGCGCGAGGTCACCGGGAACTCGTCGAGCCCCAGCACCAGCGCCGGCACGCAGTAGTACGGCAGCGCCTGGGTCGCGGCCTCGATCGCCGCCTGGGGATCGACCGACGCCGGCCGGACGAACGCGGCGAGGCTCTGCGCGTCGAGCTTGAGCGTGACCGCCTGGGCGCAGCCCGGCAGCGCCTCGAGCACCGTGGTCACCGCGTCGAGCTCGACCCGGAACCCGCGGATCTTGACCTGGTCGTCGGTCCGGCCGAGGTGCTCGAGCTCGCCGCCCGGGGTCCACCGCCCGAGATCGCGCGTGCGGAACATCGTGCGGCCGCCGCCGAGGAACGGATCGGGCACGTAGCGCTCGCGGTCGAGCCCGGGGTTGTCGAGATAGCCGGCCGAGACGCAGTCGCCGCCCGCCCACAGCTCGCCGATCTGGCCGATCGGACACGGCCGGCGGTGCTCGTCGAGCACGTAGACCGTGTTGTTGGGGGTCGGGGCGCCGATCGTGAGCGGCGCGCCCGGGCGGTGCAGGTGCATCGTATTGACGATCGTCGTCTCGGTCGGGCCGCACGCATTGTAGAACGCGCAGAACCGCGACCAGGTCTCGGCCAGGGCGATCGAGCACGGCTCGCCGGCGACCGCGGCGACCTGGACGCCGAGGCACGCCGCCGGATCGAGCGCGCCCAGGATCGACGGCGTGGCGATCACCACATCGACCTGGCGCACCGCCTCGAGGATGCTCTTGCCGCGGATCACCAGCGTGCCGCCGTGCGCGAGGCAGCCGAGGATCTCCCACGCCGCCATGTCGAACGCGATATTGAGGATCTGCGAGACCTTCATCCCCGGACGGATCCCCAGGTTGCCCGGGGAGGTGAGCAGGATATTGCACACGTTGCGGTGCGTGACCTTCACGCCGTTGGGTAATCCCGTGGTGCCCGAGGTGAAGAGAATGAAGCACGCGTCGTCGCGCCGTCCGATCACCCGCGGCCGCGCGGTGGGCGCGCCCCGGGGCAGCTCGTCGATCGCGAGGCACGGCACGCCGGCGACCTCGGGCACCGCGTCGCGCAGCGCGGCGAGGGTCAGGATCACGCGCGGCCGCGCGGTCGCCAGCACGTGTTCGAGCTGCCGGCGCGGCGTGATGCCGAGATCCTGCGGCACATAGGCGGCACCCGCCTTCAAGGTCGCGAGGATGCCGATCACCATCGGGATCGAGCGCTGGACCAGCAGCGCCACGGCGTCGCCGGGCTCCACCCCCTGCGCAATCAGCGTACAAGCCAGCTGGTTGGCCGCGGCGTCGAGCTCGCGATAGGTCATCGCCTCGCCGAGGTGGCGCACCGCGATCGCGTCGGGCGATCGCCGCACCTGGGCCTCGAACGCGTGGTGAATGCAATCGTTGGGCACGCTGGCCTGGGGGCCCTGGCCGAATCGCTGGAACGCGATCTGGTCGCGCGGCGCGAGCGCCTCGAGCGCCTCGGCGCGGAATGGCGGCGTCGATGTCCTCGCATCACCGAGATGATTCATGAGGCTACTAAGCATCATCGCGCGAGCCCCGCTCCAGTGAAATATCGCGGCGTGGCCACACACTGGCTTTCAGCGTGCGAACACGCCATCGCGCGATGTCCCGTTCGATCCGGCGCGATGACGGCCACTAACCAAGATGTGAGTGCAAGAAATCGCCATCTCGAACACGCGCGACCTCAGATTCCTGAACCGCCGCCGACCGGCGGCCGTGCGCCTGAGGGTCCGCGCGGCGCTCCCGCCCCCGCGGCGAGGAATTTCTTCCGCGGCCGGGCGCGCGAGGGCCGGCGGCCGGCCTCACCGGCCGGCGCCGACCATGGATGACCGAGGATCGCGCCACCGTACAAAATCTGCAGACGCGCCGCCGCCGCACTCGCGTGCACGATTTGATCGGGTCACGATCGTGAAACGTACGTACACGTACGCGGCGCCCGGGCGTGAAGTCACGCACATCGCCGGGCGCGCTGTGTAGCTTCGGTACTGCGAGCGCGGTTCAGCGCCGGACCGCGGGCGGGCCGGGCTCCGCACGACCAGGCCGGAGCGCGCGCGTGCGAGCGCGAGGGCTCGGCGCCCTCGATCGCCATCTCCTGCATCGCCACCGGGCGCTGGACATCGGGGGCGAACGCTGCCCGCACACGCCACTGGCGCCGCGCGCGACCCGGCCGCTGCGGATCCGCGCTCCGGCAGCCTGACGCCGACGCCCCCCGCCGCGGTCATCGCCGTTCCGATCCTGCGCCGTTCGCCGCCACGGTAGCACGCGGCGCTGCAGATGCGTGCGGGGAACCGCAGGTTCCATGCTAGTCAAGGCACGTGATCCGGCGGAAGCGCACCGAACAGCGTGAGCGCGAGCGCGCGCTGCGCAAGCTGGTCCGCGACCGCGAGAAGCTCGCGGCGCTCTCGATCGGCGGCTCCGAAGAACGCCCGATCCACGTCACCTCGGCGGCGGTGGTCGAGGTCCGGGTCCGCCACCTGAGCTGCCCGCAGTGCGACGGCGAGTACCGGGTCAAGGAGCACCGCTCGCCGGCCTCGGGGGTGCGCAGCGTCGATGCCACCTGCCAGATCTGCGGCGTGTCGCGCACGCTGTGGTTCCGGATCGTCAGCGAAGACGCCAACTGACGAGGTGGCCGCCCAGCGGCGGCGCCCGAGTCTGATCCGCTCGATTCGACATCCGGATTCCACACACTCCCGAATACGGAATCACTCGGTCGTTGGCGACGGACGCCAACCGCGGTATTTCCGCCGGGCACGGAGTCCACCCGAACCGAGGAACTCATCATGATTGGACCACAGCTGCTCCACAGGCGCCCTGGCCTCGTCGCTGTCATGGCCGCCGGCGTGCTATCGGCGAGTCCCGCGCTCGCCGGCGCGCGGGACGCGACCCCGTGGGTCGCGACGTGGGCGACCGGCCCCGCGGGCCCGTCGCCCGGCACCACCCCGCAGTTCAACAACCAGACGCTGCGCTACATCGTTCATACCAGCGTCGGCGGCGACCGCGCGCGGGTCAAGATTTCGAACACGTTCGGCGCCGCGCCGATCGTGATCGGCGCGGCGCACCTCGCCCGGCGCGTGTCCGGAGCCCGCGTCGATCGCGGAAGTGATCGACGGCTCACGTTCAGCGGCGCGGACCACGTGACGATCCCGGCCGGCGCGCTGGTCGTGAGCGATCCGGTCGCGCTCGACGTGCGGGCGCTGTCGGATCTCGCGATCAGCCTGTACCTGCCGCAGTCGACCGCGGCGACCACCACGCACCAGCTCGCGCTGCAGACCAGCTATCTCGCCGCCGGCACCGGGGACGCCACCGGCGCCGCCGATCTCCCCGGGGCCGCGACGCGGACGTCGTGGGAGCTCGTGACCGGCGTCGACGTGAGCGCGCCGGGCGGCGGCAGCATCGTGGCGTTCGGCGACTCGATCACCGATGGCGCCAACTCGACCGTCGATGCCAACCTGCGGTGGCCCAACGTCCTGGCGAGCCGCCTGCAAGCGCGGCCGGAGACCCGCCGGCTCGGCGTCGTCGATCTGGGCATCATCGGCAATCGCATCCTGCACCCGACCGAGCCCGCGTTCGACAACCTGTTCGGGCCGGCCGGGCTCGCCCGGTTCGATCGCGATGTGATCGCGCAGGCCGGGGTCGAGGGCGTCATCGTGCTGCTCGGGATCAACGACATCGGCCACCCCGGCTCGAGCGCGCCCGCCAGCGACGAGGTGACCGCCGAGGACATCGAGGCCGGCCTGGTCCAGTTCGTCGAGCGCGGCCACGAGCACGGGCTCAAGGTGTTCGGCGCCACGCTCACGCCGTTCGAGGACACGACGCTCGTCGGGTTCTTCTCGCCCGACAAGGAGGTGAAGCGCCAGGCCGTGAACCGCTGGATCCGCGGCGCCGGCGCGTTCGACGGCGTGATCGACTTCGACGCGGCGATCCGCGACCCCGGCCACCCCGCGCGGATCCTGCCGGCGCTCGACGGCGGCGACCACCTGCACCCGAGCGACGCCGGGCAGCGCGCGATGGCCGAGGCGATCCCGCTCGCGCTGCTGGGCGAGCGCCGCCGCTGACCCAGGTCAAGGACGCAAGGTGAGCGTGCCCTTGTCGAGGGCGACTTCGTAATAGCCGTGCTCGTCCCAGGGCAGCCGCCGCTCGCCCTGCACGAGCTCGCCGCCATCCACCGTCACGCGCAGGAACTTGCCCGGCGGAAAGTTCGGCGGCAGCGTCCACCGCCAGGTCGTCGCGTGGCCGCGCACCACCGGCGCGATCGGCGTGATCAGCGCCTGCGCGCGCCAGTACGCGCCGACCTCGACCATCGTGTCGATCCAGACATCGCCCAGCGCCTTGGCGTGCTCGATGCTCGCCACGATCGAGCTGATCTCGGTCGCACCGTACCAGTTCGCCTGGGTCGGCAGGATGCTGTGAAACAGGAACGTCATCCACTGGTCGGTCGACCGGGCGGTGTCGATCAGCCGGTTGAACGTGGAGGGCAAGGCGTCGACGCCGCCGTCCTGCGTGGCGCCTGCCATGTAGCACGGCAGATCGAACGGATCGGTCTGGTCGTTGGGCGCGACCATGCCCTGGTGGACGCCGCGGTTCACCAGGAAGCGCGGCCGCGCGAACGCGTCCCAGTTGCTGTCGCCGTACGGCGTCGCCATCGTCCACACGCCGTCCGCGCCGAGCGCCGACTCGATCCACGCCGAGTTCTGATCGATCTCGGTAGCGGGGGTGGCACCGGCGGGCGCGCTGGGCTGGGCCGGGCCGAACGCGCAGCCGCTCAGCTGCGGCGTGGCGGCGGTCGGCGCGCGGCAGTGATCCACGGTGTGATTGGCCACTTCGTGGCCATCTGCCACGACCTGCTGCCAGGTCTCCAGATCATTGCTCGCGGTGTCCTCGTTGACATAGAACGTCATCCGGATCCCGGTCGCCTGGAGCTCGGCGTAGTGCTCGACGTGCGAAGGCTGCGAATCGTCGAGCGTATATGTGACCGCGCCCTGGAACCCGGCCCAGTCGAGGATCTTGAGATTGCCCGGCCGGCCGCGCGGCCGCGGGACCTCGCGCTGGGGCACATTGGGCAGCCCCGAGATCCGGCTCCGGCCCCACGAGAACTGCGCGGTGAGGGTCTTGTCGCCGTCCATCACGATCCTGGTGGGCGCCGTGGTCGCGGTGCTGGCGCCGCTCCAGCCCAGGAACGCGCTGCCGCTCCGCGGCGTGGCGGTCGCGAACACCACGGTCCCGGCGGGGACCACGTGCGTCCCGGGCGCCGGATCGGTCGCGCCGTCGCCGACGCTCGCGACCGTGAGCGTGAAGTTGGTGGGGCGCCGGTGGCGTCCGACATCGGAGTCGCCGGCGGCGGTGAGCGCAAACGCGACGACCGCACAACCGATCAGGATCGTGACCTTCGACCGAACAGCCATGGTGATCTCCCTCGTTGGCGACGGCAACGCCAGGCCCGCCAGGGCCCGTCGCGTTCCGCGCAGGTGGTGAGGCATTCCGCGCCGGAGCGCGCCGCGAAGCCAGCTGCCCTCGCAGCCTCGTGCCGACGCACGATCACCGGGCTGGATCGAACTGTCAAGGCTCGCCACGACTCCCGCGCAGCGCCGAACTCGACGCTCCCGAGACGCTGCGCGTCAGCGAACAGCTACACCGTAGAATACAACGCTGACCCCGCCGCCGCGCGGACCTGCTCAATCGGCCGGTTTGTCCCAGCGGACCAGCTTCAGGTCCTTGATCACGATCGTGTAGATCACCGGGACCAGCAGCAAGGTCACCACCGTGGCGAAGACCAGGCCGCCGATCTGCGCGTAGCACAGCGGCTGCCACAGCGGCCCGCCGTGCAGCGCCAGCGGCACGAGGCCCAGCACCGTGGCGACCACCGTGATCAGCACCGGCCGCAACCGCATCAGCCCGGCGTCGAGTAGCGCCTCGCGCATCGGCTCGCCGCGCTCGTGCATCTCCTCGATGAAGTCGAACAGCACGATCACGTGGCTCACGATCACGCCCATCAAGCTGATGATGCCGAGCATCGCCATGAAGCTGAGCGGGGCATCCATGATCACCAGCGCGACCACCGCGGCCACGGCGCCGTAGGGCAGCGCCGCGAACACCACGAGCGGCTTCATCGCGTTGCGGAACTGCACGACCAGCGCGAGGTAGATCGCCACGACCAGGAGGCCGAACACGACGGCCATGCTGCCGAGGCTTCGCCGCTGCTCCTCGGCCTCACCCCCGATCTCGATCCGGTAGCCGGTCGGCGCGCTGCGCGCGAGCTCGGCCAGCTTCGGCGCCACGCGGGCGAACACCTCGAGGGGCAACAGGCCGTGTGCCGGGAACGCCGCGACCGTGATCGTCCGGAACTGGTCGCGCCGCCGGATCTTCTCGGTCTGCATCGCGTAGCTGATCGTCGAGACCTGGCCGAGCGGCACCTTGGCGAGGCTGCTGGACGACGCGACGTAGAGGCTCGCGATGTCGCCGATCGCGGCGCGCTCCTCGGCGCGCAGCCGGCTCACGATCGCGATCTCCTCGTTGGCCTCGCGGATCTGGCCGACCACGACGCCGTTCATCGCCGCCGCCGACGACCTGGCGACGTCGAGGTTGGTGACGTGCGCCAGGTTCGCGCGGTCGGCGTCGATCGCGAGCCTGACCGAGAACGTGTCGGCGCCCCAGTCGTCGCGGGTGCGTTCGGTCCCCGGCGTGTCCCGGAACATCGCCTTGGCGCGGTCGGCGAGCGCGCGCAGCTGGCCAATATCCTCGCCCGAGATCCGCACCGACAAGGGGATCCCGACCGGCTTGCCCGACTCGAGCTCGCGCACGTCGACGCGGGCGCCCGCGACGGCCCGCGACACGCGGTCCTGGAGATAGGGCACGAGGAACCGCGTGGCTTCCTTGTCGCCGACCTCGACCACCAGCTGGGCGTAGTTGAGCTGCTGGAGCTCGGGCGACACCGAGAACCAGAACCGGGGGCCGCCGCCGCCGTCGAACTCGGTGATCGAGCGCAGCAGATCGGGCTCCCGGCCGTGCTCGCGCGCCCACGACGCCACGCCGTCCTGCACGACCTGCTCGACCTCGATCGCCTTGTCGCGCGTGCTGGTGAGCGTCGCGTCCTCGGGCAGCCAGATCTCGATGTAGTGCAGGTACGACAGGTCCTTGGGGAAGAACGCCGACTTGACCCGCGCGCTGAACGCGACCCCGCCGAGCACCATCACCACCGAGAGGCCGAACACGATCAGCCGGTGGTCGATCGCCCAGCCGACCACGGTGTAGTAGATCTTGCCGAACCCGCGGCTGCGCCGCTCCGCCGAGGTCGGCGCCTTGGTCCGCGGCGCGCGCAGGATCGCCGAGCCGAGCAGCGGCACGAACGTCATCGAGACCACCCGCGACGCCACCAGCGACAGGGTGAGTACGATCGGCAGCGATCGGATGAACTGGCCGACGTCGCCCGGCAGGGTCAGGAACGGCAGGTAGGCCGCGATGTTGGTGATCGTCGCGAACATGATCGCGGTCGCCAGCTTGGTCGGCCCGAGCCACGCGGCGACCCGCGCCTTCCAGCCCGCGCCGAGCGAGTTCTTGATCGCGTCGCTCGCGACCACCGGGTCGTCGATCAAGAGGCCCAGCGCGATGATGAGCGAGGCGATCGAGATCTGCTGGATGTCGAGGCCGAACGCCTGCATGAGCCCGAACGTCATCGCCAGCGTGATCGGGATGCACAGCGCGAGCAAGAGCGCCGTGCGCCACTCCCAGAACCCGATCAGCGCGACGAGCACGACCAGGCCGATCGCCTCGTAGAGCGAGGTCATGAACAGCGACACGTTCTCGCGCACCTGGAGCGGCTGATCGGAGGTCCGCCGCAGCACGAGATCCTCGGGCAGCAGGCGCTTGACCTCGGCGAGCTCGCGATCGACCTGCGCCGCGAAGTCGCCGATCTGCTCGCCGCGCCGCATGTGGATCGCCAGCGTGATCGCGCGGCTGCGGATCAGGTGGCCGGCGGCGTCGCGGCTCACGAGGTAGTTCAGGTAGCGCGCGGGGCTCTGGTAGTCGCGGCTGATCTCGACGAGATCGCGCAAGTACACCGGCGCCCCGGCCGCGCTGGTCGCGACCACGACGTCGCCGATCTGCCGCTCGTTCTCGAGCTCGCCCGACGGATCGATCGCCACGTTCTTGCCATCGACCTCGAGCATGCCGCCCGGCGCCGTGATGTTGCGCGCGCCGATCGCGTTGCCGAGCAGCGAGCTCTGCAGCCCGTACATCGCGAGCTTCTCCTGCGAGTACTCGAGGTGGATCTGCTCCGGCAACACCCCGGTGCGCGTGACCTTGGCGACGATCGGCACGCGCTGGAGGTGGAGCTGGATATCCTCGGTGAGCTTGTCGAGCTGGCGGTAGCTGTAGCGATCGCCGGCGACCTGGGTGAGCCGCGCGAGCGCGTCGCTCGGCTTGCGGACCACCGCCGCGGTCCACACGTCGGGGTGGATCTCGGAGACCCGGAGCACGGTCGCGCCGAACGCGCGGAGCCGCGCGAGCAGCGCGGCGTCGTCGAGCGTGGTCGCCAGGTCGAGGCCGATGAAGCCCGGGGTATCGATCAGCCGCCCGTCGCTGGTGCCGGGCAGCGCCTCGAAGTACTGCTTGGCGCGATCGCCGAGCCTGCGCAGCACGCTGGTGTTGATGTCGGACGGGAAGCTGAGGATCAGCGTCGCGCGCGCGGACGACGCGGGCGCCCCGGCGCGCACGTCGGTGATCGCGCGCGCCACCGCGACGGCGCGCAGCTCGAGCTCGATCTCGGAGACCTTGGGGCTCGCCACCGTGAGCATCAGCGTGGTGGTATCGCCGAAGTCGCGCTGGAACTGGATCGGCCCCGCGCCCTGGGGCAGATCGTGGATCGAATCGAGCCGGCCCTGGATGTTGTCCCACTCCTTGGCGCGGTCGGCGACGTCCTCCTTGAGCGTGACGTAGACGATCGAGATGCTGGTGCGGCTGATCGACTCGAGCTTCTCGATCGTCGGGTTCTCGGCGAGCTTCTGCTCGATCTTGCGCGACACCAGCTGCTCGACCTTCTCGGCCTCGGCGCCGGGCCACGCGCACGCCACGACCGCGATGCGCACGTCGATGATCGGATCCTTGGCCTTGGGCATCCGGGTGTACGCGTAGACGCCCCACGCGATCGTCGCGACCAGCGCGACCCAGGCGATGTGGCGGTTCTCGGTGAAGAACCGCGCCGTGTTGTGCGTGGTCGCGACCATGGCGGCGTCGCGCTCGAGCTCGTGCTGCGCGTGGGGGTCCTCGCCGCTCATCGCAGGACCTCGACGGCCTCGCCCTCGGACAGCAGGCCCGCGCCCTGCACGACGATGGTCTCGCCGCCGGTCAGGCCGTGCTTGACCGGGATCACCTTGCCGAGGAACTCGCCGACCTCGACCTCGACCGCGTGCGCGACCGGCGCGCCGCCGCGGTCGACGATGACGAACACCGCGAACCGGTCGCGGTGCGCCGGCGCCCGGACGATCGAGGACACCGGGATCAGCGGCTGCGCCGCGTCGCCGCCCGGGGTCGCCTCGAGCGACAGCGCCGCGACCGAGCCCGATTTGAGCCGGCCGTCGGCGTTGGGGATCGTGACGTCGACCTCGAACACGCGACTCTGCGGATCGGCCGACGGCGCGATCAGCGTGATCTGGCCCTGGAACGCCGCGCCGGGATAGGCGTCGGTCGTGATCGTCTCGACCGCGCCGAGGTGGATCCGCGGCAGCGCGGTATCCGGCACGCCGAACGCCGCCTTGACGCTGCTGACGTCGGCGACCGAGAACGCGATCGTGCCCGGCGCGGCGAGCGCGCCGACCTCGACGGAGCGGCGCAGGATGATGCCGTCGAGCGGCGAGCGCAGCGTGGTATCGACCAGCGCGGTCGAGGCCTGATCGAGGCGCGCCCGGGCCCCCGCCAGGGTTGCCGCCGCGCTGTCGCGCCGGCTTCGCGTCGAGTCGACCTCGGCGCCCGCCACCGCGTTGGTGGCCGCGAGCTTGGTCGTCCGATCGAAGTCGAGCTGCGCCTGGTCGAGCCCGGCCCGGGCCTGCGCGACCGCGGCCTGCGCCTCGGCGACCCTCTGCGCGTAGTCGGTCCGGCGCAGCGTCGCGAGCGGCATGCCGGCGCGCACCGGATCGCCGTCCTGCAGCAGGCGCGGCTTGCCATCGACGCCCGCGCCGCTCGCGACCGACTCGACGTAGCCGCCGACCTTGAACGCGAGATCCAGCCGGGTCGCGGGGTTGATCTGCGCGGAGTAATGCGTGCCGGCGGCGGTCCCGGCGTGCTCGACGAGCGCCACCTTGACCGCGACGGGGACAGACGGCGCCACCTCGTCGTGCCGGCACGCGGACGCGGCCACGAGGGTCGTGAAGACAAGCTTGTTCATGGGGTTCGCGGCAGGATGATCGCTCAATCGCGCGGGCGCTGCGCCAGGATAAAGCCCTGGACCTCCTGCTCGAGCATGTCGAGCGGCAGCGGGCCATGGCGCAGCACCACATCGTGGAACGCGCGGATATCGAAGCGCTCGCCGAGCGCGGCGCGGGCGCGCTCGCGGAGCTCGCTGATCTTGAGCCGGCCGACCATGTAGGCGGTGGCCTGGCCGGGCATCACGATGTAGCGCTCGATCGCCTTGGCCGCCGAAGCCCGCGGCTCGGCGGAGTTGTCGAGCACGTACCGGATCGCCTGTTCGCGCGTCCACTTCTTGGCGTGGAGCCCGCTATCGACGACCAGCCGGATCGCGCGGTGGAGCTCGAGCTGGAGCCGCCCGAAGTCGCGCAGCGGATCGGTGTACTGGCCCATCTCCTTGGCGAGCTTCTCGGCGTAGAGGCCCCAGCCCTCGGAGTACGCGACCACGCCGCCGAACTTGCGGAACGGCGGCAGCTCGACCTCGGTCTGCACCGAGATCTGCAGGTGGTGACCCGGGATGCCCTCGTGATAGACCAGCGCCTCGACCTCCATCGCCGGCATCGCCGCCATGTCGTAGAGGTTCACGTAGTACGTGCCGGGGCGCGAGCCATCCGGCGCCGGGCGCTGATAGAACGCCTTGCCGGCGGACTTCTCGCGGAACGCCTCGACGGGCTTGATGTCCAGCTTCGCCTGGGGCAGCGTGCCGAACCACTGCGGCAGCTTCGCGGTCACCGCGTCGAGCGCCTTCTGGGTCTCGGCCAGGTACCTGGCCCGGCCGTCGGGGCCATTGGGGTAATACAGATCCTTGCGGTCGCGCATCGCCACCAGGAACTTCTTCAGATCGCCCTTGAACCCGAGCGGCTGCATCACCGCCGCCATCTCGTCGTGGATCCGCGCGACCTCGTGGAGCCCGAGCGCGTGGATCTGGTCGGGCGACAGATCGGTCGTGGTGTAGTTCTTGAGCAGCGCCGCGTAGTACGCCGCCCCATCGGGGAGCCGCCAGATGCCGTCCTCGGTCGGCGCTGTCTTCTCCTCGGCCGTCATCGCGGCGATCACGTCGAGGTACGCCGGCTTGACCTGCTCGATCAGCGCGGCCGACGCCGCCGCGGTGAGCCTGGCCGCGTCGCCGGCGGGCAGCTTCAGCGCGGCGAGCTTGGCCGTGAAGTCGGCGAGCAGCGCGGAGTCGGGCCCGCGGTCGAACGGCGCGCCCTTGATCACGTTGCGCGCGTCGCTTATCACGTACGGGAACACCCACTTCGGCGGCGCCAGCCCCTTGGCCGCGCGGCGCTCGGCGATGGCGAGCCGCTGGCGCAGCGCGGCGCCCAGGCCGTGGAGCCGCTGGACGTAGGCCTCGGCGTCGGACGCGCTGGTGACCTTGTGGATGTTGATGAGAAACGCGACCAGCGAGCTCTGCGCGCCGTTCATCTGATCGAACACGTACCCGTCGTCGCGAAACTGGTAGCTGCGGGTCTCGCGCTCGACGCGGTCCTCGAACAACCGGAACGACAGCCGGTGCTCGTCGTCGAGCGCGGCCGGCGTGAACGCGCCGCGCATCGCCGCGAGCGCCGCGGTGTCGGCGTCGTGGTTGCGCCGCGCCTGCTCGTCGCTGACGTCGTCCCACTTGCCGTAATCGGTCTTGATGCCGCGGCTGCTCTGGCCCTGCGGCGAGCGCGCCAGCACCTGGGCGTCGTAGTCGGCGAAGAACTTGTCCAGCAGGGCGTTGGCGTCGATCGCCGGCGCCGGGGGCGGCGCGGCCGGCGGCGCCGCCACCGCGACGGGCGGAGCTGCGGGAGCTGCCGGTGCCGCGGGCGGCGGGGGACCCGCGGGACCCGGTCCCGCGCAGGCGATGAGGGCCGTGAATAGGAACAGCGACGAGCGCATGGTCACCTCGCGAAAAGGGGTCGAGAGCAGGGGTTCGCCCGATGGCATAGCGCGCGCCGCCACGGCGGTGGGGCTCGCCGTTCGCGTTTCGGTGCGATCCGGTGCCGCGCAGGACGGCTCGGCGCTCCCGGATCACGGCGCTTCGGCCGGCGCGAGCGGGCGCTGCCGCAAGATCTCGAGCACCAGATCGCGAAACGCGGTCAGCCGCGGCGGCAGGTGCCGGCGCGCGGCGTGGACCAGGTACAGCGAGGCGCGGAACAGCGTCGCCTTCGGCGCCACCCGGACCAGCGTGCCGGCCCGCAGATCCTCCTCGACGAAGTACGACGGCAGCCCGACGATCCCGCCGCCCTGCCGGCCGAGCTCGCGCACCAGGAAGACGTCGTTGCACAGCAGGCGTCCGCCGGTGAGCTGCCGCGGCTCGGCGGCGCTGTGGACGAGCGAGGTCATCTCGCGCAGCGCGATCCACTCGTGGCCGGCTTCGCCCGCCGAGCGCGGCGCGCCGCGGCGCGCGAGGTAGGTCGGCGACGCGAACCAGTGGAACGCCACCGCGCCGACCTTGCGCGCGACCAGCCGGCTGTCCGGCATCCGCCCGCGCACCACGCGCAGCGCGAGATCGCAGTCGCGCACCAGATCCAGCACCGCCGGGGTCATCATCAGCTCGACCTGGACGCGCGGATACCGCGCGGTGAACCGCACCGCGGCCTCGGCGAGCAGGCTGGCGCCGAGATCTGGCGTCGAGGTCACCCGCACGATGCCCGACGGCTCGTCGCCCGCGCGCACCGGTAGGTCGTCGAGCGCGGCCTCGAGGCCGCCGAGCGCCGGCGCGATCCGGTCGAACAGCGCCTTACCCTCGTCGCTGATCGACATCGTCCGGGTCGTGCGGTGCACCAGCTCGTCACCGATCCGGTCCTCGAGCGCGGCGATCGCGCGGCTCACCGTCGAGCGCGGCACGCCCAGCTCGTGCGCGGCCGCGGTGAAGCTGCCCGCCCGGTAGACCGTCGCGAACACCCGCAGCAGGTTGAGATCGATTGGTGCCATATGGCACCACAGATGCCCCACTTCCCGTATTGTTGCAATGCCGCGCAGGCCCCACACTGCCGGTCATGTCCACCACGCCGCTTCTCGTCACCGGAGCCTCAGGTCACCTCGGCCGCCGCGTCCTCGAGTTCCTGCTCGAGCGCGGCGCAGGTCCGCTCATCGCGACCACCCGCACCCCCGCCAGCCTGGCCGCGTTCGCGGCGCGCGGCGTCGACGTTCGCCGGGCGGACTTCGAGGACGACGCGAGCCTGGCCACCGCGTTCGCGGGCGCCAAGCGCGCCCTCGTGATCTCGACCGACGCGCTCGATCGGCCCGGCCGCCGGCTCGCCCAGCATCGCCGCGCGATCGCCGCGCTCGAGCGCGCCGGCGTGGAGCACGTGGTCTACACCTCGCTGCCCAACCCCACCGATACGCCCGCGGTCGTCGGGCCGGACCACGCCGCCACCGAGGCCGCGATCGCCGCGACCAAGCTCGACGCGACGATCCTGCGCAACAACCTCTACACCGACTACCTGCTGCAATCGCTGCCGGCCGCGATCGCCGGCGGCGCGATCATCGACGCCAAGCCCACCGGCGCGATCGCCTACGTGACGCGCGATGACTGCGCGCGCGCCGCCGCGGGAGCGCTCGCCCAGAGCTCGCGCGGCCGCACCACGCTCGATGTCACCGGGCCCGAGGCGATCACCGCCGACCAGCTCGCCGCGATCGTCAGCGAGATCGTCGGCAAGCCGATCCACCACACCAGCGTGCCGCTCCCCGCGCTGATCGACGGCATGGTCAGCCATGGCCTGCCCCGGCCGGTCGCCGAGCTGCTCGCGTCGTTCGACGCCGCGGCGGTCAAGGGCGACCTCGGCCAGGTCTCGACGACGGTCGAGCAGCTGTGGGGCACCAAGCCCACCTCGGTCGCGACCTACCTGCGCTCCCAGCGCGCCGCGCTCGGCGCGTAGCTACCCCAGAAACGCGACGAGGTCGAACGTGGGGTCGAGCTCGCGATCCAGGAGCCCGGCGCCGCTGCGCCACGACGCCGAGGCGCCGCATGCCTGACACAGGGCGATATCGCGGCCGCCGGTGCGGCCGGCGACGGCGTACTGCCGCGCCGCCCGCTCGTGGCAGGTCGTACACTCGTGCAGATACGAGTCGTTCAGGTGGAAGCCACGCTTCCTGAGCTTGTGCTCGAGCGCGGCCAGTTCGTCGGCGAGGATGGGCGGCATGGCTCAGGACCGGAAGCTCGGATCGACGCGATCGAGCTTGCGCAAGAGCGCAGGCCAGGTCAGCGCGCCATGACCTGCACCTCGCAGGACCATCCGGACCATCTCGGTGACCCCGGAGAGCACGCGCGGATCGATCCGGATCAGCTCACCGCCGCCGGCCTGGGCGCGCAGCTGGATCATGCAGGCGGCCTCGAACTGGTAGAGCTGCACGAACGCGTCGGCGATCGAAGGAGCGACGGTGAGCAGGCCGTGGTTGCGCAGCATGAAGAACCGCTTGTCGCCCAGGTCGCGGACCAGCCGCGGCTTCTCCTCGGCGTTGACCGCCACGCCTTCGTAGTCGTGATAGGCCAGCGACGCCAGCACGAACATCGATTGCTGCGAGATCGGCAGCACCCCCTCCTTCTGGGCCGAGACCGCCACGCCGTTGATGCTGTGGGTGTGGAGCACGGCCTTGGCGTCGTCGCGCGCGGCGTGGATCGCGCTGTGGATGACGAACCCCGCCGGGTTGATCTCGTACGGGCTGTCGAGCAGCTTGCGGCCGTCGAGGTCGATCTTGACCAGGCTCGACGCGGTGATCTCGTCGAACGTCATGCCGTAGGGGTTGATCAGGAAGTGGTGCTCGGGCCCGGGGAGCCGCGCCGTGAGGTGGGTGAAGATCAGGTCATCCCACCCGAAGTGCGCGACCAGGCGGTAGCACGCCGCGAGATCCACGCGCAGCTGCCATTCGACCTCTCCGACTTTCGATCTCACGTCTGGGGTTTCCATGGCGGCGATGGTAACGCAGGTTCACCCTGCGGGCAGCAGCTCGGCTAGAGTGGCGCTTTCATTCTGGATCGGAGTGAGCGATCGTCGGTGCTGATGACCGACCGCCCGATGCACACCGTGCCCGGACTCTTCGAGCGACTCACCGCGATCTACGCGGACGGCGAGCGCGCGACCGAAGCGGGCCGGCTGCACGATGCGGTGGCGCTGTTCAGCGAAGGCATCCAGCTCGATGACCAGTTCCGCCATAACTACGTGACGATGTATGCCCAGCGCGCGTTCGCCAAGCAGCGGATGGGCGACCACATGGGCGCGATCCCCGACTACGGCCGCGCGATCGAGATGGAGCCGCCGCTCAACCAGGCGCGGTACCTGTTCCACCGCGGGATGTGCTTCGCGGCGATCGGCGGCCACGAGGAGCACGCCGTCAACGACTACTCCCGCTCGATCGCGATCTACCCCGACCATCCCGGGCCGTACCACCTGCGCGGCAAGCTCTACGCCAGCGAGCTCGGCCGCTACGAGGAGGCGATCGCCGACTTCGACCGGCTGCTCGCGATGCGTCCGGTCGCCGAGGGCTACCAGCTGCGCGGCTACGCCAAGCTCAACCTCGGCCAGGCCCGCGAGGCGATCCCCGATCTGCTCGAGGCCAACCGGCTCGAGCCCGAGACCTATACCGATTACCTGCTCGCCTGGGCAGGCGCGGTGGCGCCCGATGACGAGCTGTTCTATCGCTCGATGCAGTCGGTGCTCGCGGCCGACGCGGCGATGTACAAGCCCTACTTCCTCGACAACAGCGACTTCGCGCGGTTCCGCGGCGAGCCGCGGTTTCATCACATCGTCGCGCGTCCGTGAGGCGGCGGTCGCGCGCGCCTCGCCTGCGTGCTAGGTAGTCGTGGTGGAACTCGGCGCGCTCCTCGAGCTCGTGCAGGGCCGCCGGATCGTCGCTTTGACCGGCGCCGGCTGCTCGACCGAATCCGGCATCCCCGACTACCGCGGCCCCGATACGCCGCCCCGCGCGCGGCCGCCGATCCAGCACCGCGAGTTCGTCGATCGCGCCGACATGCGGCGGCGCTACTGGGCGCGCTCCACGCTCGGCTGGGCGCGGTTCTCGGCCGCGCGGCCCAACGCGGCGCACAGCGCGCTCGCCGAGCTCGAGCGGCGCGGCGCGGTCGCCGGCCTCATCACCCAGAACGTCGATGGCCTGCACGGCGTCGCCGGCAGCCGCACCGTCGTCGAGCTGCACGGCGCGCTCGGCCGCGTGCGCTGCCTCGCGTGCGGCGAGCTCACCCCGCGCGACGCGCTGCAGGCCCGCCTGCTCGATGCCAACCCCGGCTGGGTCGACCGCACCCGATCCATCGCGCTCGCCCCCGACGGCGACGCCGACCTGCCCGACGAGCTCGTCGATCGCTTCGTCGTGGCCGCGTGCGCCCGCTGCGGCGGCACGCTGATGCCCGACGTCGTGTTCTTCGGTGGCAGCGTCCCGCGCGACACGCTCGACGCCGCGTGGGCGCTGTTCGACCGCGCCGAGGTGCTGCTCGTGGTCGGTTCGTCGCTCACCGTGTTCTCGGGCTACCGGTTCGTCCGGCGCGCCGCCGAGCGCGGCGTGCCCGTCGCGATCCTGAACCACGGCCCGACCCGCGGCGACGTGCACGCGGCGATCCGCGTCGATGCCCGCGCCGGGCTCGCGCTGCCCGCGCTCGCGCACGCGCTCGCCTGAACCGAGCGCGCAGCCTCGTCGCCCCTGTGAGACCCACGGATTCCCGCCCGCGGCCGCGCCCGCCGCCGCGGCGCCGTGAAACACTCGCCGCGATGACGACGGCGAGCGATCCCACGGATCTCACCATCACCGAGCTCGGCGCGGCGTACCGCGCCAGGCAGCTGTCGCCGGTCGAGGCGACCCAGGCCTGCCTCGCGCGGATCGCGGCCCGCGATCCCGAGCTCCGCGCGTTCCTCACCGTCACCGCCCAGCTCGCGCTGGCGCAGGCCCGCACGGCGACCGACGAGCTCGCGGCCGGCCGCGACCGTGGCCCCTTGCACGGCGTGCCGGTCGCGCTGAAGGATCTGATCGACACCGCCGGCATCGCGACGACGGGCGCGAGCGCGGTCCTCGCCGATCGGATCCCCAGCACTGACGCGCCGGTGGTCGAGCGGCTCTACGCGGCCGGCGCGGTGCTGCTCGGCAAGCTCAACCTCCACGAGATGGCGTACGGCGGCAGCGGCGTGATCGGCGCCTGGCCGGCGGCGCGCAACCCACGCGACCCGGCGCACATCACCGGCGGATCGTCGTCGGGCTCGGCCGCCGCGGTCGCCGCCGGCATGTGCTTCGCCGCGCTCGGCAGCGACACCTCGGGCTCGATCCGGCTGCCCGCGGCGCTGTGCGGCATCGTCGGCCTCATGCCGAGCTACGGCCTGGTCCCGCTGCGCGGCGTGATCCCGCTGTCGTCGTCGTACGACCACGTCGGGCCGATGACCCGCACGGTGCGCGACGCGGCGCTCGTGCTGCAGGCGATCGCCGGCTACGACGCCCAGGACTTCACGAGCGTCGCGCTGCCGGTCCCCGACTACGCCGCGGCGCTCACCCCCGGCGCCGCGCCCAAGGTCGGCGTCGCCCGCCCGGTGTTCTTCGCCGATCTCGACCCCGAGGTCGGCGCGGCGATCGAGCGTGCGCTCGACGTGCTCGCGGGCCTGGGCGCCAAGCTCACCGACATCGCGCTGCCGGTCGACGACGACCGCACGGTGTTCCGCGCCGAGTCGTGGATGGTGCACCGCGGCTGGGTCGCCAGCCGCGCCGATCGCTACCAGCCCGAGACGCTTCGCCGGATCCGCACCGGCGAGGCCGTCACCGCGGCCGACTACATCGTGAAATGGCAGGAGCTCCAGCGCTCGCGCCGCGGCTCGGGCGCGATGCTCGGCGACGTCGACCTGGTCGTCACCCCCACGGTGCCGATCGCGGCGCCCCGCTTCGACGAGCTCCTCGCCCACCCCGACCAGCTGCGGCCGCGCGAGCTCCTGCTGATGCGCAACACCCGCCCGTTCGACGTCTGGGGCACCCCGGCGATCAGCGTGCCGTGCGGCACGACCCGCGCCGGCCTGCCGATCGGCCTGCAGATCGGCGGCCGGATCGGCGACGAGGCCGGCGTGCTACGGCTCGCCCACGCGTTCGAGCGCGCGCGCGCCACGTGACCCTGAACGCCTCGCGCTGGGGTCAGGGGTTCACGTTTTCGCCTCGAAAGTGCTCGTGCAGTACGGACGACCAGTGAGTCTCCGTACATGGCGAATCGGACATCGGTCTCCTGGTCCCCGTGTGAGCACCACCGGGTCTGACCGTCATGTTCCAGCCGAGGCAGTACACATCGAGACGTTCGGGAACACCTCGACGATAAGGCCGCCGTCCTCGACGGACAGGTTGAAATCGCCCGCGGCAGCGCTCGTCGCGTTCGCGATGACCACACGAATGTCGTTGGCGTAGGGCGTAGGTACCGTCCCACTTGCCGTCGACGCGCAGGGTATCGAGCGGCGCGACCGCGCGGTCCTTGAGCTTCAGCGTTGCGACCTTCGAGGTCGCGGTCGCGCTGTCGGTCAGAGCCCCGTAGTGGACCGTCCGGACGACGTACAGGACTTGCCCGCCGTTCTCGAAGAACGCGCTGGCCGCCAGCGCGAGGTCCGAGTTGGGCGTGAAGCTGCCGAACGCCCCGACGAACTCCTCGAAGCTGGTCACCAGGATCGCCTGGCCCACAGGGCCGCGCTCGGTGATCCCCACCGCCGCGACAACCGCGGTGGGCAGCCCGGTGATGTTCCGGAGGCGAGGCTCCTCCTCGACGATAACAACCTTGGAGGCCAGGAGCTGATTGCTCATCAGGTTCCCTTCGTCGCCGCCACAGTCGGCGTGGCCGTGGGCCTCGGCGCCGGCGACGGCGCGGTTCGCGAGCTCGGCGCCGCCGCGGCCGGGGGACTCCGGGCCGCCGGCGCTGGGGCGACCGGCGCTGGGGCGGCCGGCGCTGGGGCGGCGTCGGGCATCTGCTCGACCACGCGCAAGTACCCGCACTCGATCGCCGCCTTCACGTCGGGCACCTCGAGGAGCACGCTGGGCAGGCCGGCCCGCCGTTCGCGCGCGAGCCAGGTCATCGAGGGCGGTACGCGTTTCGCCACGTGCTTG
>Ga0302299_10000456_pt1 | contig 22116 bp, 25 predicted proteins | sample III_Fen_N3_4_FD_198795 | JGI IMG/M metagenome (GOLD analysis project Ga0302299, IMG submission 198795) | Peat permafrost microbial communities from Stordalen Mire near Abisko, Sweden - III_Fen_N3_4 | ecosystem: Environmental > Terrestrial > Soil > Wetlands > Permafrost | place: Sweden: Abisko... | reverse complement strand
GGACGCGCGCGCGCAAGAGCCGCCGGCCCCACGGCAGCAGAAAGACCAGGCCGGAGAGCGCACCGAGCACGGTGAGGCCGATCAGGACGGTCTGCCCTGACGGAAGCGCCTGCAGCGCGTCGCCGGCGCCGCGTCCGGCCCAGACCAGCAGGACCGCCGAGAGGGCGACGTGCACGGCGAGCCCCGACACCTGCTGCACGCCGATGCTCGCGGTCGCGACCGCCAGGTCCACCCCCCGCTTCTGCAGGTAGCGCAGGTTGGTCGCCATGCCGCCCATCCGCGCGGGGACGATGCGGTTCACGAACGAACCCGCCAGCTGGGCGGCCGTCGTGGTCGGGAACGGGATGCGCTGTGGCACGGCTCCGATCAAGCCGATGGCGGCGGCCACGAAGGTGAGCGCCGACGCCAGCAGCGCCCACAGCGCCCACAGCCAGTCGGCCTGCTTGATGCTCGACCACACGCCGGTCACGTCGGCGAGCTGCGGGATCAGCAGGTACACCGCCAGCGCCAGGGCAGCGACCATGACCACTTCCCTGAGCTGCACGTGCTCGAAGGGCCGCGGGTCCACGCTCACCGTCTTCAGCGCACCGGGTGGACGCATCTCCACGGTCCATTTGCGATAGAGATAGAGAAGCCAGGCGGCCGCCAGCGCGGCGACCGCCAGCGCGAGAAGCACGAGCCAGTCGGCCGAGCCTGCGATGCTGGAGACCTTGAGCTGCATCCTCCGGCTGCTCTCGCTAGCCGAGCAGCTCCCGGACGCGGGCGGCGACGGCCGCGCCGAGGAGCTCGTGCTGCGCGGCCTCGAGGTGCCAGCCGTCGAGCGGGCTGGTCGTGACGACCCGGCCCGCGTCGAACCATGGCGCGCCGAGCGCGGAGGCGACGCGCGCGAACTCCTGCGGCAGCGCGCGCGACTTCACGTCCGCCCCGGCCCACAGCTCCGGACGCCAGTTGTTGTCGAAGGGCCCGACGGGCGGCGGGCAGATGAGCAGGACCTTGGGTGCGGCGCCCCCGGGGCCGAGCTCACAGCGCTGGACCAGGTGCGCGAGTTCGGCGGCGCCGTCGGCCGCGTCCGCCGCCGTGAGGTGTGCGTAGCTGATGTCATTGGTCGCCAGCATGAGGACGACCAGGTCGAGCGGCGCGTGGGTCGCGAGCGCCGGCACCAGCAGGTCCTTGCCGTTCTGGAGCGGCTGCAACGGGTCGGCGTACACCGTGGTCCGGCCGCCGAGGCCCTCTTCCACCACGTGGCACTCGTCGCCGAGCTCTCGCTGCAGCACGCCCGGCCAGCGGACCGGCCACTCGAAGCGGCGCGCGTCGTCGGCAGGGTCCGCGCCCCACGTGTTGGAGTCGCCGTAGCAGAGGATCTGCTTCATGCCGTCAGGTACCCCTTGAGCCGCTGCCGCCAGGATTCCACCGTCGCCCGGCTGGACGCCCCGGGGTAGAAGCGCCCGGGGGCGAACAAAGGATACTCCTGCCCGTTCGTGAGCTTCAGCACGAGGTAGTACGTCTGCACGAAGTTCGACTTCTTGCCCAGGTAGCCGACTGAGATGTCGCTCACCTCGCTGAAGGCGATCTGGCGGGTCTTGGCGCCGAGAAGCGTCTTGTCGTCGACGACGATGCGGCGCAGGACCGGGTCCACGACCACGGTCTGGGTCCCGCCGGTCACCAGCGCCGCGACGCCGATCACGAGGAGCAGCACGCCGAGGCCGAAACCGGCCAGCGCGTTCGAGTCGCCCTGGAAGTGCCGGAAGCCGACCATCAGGACCAGGCCCACGACGCCGCTCCCGGCGGCGAGGGCGGTCTGCCACCCGCGGCGGCTCTGCGACGTCCAGGTCTGCGGCATGTGTCTCCTTCCGAAAGGGGCGGCAGGCCGGCGCCGAACGCGTCCGGCCGCTTGCGGCAGTATTCGACGCGCGGCCCCGCAGGCTCCTTCTGAGGCCGCCACCCTTCTCGTCGCCGGCGCCCCAGCGTGCGCCGGTCGCCGGCGTCCCCGCAGGTCTCGGAGGGCTTGACCCTGACGCCACGTCAGGGTCTATCCTCGGTCCCGAGGACGCATGGACGACCCGCGAGGACAACAGGCGAGCCGGATCGGCGAGGTGGCGAAGCTCGCACACGTGAGCGTGCGGACGCTGCACCACTACGACTCCGTCGGGCTGCTGCGGCCGTCCGGGCGAAGCGAGGCCGGCTATCGGCTGTACACGGCCGAGGACCTTGAGCGGCTGCAGACGGTGCTGCTCTACAAGGAGCTCGGATTCGGGCTCGGCGAGATCCGGGACCTGCTCGCCGAGCCCGGGTTCGACCGGCGCGAGGCTCTGCGCGCGCAGCGCGCGCAGCTTGCGCGCCGGTCCGGCCGCATCGACGCCATGCTCGCCCTCGTCGACAAGACACTGGCAGCGATGGACGAAGGGATCCCGATGGAACGCGACGACCTGTTCGAGGTCTTCGGTGACTTCGACCCGGCAGAGCACGAGGCGGAGGCCGCGGAGCGCTGGGCCGGCGCCGAGGCGTACAAGGAGTCGGCGCGGCGCACGCGCCGGTACACGAAGGACGACTGGATGCGGTTCAAGGCCGAGAGCGGCGCGGTGAACCAGGCGATCGCGGCGCTCATGGACGCCGGCGTCGCCGCAGACGATCCGCGGGCGATGGACGCCGTAGAACGTCATCGCCTGCTGATCGACGAGTGGTTCTACCCGTGTTCACGTGACCTGCACGAGGAGCTCGGGCGGCTGTACGTCGCCGACCCTCGCTTCACCGCGACGTACGAGAAGATCTGCCCGGGGATGGCCGCGTACGTGCGCGACGCCACGGCGGCAAACGCGCGCCGGGCCGGCTGAACGGCGAGTGAGTCGCCGCGGCGGCGGCCGGCCGTCGCTTCGGGTGGCCCCAGCTACTCCCGGTGGGACGGCGGCGCGAGGGGCGCCGCCATGACGCCGTGATCGTGCAGGGGCTCGAAGCCGGCGCCGCGATACACCGCCTGGGCCACCAGGTTGTTCACGCCGACCTCCACGCGCATGGCACGGACGCCGAGGTCCACGCACACCCGGCGGGCCGCGGCGAGGGCGGCTTTGCCGACCCCCTGCCCGCGCGCCTCCGGGCGCACGTAGAAGTCGTCGACAACAGCGGCCACGCCGCCGTACTCCATCGCGAAGACGAAGCTGATCACGATGTAGCCGGCGGCGGCCTGCGCCCCGGCGCCCGGCTCGATGAGCCACACGCGCCCCAGCCGGTCGTCCGCCAGGAGCGCCTCGAACCCCGTCCTCGCGCGCTCATCATCGAGCACGTAGCCGGACTCCGCGTAGAACAAGCCCATGAGGCCGACCAGATTCGACACATCCGCCTGGCCGGCCTCACGCACCACCCCACGCTCTTTCTCCGCGGCGCTCAATGCGCCGTCCCCGTGCCGCGCTGGAGCTCGGCAAGATACGTGTCCAGCTTGTCGAACGTCTCGCGCCAGCCGCGCGGCGCGCCGTTGCGCTCGGCGACGTCCCGCGGGATGCCCTGGCGCATCGTCACACGGGTCCGGCCGTCGCGCTCCTCGAGCGTTACCGTCACTCGGTCCTCGCTCGGCATGTCGTCGGTCATCCCGTAGTCCTGCGCGGTGAGGCGGTTGCCCTCCTCATCCGAGAAGCCCTCGTCGATCACGAACCGCGCCGGCGGGTCGAGCTCGACGAAGACGCCGCTGCTCCAGAAGTCGTGGCCCTCGGGCGAACGCATGGCGCTCAGCCACCGGCCGCCCGGGCGCGCGTCGACGGCGCAGTGTGACGTCGTGAAGTCCAGGGCTCCCCACCACCTGGAGAAGTGACCGCAGTCCGTCCACGCCTTGAAGACCAGCTCTCGCGGGGCGGCGAACTCGCGGGTGATCGTGAAGTCCTGCTCGCTCATGACGATCTCTCCCGGATCGTGTGCTGTCCAGACCGCCTTGTGGTTCCCGGCAGGCGGGGGGGCAAACGCCGGCGACTATGCAGCCGAGATGGGAGGGACCGCCCGGGCGTCGATGCCGAGCAGGGCGGGGCCGTTGGAGGCGAGGAACGCGCGGAAGCCGCCGGGCGGGACCGCCGCAGGCGGCGGGCCCGGCGGCCGCGTCCCCATCGCCGTGAGATCGTCCGAGTGTTCGCAGCGCGCGCTGTAGGCCGCGGCGGCGACCAGGGCCGCGTAGACCACGCGGCGCTCGCCGCGGCTGAAGGCGGCGCCGCGCGCCGCCTCGTAGTCGGCGATGAAGGCGAGCGCTTCCTCCACCGTCGGAACAGGCTCGAGGTCGTCCACGGTGTAGTCGGCGACGAAGGCGTGTGCGTCCGTCCCGACGACGACAGGCTCCGGAGCCAAAGTCAGGCTGTCCCAGTCCCAGGTCGCGGTGAGCTCGCCGCCCTGGAAGCGCAGATGCTCGACGCGCCAGTCCAGGTGTCCGGCGACAAGGTTCGCGTCCGCCACTTCGTCGAGCCGCCATCGCGCCTCCGCGGCGAGCTCGTCGATCCAGGCCGCGCCGGCCGACGAACCCACGAAGTCGAAGCGCCGGTCGTGAGGCTTCGCCCAGAGCTGCCGGCGCACGAGCGCGGCCGTCTTGAGGCCGGGGACGGCGCCCAGCGCCCGGCACAGCTCGAGGTGCCGGGCCAAGCCGGCGGCGACCCTGCGCCGCACCGCCGGCTCGTGGGCGTCCTCCCAGCCGTCACGGTCGAGCAGCTCGTCGACGACTGCGATGCCGCCGGCGAGCGGCGCCGCCCCGAGGACCGGCGCCGGCGCCGGGAACCCGGCGGCCACCAGGTGCCGCTGCACGTCGTGCACAGCGTCCAGATGCAGGTTGTCGGCGCCGGCCCGATGGACCTTCACGACGACGCCGCGACCGTCTTCGAGACGCACCCCGTGTACGCCGCAGACGCTGGTCGCGTAGAACTCGTAGCGGTCGACCCCACTGCCGAGCTTCACCCGGCAGAAGTGGTCGACCGCCTCCACGATCGCGGCCGGATCGGTCGTCCCGAACACGTCGCGCTCGTTGAATCCCTGATAGCCGTCCCAGCGGGCGTACGTGGCGGCGATGACGAGCTTGCCGTCGCCGCTCGCCGTGGGCGGCCCTTCGTCCGCGCCCGGCCGCATCAGGGCTCCGGCAGGTAGTCTTTGCGGACCGGCGAGAAGACCTCGACCGCCACGGTGTCCTCGAGCGTCTCCGCGCCGTGGGTGACGCCTCTGGGGATCGACCAGCTGTCTCCGGGCCCCATCTCGCGGGTCTCCTCGCCGATCGAGAGCCGCAGGCGGCCACTGATCAGGTAGCCCGTCTGCTCCTGGGGGTGCTCGTGCATGGGCAACGGCGAGCCGGCCTTGAGACGGAACTCGCTCATGAGCGTGGCGGCGCCGTAGCTCAGCGTCTTGCGCCGGATGCCCGGCAGCGCGTCCAGATAGCCCTGGTCAGTCGCTTGCACGAACACACCGGCCTCCTTCAGGACGTCACGTTCAGGAACCCGCCTCCGGCGGGATCGGGAAGACCTCGGCGTCGCCGGTCTCGATCGCCCGCCGGATGGCCTCGGCGACGAGCTCCGCCGAGTGCGCCTGGATGTGCGCGCCGCCGCGCATCGACCCGGCGCGCAGCGACTGATGGAACTCCGTCGCCGTGATGCTGGGGTACACGACCGACACGGCGACGCCGTCCGCCGCCCACTCCACGCGCGCCGTGGCCGAGAGCTGGTTGAGGGCGCTCTTGGTGGACGAGTAGGCGCCGATGCCGGGAATGACCATGCGCGTCGTGTTGGAGCTGACGTTGACGATCGCGCCGCCGCCGCGCGCCCGCATGAGCGGGAGGACCGCCTGCATGGCCAGCAGCGGCGCGTACAGGTTGAGCTCCACGACGGCCGCGAAGTCGTCCAGGACGACCTGCTCGACGGGGACGTGCAGTCCCTGCCCGGCGTTGTTGACCAGCACGTCCACGCCGCCGTACCGCTCTGCAGCGGCGGCGACCACGGCATCCACCTGGTCCGGGACGCGCAGGTCGGCGGTCACGGGCAGCGCGTCCGGCAGCTCGGCGGCGAGGGCCTCGAGGCGCCCGGTGCGGCGCGCGGCGAGGACGAGGCGAGCGCCCTCGCGCGCCGCCAGGCGCGCGAACGCCTCGCCGATGCCCGACGAGGCGCCGGTGACGATGACGACCCGGCCGGCGAGCTCCATCAGGGCTTTCGCGCGAGCACGTAGACGCGGTAGAAGAGGACCTCGAGCCGCCCGCGTGAGTCGGCCTGGGCGCGGAGGTCCGCGAGAATGATCTCGCGAGCCGCCTCGAGATACCCGGGCGGCAGCGGCGCGTCGTAACACACGGGGTTGAGGTAGGCGGCAGCGGCCCCGGACTCGAACATCTCGAGCGCCCGCTCGGGCGTCCCGTGCTCCCGCAGCTCCTCGATCTCGGCGCCGCCGATGGTGAATCCGGCGCCGGTGAAGAGCCGCGTGTAGTCGTCGGCGGTCTCGTAGAAAGTCCAAGGCGTGCGGAAGTGCGCCCACGCCTCGCTGGTGCGCGGGTCCTCGCCGAGCTTGGCGACGGCGCGCACGAACTGCGGGCAGTACTCCGTGCGGGCCGGCGCCTGCATCGCCATCCGGCCCCCGGGGCGCAGCGCCGCGTAGCAGTTGGCGAGCGCGCGCGGCGCGTCCGTGAACCACTGGAAGACGGAGTTGCAGAAGATCGCGTCGAACTCCCCCGGCATGTCCAGGGTCTCGGCGGCCCCGGTGACGAACTCGATGGTGTCCGGCGCCGCCTCCCGCGCCATGGCGATCATCTCCGGGAAGAGGTCGATGCCGACGACCCGCCCGTCGGTGAGCACGCGGATCTCCTGGGCGAGGTGCCCCGTGCCGCAGCCCAGGTCGAGGATGTCATCGCTCCGCTGGATGCGCAGCATCCAGAAGAGCTGCTCCGCGGCGGACTTCTGTGCGGTGGCGTTCTGGCGGTAGATGCGCGCGATGGACGAGAAGTCGCTCACTGTGGCCCTCCGGGGCGGCTGGACGGCCTCATCATAGCCCGCGCGAGCCCTTTTCCGTCAGGTCTTGCTGGGAGGACGCGGCACCAACACCGAGGTTCGGGACTTGTACGCCTCGTAGTCTGCCTGGCCGCCCCACTTGTCGTCGGCGGCCTTCTCGAGCATCGGGACGCCGCTCACGCGCAGCAGGAGCAGCGCCACGAACACCGGCGAGATCAGCGTCACCCACTGCCAGCCGCGCAGCACCGGCAGGGCGACGATGGCCACGCCGACCCACAGCAGGATCTCGCCGAAGTAGTTGGGGTGGCGCGACCAGGACCAGATGCCGGAGTGGATGAAGTGCCCCTTGTTGGCAGGGTCGGCGCGAAAGCGGCTCTTCTGGGCATCAGCGGTGGCCTCGAGGCCGATCCCGACCACCCACACCACGAGGCCGATGGCGGTCACCGTGCCCAGGGCGACGCGCTGGGCGCTCGTGATGGCCGCGAGCGCGGCGGCAAGCGTCAGCGTCACCCACAGCGCCTGCAGGGTCCACGTGTTCAGAAACCGCGGGAACGACGGCTTGATGTCGTCGAAGCGTTTGTCGGCCCCCGCCTTGCGGATGCGCAGGAACAGGTAGGAGCCGAGCCGTACCGCCCAGATGACGACCATCGCCAGCAGCAGGAAGGAGCGGGCGTCCACCTCGGCGGACAGCAGCGCCCCGACCACGACGACGACGATGTACGTGATACTGCCGGTGAGGTCGAAGAAGCGCTCCGTCTGGAGCAGGTACGCGGGAACGAACGCGACCCACTGGATGACGAACGCGATGACGACGCACAGGGCGAACACCGGGAAGCCGCCGACGGTGGAGCCGCCCTGGCTGCCGGCCACCGCCACCAGGGCGGCGATCACCACGACGATCGGCAGGGCGACCAGAGCGTTGCGGTCGGACTTCCTCATGGCGCGTTCCTACCCACAAGCGCGCCGGGCGAAGAGCGCGAGCCTTGCGCGGCGCGGAGTCGCCTTAGGCACCTCCTCTCGCCGTCCACCAGGCGACCGTGCGCTGGACGCCGTCGTCTACGGGCGTCGCGGCCAGGCCGAACTCGCCGGTGATGCGACTCGAGTCCACGACGAACGGCTGCGTGAACTCATAGAGCATCTCGACGGTCTCTCGGGCGCCCGCCGAGAAGAGGCCGACGAGCCGCATCATCGTCGGTGAGACGACGGAGAGCGCCGGCGGCCTGCCCAGGTCGCGGCAGATCGCGGCGACCATGTCGCCCTGAGTGACGGCGGGCGCATGCGGCGCGAACCAGACGCGACCTGGCGCCTCGTCACGGATGCCGAGCTCGGCCGCGGCCCGGCCGACATCCTCGATGTAGGCGTACGAGTGCGGCTGGGTCGCAGACCCGCCGACCTGCGCCTTCTTGCCGGCGAGCAGCCGGCCGACGACCAGATCGCCCGCGGCCGAGCCGGTGACGCCGGGCCCGTAGTAGTCGGCGGACCGCAGCTGTGTGGCCGGGACGTCGCCGCGAGCGTGCGCGGCGGCGACCTCGTCGGCCATACGCCGCCGTAGCTCTCCTTTCTTCGAGACCGGCCTCTGCGGCGAGTCCTCGGTCATGACCACGGACGAGTCGTACATGTACAGGTTCTCGATCGAGACGTAGCGAGCGCCGGCGGCCCTGGCGGCCGCGAGCGCGCCCGCCTGTAGCCCCGGAAAGAGCTCCTCCCACTTGTCGTAGGCCGGGTTCATCGCCTGGTAGACGACGCCGGCGCCTGCGGCTGCCGTGACGGCCTGCCCGGCGTCGCTCGCGTCGGCGGCGACGACCTCGACCTCGGCCGACATCAGCTCCGGCCGCCGGCCGCTCCGGTTGACGGCCCGGACCGCGAGGCCGCGGTCGACGAGCGACCGTGCCGTCCAGCAGCCCACCGGGCCGGTCCCGAAGATCACGTGCGGCTTGCCGTCCATGCGGTCCCTCCCTGCTGAGTCGCCTCTGTCACCGCTGAGTCTTTCCCAGTCCGGCGCGCGACGACCCCGAAGAGAACGCAGATCGGCGGACAGGTACCCTGCGCTCCTACGTCTCGTTCCCCAGGGCGGAGAGGGCGAGCGACGTTCGGCTCATCGGTCGCAGCGCGGCCGTTCGCCACGATTTGCGTGGAAGGCGACGCACGGCAGGCAGTCGCCGTGGAGCGTGCAGTCCTTGGGGCACGGACAGGCAGTGAAGCCGCGGGCCTGCGGCGTCGCCGGCTCGCCCGCGGCCACCAGCGACAGGTTGGCCTGCGCGGTCGCGCGCTTCCTGTCCGCCTTGGCGGCATACCTCTCGGCCTTGCGGGCCTCCTTGGCCGCGCGCCGTTCTTCCCGTCCTGCGCTCACGCCCGCATCATTGCCACTGTCCCGGGCGCAGGGCAACCCGTGACGACGCCGGCTACTCCAGCGACAGGGGCGGCCCGACGACCGTCATCCCGTGGGCCGCCCAGACGGCGGGATCTTGCGACGGCATGGCGTCAGCCTGGGTCACCTCGCGGAAGAAGGCCTCCATGTCCCCGGCTGGCGTGAAGGCGACGAGGAGTCGGCCCCGGCCGATGCACGCCCAGACGTGTGGCACGCGGCGCGGCCCGAGCACGGAGTCGCCGGGCCGCAGGACGTGCCGCACGTCGCCGACCTCGACCACGAAGTCCCCCTCGAGCGCGTAGAACCACTCGTCCTGCTGAAGGTGCAGGTGCCGCGGCGGGCCCCCGGACGCGTGGAACGTGTTCTCGAGCACCAGAAGCTCCGGTGTGATCACCTTGAACGCGATCGCGCTCACGCCGAGGCCGTGCCGTTCGCCGGAGCGGTCCTCCCCGGCCGGCACGAGGCCGCTCATGGCGAAGGCAGTTCGAAGCTGCCCTGCTGCATGGATCCGGCCGGCACGTACGCGAGGATCGCGACGCCTGCCGCGGTGACGCGGTGCTCCACCAGCTCGAGCGCCTTGGACACGGCGCCGTCCCTGAACAGGCGCCTGCCGCCGCCGACGACGACCGGATACACGAACAGCCGGTGCTCGTCGACGAGGTCGTTCGCCATCAGCGTCTGCAGCAGCTCGCCGCTGCCGTGGACCTGGAGCTCGCGGCCCGGCTGGTCCTTCAGGCGCCGGACGTCCTTCACGACGTCGCCGGTGAGCAGCGTAGTGCCGTCCCAGCTGGCCTCCCGCAGCGTCTTGGTCGCCACGTACTTGGGAAGGCTATTGAGGCGCGACGCCACGGGGTCACGGGGGTCGGTGACCAGCGGCCAGTAGGCGGCGAAGATCTCGTAGGTGCGCCGCCCGAGCAGGAACGCGTCGGCCTCGGAGAACCAGCGTGTGACCGCCTCGCCCATGTCGTCGTCGGCGAAGGGCACCAGCCAGCCGCCGCGGTCGAACCCGCCGCTGCGGTCTTCGTCCGTACCGCCAGGACCTTGCATGACGCCATCGAGCGACAGAAACGTCGTCACCGCGAGTCGCATGGCACATCCCTCCCGTTACAAGGTGCAAGCGAATGGTCCCCCGCCACGCGACGCGGCGAACCGTCAGGGTGTCCCACCGGCCTCCGTGACGCGCCGCGCGAGACCCTCGTCGCCGAGCGCGGCGCAAAGCCCGGCGAAGCCGGGCCGTACGCCGCGCCACTCGAGGTCGGCGACGTCCTCCTCGAGCGGAACGTCGAGCCTGAGCGTCGCGAGGCGAAGGAACAGGTCGGCGTCGGCGCGGCCCGCCCGCAGGCTCTCCACGAGGCGGGCTGCTCGCGCTGCCGGCAGGCCCAGCTCGGCCGGGTCGTCGGGGATGGCGCCAAGATGGCCGAACCTGGCCAGCACCGTGGCCGCCGACTTCGCTCCCCAGCCGGGGATGCCGGGGAAGCCGTCGGCCGAGTCCCCGACCAGCGCCAGCCAGTCGGGGATGGAGGCCGGCTGGACGCCGAACTTGGCGGTCACGCCGGCCTCGTCCAGGACGATTTCCCTGCGCCGGTCCCAGCAGATGACGCGCTCGCCGACGACGGCCTGCGCGAGGTCCTTGTCCGGCGAGCAGAGCACGACCTGGTCGACGCCAGGCAGGTCGCGGAAGCGTGCGGCAGCGGCCGCGATCGCGTCGTCGGCCTCGAACTCCACCATCGGCCAGACGACGAGGCCGAGCTCCCGCGCCGCCCTCTCGGCGAGCTCGAACTGGTCCAGCAACTCCGGATCGACGCCGGCGCTCGACTTGTAGCCGGCGTACAACTCGTTGCGGAACGACTCGATGACGTGGTCGAAGGCGCAGGCGACGTGCGTCACTCCCGGCGTCGAGAGGAGCATCCAGAGGCTGCGCAGCAGGCCGACCGTCGCGCCGACCTCGCGGCCCTGCGGGTCGCGTCTCGGCGGCGCGCCGAAGTGGCTGCGGAAGAGCTCGTAGGTCCCGTCGACGAGGTGGATCCTCATCACGGGCTCAGGCGCCGAACCTGCGGACCGCCCGCGCGCGCGCCTTGGCGGCCTCGGTCTCGCGATCCCTGGGCTCCGCGGCTGTCACCAGCTCGGCAAGGAGCGTCGCGGAGGTCAGGGCCACCTCGTCCACGGCCCGGTAGAAGGCTTCGCTGTTGACGGCGGAGGGCGTCGCGAAGCCGCTGACCTTCCTCACGTACTGGAGCGCGGCCGCGCGGATCTCCTCGTCAGTGGCCGGCGGCTCGAAGTTGTACAGGGTCCTGATGTTCCTGCACACGTGGATCACCTCGTCTCACGGGGAGGCGCGGCGGGTCGCCGCGCCCACGGTGAGGACGGTGCCCGGACCGGCCTATCCCCACACCGCCCACGTGAGCAGCGCGGCAAGGCCGGCGGCGAGCGCGACGGCCGCGCCGCCGGCCACCCACACGCGCCAGACGGCGTCGTCGATCACGTCCGCCGTCAGCGCCCGCTCGGCCGTCCCCAGCGCGTACGCTCCCGGCTTCTGCAGCCGCACGCCCAGGCTCCCGGCCATGGTCGCGATCGCCAGCGTCTTGTTGGGCCCATACTGCGGCTGATGCTGCGTGCGGAACGCCCGCCATGCGCGCCCGGCCGTCCCCTTGAGCGCCGAGACCGCCACGAGCAGCAGCCCGGTGAGGCGCGTGGGCAGCCAGTTGGCCGCGTCGTCGCTGCGCGCCGCAGCCTTGCCCACGTACTCGCGATGGTCACGGTAGCCGATCATCGCGTCCATGGTGTTGACGGCCCGGTACACCAGCGCTCCGGGCAGCCCGAACAGGGCGTAGTACAGCAGCGGCGAGACGACGCTGTCGGTGAGGTTCTCGGCGAGAGACTCGATGGTCGCCGAGACGATCAGCGGGGGGTCGAGGTCGGGCGAGCGGCTGACGAGCGCTGCGAGCGAGGCGCGCGCCGCGGTGGTGTCCGAGGCCAGCGCGCGCTGCACGTCGCGGCCGGCGCGCACGAGCCCTCGCAACGAGAAGGTCGTCTTGAGCGCGTACGCGCCGATGGGCAGCGCGAGCCACCAGGGCAGCCGGTCGAGCACGAGAGTGAGGGCCAGGCCGGCGGCGAAGGCCGCTCCGGCCGTCACCAGGACGATCAGGACGCCGTAGGCGAACTCGGCGCCGGGCCGGCTGCGCGGCCGGCGCCGCTCCAGCACGCCGATCAGCCGGCCCATCCAGACCACGGGATGGAGCGCGTTCGGCGGCTCGCCGAGGGTGACGTCGATCAGCCCGGCGAGCAGGACCGTGACGAGCGCGAGCCGCCAGTCATGGGGGACGAAGAACACCTGCCGCGCCCGGCTGGCGCCGGTCAGTCGCCGTCGGACGGGACGTACTTGTCGGGCTCCAGCCCGGCAAGGTGGCCCGTCGCGTTCACGAAGCGGATGGTGACGCAGCCGCCGGCGAATTCGAGCAGGGAGACGCCGCCGTGGGTGGTGGACAACGTCCACCACTTCTCCGGCGGCACCCCCAGGTAGTGATTGAGGATCGCCCGGATCGGGCCGTCGTGGGCCACCAGGCAAGCGCTCCCGCCGTCGGCGACCGGTAGGAACCCGGTGGCGACAGCGCTCGCGTCCATGGTCTCGGGGAGGCCGTCGTCGCCGGCGCTCGCGTTGCGGTCCGTCGCGCTCGCGTCGCCCTGGCTGACGGCGTTGCCGCAGTAGGCGCCGGTGTCGTCCACACCGAACGGCTCCAGGATGTCGAGGACCGCCGCGTGTACCCTGGCCTCCAGGTGCTCCAGCGACTCGCCGTTGGGCAGCGCTGTGCGGTACGGGTCGACGGTGAACGCCTCCGTGAGCGCCGTGTCGGCCTCGAACTCCTGCCACGGACGGCCCTCGTAATCGCCAAGGGAGATCTCGCGCAAGCGCGGGTCCAGCGACAGGCTGGCGGGTCTGTCGACGCTCGCTCCGGCGCCGCCGGCCGCCATCCAGGCGCCGACGATGTACTCGGCCGTTGTCCGCGCCCGCGGCAGGTCGCTGGAGAACACGGGCATGGGCCCGGCTTGAGCGAGTCGCGCTGCGGCGGCCCGTGCCTGGGCCTCGCCGAGCGGCGTGAGCGGATGGTCGCTCTGGCCCATCAGCGTTCCGCCGATGTTGCCCGTGGACTGGCCGTGGCGAACGAGGTACAGCTTCATGCGAGATCCTGGGTCCTGATGTCCGGCTTCATGTGACGAGGCCGACGATGGCGCAGCCGACGACCAGCGCGGCCGCCTCTGCCAGTTCGATGCCCATGCCGTAGACGTCGCCGGTGAGGCCGCCGAGCCGCTTCGCCACGGCGGCCTGCACGCCCAAAGCCACGCCCATCGAGACGGCGGCCGCGAGGAGGCCGGCGTACCAGGAGCCGGCGGCGGCGCCCCAGGAGCCGGCGATCGCGGCGACGACGACTCCGGCCGCCAGCAGGCCGCCGGCCAGCTGGAGCGGACCCGGCGTGTGGTCCCTGGTGAACGCCTCGCCGGTTCCGGCCGGGCGCGCGTACGGCCACCAGTACACGTTGAGCGCCGGCAGCGCGCGCGCGGCGCACCAGCCGGCGAGCAGGGGCGCGGCCGCGTCGGCGCGCGAGAGCGCGCCCAGGGCCGCGACCTTGAGCACCAGCAGCAGGATGGCCGAGGCGACGCCCATCGCGCCGACGTTGTGGTCCTTCATGATCTCGAGCGCGCGCTCGCGCGGCGCACCGCTCAGGATGCCGTCGGCGGTGTCCATGAGCCCATCGAGGTGCAGTCCCCGCGTCAGCAGCTCGAGCAGGATGACGACCAGCGCCGCCGCGACCAGCCCGGGCAAGAAGGAGACCAGACCGGCGTAGACGACCCAGGCGGCGAAGCCCATGGCAAGGCCGACGAGCGGATACCAGCCCATGCTCCCCCAGAGGTCAGCCGGGCTGACCTCGCCCTCGACCTTGAGCGGGATGCCACTCAGGAAGGTGACGGCGAGCGTCAGGCGCCTGCCGGTGGAACCGGCGGCCTGGCCGGCCGCGGGGGCGCCGGGCTCCGCGGCGGGAGCGGCGTTCGGCGGCGGTGCGTCCGGCTCCTGGCTCCGTGTCTGGTCGTCGGTCATCGTGTCGCGAGGTCCCTGGTCGTCGTGCGCTCTCGAATCGCCGTCGACCCTATCGCGTCAGATCGGAGTCGGCTTCGTTGGGATCGCCGGCGACGCCGGCGCTCTCGAAGGTCGCCATCTCGCTGAGGATGCGCGCGGAGGCCTCGATGATGCTCATCGACAGCGCCGCGCCCGTCCCCTCACCCAGCCGCATCTCGAGGTCGAACAGCGGCGTGAGGCCCAGCTCCTCGAGCACGATCTGGTGCCCGACCTCGATGCTCACGTGGCTCGGCAGGATGTAGTCCACGCACTCGTGGCAGAGGCGCACCGCGGCGAGCGCGGCGGCGGCGCTGATGAAGCCGTCCATGACCACGGGGATGCGGTGCGCCGCGCCCCCGAGGAACACGCCGGCCATGGCGGCGATGTCGAGGCCGCCGACCTTGGCAAGCACGTCGATGGGGTCGGCGGCGTCCGGCGCGTTGACGGCGATCGCCTTCTCGATGACGGCGACCTTGCCGGCCAGCGCGTCTTTGGTGATGCCGGTGCCGCGGCCGGTGACCCTGGCCGCCGGTTCGCCGGTGAGGGCGGCGATGACGGCCGAGGCCGCCGTCGTGTTGCCGATGCCCACCTCGCCGGTGGCGATGATGTCGAGCCCGTTCGCCAGCTCCTCCTCGACCAGTTCGATCCCGATCTCGATGGCGCGCACGGCCTCCTCGCGGGTCATCGCCGGGCCCTGCGCCATGTTGGCGGTGCCCATGCGGACCTTCTTCTGGCGCGCGCCCTCGGCGGCGCTGAGGTCGGCGTTGACGCCCACATCGGTGACGATGACGCGCGCGCCGACGTGGCGGCCGATCACGCTGATGCCGGCGCCGCCGGCGAGCATGTTGAAGACCATACCGACCGTCACCTCAGCCGGGAACGCGCTGACGCCCTCGGCGGTGACGCCGTGGTCGGCGGCCATGACGGCGATCGCCTTGTCCGCGATGACCGGCTGCTCCTTGCCCTGGATGCCCGCGAGCTGGATCGACAGCGTCTCGAGGCGGCCGAGCGCCTTGGGCGGCTTGGTGAGCTGGAGCTGGCGCGCCTCGGCGGCACGCATGGCGTCGGCGTCGAGCGGGGCGATGGCCGCGATGGTGCGGCCGAGCAGATCGGTCACTGGTGCTCCTTGGAGGGTGACGATGGGTCGTCGATGGATGGGGTGCGTGATGCGCCGGCCGCGAGCGCTTTGACGTCGAGCGCGTAGCCGGAGACGAGCAGGTAGATGCCGTCGGCGTCGCGGGCGAGTCGCTGGTTGGCCCAGCCGAGCTGGTCGCGGTAGAGGCGGGCGAGCGGGTATTCCGGCACGACGCCGAGCCCGACCTCGTTGGTGACGGCCACCAGCGTGACGCCGGTCTCGGTGACGGCCGCAAGCAAGTCGGTCACGGCGGCCGTGACGCGCTCGGCGGCCGCGCGCTCCTCGGCCGGCGGCAGCAGGTCCTTGTCGTAGTTGTAGCCGTCCGCCGGCGGCTCGCTGCCGCCGAAGGCGCCGCCGGTGAAGAGCAGGTTGGTCACCCAGAGGGTGACGCAGTCGAGGAGGATCACGGGAGGGGCGCCGGCGGACCCTGCGGGTCCGGCGGCCGAGCCGCTCGTGCCGGCGGCGGCCGAGCGCACGGCCGCCGGCACTTCCACCGGGCACTCGACGGTGGTCCACGTCTCCGGCCGTGAGGACTGATGCGCGCTCACGCGCTGCACCATCTCCTCGTCGTAGGCCTGCGACGTGGCGATGTAGGTCAGCCTGCCGCCGCGCGGCTCGGCCAGCTGCGCCGCGAGCCGCTCGGCGTACGTGCTCTTGCCGCTCCGTGCGCCGCCGGTGACGAGGATGAGCCGGCCCCCTACGGGCCGGTCGTGTACTGTGTCCACCGCTGCCCTCCCTCGAGGCGTTGTCGCAGTGATCTCCCGGCCACGGTCTCCTGGCTTGCGCGTCACCCTACTTGCCGCGCCTTCCCACCCCTCGGGGCAGTGGCATGCTGCGACGTTCGTCGGCGCCTACAGTTGCGGGGCAGCGCCGGCCTTGCACCGGCTTCCCAGCAGCTGAGAGATGCCCGGCAAGGCTATCGCCGTTACGCCGGGGGCGTCAATCTGACGCGGATCTAGCGGACCCAGAGCGAGCCGGCCGTCATCTGCCGCTGCGGGTTGCCGGCGCGGTCCGTGGCGAGCGCCTTGACGTAGTAGGTGCCCCGCGGCAGGTCACAGCGCATGATGAGCCTGTGGGCGCTTGGCCCGGTGTGCTGCCAGCCGAGCGCCCGGCTCTTGAGCAGGTGCCCGTAGCCGTCGCTGATGTGGATGGTGACGCGGACACGGCTGCTCCAGTCGTCGTCGACGACGTACTGCAGCGAGACGCGCGAGCCGGATCGCGGAGTCGCCGGATACACCCGCGTGACGGGCCCGACGACATCGCCGCGGGTGGGGCTCCAGGTGGCGCCGCCGTCGGTGGTGTGGAGGATCTGCTGCCCGTCGCCGACGGCCCACGCCGTCTGGGCGCCCAAGGCGTGCACGGCGGCGAGGTCGAAGGTCACGTCGCCGGGATCCTGGACGGTCCAGGTGTCGCCGCCGTCGGCGGTGTGGAGGACGAGCGCCTTCTGCGAGCCGCTCGCGTCGCCGACCGCCCACCCGACGTCATCGTCCACCATGTCGACGTCGCTCACGCGCGGGTCTTCGGCTCTGCCGCCCCACTGCGTCTGCCACGTCGCGCCGCCGTCGGCGCTGTGCAGCAGCACGCCGTCCACGCCGGGGCGCTCGCCGCGCACGACCGGGCCGGCCGCCGGGTTGCCGCCGGCCACCCACACGTCCTGCCCGACGGCGTCGACGGCGTACAGCAGCGTGCCCGGCACGCTGGTCTGCGCCGTCCACGTGGCGCCGCCGTCGGTGGTGTGCTGGACCGTGCCGGTCATGGTGGTGCGGTCGTTCGCGAGCGCCCAGCCTTCAGTGGCGCTCGCGAAGTGGATCCCCAGGAGGTCGCCCTTGGGCGCGGTGGCGACCGCCGACCAGCTGGCGCCGCCGTCCGCGGTGCGCACCAGCGCACCGCCCGTCCCGGCGGCGTACCCGACCTTGCCGGTCACGGCCTGAATGCCGAGCAGGTACTCGAGCGTCGGCACCGAGGCATAGGCCCAAGTCGCGCCCTTGTCCGCGCTGCGCGAGATGAGGGCGCCGTCCCAGCCCTCGCTGCCGGCGACCCACAGCTTGCCGCCGGCGGTCGCCGTCACCGCGTTCGCCGTGTAGGCGCCGCCACCCGACGGCCGTGCCGTCTTCCAGAGGCGTCCGCCGTCGGATGTGCGCAGCACCACGCTCTCGTTCTTGATGTTGTCGTAGCCGGTCGCCCAGCCGTGGTCGGGGTCCGAGAAGAACACGTCGGTCAGTCCGTACGTGGCTCGCGGCCAGTCGGGCTCCGGCAGCGCCGGGTCGGCCTGGCGCTGGTAGTCACGCAGCAGGCGGTACCAGTCCACGCCACCGGCCGCCGGGATGGCGCCGAACAGCGACTCGCCCTTGTACGCGTCGCGGTACTCGGTCCAGTCGCTCCCCGTGCCCGCCCACACCGTCAGACCCTGAAACCAGCGCACGTAGGACCCGCTGGTGACGCCGAGGACCATGGAGCCGGACACGGCGTCGCGCACCGCCGCGGCCGCGGCGAGCAGACCGGGATCGCCGTCGAGCTGGTGCCCGTCGATCAGCCGCTCCGCGAACATGCCGAGGTCGAGCTGCCAGGAGTCCCAGGCGGCGAGACTCGAGCCGACGGCGGCGCGGATGGCGCCGCCACATTTGGCGGGATCGGCCGCCAGCCCCAAGCGAAGGCGGCCGGCCAGGTCGGCCATGGCCGGGCCGGCCGCCCTCACCGCCGCGAGGTCCACGGACGAGAGACTCACCCAGTCGAAGCAGCGGAGCGAGCCGTAGTACCCGTCCCAGCCGCGCAGCATGTCGTCGGTGACCTGCTCGGGCGAACGGCCGGGGTCGCCGGCGAGCGGAGCGAACATGCCGTCGTAGGGGTAGCCGTCCTGGTCGATCGTCTCCTCGGAGCCGACCAGGTAGTCGACGAGCGGCTTGCCGGCAGCAGACGGGTCGTCGACCGAGGCGACGTCCCACGCCACTTCCACGTCGCCCATGTTGCAGGCGTCGAAGGCGAGGATGTCGACGGGCACGCCGGCACCGGCCAGCGCGGCCCGCAGCTCCGGCATCGTGATCGCATCGTCGGCGCTTTCGTCGCGAGAGAAGTAGCGCCAACCGTAGCCGTGGTCCCAGCCCACGACAATCAGGTGATCGGACGGGAACCGCGCGTGCACCTGTTCCAGGAACCACTGGAACGTCTCGCCCTTGCCGAAGTCCCGCTCCTTGGGGAAGTGCTTGACCGTCGCGACCTCGGGACCGCTGATCTTGTAGAGGAAGGAACCGGTCTTCGACTCCTTGTCGAGCAGCGCGACGACAGTGACCTGCGGCGAGACCGGGATGCGCTGAAGCGCGGGGAGCGTGAACCGCGGCCAGCAGTACTCGAGGTCGTTGTCGCCGTTGGCGTAAAGCGCGATGGTCCAGGTCTCCGCGCCGGCGCGCGGGATGACGGGGGATCCGCCGGCGGCGCGGGCGGAGCCGGCCGCCGCCAGCAGCGCGCACAGGCACGCGATGAGACACGCGAACACAGCTGCGGATCGGCGCACCCTGGCTCCCTCTCCTGCCCGGCCCGGCCGGGCGCTGCGAACGCTGCCGCGCCGCCCCCTGACCCCGCGACGCTGCAGCCACACCCCTATGGTGGTTCCCGCACGGCTACGCGGTCAAGCCCCGCCGCCCGTCGAGCAGGGCTCGCCGCAGGCCGGCTGCAGCCGTCGCGGCGGCCTCCGCGTCCGTCCGCGAATCGCCGCCGGCTTCCTCAAGCTCCCCGGCGGCGACGGCCGCGATCCTGCGGCGCCGCGCGCGGCTCAGCGCGGCCGGCGACCAGGCCTCCAGCCGCGCCGGCCGGCCGCGCAGCACCGCCACCTGGTCACCGAGCAGCACTGCCTCGTCGACGTCGTGCGTCACGAGCACCCAGGTCGCCGGGTGCGCCGCCATCACGTCCAGCAACCACAGGCGCATCTCCGCGCGGGTGACCGCGTCCAGGCTGCCGAACGGCTCGTCGAGCAGGATCAGGCCGCGGTCCATCAGCACCGTCCGCGCGAGCGCCACCCGCTGCCGCATGCCCCCGGACAGCTCGCTCGGCAGCAGCGCGAGGCTGTCGCCGAGGCCGAACTCGCGCAGCAGGCCGGCGGCGCGCTCCTCGAGGTCGTGCGAGTCGTGCCGCGCGGCGCGTCCCGCCGCCAGGCGCGCCGCGAACACCGCGTTCGCGAGCGCGCTCTTCCACGGCAACAGCAGGTCCTGCTGGAACAGGTAGGCGGCGTGATCCGGCGCGCGGCGAGCCGGCTCCGCACGCTGCTCATCGCCCGCCGCCACGACCTCGCCGCCGACGGTCACGGAGCCGTTCGCCGGCGCGTGCACGCCGGCGAGGACGTTGAGCAGCGTGCTCTTGCCGCAGCCACTGCGCCCGACGACGGCCAGGCAGTCGCCGGCGGGCAGCTCGACGTCGACGCCGGCCAGCACCGCATCGGCGCCGGGCCCTTCTCCGTAGCCGGCCGAGACCGACGAGACCGTGAGTCCGGCAGCGGTCATTGCGCCGGCAGGTACTCGTTGCTGACCGCGCCGGTCACGTCGACGGCCTTGGTGAGCTGGTCCGTCGTGACCATCCACTGGTCCAGACGGTCCCATCCCGCGACGTCCTGAAGCCCGGAGGTGACGCCGGTCCCCGCCGCCATGGACGGGATCGCCGCCTTCCACTGGGCGAGCAGCAGATCGGCCTTGAGCTCGGGGTGGCGGGCGACGTAGATCGCCACCGCCTCGTCCGGATGCGCCACGGCCCAGTCGAGGCCCTGAAGCGTGGCCGCGACGAAGGCCTTGACCGTCGCCGGATGCTCGGCCGCGAACCCCTTCTGGGTCAGCACGTTGAGGAACGCGTAGTCCGGTGTGCCCCAGTCGCGGAAGTCCAGGTAGTCGAGCTTCTGCCCCGTCGCGTCGGACTGGACCAGCTCGCCGAACTCCGTCACCGCGACCGACTGGTACTTGCCGGCCAGCAGGGGCGCCACGAGGTCGAAGCCCGGGTCCGCGACCTTGACGGCCCCCGGGTCGACGCCGCCGGCCTTGAGCATGGTCGCGAACGAGGCGCGCGTGGACGGGATCATGACCACGCCGGCCGTCGTCCCCGCGAGGTCCGCCGGCGACGCGGCATGCACGCCCGGCGCCATGGCCATCCCGACCGGCGCGTGGCCCATGAGACTGGCGACGGACAGGAGCGGCGCGCCCTCCTGCACCGCCATGAGCGTGTCGGGCGCGTAGTACAGCCCGAACTGCGCCCTGCCGATGGAGACGAACTTGGCGACGTCGGTGGCTCCGGCCGGCAGCGTCTGCTTCACCGTGAGGCCCCGGCTGGCGTAGAAGCCCTTCTCCTGCGCGACGTCGACCGGGATGTCGAGGACCCACGGCACCCAGTCCATGATCAGCGTGACGGTGGCGACGTCGGGAGCCGCGGCTGAGGCGCTGGTGGCCGCGGCGGCGGAGGAACTGCTCGCCGCGGCGTCCGTCCCGCTGCCGCAGCCGGACAGCGCCGCGGCGGCGGCGAGCAGGAGCAGCGCCGGGACGAGGAACCGACGAGCTCGGGGAGTGCGGCGGAGCGACCGCGAGACGCGCGGGCCTGAGGCAGGGATGACGATCACGATGATCCTTTCGCAGCGGGAGTCCACCAGCAGAGACGGCGTTCGAGCAGCCCGGCGGCGGCGTACGCGGCCAGGCCGATGACGGTGATGACGACGATGGCAGCGAACGCCTGCGCGGTCGCCAGACGGGCGTTGGCCGAGAGCACGAGGTAGCCGAGGCCGCTGTCTGCGCCCGTCCACTCCGCAACGACGGCGCCCACCAGGCTGAGGGTGATGCCCGTGCGCGCGCCGGCCGCCAGGTACGGCAGCGCGAACGGCATGCGCACGCGCCAGAAGACGTCCCAGCCGCTCGCGCCGACCGAGCGCATGAGTAGCAGCAGCTGCGGATCGGTCGCGCGGAGTCCCTCGCGGGCCGTGACGGCCATGGGGAAGAAGGCGATGAGCGCGCAGATGACGACCTTGGGTGGCTCGCCGTAGCCCATCCACAACACCAGCAGCGGAGCCAGGGCGATGACCGGGACCGTCTGCGACGCCACGACGAGTGGAGTGAACAGCTCGTCGAGGCGCCTCGAGTGGGTCGCGGCGGCGGCGAACGCCAGCGCGACCGCCGCCCCCAGCACCAGGCCGGCGGCGGCCTCGGAGACCGTGACCAGCGCCGCGCGCAGAAAGAGCAGCGGGTCCGCCGCGAGCTCGGCCAGCACGGCCGACGGCGGCGGGAAGACGTAGGGCGCGACGTGCAGCGCCCGCACGACCAGCTCGGTCCCCAGCGTGAGGGCGACGAGCAGGAACAGAAGCGTCACGAGTGACGACGAGCGGGCGAACAGGGGGCGCGGCGCGCGCACGCGGCGCGAGCCGGCGCGCCGCCAGGCGGCGCCGGTACCTGTCGCAGCTGCTCGCATGTCTGCCTCCCGGTCGCGAAATACAACAAGACCCGGGCCGACGAGTTCGCCGGAGCCCGGGCCTCCCGTGTTCGAGACCACAGCCATGCGCCGCCGCTACCTCGTTCACCACGCGAGGCGCGTCGGTCGCACACTCTGG
>Ga0302299_10000455_pt1 | contig 22124 bp, 14 predicted proteins | sample III_Fen_N3_4_FD_198795 | JGI IMG/M metagenome (GOLD analysis project Ga0302299, IMG submission 198795) | Peat permafrost microbial communities from Stordalen Mire near Abisko, Sweden - III_Fen_N3_4 | ecosystem: Environmental > Terrestrial > Soil > Wetlands > Permafrost | place: Sweden: Abisko... | reverse complement strand
CGGCCGGCACAGGCCGTGGAACATGGCGCCGTCCGATCGGCGCCGCGAGGCGTAGCGCACCTCGCCATCGCCCACGAGGAGCTCCATGCGTGCGTGGTGGTACGGCAGGTGCCAGAACGTGCGCGCGATCGCCACGGCGAGCCGGCTTGCCGCGTCGAGGCTGAAGAACCACACGCCCGGCGCGGCGCCGTCGCGGTGGACATAGGTGCGGACGTTGGTCTCGTGAAAGTTCGAAATGCCCGGGACCGCGGGGGCCCAGCGCGGTCGCACGCCCTGCATCGTGAACGGCACGATGCCGACGAACGCGTCGCCATCGAACGTGTCGAGCGTGAGCGCATCGGGCACCAGGCGTCGCAGCGCCGCGGTCGGCACCCGCCAGTGCACGAACGCGAGCTGGCGCCAGCGCTGGTAGCCGGCCGCGCGACCCTCGGGGCGCCGGGTCGGAGCCATGCGATCGATCGGCGTCGCGTCCACCGCCGGGCACGCTACCACGGGCCCACTTCCGCCTGTCTCCCTGGCGGGTCGCGGCGCGCAGAATCTGCGCGATCCGGTCGCTCTCAACAATCCGCTGGAGCGGTCGATTGCAGCGTCGGCATGAACGTAACAACGTCGGCACCTCGCACGCACGGAGTCCTGCCGGTCGAGCACGCGGGCGCGCGATGAAGCTCAAGATCCGCACCAAGATAGTGTGTGTCTGTGTCCTGCTCCTGGGGGCGATGTCGATCACCACGCTGGTCGGTGTGTCGCGGTTGTCCGCGAGCAACGCGCGACTGAAGCAGCTCGTCAACGTGAACGCAGCCGGTGCCCGGATTGCCGCTCAGATGTGGGGCACGACCGCGGGCAACACGCGCACGGAGCGCGAGCTCCTGCTCGCGAACACCGACGAGCTCCGCGCAGCAGCGATCGCGCGGTTCGATGACTACGCGCAGCAGCGCGACGCGCTGGCCGCCAAGCTGCGCGCGTTCGGCGACCCCGGGCTCACTGCGAGCCTCGCCACTGCCGGCGAGGCGCTCCTCGCCTACGGCAAGATCCACGCGCAGGTCCGCGAGCTCAAGCGACAGGCGTCCACCGAGCGCGCGGCGGCGCTGCTCGATGGCGACGGCCGCCACGAGCGCGAGCTCCTCGTGGCCAGCCTCCGTGCATTCGACGCCGAGCTCGCCAGGCGCCCGCTGTCGCCCGAGGCGGTCACGGCGCGCGCCGCGGCATGGCAGGCGCTCGACCACGTGGCCGGGCTCATCGACCGCGAGGGCGCCTCGATCCTGGCGCCGGAGTCCTCTGACCTCGAGGCCGCAGCCCAGGCACTCACCGGCCACGCCGCCGGGCTCGAGCGGGTGGTCGCCGACCTGGTGCGCACCGCCGGCACGCCGGAGGAGCAGCGGCTCGCGGACCAGCTGCGCGCGCACCACCAGACCTTCGCTGCGGTACACAGCAAGATCGCCGCGCTCGCCCGGGAGCACAGCGATCGCGCAGCGGTGGCGCTGGCCAACGGCAAGGGCGCGCCCGCGGTCAAGCAACTCACCACGGTGTTCAGCGACATGCTCGCGTTCGAGGTCGGCGCGCTCACGGCCGCGCAGCAAGCCTCTGCGGGTGCGTACGGCTCAGCGCGTTCGCTGATGATCATCACGTTCGTGCTCGCCCTGACGCTCGTCGCCGCAGCCGCGTTCGCCGTGGTCCGGTACCTGACGCGCGCGCTCGGCTCCGCCGCCGAGCTCGCGCGCACCGTCGCGCACGGCGACCTGACCCGGACGGTGGAGGTCACGGACCACGACGAGATCGGCGAGGTCGTGACGTCGCTCAACGACATGGTCGATACCTTGCGTCGCGTCGTGGGCGAGGTCACCGCGGCGGCCACCAGCGTCGCGACCGGCGCTGAGCAGCTGAGCGCCACGGCTGGCCAGGTCGCCCAGGGCGCCAGCCAGCAGGGCGCCGCCACCGAGCAGACCGCGGCAGCGATGGAGCAAGTCGCCGCGAGCGCCCAGCACAACGCCGACAACGCCCGGGAGACCGACCGCCTCGCCGCGCGGACGTCCGAGAACGCGCAGGCCAGCGGCAGGGCGGCCGCAGACACGCTCGCAGCGATGACAGAGATCGCCAAGAAGATCGGGATCGTCGAGGAGATCGCCCGGAAGACCGACCTGCTCGCGCTCAACGCCGCGATCGAGGCCGCGCGGGCCGGCGAGCACGGCAAGAGCTTCGCGGTCGTGGCCAGTGAGGTCCGCAAGCTCGCCGAGCGCAGCTCCGGCACCGCCAGCGAGATCAGCGCGCTATCGAGCAATGGCGTCGCTCTCGCAGAGCGCGCCGGCACCATGCTCGAGCGCCTGGTCCCTGATATCCGCAAGACCGCCCAGCTGATCGAGGCGGTGTCCGCCGCGACCCGCGAGCAAGACGCGGGCATCGACCAGACCAACAAGTCGCTCCAGGATCTCGACCGGGTCACCCAGCAGAACGCCGCGGCTGCCGAGCAGCTGGCCGCCACCGCGGGCGAGCTCTCGAACCAGGCCCACCAGCTCCAGAGCGCTGTCGCGTTCTTCCAGGTCGAGCGCGACGGGGCACCCGCACCCGCCCACGCTCGGCCGCGCGCACCGAACGGGCCGGCCAGACACGCGTTGATCGCGGGTGGTCCCGCCGCCCATCCCGCGACGGACCGCGACGGGCCGGAGGTGTCCGACGACGAGTCTGCACCTTCCGACGCCGGCGAGCTTGCCCACCTGGCGCCACCGCGACGCGCCGGTGGCGACCAATCGGCCGAGCCCGGAGCCTCGCGATGACCACCATGACGATCCGGACCAGAATCCTCGCGCTGTGTGGCGGGCTCCTCGCCGTGACGGCGATCATCGCCGGCCTCGGGATCCACCGGCTCGGGGCCGGCAACGACGAGCTCGCGGCGATCGTCCATGGCAGCGCCGTGGCCAGCCGCAGGTCCGTCGAGCTGCGCGTCCATATCATCAGGCTCGCGCGCTCGGAGCGCGACCTGCTGCTCGCGGATAGCGACAAGCTCCGCAAGGTAGCGAGCGATGGGACCGATCGCATCTTCCTGCAACGCGACGAGGCGCGCTCGGACCTGCGCGCGCTCGGCGATCCCGCGATCGCGAGCAAGCTCGACCAGCTCGACACCGTGCTGCGCGAGCACGACGAGGTCCACAAGCAGGTGCGGGCGCTCAAGGCCAAGGCGTCGGTCGAGCGCGCCGCTGTGCTGTTCGCGACCGAGGGCGCCAGGCAGGCGGACCGCGTCACGGTCAGCCTCGGCGCACTGGACGCTGCGCTCGCCCGGCACCCGCTATCGCCAGCCGTGGTCGCTGCGCGGCTCGCGGCCTGGCAGGCACGTCTGTCGGCCAGCGCGCTGCGCGAGAACGACGAGGCGCTGATCCTGGCGACCACCGACGCAGCCGTCGCCGCGGTGGCCGACCAGCTCACAGCCCACGCCGCCGAGCTCGACAAGGCGCTCGCCGAGCTCGGGGCCGCCGCGGCCAGCCCCAGCGAGCATGAGCTCGTCAACGAAGCACGCGCAGGCAGCCTGGCGCTCGCGCAGGTGCGAGCCAAGGGCACCGAGCTCGTCCGGGATCACGCGGACCGCGACGCGACGACGCTCGCGATGACGCGCGGAGCCGCGCTGACCGCGATCGCCTTGCAGCTCACCGACGACATCACCAGCATCGAGGATACGGCGCTCGCGGCGGCGGTGACTGCGGCCGACGCGGCCGACGCGACCTCGCGAGAGCTGCTGCTCGGGGCGCTGACGCTCGGGGTGGTGTGCGGCGGCGCGCTCGCGTTCGCGCTAGTCCGGTACATCAGCACGGCGCTGACCGCGAGTGCCCGCCTGGCAGGCTCGGTCGCGAGCGGCGATCTCACGCGCACGCTGGGCGTCACACGCGGCGACGAGATCGGCACGCTGGTGACCGCGCTCAACGATATGGTCGAGAACCTGCGCCGCGTGTCGGGCGAGATCTCGGCCGCCGCCACCAGTGTCGCGAGTGGCTCGGCACAGATCACCGCCACCGCCGCCCAGGTCGCCGACGGCGCCGCCCACCAGAGCGCCGCGGCCGAGCAGACCACCTCGGCCATGGCGGAGATGAGCGCGAGCGTGCAGACCAACGTCGACGGCGCCGTCCAGACCGACCAGCTTGCCTCGCGCGCCTCGGGCGACGCCCAGGTCAGCACCAGCGTGTTCGGCGAAGCGCTGTCTGCGATGAAGGACATCGCCGGCAAGATCGCCGTCATCGAGGATATCTCGCGCAAGACTGACCTGCTCGCGCTCAACGCCGCGGTCGAGGCCGCGCGCGCGGGCGCGCACGGTGAGGGCTTCTCGGTCGTGGCGAGCGAGGTCCGCAAGCTCGCCGAGCGCAGCGCGACCGCGGCCGCCGAGATCAGCCGGCTATCGCGCAACGGCGTCACGGTCGCGGACTGCGCGAACCGGATGCTCGCCGATCTGGCACCCGACATCCGCTCGACCGCCAAGCTGGTCCAGGAAGTCGCGGTCGCCAGCCGCGAGCAGAGCACCGGCATCGCCCAGACCAACCAGGCGCTCACGGACCTCAACGGCGTCACCCAGCAGAACAGTGCCGCCGCCGAACAGCTCGCCGCTACTGCCGGCGAGCTGGCCGACCAGGCCCGGCACCTCCAGATCGCCGTGTCCTTCTTCCAGCGCACCTCCGACGCCTGAGCGAGCGGGACCAGCGTCAAGCGCAGCCGGGCCGCGCCGCTGGTCGGCGTCCGCCGGGGTCCGCGCCTGTGATCGCGCTGCTCAGCGGACGATCATCGCCCAGGTCTCGCGCACGCGCAGCGGATCGTCCGACGGCGCGAGCCGGCGCTCGATCGCGAAGCCCTGGTCGGTGAAGAACGCCTCGGCAGCGCTCCAGTCGGCGAACTTGCGCTCCTCCACCTCGTGATCCTCGAGGAAACGCTTGGCGTGGTCCTCGCGGAACAGGTGGCGCTCGCTGCGCACGTAGATGTCCGCGGTCACCCAGTGGCCACCGCGCTCGACCAGCGCCGCGCGGAGGTTCGCCGCGAGCCGGGCCTTCTCGGCGTCATCGAGGTACATCAGCAGGCCCTCGTGGACGATCGCGACCGGGCCGGGCGGCAACGAGCGCACGGCAGCCGCAACCGCTGTGGGGTCGAGCGCGTCGAGCGCCTGCACGCGCAGCGTCCCGGCGAGCGGCGCAGGGTGGAGCTGCGCGACGAGGCCCGCCTTCAGCTCGGCGAGCGCCGGTAGATCGGTGTCGAGGTAGTGCACTCCAGCGCGCGCTGCCATCGCGAGGCCGCGAAACGACAACCCCGACGCCAGCTCGAGCACGCGCGTGGCAGCGAGCTCGCCGAGCAGCTGGTCGATGCTGCGCGCGCGGAGCTCGAAGTGCCGACGCCGCGGACCTGCGCCCGGATTTCCGGCGGCGTCGCGCGCCGCGACCTCGACGGCCTCGCTGCCGAACACCAGCTCGGCGGCCTGGCGGGCGAACGGCAGGCTGGTCTGGGCCTTGACTAGCAGGAGCTGCCTGGCCGACGGCGAGATCGTCGAGTAGTCGCGCGGCGCGGTCATCGTGCTCGAGTCTAGCTCACAGCGACTCGAGGAACGCGACCAGGTCGGCGGTCTGCGCCGGATCGAGCGTCGTGGTCTCGGCCATGCCGTGCACGCCGGCGCGCTCATGGAGCAGCACCTCGAGAGTCGCCGCGCTACCGTCGTGGAAGTACGGCGCGCTGGCGGCGAGGCCGATGAGGCTCGGGGTGTCGGACTCGTGCAGGTCGCCGACGAACGCGTGGCGCTGTCGATCGGTATAGCTCGGCCCGTCGTGGCAACCGCGGCAGCCAAGGCCCGCGGAGTCGAACAGCGCCTTGCCACGCGCGACGGCGGCCGGATCGCGCGACGGCGGCCTGGGCGCCGGCATCGCCTCGAGGTACGCGATCAGCGCGTCGGCCTGTGGCAGCGTCAAGCCGCCGCCGAGCCGCTTGAGCGTGTCGGCGAGGCTGTCGCGGAGGCCCGGCGAGCTGCCGTCCCACTTGAAGGGCGCGGTTCCGACCAGCCGGCCGGCCAGCACCGGGGTCTGGAGCTGCTTGCCCGCGATCTGCCACGACAACCCGTCGGCGCGACCGTCGAGGTGACAGCTCGCGCACGCCACGGCACCGTGCTCCGAGATCCGCACGCTCGCCTGGTGGAACATGATCATTCCGTCGTGCTGCGCCTCGCTGAGCGACGACGCGACGAGCTCGGGCCCCGCGGTGAGCTTCGCGGCCGCGGCGAGCTTACCCTTCTTGTCGAGCACCGCGAGCCGCGAGACGCTGCGGGTGAACGAGCACCACACCCACAGGTTGCCGTCGGGCGCGACCGCGAGCCCATCGGGCCCGCACGCGCGCCCACCGGCCACGCTGGTCGACATCCCGAGCGCGATGCCGAGCTGCGAGGCGCGCCTGAGCTGGACGACCCGATCGTTGCCGAGCCCGGCGACATACAGCGCATCGCGGGCCCCGTCCCACGCGAGCGCGCGCGGCTGGTGCTCCGCGATCAGCGCGTCGCCGTTGGTCGTCGCGGCCTTGCCGAGCTCGACGAACGCGAGGTGGTGGGTGACGGGTGGGCGGAAGGTGGTGCCGCCGTATCGCTCGGTGGACTCGCCTGCGCCGGTCGCTCCCACCGGGACCGAGACCTGAAACGGCACCACCGCCTGGCGCGCCCCCATGAAGGTGGCGGCGAACGCGCCGCGCACCACGCCGCAGCACACCCCGATGCGCTCGACGGTGTGCGCGGTCAACGACACGTCGTCGAGCGCGTTGCTCGCCGCATGGGTCACGAGCGCGCGTGCCCCGTCGGGCGAGATCGCGAGGCCGCGCGGCTCGGCGTCGATCGCGACGCGCCAGCGCTCCGCGCCGGTGGCCACGTCGTAGGCCGACAGCGTGCGATCGGCGATCGTCGCGACGACGAGGGTCGCGCGATCCGGGGTCAGGGCGACGCCATAGGGCTCGCGCTGCGTGCGCCAGCTGGCGACGACCTCGAGGCCGACGCCGGTGCGCACCACGACGATCCGGTCGCCGCGACGATCGGCGACGTACGCGAGCTGCGCGGTGTCGTCGTACACCAGCGTTCCGGCGTCGCGGCCGATCGCCAGCTGCGCTATCCCGGTGGCTGCTGCGTCGGTCCGGATCAGCGCTCCGGAGTCGGCGTCGATCGCCAGCGCACCCTCTTCCACCGCTGCGATCCGCGAGCTAGCGAGGTAGGCCGGCGCCGGCGGCGCTGGCGCGACCCCGCCGTGCCACGGCGTCACTGTCCCGAACGCCGGGGGTGTCGGATCGAGCTCCCCGTGCCGCCCCCACGCCGAGCCGGCGAGGCCGGCGAGGCCGAGGAGGCCGAGACCGACGATGGTGCGACGCATGGCGGCGGAACGATGCCGCACACGCGGGTATTTCCGCGCCGCGCCAAAAGCGGAACATTCGCCGGCGAGGCCGCGTTCCACCGGAGATGCGCATGTCCCTCGTCGCGCTCGCGGCCTGCTCGGTCCCCGCCGTCGGCGATGCCCCGCCGGGGAGCGAGCCGGCGAAGCCCGCGCTGGCGCGCCTCGCCACCGCGCCGGCACCGCGCACGCCGAGCCGGCCGACCACCTCACCGCCCGTCGCACTCGCCCCCGCGCCCGCCGTCGCGAGCACGAGCCCGACGACGCGCCGGCTGACGAAGCTCACGGCACCGCCGGCGGGCGTCATCGCCGCGATCCCGAGCTTCGATGCCGCCCTCGCCACGGCGACCGAAGATGGCACCGCGGCGGTCACCGCGAACACGAGCGGCGCGATCCGGCTGTGGCCGAGCCTCGACGGTAGCCGCGAGCCGGTCGTCGTCGTCGGACCGCGTCCGGTCGCGCTGGCGATCGCGCGCGATGGCCAGGACCTCGCGCTCGCAGACCTGGATCTCGCCGGCTCGCTCGACGTCCTCCAGCTGTCGGCGAGCGGCGAACCGCGCAGCCGCGCCCACATCCAGGCGCCGCGCCCGTTCACCGCGGTCGTGGCCGTGACCACCGGCTTCGTCGCGACCACCGACGATCAGCGGCTCGAGGTGTTCAGCCTCGACGGCACCGCGCGCGGCGCGCTGACCCCGGAGCCAGGCACGCGGCTCGGCGCCGTGGTCACCCGGCGCGGCCGCGCGCTCGCGCTGTTCGCGTCGCGAGAAGGCGCGTTCGCCCGCTGGCTCGAGCTCGATGGCGTGCCGGCGTGGGGAGCCACCACCGGCAAGCTCCCGATCGATCCGTTCGCGCGCGCCGCGCTGTCCCCGGATCACCGACACCTGCTCGCGATGTACCCACCGCTGCACACCGCCGCATACGTCGACCTGACCACCGGCAAGGCGTTCGCGCTCCCGTCGGGGTACGAGGACCAGCCCGCGGCGATGCTCCCGATCGGCTTCACCGGGCCGCACCAGGTCGCGGTCGAGAACCTCGGCGACGGCCAGATCGCCTGGTGGGACGGCAAGGCCACCCACCAGGGCTACGCCCCGAGCCGCGGAGGCCCGCCCGGCCCGCCGGCGCTCGCGGTCGATGGTCGCGTGCTCGTCGCCGAGCTCACGCACCTGGTGCTGGACACGCCGGTGGCCACGCAGTTCCTCGGCTACGAGCTCGGTGACCTCGAGCGCGCCCAGCCGGTTCAGGGTGGCTGGCTGCTCGTGTCGTGGTCGAACTACGGGCACCTGGTGCGGACCGACGCGCACTTTCGAGAGCGCGAGCGTATCGACCTCCCCGCGCTCGACGGCGAGCTCACGTCGGTCACGCCGGTCGACGAACACGAGCTCATCGTGACGAGCCGACAGGACTCGGCGGTCGGCGTGTATAGCGTGGATCTCCGGGACCGGGCCACGACGCGGCTGTCGACAGGCGTGTACCTGAGCTACGAGGCTCGGTCGCACGTGCTCGCGGTGATCGACGACGGGAGGATCGATTTCGCGCGCTACGATCCGGACAGCGGCCGCTTCGGGTCCGTGGCCTCGGTGCCGGGGACACGCCCGCACCCTCACAACCTGGTCTACCTGACCGACCCGGCCCAGGCGCATGGCGTGCTGGCAGTCATCGTGACCACCGCGGAGCACGGCGCGCACCTCAATGAAGTCCGCGCGCTGTGCGAGACCTGCGAGCCCTGGCTGAGCCTCGGTCCGGATGTCGAGCTTCCGGCCGGCAAGTGGCTGGACGCGCTCCCCGTATACGGCATCGTGGCCGAGCCGAACCGTGCGATCAGCCCCGACGGCAAGCGGGTCGCCGAGCTCGCGGATGGCCGGATCCGCCTGCGCGAGCGCGGCAAGCTGCGGTGGACCGCCAACGCGTACGGCGCGGCGAAGCTGGTCTGGAACGCGCGCGGCGAGCTGTTTGCGCTCGGCGCCGGTACCGCTCGGATCGACACCGCGACCGGCGAGCTGCGAGAGCGGCAATGCGGCTGGCGCTTCGGGCTGTACCACGAGCGGTTGACCACTCAGGTCAACGCTCCTCTGATATGCGACGCGCCGTGAGCGATGAGCGCTCGCCCGCGCCGAGGAACGCGCGGTCACCGCGGACCGAGACTGGCGTCACATCGGAACGACACGGGACGCCGGCGCTACGCGCTCGCACAGCGCGGCGCGGCTGCCGCCTCGGAGTGCCGAGCGCCCTGCAGCGCCGGTGCCAGCGCGTCGAGCAGCTGCGCCCGCGAAAACGGCTTCTCGAGGAACGCGGTGGCGCCGTGCTCGAGGCAGGTCTGGACCTCCTGCTCCGGCGCATAGCCCGAAGCGACCACGACGCGCGCGTCGGGATCGAGCCTGCGTAGCTCGGCGAAGCACGCGGCGCCACCCATCACCGGCATCGACATGTCGAGCACGACGGCCGCGATCTTGCCTGGCATGCGCTCGTAGACCTCGACCGCTTCGCGCCCGTTACCCGCGGTGACGACCTGGTAGCCGGCTCGCTCCAGGTAGCGCGTCGTCCCCGCGCGCACCGCGGGCTCGTCGTCGACGACCAGGATCACCCCGCCGTCGCCGGCGGCACGGCCGGCGAGCCGTGCTGGCGCCGGGGAGGTCGCCACCGGCGACGTCGCGAGCGCGGGCAAGAGCAGCGTCATCGTGGTGCCATGCCCGAGCTCGCTCGCCGCCGTGACCGCACCGTCGTGGGTCTTCATCGTGCCGTACACCATGGCCAGGCCGAGCCCGGTACCACTGCCCTGCGGCTTGGTCGTGAAGAATGGCTCGAAGATCCGGGACAGCACGTCGGCGCCCATCCCGCCGCCATTGTCGATCACGCGGATCGTGACGTAGCGCCCCGGGGCCACCGCGAGCGCCTGCGCCTCGTCGCTGGCGACGTCCTGCACGCCGACCTCGAGCCGCAGCTGGCCGCCACCGGCCATCGCGTCAGCGGCGTTGAGGCACAGGTTGACCACCGCCTGGGTGAGCTGCGCGGCGTCGCCGTCGACGCGTGCGTCGCTGGCGCCGACGACCACCACCTCGATCTGCGCCGCCAACTGGTGGCGCAGCAGCTTGACCACGCCGTCGATCACCGCGGACACCGCGACCGGGCTCTTGCGATAGCTGCCACGCCGCGAGAACCCCATCAAGTTCCGCGTCAGCGCGGCCCCGCGGTGAGCGGCCTCGAGCACCTCGGTCATCGCCGCGGCGGTGGCCGGCTCCGCGTCTTCGCGCAGCGTCTCGGCGATCCCCACGATCGCTGCGAGCATGTTGTTCATGTCGTGGGCCACACCGCCTGCGAGCGTGCCCACCGCCTCGAGCTTCTGCGCGTGGAGCAGCTGCTCGCGCAGCCGCGCGTTCGCCTGCTCGGCGTGCTCACGCTCGGCCAGCTCGTGGCGGGCGGAGTCGAGCGCCTTCGACAGCTCGAGCTCTCGCGCGCGGTCGCGGAGCCGCATGCCCTCCAGGTCGAGCAGGAACGAGGTGATGATCTCGTGGACCACGAGCGTCACGACCGCGGTGCCGATCAGGAGGAACGCGAAGATCGGGAACGCTGTGCCGCGCACCGCGAACCCCAGCGGCAACCAGAGCGCGAGCGCCGCGACCAGCCCGCCGGCGAGCCAGCCGCGCGACACCTCGAGCAAGCCCAGCGTCGCCAATAGCAGCATCGCCAGCAACGTGAACGTCGGGTCGCCGTCGAGCCCGAACGCGATCGCGATCTGGACCTGGCCGATGCCGAAGATGGCGAGGACGGCCGCGTGGCACCAGCGCTGCGACACCGGGTGACGCGTGATCTGGCGGTACACCAGCACCGAGACCAGCGTGAGCAGGCAGCCGGTGACCGTGAGCGCCTCCGCCTCGGCGCGAAACGACGTCCAGTCGAACACCAGCGAGATCGGGCCGACCACGCTACCGGCGGCCGCCCCGACCCGGACCCGGTTCGCGAGCGTCGCGTCGAGCCGATCGCGCGCTGTCGGGGCGCTGGCAAGGGTCACTGTGGTTGCATCGACCAAGGCCGGCGCCCGTGAAGCGGTTCGCGTGAACCACCGGCGGCGGAACGGCGCCGCAACCCGGTGAGATCATTCGAGCCTCACCGGTGCAGCCGGCGCAGCGTGCATGGCGTATCGCCCGCAACGCTGCGCGGGCACGCGAACGCTCGCACGACCAAACAGGACGATACCGTCGCTCCAGCCTTGCGCCGCGCCGCGCCGCTTCATCCGCTGATCGCGCAGCACGTCCTCGTCTGTTGGCGAATCGATTTTCCGCCAGGCCGCAACATCCCTTGCCGCGACCGGCGCGCGACGCCGCGGACTGACTCCCGCCCGACGCTATATGCAGCCGACCGGCTCCTTGCAGGAATACGTGTCGCTGACCGTCATCCGGAAGCCATCGGTGCGGTTCGGTCCGAGCGGGATACACTCGCCGAGCGTCTCGACGGCATTGCACGAGCCGGACGGGCACTGCAGTGCCATGGCCGCGAGGATCGAGCTGCGCGCGGAGCTCGCCGCCACCCCGCAGCCCGAGCCCCTACCCGTCCGCGTGGCAGTGAACCGCGTTGTGCCACACGTGCACGCGGCGGGGCAGGATGTGCGGGCGCCATCGCACTCGACCCAGCCACCGGCGTCATTCCCGGAGTTGCAGACTCCCGAGCCGGAGCTACATTGAATGACCGCGCCGCTCGCGCAGTCGTAGGACACCTGACATGCGTTGGCCGTGTCGGCGACCAAGCTCGCTTGCGTGGCTTCGGCCCCGTCGGTCGTACCGCACGCGGTGAGTCCGCCAAACAGTATCAGCATCGCCAGACAGGTCGAACGAAAGGTGGAGTCATGCATGAAGCACAGACTAGCTGTTTCGTACAGGCCTCTCAATATGCCAGCTGGCCGTGCTCCGGATAAGCCACTCACGTGCGATTTCCGAAATCCAAGGTGGCGGGACGGACGACTCGAGGAGGGGGAGGTGCATCGCGCCGGCGGGCCGCAGCCTACGTGTTCGGTGGGCGCTGCGCCGACACGCCGAACGCAGTCTCCAGCGCGATGCCGGCGCGGCCGAGCGTGCCCTCGTCGAACAGCCGGCCGAGCAGCGTGATGCCGTGCGGCACGCGGCGCTTCGGTGAGAACGTCGGCAGCGGGTGCGCTGGGTCGGGAGCCCAGTCGCTGCGCGCCTGACCGATCTCCACGAAGCCGGCGCGCAGCGTGAGCGACGGGTGGCCGGTGTGGTTGGTGATCGTCAGGATGTCGTCGCGCAGCGACGGGACGATCATCAGGTCGACGTCGGCGAAGATCCTCGCCATCTCCTCGGCGTACTTGCGGCGCAGCCGGTCGGCCTGGACGAAGTCGACCGCGGACAGGAAGCGCGCCTGACGGAACACGTTGGGCCACGCGTCCGGCACCTGCATCTTGAGCTGATCGAGGCCGTGGCTCAGCGTCAGCTCCTCGAACGAGGCCGCTGCCTCGGCGAACAGCACGGTGTAGAGCGCGGTGTAGGGCCAGTCGGGCAGCTTGACCTCGACCGGCACCATGCCGAGCTTGCGGGCGGTGTCGAGCGCCGCGCGATCGACGTCGGTGGCCGGGTCCTCGTTCATCCACGACTTCACGTAGCCGAGCCGCAGTCCCTTGACGCCCGTGGTGGCGTCGAAGTCGAGCTTGCACGGCACGCTCGACACGTCACCGGCGTCGGGGCCGGACAGCGCCTGTAGCACGAGCAGCGTGTCCTCGACGCCGCGCGCCATCGCGCCGAGCTTGTCGAGCGTCCAGCACAGCGTCATCGCGCCGGTCCGGGGTACGCGTCCGAACGTCGGACGCAAGCCCGTGACGCCGCACCGCATGGTCGGCGCGATGATGCTTCCGCCGGTCTCGCTGCCCAGCGCGAAGCCGACCAGCCCGGCCGCCGTCGCCGCGCCTGGCCCGGCGCTCGAGCCCGACGCACCCTCCTCGAGCACCCAGGGGTTGACGGTCTGCCCGCCGAACCAGATGTCGTTCAGCGCCAGCGCTCCGAGGCTGAGCTTGGCGACCAGGATCGCGCCGGCGTCGTGCAGGCGAGCCACCGCCACCGCGTCCTTGTCCGGCACGCGGTTGCGGAATGGCTCGGCGCCGTAGGTGGTCGCGATGCCCGCGGTGTCGACGAGGTCCTTGGCGCCCCACGGGATGCCGTGCAGCGGGCCGCGGTACTTGCCGGCCGCGATCTCGGCGTCGGCCTTCTTCGCCTGCGCGAGCGCGAGGTCCCTGGTGAGCGTGATGACGCAGTTGAGCCTGGGCTGGAACCGCGCGAGGCGCTCGAGGTAGAGTTCGGTCAGCCGGGTCGCGGTGAGCTTGCGCGCCTGGATCCAGCGCGACAGCTGCGCCACCGTGGCGTGGGCGATGTCGTCATCGTTGGCCGGCAGCGGCGGCGTACCCGGCGTGCGCACGAAGCGATCGCGCGTCGGCCCGGCCGCGATGCCCGGTAGCCGCGGATCCCACCGCGTGGCCGGTGCGAGCGATGGCTCGAGCGCGAGCTTGCGCGGCCCGACCCGGCGCTCCATGAGCGGGCCCAGCTGCTGCCGCCAGTTCTGCGCCGCCTGCGCGCGCTCGGCGGGCCGCAGCGACACCTGGACCAGCTTCTCCGCCTCGGCGAACGTCGCCGCGGTGACCGACGGACCGGCGCCGACGCCGGTACCGAACGCAGGCGGCTGTCCCGGCGGCGGCGGCGGGGGCCCCGCGTCGGGCGACGCCTCGGCCCGCGAGAGCGCAGCCGCTCCGACGAGCCCGACGGCAGTGGTGGCGAGAAAATCGCGGCGCGAGGTCGACATCCCGCGACCTTCGCACGGTCGCGCACGGCCGGTCAGCAAGCGCGAGCGCTTCGTGCCTGCCGCGGTGCCGATGGTGTGGCAACGCGGCGCTACAGCGCGGCCTCGATCGTGCGGACGAGCGTGCGCAGCACCTTGAGCCGCGCGAAGTACTTGTCGTTCGCCTCGACCAGCGTCCACGGCGCGAGATCCGTGCTGGTGCGATCGAACATCTCGCACACCGCGACGTTGTAGAGATCCCACTTGTCGCGGTTGCGCCAGTCCTCGTCGGTGATCTTGTGCTGCTTGAACGCGGTCGCCTTGCGCTCCTCGAACCGCCGCAGCTGCTCGTCCTTGCTGATCTGCAGCCAGAACTTCACGACCACCGTGTCGGCGTCGACGAGCTGCTGCTCGAAGTCGTTGATCTCGCCGTAGGCGCGCGCCCAGTCGCCGTCGCTGCAGTAGCGCTCGATGCGCTCGACGAGCACACGCCCGTACCACGAGCGATCGAACACCGCGAGCCGGCCGCGCTCCGGCAGCTGGCGCCAGAACCGCCACAGGTAGGGCCGCGACTTCTCCTCGTCGGTGGGCGCGGCGATCGGGATCACGTCGTACTGGCGCGCGTCGAGCGCCTGGGTCACGCGGCGGATCGCCCCGCCCTTGCCAGCGGCGTCGCAGCCCTCGAACACGGCGACCACGGAGAGCTTCTCGAACCGCCGGGTGCGCGTCAGCCGGTTGAGCTCGCCCTGCAGCGTTCCCAGCTCGTCGCCGTACGCGACCTTGTCGACCTTCTGGCCGAGGTCGAGCCGGTCGAGCACGGAGACGCCGTCGAGCGCGCGGATCATCGGCGGGGCGGTGGGCCGCGTCGGCCGTGTCACCTGGTCGAGGCGCTTGCGGAGCCCGGCGAGCACCGATGTGCCGATCGTGAGGTTGCGGTAGCGCTCGTCGCTGCCCTCGACGACGACCCACGGCGCCTCGGCGGTGCTGGTGGTGCGCAGCAGGTGCTCGGACACCCTCTGGAAGCGCTTGTACATCGCGAGGTGCTTCCAGTCGGTGTCGTTCACCCGCCACGCCGTGGCCTTGGACTTCGCGAGCGCCTTGAAGCGCCGGCGCTGGCCGTCCTTCGACAGGTGCAGCCAGTACTTCAGGATCAGCGTGCCCTCGTCGGACAGCATGCGTTCGAACCGCAGGATCTCCTCGAGCTGCTGGTCGAGCTTGCCCGGCTTGATCTCGCCGTACACCCGCTTGATCAGCGGCTGCGAGTACCACGAGCCCACGAAGATCGCGATCCGGCCCTTCGGCGGGAGCACGCGCCAGAACCGCCACATCTGCGGGCGGCCGTAGAGCTCGTCACCGACCGGGCGCATCGCGTTGGTCTGGATATGGCGCGGATCCATCCACTCGTTGAGCAGGTTGAGCGTCTCGCCCTTGCCCGCACCGTCGACGCCACCGATCAGGATCACGACCGAGAACTTCGCGCTCTTGACCAGCTCGTACTGCGCGGTCAGCAGCGCATGGCGCAGCTCCGGCTCCTCTCGCTCGTAGCGTTCCTTGTCGATGCTGTGACCGAGCTCGGCGGACTCGAACATGATCAGCACGCTAGCGCGACGCGGCGGCGCCATGGAGATCTTGTTGCTCGCCCGGGCCGGCCGACGCGCCGGACTGCAGGTTCTTCCCAGGCGCTCCCGCGGTTCGGCGCATACCCGGTGCGCGCCGCCGCACGCGGGCGCAGGAACTGCGGCATGCTGGCGGTGTCAACACGACACGCCCCCCATGAAGCTCACCTTCCTCGGCGCCACTGACACCGTCACCGGCTCACGCTACTTGGTCGAGCACGCCGGCAAGCGGCTGCTCGTCGACTGTGGTCTGTTCCAGGGACCCAAGAAGCTGCGCGAGCGCAACTGGCGCCCCTTGCCGATCGACGCCGCGTCCATCGACGCGGTCGTCGTGACCCATGCGCACGTCGACCACACCGGCTACCTGCCGCGGCTCTGCAACGAGGGCTTCACCGGGCCGATCTACTGCACCGCGGCGACCGGCGAGCTGCTCCACATCCTGCTGCCCGACTCCGGGCACCTGCAAGAGGAGCAGGCGCGCCACGCGAACCGCGGTGGCTACGCGAGGCACGAGCCGGCGCTGCCGCTCTACACCGAGGACGACGCCCGGCGCTCGCTGGAGCAGCTGGTCGCCCGGCCGGTCCACGCCGGCTTCGAGCCGCTGCCCGGGCTGGTGGCGCGCTTCACGCCGGTCGGCCACATCCTCGGCGCTGCCAGCCTCGCGCTGACCGCCGGCCGGATCACACTGACGTTCTCCGGCGACGTCGGCCGACCGCTCGATCCGATCATGAAGCCGCCCGAGCCGCTGGGCGCGACGGACTACCTGGTCGTCGAGTCGACCTACGGAGATCGGCTTCACCCCGGAGAGCACGTCGGCGACGAGCTCGCCCGCGTGGTCGCCGACACCGTCGCCCGCGGCGGCACGGTGGTGGTGCCCGCGTTCGCCGTGGGGCGAGCGCAGCACCTGCTGCACATCCTCGCGGAGCTGCGCGCCGCACACCGCATCCCGGAAGTACCGGTGTTCCTCGACAGCCCGATGGCGATCGACGCGACCGAGCTGTTCCTGCGCCACCCCGGTGACCACAAGCTCGACGCGGCGCAGGCCCTGGCGCTCGGCAAGCTGCCGCACTACGCGCGTACCCCGGATGACTCCAGGGCGATCGACGCGCGCACCACCCCGGCCGTGATCATCGCGGCGAGCGGGATGGCGACCGGCGGGCGCGTGCTCCATCACCTGCAGCGCTTCCTCCCCGACGAGCGAGCGACCATCCTGCTCGTCGGGTTCCAGGCCGCGGGCACCCGCGGTCGCGCCTTGCTCGACGGCGGACAGGAGGTGAAATTGCTCGGCCAGTACGTCCCGGTGCGCGCGACGGTCCGCCAGGTCGAGGGCCTGTCGGCCCACGCCGACTACCGCGAGCTGCTCGACTGGCTGCGCGCGAGCCGGCTGGCCCCGAAGCGCGTGTTCGTCACCCACGGCGAACCGGCCGCCGCGGACGCCTTCCGCCGCCGGCTACACGAGGCGTTCGGCTGGGACGCGATCGCCCCGGACTTCGGCGCGGCGTTCGACCTGGAGTAGCGCGCGCCGGTGGCGCGGCGGGCGCAGGTCGTCGACGCGGACGCGCCCGCAGGCGCTGGGTGGAGGTGGGCGTTGCCAGCCTCGGCCGGAGGGTGATACAAGCTGGAGTGCGCCAGCCCCTCGGCTGGCGTCAGTATTTTCGGCACCGGCGGCCCGAGCACGGGCTCCGCCGGCGCCGGAGCCCTGCGGCGGCTCGCCCGCCGCGCCTGCGCCCGGCCTGCCGGCCGCGCCGTGCATTCCACGAATGGAGCAGCGATGAACGACGACACCGAGATCCGGGAGTTCTGGTTCGAGAGCAACGCGACCCGCCTGTTCGCCGTCGAGAGCGGCCGCGGCCAGCCGATCATCCTCTTGCACGGCGGGCTGGCCAACCACCAGTCGTGCCGGATGTTCGCCGCCTCGCTGGCGCCGCGGTTCCGGCTGATCACGCCCGACCTGCGCGCGAGCGGGCGCTCCGTCCATGCCGGCCCGCTCGACTGGGACCAGCTGGCCGACGACGTCGCGGCGCTGGTTCGCCACCTCGCGCTGCCCCGCGCCGTGATCGGCGGCGCCTCGTTCGGCGCCGGCTGCGCGGTCCGCGCGGCGCTGCGCCACCCCGGCCTGACCGCCGCGCTCGTGGTGCTCACGCCTGCTTACGCCGGCGCCGACGTCGGCTTCACGCCGGCGCAGGACGCGGCGATGCAGGCGATGGCCGCGGCCGGCAGCCGCACGCTCGTCGAGGGCACCGCCGCGCTGCACCCGCTGTTCACGGCGCTGCCGCCCGACGTCCAGGCCCGCGCGCGCGCGCTGGTCGCGACCTACGATCCCGCGAGCGTGGTGGCCTCGACGCGGTTCATGGCCTCGGCCGCGCAGCCGTTCGCGACCGCCGGCGAGCTGGCGGCGATCACCGTGCCCACCCTGCTGGTCCCGGGCCACGACCCGACCCACCCGGCCGAGGTCTCCGAGCACTATCGCCGCTGGCTGCCGCGCTGCACGGTGCGCGACGCCGAGCCCGCCGGGTTCGCCGCCGCGATCGCCGACTTCGTCGATCGCGAGCTCGGCTGAGCTTGAGCAGCCTACCGGGCCTCGCGAGCGCGGAACTCGCGCACCTTCGCGCGGTTGCCGCACCCGAGCATCGAGCACCAGCGGCGCTGGCCGGCGCGCGAGGTGTCGACGAACACGATCGCGCAGCCGTCGCCCGAGCACGCGCGGAGCCGGTCCGCGAGGTCGCTCCCGACGAGCTCGACGGCGTCGCGCGCCACCGCGGCGAGCAACGCGGCCGGCTCGGCGCCGAACCACGCCCGCTGGCCGTCGGCGGCGAGCTGAGGCACCGGCGCCGGCGTCGCGGCCCAGCGGTTGGCAATCGCGCGATCTCCCGGCGCCAGCGGGCGGCGCTCTACCCGGCAGGTCACGAGGCGGTAGATCGCCTCGCGCAGCTCGCGCGCGTGCGCGAGGTCGGACGCGGTCGGCGCCGGCTCGACCGGGCCAAGCCCCGCCGCGACCAGCCAGCGGGCCAGATCGCGTGGCTCGACGAGCAGCTCGCTCGGCGCGGCGCGCTTGCGCCCGGCGAGCGTCGCGGTGAGATCGAGCGCGACTCGCCCGCCGCGAAACTTGAAGCCATCGCGTAGCTCGCCGGCCGGCGCCGGCGCACGGCCCGGTCGCGCCGTGCGGCCGTGGGTGGAGCGCGAGCGCGGCGAAGCCATGTGTTGAACAGGTTACCTGGAGCGAGCCGGCGGTGCCAGGTAGCCCGGCGAGCCGCGCGGCGCACGCGGCTGACGCCGGCGACGAGGTCGCGCGACGGGACGCTGCTGGCCGCAATGCTGCGCTGGTCCTCGACGAGGATTTCGCGGGGCGCACGCCGTGCGCGGGGAATCGCGGGGCCTGCGGCCGAGCGGCCTCGGGACTACCCGGGCGGGACGCAGCGCGCGTCGGGGACGCCGGCCACGCGTACCCACTCGAAGCCGTCGCGCCTCGGGCCCGGCCGCGCGGGGAGATAGCGCACCACGACGGGCTGGCCCGCGCGCTCCACGGTGACGGCGGCCTCGTGGTCGGGATCGAGGAACGACGGCTCGAGCGCGAGCAGGCGGTCGCCCTCGACCAGCCCGGCGCGCGCCGCGGCAGAGCCGGCGACGAGGCCCCGGATCGCGCGCGGGGCGACGAGCGAGCGCCGGTCGTCGAACCCGAGCTGGTACACCGCGACGGTGCGCGGCCGGCGCGTGAAGCATGGCCCGAACGCGTCGTCGGGCGGCTCGGGGCGCGCGCCGCGCTCGATCACCGCATCGAACCGCCGCGCCCCCGCGGCGCCGAGCTCCCGGACGACCATCCGGCGGAACGCCTCCGGCGGCAAGCCGTCGCGGCCCGGCGCCGCGCGGGCCTCGCGCACCAGCGCACGCAGCGCGTCGTCGAGCGAGCGCAGGCCGTGCGACGCCCGCCGGATCGCACCATCGAGCTCGGCCGCGTACAGCGCGCCGCGGGTGTACGGCACGAGCGAGAGCGCGTCGCTCGCGAAGAACCCGCGCCGGATCTCGTCGTTGCTCGCCCCGGCATACTCGTTCGCGAACTGCCGCGTCGCGGTGACGTTGAGCTCGGCGAGCAGCTCGTCCGGCGTGCTCAGCCCCGCGCGCTGCATCACGACGGCCGCGTAGTGCACGGTGAAGCCCTCGGTGAGCCAGAAGCTCGAGCCGGCGAGCCGCAGGGTGTGGCCGAGCCAGCGGTGCAGCATCTCGTGAGCGAGGTTGGTCCGCAGGCGCGGGCCGAACCCGATCGCGGGGCCGATCGCCAGCACCAGCGAGCGCGGCTGGCCGACGCCGTTGCTGCGTGCGCCCAGCTCCGGCAGGACGCGCACGAACACCGAGTAGGCTCCGGGATCGTCGTCGGCGAACACCGCCCGCTCGGCGGCGAACACGCGCGCCGCCCAGCGCGCGGCAGCGGCGGTATCGAGCGCCGGCTCGCCGAACCACGCCGTGCGCACGCGCGCATCACCGTCGTCGGCCGCCGCCACCCTCGGGTGGCCGAAGAAGTACGCCGCCGCGCGCAGCTCGTCGAGCCCACCGGTGGTCTCGGCGGTCGCCCCGCCGAACGTGCTCGCGCCCTCCCCCCCGGTGCCGGCCGGGCACGCGGGCGGCGCCCAGGTCACGCGGACGCGGTAGTCGCCCGGCGACTCGGGCAGCGCGAGGAAGTAGCCGCCGACACCGCCGATCCCCGTCGCGTCGTGGCGCAACCCGAAGCGCGCCCCGTCGTCGGCGACCGGGACCGAGCGCGCGCGGTAGCGCAGCGTCACAGTGCCGGTGACCTCGCGCGCGGCGGCGAGCTCGAGCGTCGGTCCGGCGGTGAGCCGGCGCGTCAGCGCGAGCGGCCCCCTGGCGTCGACCGCAGTGGCCGACGACACCAGCGCCGCCATCCCGCGCGACCCGAACACCTCATCGTCGAGCCGGAACACCGGCCGGCCGCGCAGCGGCAGCGACAGCGCGATGTCGAGCGCCGAGGGCTCGGTCGATCCGGCCTCACACGCCGCGGTGAGCTCCAGGGTCGCGTCGACCGGCGGCGCGGCGCGCGGCGGCGCGGCGGCCGATGACCGCGCGCCGAGCACGGCCACCAGGATGCCGGCCGCGACCGCCGGCGGCGCGCTCCATCGAACGAACGGGGCCACACCCGAGCGTAGCATCGCGAGCCGCGGTACCGCGCGGCGTCGGCTACCCCACGCGCGAACCGGCCCCGCGCGGACCGCCGCCGCGCCGTCCGTGATAGCGTCGCCGCGATGTCGAGACGACTGTGCAGTGTCGTGACGCTGGTGTGCGTGTTCGGGTGTGGCTCCGAGAAGTCGAGCGGTCACGCCGAGGAAGCCAAGCGCCCCGCGCCCGCCGCCGCCGCGCCCGCCGCGCCCGCGCCCGTCAAGCCGCCGCCGCGCCCGGATCCGACGCTGGCCCAGGACCAGGAGGAGTACGTCGCGGACGTGATGGCGTTCTCGCACACCACGCACGATCAGGTCCGCGAGCGAATGAAGAAGGGCTCCAACCCGCTCAAGGACGAGTGGAACGCGTGGACCGAGAAGGGGCCGATGACCCCCGAGCGAACCACCGAGTTCTACAAGCAAACGACAAACTATATCTACGAGCTCGCCGAGTGGCACCTGTTCGTTCCGGCCAAGCGCGACAGCGATCTCGCGCTGTTCGAGGACATGGCGGCCAAGCACCCGAAGAACATCCTCGACTTCGGCGGCGGGGTCGGGCTGCTCGCGATCCCCCTGGCGCGCGCCCGTCACGACGTGACGCTCGCCGATCTCGACTCGACGACGCTCGGCTTCGCGATGTTCCGCGCCAAGCGCCACGGCGTCTCGCTCAAGATCTGGAAGTCCGACGTCGAGCCGGCGCCGCCCGACAAGAAGTACGACGTCATCATGTGCATGGACGTGCTCGAGCACCTGCCGAAGGACATCCTGCACGACGTCGTCGACAAGCTGGTCAAGCTCAAGCACGCCGGGACCGAGATCATCATCTCGGCGCCGTTCGGGCGAACCGCCGTGCACCCGATGCACCTGGACCTGAGCGACGACACCAAGCAGCAGATCGCGCGGCTGCGCAGCGAGCTGCCGGCGGACTGACCCGCGTCGCGCGTATGCGGGTCGCGTTTTCAGGCGCACACCGGACGGGCAAGACGACCCTGCTCGAGGCGGTGGCCGCGCAGCTGCCTGGCGTCCGCACCTACGACGAGCCCTACTGGCAGCTCGAGGAAGAGGGCCACGAATTCTCGGATCCTCCGTCGCGCGAGGACTTCGAGCATCAGCTGCGGCGCTCGATCGAGACCATCCTGGCCGCGCCCACGGATGCGCTGCTCGACCGCTCGCCGGTCGACTTCGTGGCCTACCTGCGCGCG
>Ga0302299_10000454_pt1 | contig 22179 bp, 19 predicted proteins | sample III_Fen_N3_4_FD_198795 | JGI IMG/M metagenome (GOLD analysis project Ga0302299, IMG submission 198795) | Peat permafrost microbial communities from Stordalen Mire near Abisko, Sweden - III_Fen_N3_4 | ecosystem: Environmental > Terrestrial > Soil > Wetlands > Permafrost | place: Sweden: Abisko... | reverse complement strand
CTCCTTCGGCGAGAGCCAGGATGGTCGGTGGCAGGTCGGCGAAGGCCACGTCCCCGGACTCGATGCCCAAGAGCTCGGCCGGCCCGAGGCCGAGCTGCTCGGCGAACTCCTGGGGGCTCGACCCCTGCAGGCCCCGGACCGCGATGGTGAGCGCAGCCGCGTTCGGGTGGGTCGCGCCGTCCCCGGCGAGCCGGGTCGCCAGCTTCTCGCAGAGGAGGTTCAGGTCGCTCGACCAGCGGTCAGGGTCCATGGGCTCACGCGGCGAGCCATCCCGACTCGCCGAGCAGACGATACCGATCGTCGGCGACCAGCAAGGCCTGCATCCGGCGGCGCACGCGGCTCACGATCTGGCGCACGTTCTGGGCGCTGAGCCCGAGGTCGTCGGCGACAGTGCGCGACGGCGACGGATCGCCGTAGGCCTTCTGCACGAGGAACTGGCGAACGACCTCCTGATCGCGGTCGCTGGCCGACACGGTGAGTGCCTCGAGCAGGAGGCGCAGGCGCAGGTCGAACGGATCGGTGCCGTCGAACGGATCAGGCGCGCGTCCGAACGGCTCGGTGGTCCGGCCGGCGAGCCAGTCGGTGTCGAGCTCGACGGTGGCGTGGCCGATCTCGCGCACCACCGCGGCGCGGATGGCCTGGCCGGCCCACACCCACGGCGGTGCGCCGTCGGGGTCCCACGACCCGGCCCGATCGAGTATCTCGAAGGCCGCGGTGAGCACCAGGCCCTCGATCTCGCGGTCGTCACGCAGGAGGTCGTGCCGGCCGTAGCTGCGCAGCTGAGCGCGGACCGCGCCGGCGAGGTGGTGGCCCAGCTCGGCGACCAGGGCGAACACCGCGCCCTGGTCGCCCTCGGCCATGGCGGCCATGAGGGTGACGAGTCGCCGCCGCTCGTCGAGCGCCGGGTCGCCGGTGTTGGGGGTCGTGCTCAGGGTCGTGCTCATGATCGGGGAACCACCTCGGGGAAGGGACTGCCCGAAGTATCACGACGCCCTGTGACAGTTACAGCTGTGTCATTTCGCCTGCGGTGTTCCTGCTCACGGTCGACGCAGGGCCGGAACGCCCCGAGGCTGGGCGGTCCGACACGGCGATCGGCGGGCGGCTTCCACTGCTGTCACCTGCGGCGTTGTCAGTCGCCTCGGGCTCAGTCATCGCTTGGGCCGCCATGTCCGTCCTTCCGCCTGCAAAACCCACCTGCGTGGATCGAGGCGACCGGCATCCGTGAGGACGAACCCGAAGACCCTACCCGCTGCCGACCGGATTCCCTCATCCGAAGAGCGACGGTCCCCCGAAGTCGAAGCAGTGGCTCGAGCAGTCGACGCCCACGCACTGGGGCGAAACGGCGTTCCAGCGCGACTGGTTGTGGCCGCCGTCGACCACGCCCTGGGTCGGATCGTCGACGATCCACTCGCTGTTGATGCCGTGCCCGCCGTTGCGGAGCGCCCAGTTGCCGGTGATCACGATGGGCCCACCTCCGATGGTCGGCGGGGCCGGCGACGCGGCGACGTGGATGCCATCGCCGCCATTGGTGCGGACGATGTTGCCGGTGATCTCGAGCCGTCCCACCGAGGGGAGCTGACCCTTGACGTCGATGCCGGCGGTCCCCGATCGGGTGATCGTGTTGAAGGCGATCGCGCCGGAGATCGAACCGGCGCAGCTGCCGCACGTGCTGAGCACGCTGATGCCGGCCGCGGGGGAGTCGCTGATGCGATTGGCGTAGATCCGGGCGTTCGTGATGCCGGCGAGGGCGTCCAGGAACTGGATCCCCCCGCCGACCGCTCCGCCGCCGCTGACGACGCTGAAGCGAACGGTCGCATCGGGTCCGAGGATCCCGACCCGCCCACCCCGCACCGTCGACGCCTCGAGCAGGGCGGGATCAGGCGTGTTCTCGTTCAGGTAGACGCTGCCGGCCACTCGGACGAAGGAGGTGCGACGGATGTTCTTGAGGTCACCCACGATCTTGCCGTTCCTCACCGACGCCTCGTTGTAGATGGCTCCGCACCGGCCGAAGAAGGTGCAGGTGCCGTTGACCACGGTGAGGGTGTGGCCGCCGAGGTCGATGTTCACCAGCGGTGCGCCGGTGTGGTCGGCGTCGCCGACGAAGCCCTGGTCGCAGGTGAGGTCCGCTCGGAGGCGGACGTCGGTGGTCGGGTTCACCCCGCACTGCAGGTCGGGGAGGTGCGTCGCGCCGGCCGGTTGGCTGGGCAGGCCGACGCCGGCGAGCGTGCCGATGACGAGGACAGCGAGGAACCATGCCCTCCGAACTCGGCTCGGGGTGCGATCGGTGTGAGGGGACCTTCGCCTGATGTGCATGAAGGTGATGCTTGGCGTTCATCCTGACCTCACCCTGAAGACTTCCTCAACTCTTCCTGAAGCTCCGCCCGACCTTGGACGGGAAGCGAGGGTGGTGACACTCGGCGTGGCAATCGGGCCGAAACCCCCTGAGCCGGGCCTACGGTGTCGCCATGATCGTGCTGTCGCCGAACGCGTGCCGGGTGCTGGGGAGCCTGCTCGAGAAGGAGCTGACGGTTCCGGCGACCTACCCCCTGACCATGAACGCGCTGCTGTCGGCCTGCAACCAGACCAGCGGGCGCGACCCCATCACCCACCTCGAAGAACACGAGGCCGCGGCGGCGATCGACGAGCTGCGCCAGGCCGGGTTCGCTCGCCTCGTGCATGCAAGCCACGGCGCCCGCTCGGTGAAGTACCGCCAGGCCGCCACCGACGCGCTCGGCCTCGACGCGCTGCGCCGGGCGGTGCTGACGGTGCTGCTGCTCCGTGGGCCCCAGACCCCGGGTGAGCTGCGATCGCGCACCGAGCGGCTGCACCCGTTCTCATCGGTGGAGGAGGTCGACCACACGCTCGGGTACCTCGCCGGCCTGGACGACCCGCTGGTCGCCCAGATGCCCCGGCGTCCCGGGCAGAAGGAGCAGCGCTGGGCTCATCACCTGGCCGGCGAACCGATGGAACCGACCGGGTCAGACCCCCCGGCCTCGGCGCCAGCCCCGCCGATCGTGGTGCCTTCCGAGCTGGCCGAGCTGGCCGCGTTCGTTGGCACCTGGAGCGGTGGCGGCGAGGGCCACTACGCGACCATCGACGACTTCGCCTACACCGAGCAGATCGAGCTGCGGCCGGTGCCCGGCAAGCTGATGTTGGCCTACCGGTCGGCCACCAAGGCCCGCGACGACGGACGCACCCTGCACGGCGAGTCGGGGTTCGTGCGGCTCGTCGGCGACGGCCTGGTCGAGCTGGTGGTGGCCCAGGGCGCCGGTCTGGTCGAGATCACCGAGGGCCTGGTCGATGGTGACGAGATGGTGCTGGCCTCCACGATGGTGGCCGGCTCGACGACCGCCAAGCAGGTCACCGCCACCGAACGTCGCTACCGGGTGGTGGGCGACTCGCTCACCTACGAGCTGGCCATGGCCGCGGTCGGGCAACCCCTGCAGTCCCACCTGCGGGCGACGCTCTCGCGCCAGCCCTGACCAGGAGTCAGGCTCCAGGAGTCAGGCTCCAGGAGTCAGGTCGTCTCGTCGGCGAAGAGCGGGGGCACGCCGCCGATGCCGAGCTCGGCGGTGTTCTCCATGGCGCCGCCGGGGCCCGACAGCGCACCCTCGTGCGCCACCGCGCGGGGTAGGTAGCGCCACACCAGTACGGCGGCGAGGGTGGCGAGGAGCCCGCCGACCGTGACCGCCAGGTGGAGCCCGTCGATGAAGGCCGCTTCGGCACCGCTCGTGAGGACCCGACCGGCGGCCTCGGGTAGGTGCGAGGCGGTGTCGAGGGCACCGGCCAGCGACGACTCGGCCGTGGTGCGATCACCCCCGGAGAGTCCGAGGGTGAGGTTGCCGAGGGTGGCCGCGTACTTGGAGGCGGTGACGCTGCCGAGCACCGCGACGCCGAGGGCCGCACCGAGCTCGCGCGACGCGTCGTTCATGGCCGAGCCGGCCCCGGCCCGGCGGGTGGGCACCGACGACATGATCGACGCCGTCATGGGGGACATGGCCAGGGCCATGCCTGAGGCCAGCGGGGTGACGCAGACGAGGATGTAGAGGTAGCTCGTGTCGATCTCGAGGGCCCGGAACAGCGTCATGCCGACGGCGATGAGCAGCATGCCGGCGGCCACCACGCGGTTGGCTCCGAAGCGCGCGCTCAGCCGAGGGGTGAGGGGCGAGACGACGATCATGATCGGGGCCAGCGGCAGGAGCCGCAGGGCGGACCCCAACGGCGAGAAGCCCAGGATGAGCTGGAAGTACTGGGTGATCAGGAACATCGTGCCGTACATCGCCATGAAGACGAGGATCATCCCGCCGGTGCCCACGCTGAACCCCGGGTTGCGGAAGAAGCGCATGTCGAGCATGGGCTCGGTCGTGTGCAGCTCCCAGAGGGCGAACAGCGTGAGCACGACCACGGCCACGCCGAAGGCGCTCAGGGTCGCCGGGCTGGTCCAGCCGGCGTCGGGAGCCTGGATGAGCCCGTAGACCAGGGCCACGATGCCGACGATCGACAGCAGCGCGCCGACCGGGTCGAGGGCCGCCTCCTCGGGGTCGCGCGACTTGGGCACCAGGAACCAGCCGCTGATCAGCGCGACCACGATGATCGGGATGTTGACCAGGAAGACCGATCCGTACCAGTAGTGGCCGAGCAGCCAGCCGCTCGCGAGCGGGCCGAGGGCCCCGGCCGCGCCGGTGACGCTGGCCCAGATGGCGATGGCCTTCGTGCGTTCCTCGGGCGGGAAGATGTTGACGATGATCGACAGCGTCGACGGCATGATGAACGCAGCGGCCGCGCCCATGAGCGCCCGGCAGGCGATCAGTTGCCACATCGAGTTCGACAGCGAGGCGAACAGGCAGCTGACGAGGAACAGGGCCAGCCCGAACTGCAGCGCCCCCTTGCGCCCGTAGCGGTCGCCGATGGCGCCGGTGGAGAACAGCAGGCCGGCGAACACGAGCGAGTAGATCGCGACGACCCATTGCAGTTGCGACGTCGTGGCGCCGAGCTCGCGTGACAGCGTCGGCAGGGCGACGTTCAGGCTGGAGTTGCCGACGAACACGATGAGCAGGCTGAGGCAGAGCACCACGAGGGCCCACCAGCGCCGGTCGTAGAGCGGCTCGCTCGGCGACTCGGGAAGGCTCTGGGTCTCGGGCACCGCATCCTCGATCGTGTCGTGTGCTGGTATAAGTGGAACCGTGATTCCGCTTCGGATCGTACGAACCTATCGGCCGCCGAGCCGCTTGCGCTCCCGATGACCGCGTCGGCGCACGCTTCCATCGACCGGCCGCAGCGAGCAGACGCGAGACGCAATCGCGAGCGGGTGCTGGTCGCGGCCGAGGAGCTGTTCGCGGAGCAGGGCCTCAAGGTGCAGATGGCCGACGTGGCCCAGCGTGCCGGGGTCGGGGTGGGCACGGTCTGTCGCAACTTCCCCACCAAGGACGAGCTCATCGGCGCGTTGCTCGACGACATGCTGACGCCGCTGGCGGTGGCCTCGGAGGCCGCCCTCGCTGACCCTGACCCGGCGGCGGGGCTGCGGTCCTACGTCGAGGCCATGGCCGATCTGCAGGCCCGGTCCCGGGGTCTGGCCGAGCAGATGTCGGCCCAGTTCGAACACGACCAGCTCCCGGTCAAGCTCACGCTGCGCCGCAACGTGGCGGCGATCCTGCGGCGGGCCCAGGACGCCGGAGCCGTGCGCCGGGACATCGGTCCGGCCGATCTGGCCCTGCTGTTCTGTGGCATCGCCCAGTCCGCCGTGCTGGCCGGCCACGTGGGAGCCGTCCAGCGGCGTCGCTACCTCACGATCGTGCTCGACGGCCTGCGGCCGGCAGCGCCGACACCGTTGCCGGGCCGGCCGCTCGGCTGGGCCGATCTGGCGAGGGCCCGGGCCGTCACGGGGCGGGCAGGATCGGGATCTTCCTGACCTCGAGGCCCACGCCCCAGGTCACCGGCTGGTAGTGCACGAGGTCATCGGGGACGAACTTCACGGTGAGCGAGTAGCCCCCCGGATCGAGGACCGTTCCCGCGTCGGGTGTGTACGTGAAGCGGCCCGGGACCGAGGCGGTGGCGTTGAGCTGATCGGGACCCAGCGCGGTGCCGACGTCGATCGCCGCAGGTCGGGCCCAGGTGATCACGGGTTGGGACCGACCGTCGGAGGTGCACCTCACGCCGATGCAGCGCGGGGACAGCGCGTTGTACCGGGCCGTGTTGCGGCCACCGTCGAACACGCCGTCGGCCGGGCCGCCCGTGGCCGCGTCGCGGATGTTGATGCCGTGACCGCCGTTCTGGCGGGTCGTGTTGTTGGTGATCACGACCGGCCCCATGCCATAGCGCTCCGGGAACCGGTTGTCCTGGGCGTAGGAGATGCCGTCGCCGCCGTTGCCGGTCAGCGCGTTGTTGACGATGGTGAGCTCGCCGAGCCCGTTGCTGCCCTGACCGTGGATGTCGATGCCGGCGCCGGCCGACGAGCGGATGGCGTTGCCCGAGATCGTGCCGCCGACGCGATCGAAGTCGAACGCCACGTTCACGTCGATGCCGGCGCCGCTGCTGCCCACGATCACGTTGTCGACGATGTCGAGGGGGGTGGCCCGGAGCGTGTCGCTGACGCGGACGCCTCCCCGCAGGGTGTTGTGCTGCAGCGAGATCGGGCCGAATGCCGACAGGGGAGCGTCGAGCACGCTGTGGACGATCGACGTCTTGCCCAGGGCGTCGACTCGGTCGGTGACGTGGACCCTGGACAGGGTGGCGGTCTGGAGCGGCTCGGTGAAGTTCTGGCCGAGGCTCACCGATCCGGCGATGGTGCCGTCGATGATGGTGACCGACCCGCTGGGATCGGTGATGTCGCAACGCGAGATCGGAGGTCCGCTGAGGCAGGTGCGGTCGGTGAAGGTGAGGGTGTGCCCATCGAGGTCGATGGTGATGGGCGGGTTGGTCGGCGCCAGCTGGAAGCGCTCGCTGCACGTGAGGTCGGCGCGGAGGCGGACGCTCGTGGTGGGGTTCACCCCGCACTGGAGGTCGGCGACGCGTGACGCGCCGACCGGGAACGACGGCAGGGCGACAAGGATCGCGCTCGCCATGACGATGACCGTCACGATTCGCTTCACGTAACTTCCTTCCGGCCCTGGGTTCCCACGGCCTCCGTTTGTCCCTGCATTGTGCTCGATGCGGTCCCGTGGTTGGACGCGCCAAGGTCAGGCGACAGCGGTGGGTGTGGCTCCCACCACCTTGCGTGACCATCGGGGTGCCAGCCGAGGAACGCGGGAGGCTAGCCACCGCGTCGGCCGGATGGGTGGACGCCCCAGCTCTCGACCATGATGGCGCCGTCCACGCCCCCGATCACCAACCGAGGCGCCACCATGTCCGATCAGTCAGATCCCTCCACTGCGGTCGAGCCGTTCACCATCGCCATCGGGCAGGCCGAGCTCGACGACCTGGCCGATCGACTGCGGCGCACGCGGTGGGCCGAGCCCGAGACGGTCGACGACTGGTCGCAGGGCATCCCGAGCGCGTACCTGCAGGAGGTCTGCGCGTACTGGGCCGACGGCTACGACTGGCGCGCCACCGAGGAGCGGCTGAACCGCTTCCCGCAGTTCCGCACCGAGATCGACGGGTTGGGCATCCACTTCCTGCACGTGCGCTCGCCCCACCCCGATGCGACGCCGCTCGTCATGACCCATGGGTGGCCGGGTTCGATCGTCGAGTTCCACAAGGTGATCGGTCCGTTGACCGACCCCACCGCCCACGGCGGGGACGCGACCGACGCCTTCCACGTGGTGTGCCCGTCGCTGCCGGGCTACGGCTTCAGTGACAAGCCGACCGTGCCGGGGTGGAACGTCGAGCGCATCGCCGACGCGTGGGCCGTGCTGATGGCCCGCCTCGGCTACGACCGCTACGCGGCCCAAGGGGGCGATTGGGGATCGATGGTCACGACGAGCATCGGGGTGCGCGATCCCGAGCACGTCATCGGCATCCACCTCAACATGCCGCTGGCCGTGCCGTCGCCGGCCGACCCGCCGACGGAGCGGGAGCAGGAGGCGCTCGATGCGTTCACCCGCTACACGACCAAGGAGGCCGGCTACTCCACGCAGCAGTCGACCCGGCCCCAGACGGTCGGCTACGGGCTGGTGGACTCACCGGTCGGTCAGGCGGGTTGGATCCTCGAGAAGTTCTACGCGTGGACCGACTGCGACGGCCATCCGGAGAACGTGCTCACCCGTGACGAGCTGCTCGACAACGTGATGCTCTACTGGCTGCCCGGCACCGGCGCGTCGTCGGCCCGCCTCTACTGGGAGAGCTTCAACAGCATCGACGTGTTCACTCCGGTAGGGGTGCCCGTCGGCTGCTCGATCTTCCCGAAGGAGATCCTGCGCATGACGAAGGGATGGGCCGAGGGTCGTTTCACCGACCTGCGCTACTGGAACGAGCTCGACGCGGGTGGCCACTTCGCGGCCTTCGAGCAGCCCGAGGTGTTCGTCGACGAAGTGCGGTCCTGCTTCCGCCTCATGGGCTGACCAGGCCGAGCCGCCGATCCGATCTGATCGATCGATCAGATCGATCGATCAGCCTGCTGAGTCTGCAGCGTGGGCGTGGGTGGTGACCAGCTCGACCCACCGCGGCCACACCGCCGGTGGGTAGTCGTGGCCCATGCCCTCGATGAGCTCGAACCGGGCGCCGGGGATGGCCTCGGCCGTGCGGCGCCCGCCGCTCGGGTCGACGAGTCGGTCGGCGCTGCCGTGCATGACGAGCGCCGGGAGGCTGACCGAGCCGAGCGCCGCCGTCCGGCTGCCGTCGCACAGGATGGCGAGGTACTGGCGCGCCTGGCCGGCTGGATCGAAGGCCCGGTCGTAGGCCTCACCGGCGATGGTCGCGGTGCGCTCGTCGTCCTGCCAGTCGGGACTGCCCCAGGTGTGCAGCCCTTTGATGGTGCGGGCGATGTAGCCGTCGCGACCGACGGGCGACGGCGAGGTCATGAGCTCGGCCGCCTCCGGTGAGGCCTGGCCGACGTCGCTGTCGCCGGTGCTCGACATCACCGAGGTGATCGACCGCAGGCGGTCGGCGTGGCTGATGGCCAGGTGCTGGGTGATCATGCCGCCCATCGACAGGCCCATGACATGGGCGGTCGACAGGTCGAGCGCGTCGAGCACGGCGATCGCGTCGGTGGCCATGTCAGCCAGCGTGTACGCCAGTGGCGGTGGCTCGCCTGCACTCAGGGCACCGAGCACGCCGGTGAGGTCCGGAGCGACGTCGTCGAAGTGCGTCGACAGGCCGACATCGCGATTGTCGAAGCGGATGACGCGCAACCCCTCGGCCACGAACATCTGGCACCACTCGGGTCGGTAGTTGGTGCACTGGCTGCCGAGACCGTTGATGATCAGCAGCGGCGGGTCGGACGCATCGCCGATCGACTCGTAGTAGATCGACACGTCTCCGTTGCGGGCCACCGGCATGGCCGCCATGTTGTCAGGCGCACCGCGTCTTGCGGCGTTCACACGTCGTTCAACCGGCTGACACGGTGTCGTCCGGGCCCGGGGCGCGTTCACCCGCACGCTGCGATCGGTCGTCGACTGGCGCGGTCAGGTCGTCACCATGCTCGACCGGAGCTACCTGGCCGAGGGGGTGCCGGTGCTGTTGGTGCGGGGCACGAGCGATGCGGTGATCCCCATCAGTCACGCCCAGCTGGCCCACGCGGCGATGACCGGCAGCCGGCTCGAGCTCTACGACGAGGTCGGGCACTTCCCCCATCATGCCGACCCCGATCGCTTCGTCGTCGACCTCCGCGACTTCGTGGTCAGCCGACCGGCAGGCGGCGGCGCGCGGCCTCGGTGAGCACGACGCCGGGGCGGGTCGGGACGATGAGCACGGCGTCGACATCGGTGGACACCACACCCGGTTGCTCGCCGCGCAGGCGTCGGGCCGGGGTCGGGCTGATGGCCAGCGGCTCGGTGAGGTCGATCTCGAGGGCCAGGCCGGGGGCGCCGAGCGTGAGGTCGCGGGCGGTGGTGTCGGTGAGGGCCGGGGCGATCGACGCCAGTTGACGGCGGACCACCAACATGGCCTCGACGACGACCAGCTGGTCGTGGAGCACCACGCCGGCCGGGGTGAACACGAGCCACCGTCGGGCCAGGGTGTGCAGCGAGCGGGAGCCCCACCAGACGAGGGGCCAGCCGACGAGGAGCGCGACGGCACCGGCGATCCAGACCTGCGCGGCCAGCAGCAGCGGACCGGCGACCGCGCCGACGACGACCGCCAGCCAGGTGAGCTCGATCGGGCCGAGCAGCAACGCCGCGGGAGCGCGCAGGGGCAGGCGCCGTTCGTCGCCGTAGGACGAGCCGTTGACGTACTCGTCGCCGGTCGACGGCAGGAAGGCCACGGCTGTGGCCACGGCGGTGACGACGATGGCGACGAGGTCGGCCGGGCCGGCCGACGGCGTGACCGCGGCGCCCCAGATGACTGCGGCGATCGAGGCGGGGGCGACGACACGGATCGCGGTCAGGCTCACGGTGCGTGGGACCAACGCGGCACCGAGAGTGACCGCCCAGACGACCCATAGCGCGATCGAGGTGGCCGTGCGGAACGCGGCGCTACGGGGGTCGAGCGTGTCGGCCAGTGCCGGCCCCGCGGTGAACGGCAAGGTCACCCAGATGACGGCGAACGCCCATCGGCGGGCCAGGGCCCGGACCTGGGTGTTCGCGCTGGTCATGGTCGAAGATTTGCGCACGGGCACGGCGCGTGGCTATTCCATAGCCAGGACGACGACGGGGGAGGGGGAGACCGCATGGCCGACGAACGGCTCGTACCGCTGCCCGTGGGGCTCTCGACGTCGATCGGGAGCCTGCCCCACTGCGACCCCTCCGAGGCGGTCGACTTCGTGCTGCGGCACCAGCATCGGCTGCCCGCGGCCCCGTCGCTGCCGGCCCGCTCCCGCCGTGAGGGCATGATCGCCCAGGCCGCCCATGGCGTCGCCGGGGTCACCGTGCTCGACGACGGCTCGCTGGTCATCGACGATTCGGCGCTCGACCCCGAGGCCCCGCTCACCGATCCGGGCTTCACCTCCGACAGCTTCGTCGGGCTCCGCGCCTTCATCACGACCGTTGCCGACCGTCGTGGCCCGATCAAGGTGTCGCTGACCGGTCCGGTCACGTTCGGCATGGCGCTGCACGCGGTCGGCGTCGAGCCCGAGCTGGCGTTCCGGGTCGCCGGCGCGGCGACCGCCCAGCGTGCCCGGGCCCTCGTGCAGTACGTCGGCCAGCGCGTGCCGCAGGCGCAGCTCGTCACCTTCGTGGACGAGCCGAGCCTCACCGCCGCCATGCACCCTGAGTTCCCGATCGCCCCGCTCGACGCCATCGACCTCGTGTCGGGCACGCTCGCCGCCCTCGAGCGCCTGTCGATCACCGGGCTGCACTGCTGCGGCGCGGCCGACTGGCGGCTGATCATGCAGGCCGGGCCCCAGATCCTGTCGATGCCCACCAACGCCGGGATCGAGCAGTCGGCCGGTGCCCTCGCCGGGTTCCTCGACCGAGGTGGCTGGGTGGCGTGGGGCGCGGTGCCCACCGACGGGCCGGTCGGCACCACCGTCGATCGCCTCTGGCGTCAGCTGTCCGCGCAGTGGTGCGAGCTGGTCACCGCCGGTGGGTGCGACCCGGTGCGGCTGCGGACGCAGGCCATGATCACGCCGGCGTGCGGGCTCTATCGCCACGGCGTGCCCCAGGCCGAGCAGGTGCTCGAGTTCACCAACCGGCTGGCCGAGCGGCTGCACGACCAGGCGATCGGCGTGCGGCTGTCCGTCGGGGCCTGACCCAGTCCCTGGCTCTGGCGTCGACGTTGACATTTCCAGCGATGAGGGCGACACTGCTCCGGATGCACACCTCGACCGGACTCCTTCTTCTCATGTAGGCGAGTGCCCTCATAGCGGCACTCGCCGAAGCTCCTGCGCCTCCGGGCCCGGGAGCTTCTTGCGTTTTCGGGGTCAGACACCCGACCGGTCGACCCGCATCTCATGCACCACCGCTCACCAACCCATCCCAGCAACTCCGTCAGATCAGGACGTGATTTCGATGCCTCCCCAGCCTGCGCAACCGAAGACGATGCCGTTCGACCGGTACCAGCCGTTCGTGCCGCTCGAGCTCCCCGACCGCACGTGGCCGGACAACAAGCTCACCAAGGCTCCGCTGTGGTGCTCGGTCGACCTTCGTGACGGCAATCAGGCGCTCATCGACCCCATGGACCCGGAGCGCAAGCGGCGGATGTTCGAGACCGTCGTGGCCATGGGCTTCAAGGAGATCGAGGTCGGCTTCCCGTCCGCCAGCCAGCCCGACTTCGATTTCGTGCGTCAGCTGATCGAGGAGGACCTGATCCCCGACGACGTCACGATCCAGGTGCTCACCCAGTGTCGTCAGGATCTGATCGAGCGCACCTACGAGTGCCTCAAGGGCGCGCCGCGGGCGATCGTGCACTTCTACAACTCGACGTCGGTGCTGCAGCGCCGGGTGGTGTTCGGGCTCGACAAGGCGGGGATCACCGAGATCGCCGTGAACGCGGCCCGGCTGTGCCGCAAGCTCGAGGACACGCTGCCGGGCACCCACATCCGCTACGAGTACTCGCCCGAGAGCTACACCGGCACCGAGATCGAGTACGCGGTCGAGATCTGCAACGCGGTGGCCGAGGTCATCGAGCCGACGCCCGAGCGCAAGCTGGTGATGAACCTGCCGGCCACGGTCGAGATGTACAGCCCCAACATCTACGCCGACACGATCGAGTGGTTCCTGCGCACGGTCCGCAACCGCGACTCGATCACGCTGTCGCTGCACCCGCACAACGATCGCGGTTGCGCGGTGGCGGCGGCCGAGCTGGGCGTGCTGGCGGGTGCCGACCGGGTCGAGGGCACGTTGTTCGGCAACGGCGAGCGCACCGGCAACGTCGACCTGGTGACGCTGGCCATGAACCTGTTCAGCCAGGGCGTCGATCCCGAGCTCGACATCAGCGACATCGACGCGCTGCGGCGGGTGGCCGAGTACTGCAACCGCCTGCCGGTGCACGAACGTCATCCCTATGTCGGCGATCTCGTCTACACCGCGTTCTCGGGGTCGCACCAGGACGCCATCAAGAAGGGGTTCACCGCCCTCTACGCCGACGCCGAGGCCGCCGGTCGCGACTCGCGGGACTACGAGGTGTGGGGGGTGCCGTACCTGCCGATCGATCCCGCGCACGTCGGGCGGTCCTATGAGGCGGTCATCCGGGTGAACAGCCAGTCGGGCAAGGGGGGTGTGGCCTACATCATGGAGTTCGAGCACGGGTTCGCGCTGCCCCGTCGGCTCCAGATCGAGTTCTCGAAGAGCATCCAGGCGATCTCGGAGGACTCGGGCACGGAGGTGACCCCCGTCGAGATGTGGTCGACGTTCACCGGGACCTACCTCCCCGAGGAGCCGTCGATCGTGCTGCGCAGCCACGAGGTCGCCACCGACGACGCCGACGTGTCGACGCTGACCGCTCAGCTGCTCGTCGACGGCGAGGCGGTCACCGTTTCGGGCTCGGGCAACGGGCCGATCGCCGCGTTCGTGGCCGGGCTCCGGGAGGGGGCGGGGGTCGACCTCGACGTGGTCGACTATCACGAGCACTCGCTCGGCTCGGGTGCCGACGCCACCGCGGTGGCCTACGTCGAATCGATCGATCCGGACGGGGTGACCCGGTGGGGGGTCGGTACGCACCCGAACATCATCACGGCGTCGTTGCGGGCGGTGCTGTCGGCGGCCCACCGGGTGCGCACGGGCGACGCCGGCCGCTGATCCCGGGCGCGCCCTTCGGCGACGAATCGGCGCCGATTCGTCGCGGCTTGACATAACGATCGCGACGAATCGGTACCGAATCGGCGCTCAAGGGCACGAGTGGGTTCGGCGGGCGCATCCCCGGGTGCGCCCCGCCGGGGCTGTCACACCCCTCCGATATGGTGACGCCCGTGCCCGACCCCCTCGATCCGGCGGCGCGCGTCGAGCAGCTCCGCGCCACGATCCGCCACCACAACCGTCGCTACTACGAGCTGGACGAGCCCGAGATCCCCGACGCCGAGTGGGACGCGCTCATGCGCGAGCTCCTCGCCCTCGAAGAGGAGTTCCCCGACCTCGTCACCCCTGACTCACCCAGTCGGCAGGTCGGCGGACCGGCATCGACCACCTTCGCCCCCGTGGTCCACGCCGTGCCCATGATGTCGCTGGACAACGCGTTCAGCGCGGCCGAGCTCCAGGCCTGGGGCGACCGCCTCACCCGCCGGCTCGCCGACATCGGCGACAGCGCCGGCTCGGTCGGGCTGGTCTGCGAGCTCAAGATCGACGGCCTCGCGGTGTCGATCCGCTACGAGCAGGGCCGCATGGTCCAGGCCGCCACGCGCGGCGACGGACGCACCGGCGAAGACGTCACCGCCAACGTCCGCACGATTGCCGGCCTCCCCGAGCAGCTGCCAGCCGGCGCCCCCGACGTCCTCGAGGTGCGAGGCGAGATCTACATGCCGATCGCTGCCTTCGAGGAGCTCAATCGGGCCCAGGTCGAGGCGGGCCTGCGCACCTACGTCAACCCCCGCAACACCGCCGCCGGTTCACTCCGCCAGAAGGACCCGTCCATCACCGCCTCGCGCCAGCTCGCGTTCTGGAGCTATCAGCTGGGCCAGGTCGACGGCGGTCCCGACCTCCCCACGCACCACGACACCCTCGACTTCCTGCGCGACCTCGGGTTCCCCGTCAACCCGGAGGTGCAGAGGCTCACCGAGCTCGACGACGTCTACGCCCGCTGCCTCCATTGGCAGGAGCACCGTCACGACCTCGCCTACGAGATCGACGGCGTGGTGGTGAAGGTCGATGACCTCGCCACCCGTGCCGAGCTCGGCTTCACCGCCAAGGCGCCCCGTTGGGCCATCGCGTTCAAGTTCCCGCCCGAGGAGCGCACCACGACGCTCATCGCCATCCAGGTGTCGATCGGACGCACGGGTCGAGCCACCCCGTTCGGCATGCTCGAGCCGGTCTTCGTCGGCGGGTCCACCGTCGGCGTGGCCACCCTGCACAACCAGGACCAGGTCAAGGCCAAAGACGTCCGTCCCGGCGACACGGTCATCGTCCGCAAGGCCGGCGACGTCATCCCCGAGATCGTCGGCCCCGTGCTCGCCGACCGCCCGAAGAAGGGCCGACCGGAGTGGGTGTTCCCCACGAACTGCCCGGTGTGCGGCACCCCGTTGGTGCGCCCCGACGGCGAGTCGGACCACCGCTGTCCCAACCTGCTGTGCCCGGCCCGGGTGGCAGGCACGATCGAGCACTTCGCGTCACGTGGGGCCATGGACATCGAGGGGTTCGGCGAGCAGCGGGTCCGGTTGTTCCAGGAGATGGGCATGCTCGCCGATGTCGCCGACGTCTACCACCTCGACTGGGATCGCCTCCGCGACCTCGAGGGCTTCGGCGAGCTGTCGATCGCCAACCTCCAGGCCGGCATCGAGGCGTCGAAGGAACGGCCGCTGGCCGCCCTGCTGGTCGGGCTCAACATCCGCCACCTCGGCGGCGCCGGCAGCGAGCTGCTGGCCCGCGCCTTCGGGAACCTCGACGCCATCATGGCCGCCACCGCCGAGGAGCTCGCTGCGGTCGATGGCGTCGGACCGATCATCGCCGCCAGCGTGGCCGCCTGGTTTGCCGAGCCCGCCAACCGCGACGTCATCGAGAAGCTGCGGGCCTCCGGCCTCAACTTCGAGGGCCCCGAAGCTCCCGACGCGCCTCAGACCCTCACCGGCCAGGCCGTGGTCGTCACCGGCACCCTCGCCGGGTTCACCCGAGACGAGGCCGAGGCCGTGATCAAGGCCCACGGAGGCAAGTCGCCGAGCAGCGTCTCGAAGAAGACGCTCGCGGTGGTCGTGGGTGACGGTCCCGGCGCTTCGAAGCTCACCAAGGCCGAGGATCTCGGCGTCCCCATCCTCGACGAGGCCGGATTCACCGAGCTGCTGGCCACCGGCCGGGTGCCCGGCGCCGAACCCGATCTCGACCACGCTGCAGAACCGGAGCCTTCGTGACCGCAACCCTCCTCGTCGACGCCGTGGTGTTCGACTTCGGCGGCGTGTACACCCCGTCGCCGTTCGACGCCATGATCACCCTCGGCGCTCGACTCGGCATCGAGCCCTCGGAGGCCATGGCCCATGTGTTCGGGCCCTACGACCGCGACACCGACCATCCGTGGCACCAGGCCGAGCGCGGCGAGCTCGACCTCTCCGCCACCCGCGACGCCATCTTGGCGTCGGCCCAGGCCGAGGGCCTCGACATCGACCTCTACGACGTGTTCGGGATGATGTCAGGCGGTGGGGAGGTGCGTCCGGCCATGGTCGAGCGCACCCGTGAGCTCCGCGTCGAGGGCTATCGCACCGCGCTGATCACCAACAACGTGGCCGAGCTGCGCGACTTCTGGCGGCCGCTGCTGCCCCTCGACGAGCTGTTCGACGTGGTGATCGACTCGAGCGAGGTCGGCATGCGCAAGCCCGACCCTCGCATCTTCGAGATGGCCCTCACCCAGCTGGGTGGCATCGATCCGACCCGCTCGGTGTTCCTCGACGACTATCCGGGCAACATCACCGCGGCCGAGGCGCTCGGCATGCGCGGGGTGTTGGTCGAGGCGGTCTTCGATGACGCCATCCGCCAGCTCGACGCCATCCTTGGAGCTAGAACGCCGTGAAGCACCATGACTGGGTCCGTGACTGGGCGGGACCCACGTCGTTGGCCCAGAAGGTGGCGACCACGCAGTTCTGACCGGCCGGCCACTGCTCGAAGACCTTGCCTGCGCCGGGCTGGAAGAGCACCTCGTCGAGGCCGCTGACGCGCGTGACCTGGTCCTCGGGGATGGGCACACCGTTGACGGCGAGGTTGGCGGAGTAGCCGGTCTGGAGGTCGATGCCGATCTGGTCCTGCTGCAGGATCTTGCTGCTCTTGGCCGGGATCAACTGCTCGATGACCCCGCCGGCCAAGCCGCCGGAGCTCTCGCTGCTGAGTTGGGACACCGTGTAGATGCCGCCGACGGCCACGATCAGCAGCACGCCGAGCAGGATCTTGACCGGTAGTGGGATCTGACCCCACATGCCCGGCGCCCGGGTGGGCGGCCTGGGCGACGTGTCGACCTCGGCGTCGTCGAGCAGGAACCCGTCCGGGCCGACGTCGTCGCCGCGGTAGGTGCTGAAGTCGCCGTCGTCGCTCACGACGGCCATTGTGCCCGGCTGACCCCGGATGCACCACTGCGGCCGATCGGCGCCGAATCGGTGCCGATTCGTTGCTCAAGGGCGGTGCCCCGAACAACAGGGGCGTAACTACTACCCTGTCACCCGTGGCGCTCTCCCGACTGACCGATCGTGTCGGGCAGGTTCTGTCCGACCGCTATCGCCTGCTCGCGCCCATCGGCACGGGCGCATCGGCATCCGTCTACCTCGCCGACGACGTCACCCTGCGCCGGCGGGTGGCGGTCAAGATCCTGCACGACGCCCTCTCGAACGACGAGGCCTTCCTCCGCCGATTCCGCGCCGAGGCCCAGGCCGCGGCCGCCCTGAACCACCCGCACATCATGTCGGTGTTCGACTGGGGCCACGACGATGTCCCGTTCCTCGTCACCGAATACCTCGGCGGCGGCAGCCTCCGCACCATGCTCGACAACGGTCGCGTCCTGAGCACCGCCCAGGCCCTGATGGTCGGCCTCGAGGCGTCACGAGGGCTCGACTACGCCCACCGTCGGGGCTTCGTCCACCGGGACATCAAACCGGCGAACCTCCTCTTCGACGAGGAGGCCCGCCTCCGCATCGCCGACTTCGGTCTGGCCCGGGCCCTGGCCGAGGCGGCCTGGACCGAACCCCAGGGCGCCGTCCTCGGCACCGCTCGCTACGCCTCACCCGAACAGGCCCGGGGCGAGCCGCTCGACGGTCGCTCCGACGTCTACTCCCTGGCCCTCGTGCTCATCGAGGCGGTCACCGGGTCGGTGCCCTTCGCCACCGACACCACCATCGGCACGCTGATGGCTCGGGTCGACCGCCCGGTCACCGTGCCCGAATCGCTCGGACCGCTGCGTCCCGCCCTCGAGGCAGCCGGCGTCCCCAACCCGGCCGACCGGCCCGACGCGGCCGAGCTCACCCGCCTGCTGATGGGCGCCGCCGAGCACCTCGATCGTCCCGATCCCCTGGTGTTGGCCGGCACGATGGTGCACCACCACGACGTCGTCGCCGACCGCGACCCCACGGTGCTGCACAACTCCGAGGTCGAGCCCGACATCATGTCGGCTCCTCCGGGCACCGTCATCGACGGTATCCGCGTGATCCCCGACGACGGCGACCTGCTCGCCGCGCCGCCCGGCACCACCACAGACGGCATCCGCGTCATCGCCGACCCGCCGCCGGTCGTGATCTTCGACGACGCTGACGACGACGATGCTCACCGGGATGCGCCGGTGTCGCGTCGTGAGCGTCGCCGTCAGCGTCGCGAGCAGGACCAGGCCATCGCCGCGGGCGCCCTCACCGGGCTCGCCCCACCCTCGCCGACGGGTGACGACACCGGCGAGCACGACCGCTCCCGTGGCGGTGACGATGGCTCACGGCCCCACCGCCGGTGGACCATCGTCGTGCTCGTGGTGCTGCTGTTGGCCGCGATCGGCGTCGGATCGACCGGCTACTGGTACCGCGAGATCCGGATCCCCACCTACGTCGCCCCCGCCCTGGTCGGCACCAACGTCGCCGATCTCGATGCCGCCGTCAACGCCGCGGTCGGTGGCGACGGAGACGGCTTCACCGTCACCCAGGGCACCATCGCCCAGGACGGCACCGTCGCCGGGCAGATCCTGTTGCAGGACCCCGAAGCGGGCGCCACCATCGCCCAGGGCGGCGAGCTCAAGATCCTCGTGTCGACCGGTCCGCCGCCGGTGCCGATCCCGACCGACCTGGTGAACCAGACCCTCGAGGCGGCCACGGCCGAGTTGGCCTCGGTGGGCTTGACCGTGGGGGAGGTCCGCCACGTGTTCGACGAGAAGGTCGGCAAGGGCATCGTCATGCAGTTGGGCGAGGGCGTGGTGGCCGGGGCCGAGGTGCCCAAGTCCACATCGATCCCGCTGGTCGTGTCCGATGGCCCCAAGCCCCGCACCGTGCCCGAGAACCTCGCCGGCAAGACCCTCGCCGACGCCACTGCCGCACTGGAGGCGATCGGGCTGCACGCCTCCACCAGCCAGGAGTCGAGCGACACCGTCGATGCCGGCACGGTGATCCGGGTGCCGTCGCAGGGCACCAGCGTGGCCCGCGGATCGACCGTGGCCCTCGTGGTATCGAGTGGTCCGCCGACGGTGGCCATCCCGTCGGTCCAGGGCATGTCGCTCGCCGACGCGGCCAGCGCGCTGCAGGCCGCGGGGCTCACGGTGAGCGGCACGCAGGGCTCTCCGCTCGCCAAGGTGAAGGGCACCAACCCGGCGGCCGGCACGGTCGTGCGACGCGGCACCGCCGTGGTCATCATCACGGGTTAGCCGTTTCGATCCGGGCCCGGGCCGCCCGGTACCCTCGCCGCGATGCACGAGGATCACGCTGACTCCGAGCTGATCTTCGAGGCCCCCGGCGTCGATGAGGTGGCCGTCGTCCCCTGGCCGCTCCTGTGGCGCGAGCGCGTCGGCCGCCGGGCCGAGCAGCACGAGAAGTACCCGTGGATGGTGCTGGTCGCCGCCCTGTTCGGCCTGTTCTCGGTCGGTTTCACCATCACGATCCTGAGCACGTCGCTGGGCGTCATCTCCGAAGATCTCGGGGCGCCCCAGAGCATGCTGACCTGGGTCATCACCGGGCCGATCCTGGCCTATGCGGTGCTGGGCCCGGCGGCGGGGAAGCTGGGCGACGTCCTCGGTTCGCGCCGGGTCTACCTGTGGAGCCTGGCTGGGGTGGCGACGTTCGCCGCGCTCACCGCGCTGGCGTGGAGCGGATGGTCGCTGATCCTGTTCCGGGTGCTCGGCGCCGGAGTGGGGGCGGCCACCGGGCCGGCGTCGCTGGCCATGATCAACAAGCTCTTCCCCCGGGAGCGTCGGGCCCAGGCCCTCGGCTACTGGTCGCTGGTGGCTGCCGGCGGCCCGGTGATCGGCGTGGTGATCGGCGGGCCGATCGTCGAGACCTACGGCTGGCGCTGGATCTTCATCGGCCAGGTCCCGATGGCCCTGCTCGCCATGGTGGTCGGCTTCTTCGTGCTGCCCGAGACCGACCGCCACGAACGCACGCCCTTCGACGTGGCCGGATCCGTGCTGCTGGGGGCGGGTGTGGGCGCCGCGCTGGTGGGGCTCAACCGCGGGCCGGTCATGGGCTGGTCGAGCCCGTTCGTGGTGGCCATGTTCGTGCTGGCCCCGCTCCTGCTGGTGTGGTTCGTGCAGGTCGAGCGCTCGACGGAGTACCCGCTCATCCCGCTTCCCTACTTCCGGCGACGCAACTTCGCCTTCCCGATCGTGAACCAGTTCTTCACGAACTTCGCGTACATGGGCGGCTTCATCGTCACTCCGTTCCTGCTCGAGGACGTCCTCGGCTACGGACCGGCCCACACCGGGTTGCTGTCGATCGCCCGGCCGCTCGCCTTCTCCATCGCCGGGCCGATCGCCGGCTACCTGACGGTCAAGGTGGGGGAGCGGACGAACGCCGTCGTCGGCGCCCTCTTCATCGTGGCGTCGATGCTGGCGCTGTCGACCGTCGGGGTCGGTACGTCAGACCTGGTGATCATGGGCGCGCTCGCGTTGTCGGGCATCGGCATGGGCACCGCCTCTCCCGCGTTGGCGGCGGCGATCGCCAACTCGGTGGACGAGAAGGATCTCGGCGTCGTGAGCGCGGCCCAGCAGATGGTCGCCCAGGTGGGGGTCGTCGCCGGCATCCAGATCCTGCTCACCGTGCAACAGGCGCGTGAGCCGGTGGTCGGGGCGGCCGCGTCCTACCACGTGACCTATCTGGTCGGTGCCTCGGTGGCCATGGTCGGCGCGGTGTTGGCCCTGTTCGTGCGCAACACGCCCCGCGTCGCTCCCGGACGCGAGCAGGGCGCCCCTGAGGGCGCCCCGACGGTGGTGCTGGAGGACTCGGATCGCTGAGCGATCAGCCGGGCCGATCATCGGATCAGGCGGTCATGTCCTTGATCTTCTGCGCCAGCTCGACGGCGCCCGGGTCGGGAGCGGTCTGCTGCATGGCCATGAGCTTGGTCATGTCGCCCTGGACCTTGATCTTGCCGGCCATGAAGGCCTGCATGCCGGCCTGCGGGTTCTGCTCCACGAAGATCGCCTTGGCGGTGTCGTAATCGACCGTGACCGTGAGGTCGGGGTTCTCGAGCGCACCGAGCTCCATCCTGAGCTCGCCGTCGGAGGTGTCCATGAAGGCGAGGATGTCCTCCTCGGAGAACGGGGCGCCGGTGATGACCTGGTTCATGCGGATCACGTGGGCGGGGGGCGATGCCGGGGCGCCGGCCTCGTCACGGAGGCGCTTGGCCTCGGTCATCCACTCTTCGGTCAGGAATTCGTACGGCACAGCGCAGCTCCTTGAGTCGGTGCCCGGTCGGATTCGGCCGGGGAAACAGCCAGGTGGCGAGGGGTTCGCGCACCCTATCGCCCTGCACCCGTCATCGCTTGACCAGCCGGTCAAGTGATGGTCGCCAGGGCTAGGGTGGCGCGGTGCCCGACGCCCCGCCCGCTGCGGCCAACCGCACCGACCGGCTCGAGAGTCGGGAGCGCAACCCGAAGTGGCAGCACGTGCCGCTGCGGATCGACATGTCGATCTGCATCAACTGCGACACCTGCATCCGCCACTGCCCGCCGCAGTTCGGGGCCATCTTCAACCACGGCATCGACGTGATCATCATCCCCGAGCTGTGCTCGGGCTGCGGCAAGTGCCTCGACCCCTGCCCGGTGGACTGCATCTACGACGATCCCGACTGGAAGCCGGCGGCGGCCGACTGGTGGGAGGAGCCCGACCTCGACGACCCTTACCGGTGATCGGGGTCCCTACCGGGGCAGGGCGATGATCTCGTGCCTGGCGATGCGGCCGCCGTCGATGGTGAGCCAGCCGAGCGATGGATGCGGTTGGCGGCGTCGTTGGGTGGGTGAGCCGGGGTTGAACAGGCGCTGGCCGTCTTCGCTGAGGTGATCGACCGGATCGTGGCTGTGTCCGAAGACGACGATCGCTGCACTGGGGAACCAGCGACGTAGTCGGCGCTC
>Ga0302299_10000453_pt1 | contig 22189 bp, 16 predicted proteins | sample III_Fen_N3_4_FD_198795 | JGI IMG/M metagenome (GOLD analysis project Ga0302299, IMG submission 198795) | Peat permafrost microbial communities from Stordalen Mire near Abisko, Sweden - III_Fen_N3_4 | ecosystem: Environmental > Terrestrial > Soil > Wetlands > Permafrost | place: Sweden: Abisko... | reverse complement strand
GGCGTCGATGAGCTCGTCGACGTTCTCCGGCTCCTCGGGGAAGAGCGCGCCGTGCCGGTCCATGAACTGCTCGAAGTCGCCGGGGGTGTCCTCGCCGCGGGCGTGCTTGGCCAGCAGCTGGTTCAGGTCGGCCAGCATGTCCTTGAGCTGCTGGTTCGCCTGCTCCCGCTGCGGGCTGTCGGACCCGGAACCCATCCCGGCGAGCGCGTCCCGCATGCCGCGGAACTGCTGGTCCAGGACGTCGCTGCGGAGCTGGTCGAGGATCTGCCGGTAGATCTGCTCGGCCTCCGGCGACGACCAGCGGTAGGCGGCGAGGTCCTGGACGGCGGCGGCCGTCGACCGGGGCAGGTTGTCGAGCTGTGCCTCGGCGAAGCGCGCGTCGTCGGTGTCGAGCCCGGCCAGCGCCTCGCGCTCGGCGGCCAGGGCCTGGTCGAGCTGGGCGGCGGCCCGGGTGACGGCGCCGTCGAGCCGCCCGCGCCGGGCGGCCTCGCGCCGCAGCCGGGTCGCCCGGGCCAGCAGGTCCTGCAGGCCCTGGCGGCGGCCGTCCTCGTCGGGCAGGCCGCGGCGCAGCAGCTCGCGCAGGGCGTCGCGCAGGCTCTCGCCGGCGAGCACCTCGTCGCCGAGGGCGTCCAGGGCGCGCCGGACGTCGTACGGGGGCGCCAGCGGGTCGGGCCCGCCGTGCCAGGCCCGGTAGCGGTAACGGCGGTGACGCCTCGGATCGCGCTGATCAGGCATGCGGTGCGCCTCAGCCCTCGCGCCCGCCGTAGACGACGCTGCCGTCGTCCATGACGTCCTTGGCGAGCCGGCGGGTGAGGTGCAGGCCCTCCAGGACGAACTCGATCGCGCTGGCCACCTGCGGCGGCGTCGGAACCTCCTCGAAGCCCAGCCGGCCGAGCACCTGCGCCAGCCCCTGCACCCGGCCCACCTGGGCCAGCAGGTCGGCGGAGGGGACGCCGTCCCCGGCGGCCACGCCGGCGCCGTCCTCGCCGAGCTTGACGAAGCCGGCTAGGTCGAGGCCGCCGAGGCGACCGCGCCAGGTCTCGGCGACCGAGCGGCGCAGCAGGTGGTCGAGGACCTCGATCTCGCGGCCCTCGCCGTCCGCCTCGAACTCGACCTTGCCGCGCAGGGTGGCCGTCACGGCCTCGGTGTCGCCGACGCGGGCGACGGCGTCGGACTCGCCGAGCAGGGCGGTGCGGCGCAGCGCGGCCGCGGCCACCGTCTCGGCGGCCGCGATGGCGAACCGCGCCGAGACGCCTGAGCGGGAGTCGACCGCGGGGGACTCGCGGACGGCCCGGGTGAAGCGGGCCAGCACCTCCAGCAGGTGCTCGGGCACCTCGGCCACCAGGGCCGCCTCCTGCTGGACCAGCTCCACCTCCAGCTCGACGTCGAGCGGGTAGTGGGTGCGGATCTCGGCCCCGAACCTGTCCTTGAGCGGGGTGATGATGCGCCCGCGGTTGGTGTAGTCCTCGGGGTTGGCGCTGGCGACCAGGAGCAGGTCGAGCGGCAGGCGCAGCACGTAGCCGCGCACCTGGACGTCGCGCTCCTCGAGCACGTTGAGCAGGCTGACCTGGATCCGTTCGGCGAGGTCGGGGAGCTCGTTGACGGCGAAGATGCCGCGGTGCGTGCGCGGAACCAGGCCGTAGTGGATCGTCTCCGGGTCACCCAGGGTGCGGCCCTCGGCCACCTTGATGGGGTCGACGTCGCCGATGAGGTCGCCCACGGAGGTGTCGGGGGTGGCCAGCTTCTCGGCGTAGCGGTCGTCGCGGTGGACCCACGCCACCGGCAGGGCGTCGCCCAGTTCGGCCACCCGCCGGATCGAGGCGGGCGTGATCGGGTCGTACGGGTGCTCGTGCAGCTCGGCCCCCGCGACGACCGGCGTCCACTCGTCGAGCAGGCCGACGATCGTGCGGATCAGCCGGGTCTTGCCCTGGCCGCGCTCGCCCAGCAGGACCAGGTCGTGCCCGGCGAGCAGGGCGCGCTCCAGGTCGGGCAGGACGGTGTCGTCGAAGCCGACGACGCCGGGGAACCGGACCTCGCCCGCCCGCATCCGGGCCAGCAGGTTCTCCCGGATCTCGGCCTTGACGGTGCGCAGGACGTGACCGGACGCGCGGAGGGCGCCGAGCGTGGTGGGCAGGTCGTCGGGCCAGGCGGGGACGACGTGCAGGTGGGGCGCGTTGGCTGTCACCGCATGACCGTACGTCGCCCACCCCGGCGCCCGCACCCCGTAACCCGGCCCTGCGGTCCTGGGGCCGGGTCACGGGGTACGGGCCGGGGGTGCGGCCGCCTCAGCCGGCGGGCACCCCGCAGGAGGCGCCGTTGAGCGTGACGGCGGTCAGGGTGCCCGGGGTGCCCTCGCCGATGAACCCGACGGACGCCGTCCCGCCGTTCGGCGCGAGCGGTGCCCAGGACGGCCCGACGACGGTCACCGTGCGGCCGCTCTGCGACCAGGACCCGGCCCGGAACAGGCTGGTCACCCGCTGCGTGCCGGCGAAGGTCCAGGTCAAGATCCAGGCCGGGACGGCGGTCGGCCGGGCGTTGCGGATCTCCACCGTGGCCAGGTACGCGCCGGGCCAGGCCGTCTCGATCTTCTGCGTCACGACGCACTGGGCCGGGGGCGGCGGCGGGGTCGTCGTCCCGCAGCCGGGGGTCGGCCCGGTCGACGACGTGGGCGGCGGGGCGCCGGGAGTGCCGCCGGGGGTGCCGCCGGGAGTACCGGTGACCCCGTTGGGTCCCACCGAGACGTCGTCGAGGTAGACGGTCGCCGGCCGGTCGACGATGGGCTCGCCGCAGGTGACGACCGCGAGTGAGAGCTGGACGCGGGTGGGCGCCGGCATCTGGGTGCCGGTCAGGTAGCCGTTGCAGTACCAGTCGGCGTAGAGCGTGCCGGGGCGGAAGTAGCTGGTGATCGTCGCCCAGCCGTCGGCGGTCGCCTTGACCGTGCCGCTGACCGACTCCAGGGCCTGGGACGCCCTCATCACGATCCAGGCGGACTCGCCGGGCAGCGCCGAGGCAGCCAGCCGGACGCGCGCGGTGGCCTTGTACCAGCCGAAGACCGGCAGGCTGCTGACCGTCACCCCCACGTCCCCGGCGGTCGTGAGCCCGGCGACGCGCAGGCTGCGGGTACCGCCCGACGCGACGTCCGTGCTGTTGGTGAGGGTGATGCCGGTGGACGCCGACCAGCCGGTGGTCGTGCCGTCCTCGAAGCCCCAGGAGCCGACCAGACCGCCCGGGCCGAGCGGCGGCGGGGTGTAGGTGTAGCAGCTCGACGAGCTGGGCGAGCTGGGCGCGGGCGTGCCGTCCGCGGTGGGTGTGCCCGGGTTCGTCACTGTGGGTGGGGCTCCGGTCGCAGTAGCGGTCGGCGGTGCGGTGGTGGCCGCCGCCGTGGTGGCCGCCGCTGCGGCGCCCTGGCCGGGCGGCTGGGCGGCGAACGTCGGTGCGGCGAGCACCGTGCCCACCAGAAGGCCGGCGCCGGCGAGCGCCGCCATGCCGGCGAGTGCCCTCCCCCTGCGGATCGTCACGTCACGTCTCATCGGTTACCGCCTTCTGGCTGGATGTCCCGGGGATTCCCCTCAGGTCGCTCGTCGTCCCCCTGGAACGGCGTGCGGCCGACCCTGGGATTCGCGCCGTCGGACCCCGGTGCTGATTTCCGCCGGTCATTCCTGCCGGTTGTTTCTGCCGGTCATTCCTGCCGGCGTCAGCCTGACGTCCGGCACGTCACCCCGTTGACGGCGAGGTCGGCCGGGACGGCGGGACCGCCGGTTCCGGCGCCCGTGCCGAGGAACCCGACGGTCACCGTGCCGCCGGCCGGCAGCGGTGCCCACGACGGGGCGGCCACCGTGACGGTGTGCCCGGACTGGTGCCAGGACTCGGCGCCCCACAGCGAGGTGACCCGCTCGGCGTCCGGGAAGGTCCAGGTTAGGCGCCAGTTCGGGACGGCGGTGCCCAGAGTGTTCGTCAGGGCGATCGAGGCGACGTAGCCACCGGCCCACTGCGTCACGACGCCGTAGGTGGCGGTGCAGGTGGTCGGCGGCGTGCTCGGCGTGCTCGGTGTGCTCGGCGTGCTCGGGCAGCCGGAGGCGGGCGCGGGCGTGGGTGCGGCCGGCGTCGTGGAGGGGGACACGACGCCCGAGGTGGCGCTGTCGACGGAGGTGACGGTGACGTCGTCCACGTACACGCCCAGCGGGCTGCCGTCGGGAAGGCCGCAGCTGGGCTGGTACACCGTCAGCTCCATGCCGGCCGTCACCCCGGTCACCCCCGGCGGGGGGACCGGGCTGCCGCACCAGGTCGTGGACCGGCTCCTCGGCCTGATGTACGCGACGAGTTCGGACCAGCCACCGGAGGTGGCCCGGGTGACACCGGTGACGACGTCGCCGGTCGCGGAGGTGATCGAGCCCAGGCGCGGGTAGGCGATCAACCCCGGGGCCTTGACCCGCACCTTGGCCGTGACCTTGAACCAGCCGATGTGCGGTGCCTGGACGTTGAAGGAACCGCCGGACGACGACGTGAGGCCCACGACGAGGAGGCTGTGGGTGCCGCTCGCGGCCTGCTCGGTGGTCACCGTCGCGGTGACGCCGCTCGCGGCGCCCCAGCCCGCCGCGCCGTCCTCGAAGCCCGTGCTCTGGACGACCTCGCCGAGCGGCCAGCTGCTCGGCAGGGGGGAGGGGGTCGCCGTGAAGCAGGGCGACGCCGTCGGGTTCGGCGGCGATTGCGGGATGTCACTGATTGTCAGACTGTTGATCGGCGGCGACGTCAGGGCGGCCGCCTGATGGCCCGCGGCCGGTGTCGTCGGTGAGGCCGCCACCGGGGACGCCAGGGCCGTGCCGGGCAGGCCCAGCACGGCGCCGACGGCGAGGCTCGCGCCCAGCAGGCTCGTCACCCCCAGCACGGCGACGGACGGTCGGATTTGCAGGCTGCGTGGCATCATTGACCCCCGAGATGGCGGCGTATTCTCCGGGCGAATGCCACCGACTGCTCGCACTGTAAGATTGACCCGGGGTGCGGTCAATGTCCGGCCGGCATTTCCGGGGAATTGCCGCGTGAAGCCTGAAAGCATTTCACTGCCTCGGGCACGCAGCTCCCGCCGGACGTCGCGCCGTCGGTCGCGCCCCGGCCGGTCTCGGCCGGACCGGCGACAAGGCTTTCACTCCCGCACGCGCTGCCGTCCGGGTCGGTACCCTCCCGCCCATGGCGGAGCCGTTGGAGCTGCACGGGGTCGGCAAACGGTACGGGCCGCGCAGCCCGTGGGTGCTGCGCGGCGTCGATCTGCGGCTCGCACCGGGATCGTCGACCCGCATCGACGGGGCCAACGGGTCGGGCAAGTCGACCCTGCTCGCCCTGATGGCCGGCATCGGCCGCCCCACCCGCGGCCGGGTCGTGGGCGGGGGCCGGCGGGCCTACGTGCCGGAACGGCTGCCCGCCGTCCTGCCCTTCGACGTCCGCGGGTACCTCGACCGGCTGGGCGCCGTCCACGGGCTCGGCGCGGACGCCGTCGCCCGCCGGTCCACGTACTGGCTCGAGCGGCTGGGGGCCGCGGCCTGGGCGCGGACGCCGATGACCGCGCTGTCCAAGGGGACGGCGCAGAAGGTCGCGCTGACCCAGGCGCTGATGGCCGACGCCGACCTGCTCGTGCTCGACGAGGCCTGGAACGGCCTGGACGCCGCCTCCCGCGCCGTGCTCGACGAGGCCCTCGAGGAGCGGGTGGGCGACGGCGTCGCGGTCGTCTTCGTGGACCACCAGCGGATGGCGCGCTCCGGCCGGCCCACCGACGTCTACCGGGTCGAGCGGACGGCGGTCGTGCGCGCGCCCGAGCCGGACCCGGTCGCCGCCCTGGCCGCCCGTACCGACGTCGTCGAGATCGAGTACCTGGACGGCGACGTGCCGCGCCGGTTCCGGGTGCAGGCCCATGCCTCGGACGCCGCGCTGCGCGACCTGCTCGCCAGCCCGGACTGCCACGTCCGCTCCGTGCACACCATCGGCGCGCTCGCCGTCGAGTAGCCCGTCGGGCGGTCTGCCCGAGGCCGCGCGTCAGACCGGCCCGCGGGCGTGCCGCGTCCGGGACCACGCCAGGACGGCGGCCGCGCAGCCGAACCCGATCGTGCCGACCGCGCAGGTCAGCAGCGTGGTCCGCGGTCCGGCCAGGGCCACCAGCGGGCCGCCGAGCAGGGTGCCCAGCGGCACCGCGGTGACGGCGACCGCGCCGTTGACGGCCAGCACCGCGGTGAGCCCGCCCGGCGGTGCGCCGCGCTGAATCAGGGCGGTCGACGTCACCGGGTACGGCGCCCAGATCAGCCCCGCGCAGGCCAGGGCGGCCAGCTCGATCCCGGTCGGGGCCCCCAGGCCCAGCGGCAGCAGCGCCACCCCGAAGCCGATCACGACGCCGATCGTCGTCCGCCGCAGCGGGGCGCGCCGCAGCCGCCCGGCGAGCACGCCGCCGATCACGGCTCCCACGCCGAACACCCCCCAGTAGAGGCCGAGCAGGGTGGCCGGGCCGTGCAGGTCGTCGGTGACGTGCAGCGCCAGGGCCACCGGCACCGGGCCGAACAGGGCGAAGTAGCCGAACGTCAGCGCCACCAGCCCCAGCAGCCCGCGGTTCCCCCGCACGATCGCCAGGCCGCCGGGCCGGCCCACCGTCCCGGGCGGCCCGGCAGGCCCGGCGGACCCGGCAGGCCCGGCGGACCCGGTCGGCGGCGGCCCCGAGGGCGACCCCCACGGCAGGGCCCAGCCGTAGGTGAGGGCGAGCACGGCGTAGGTCGCGGCGTCCAGGGCGAGGACGCCGGAGGCCCCGACGATCCCGACGAGCAGGCCCGCGAGCGGCGAGCCGACGATGAAGGCGCCCTCGTTGACGACGGTCTGGACGGCGTTCCCGGCGACGTGGTGCTCGGGCGGGAGGAGTTCCGCGATCACCGTCGAGCGGCCGGCCGAGCCCCACGCGTGCAGCAGCGACGACAGCGCCAGCAGCACCGCGAACGTGCCGACGTCCAGCGCTCCCAGACCGTCGAGGATCGGGACGAGGGCGAGCGCACCGGCCCGCAGCCAGGCGTCCCAGGAGGCGATCCAGGCGGCCGGGCGCCCGGCCAGGAACCGACCGAACGCCCAGGGGCCGAGCGCCGCGGGCAGCGTGAAGGCGGCGGCGCAGACGGCGAGCCAGAGCCACCGGCGATCGGCCGGCGCCAGCTCCAGCGCGAGCCAGCTGACCGCGACCGTGGCCATCCCGTCCCCGAGGGCCGAGACGGCCACGCCCGGCCAGACCCGCCGCAGCTGCGGGTGCCGCAGCACGGGGCGGTAGGTCGAGCCGGAGCGTGTCTCGGGCACGCAGTGACGGTAACTCGACGGGGCGTTACTTGTTCACGACTCCCAGTGACTACTGAGCGTGCAGTCAGTCGAGGCGGCGGATCGCCTCGTCGCACCGGCGGGCGAGATGGGCCAGCGCGATCCCGCGCTGCCGGTACAGGTACGGCCCGTCGGCCGGCTCGTGATAGGCCCGGAACGTGGCGTCGCCGGCATGCGCGAGCATCAGCGGCAGTAGCCAGGCGTACTTGACGGCCGACGCCGCGACCCCGAGCCGGAGGTCGTCCGGGTCGCCGTCCCATCCGACCTCCCGCAGTCCGGACAGGTACGCCGGCACGCACGCCTCCTCGAGCTCCGCCAGCCGCTCGCCGGGCCAGAAGAGGTCGAACACCGCGTCGGGCAGGTGGTTGCCGAGGTCCTCGCCGAGGGCCGCGTCGCCGCAGAAGGCCCAGTCCAGCAGGACGACGGGCCCTGCGGGGCGCCGCACCAGGTTGGACGGCCAGACGTCGAGGTGGCCGCGGGTGCGGGGGAGCCGCTCCATCACCGCGAGGAGCCGGTCGCGGTGGGCGACGAGCCGTTGCCAGCCCGCCCGCAGCCCCGCGGGCCAGGTGTCCGCCACGAGTGGCTGCCGCCAGGCGGCGTCGTCGTCGACCAGGTGCCACGGCACGGCCTTGCTGCCGGAGTAGTCCCGCAGGAAGCGTCGGGAGGTCCACGCCGCCCCGGACGTCGGGCGGCCCTGCCAGCGGCCGAGGCCGGCGGCCAGCGCGACGTGGTCGGCGAGGTCGAAGGCGGTGCCCGGCGTCCCGGCGACGTCCTCGAGCCGGAGGGTGACGCCGTCCGCGTCCTCGACGACCTCGGCGGCGGGCAGGTCGAGCCCTGCCGCCACCAGGTCGGCGCGCAGGTCGGGCGAGCGGTAGACCTCGGCCTCGCGGCGCCAGTAGTTCCAGTGGCGGGGGTCGACGGACGCCGCCCAAGAGCCGGGGCCGGGGCCGGGGCCGGGGTCGGCCGGCCGGCGCAGCCGCTTATGGATCTCGGTGGTGCCGTCCTCCAGGGTCACCCGCTCGACCGCCGCGGTGACCTCGTTGGCCGGGTTGTGCCGCAGGGTCCGGCGGTCGACGACGTCCGGGGCCATCGGCCCAGTCTGCCGGACGGTGTCCGAGGCGGCCGCGGGTCGGTAGCCTCCGGGGTATGGCCGGAGCGTCGGAGCTGCGCGGATGAGCGGGCAGGTGCTCGCCGTGGGTCGGTACGAACTGGCCCTGCTCGGGCGGTCACGCCGCTGGTTGCCGCCCGTCGTCCTGCTGGCGTTCGTGCTGGTCACTGCCACCGCGGGTGGGCCACCGGCCGGGGACGCGCTCGCCTTCGGCGGGGCCGCCCTGGTGCCGGTGTGCGCCTGGCTGACCCGCGCGGTGCTCGTCGGGGACCCGCCGCAGGCGCGAGCCTGCCTGATGGCGGCCGTCGGCCCCGTCCGCACCCAGGCCGGGTGCCTGCTCGCCGCCGTGGTGGCGGCCGGGCTGCTCTCGGCGGTGACCGCGTCGACCCTGACGCTGCAGAGCGCCCGCGCGGGTGACGGCCCGGTGCGGCTGCTGGCGACGGCCGGCTCGGGTCTGGTCACCCAGCTCGCGTGCGCGCTCGTCGGCGTCGCGCTGGGCGCCGTCAGCAACCCGCCGGTCCTGCGGCGCTTCGACGTCGCGGTGCTGGCCATGGGCGTGGGCGTGACGCTCGCCCTGGTGACCGGCAGCTCGCCCGCCCACGCCGCGATCCGTGACCTCAGCCGGACACCGCGGGCGGCGGTGCCCCCGCTGGCATGGACGCCGCTGGCCGTCGCCGCCGTCCTGCTCCTGCTGGCGGCAGCCGTCTCGAGCCGGACGGCGGTCCGTCGGGGCGTGCACTGAGCCACGCCCGTCCCGGGGCACCCTGATCGTGGAACCAGACGTCGAACCCGAACGGTGGTGACCACCACCGTTCGGGTTCGGTCACGCGTCCGGCGTCGTGCTCAGGGGCCGGTCAGGCCTCGTTCAGCCCTGCAGCTTGACCCGTGCCGCGAAGTCGACCGGGCAGGCCACGCCCGTCCCGTGGTCGGGGCAGTAGCCCCACGGCACCTTGTGCAGGTACTGCTGGTGGTACTCCTCGGCGTAGTAGAACGGGCCGGCATCGGACGCCGGGCGCCCCTCCGTGGTGATGTCGCCGAACCGTCGCTCGGTCAGCGCCGCCTGGTACGCGGCGCGGGTCGACTCGTACGCGGCCTGCTGCTCCGGCGTCGTCCAGTAGACGGCCGACCGGTACTGGCTGCCGATGTCGTTGCCCTGGCGGTTGCCCTGCGTCGGGTCGTGGTGCTCCCAGAACACCTGCAGCAACTGCTCGGCACTCACCTTCGCCGGGTCGTACGCCACCAGCACCGCCTCGGTGTGGCCGGTCCGGGCCGTGCACGTCTCCTCGTAGGTCGGGTTGGGCGTGTAGCCGCCCGCGTACCCGGCCGCGGTCGTGACGACGCCGGGCACCTGCCACAGCGCCTTCTCCGCACCCCAGAAGCAGCCCATCGCCAGGTAGATCACCTGGGTGCCCTCCGGCCACGGACCCTCCAGCGGGGTGCCGAGGACGGCGTGGGTCGCCGGGACGCCGTACGGCCGCGTCGCCCGGCCCGGCATGGCCTCCTCGCGCGACACCATGGTGGACTTGCGCGTTCCGAAGATCACTGGCCTTCCTCCTGATTCCTCCCCCGGTGGCGAGAGGCCGCCGGGCGCACCTGCGACAACACCGCGCACCCCCGGCTGGTTCCCGGCCGACCTTGCGGAACCCTTACGGACCACCCTGCCCTGATCGGGCCCCCCTGTTTCGGCGGGAAAGGTTGTCTCAAGGCGCGTCGGCCCCCCACCGATGAGGGGATCACGCAGTGAGCCACGACGGGCAGGGAGACGATGTTCAGAGGTTTGTTCCCGGGCAGCCGTCAGTGGGCCGCCCCCAGCGACCTGGTCCTGGACCGGATGTCCACCAATGTCATGCTCGCCGACCGGGACTTCGTGATCCGGTACGTCAACCCCGCGCTTCATCAGATGCTCGTGGGCATCGAGGCCGACCTGCGGCGTGACCTGCCCCAGTTCGACGCCCGCAACCTCGTCGGGAACAGCATCGACGGCTTCCACAAGGACCCCAGCGTCCAGCGCCGGATGCTCGACAACCTCCGCGGCCGGCACCTGGCGCGCATCAGCGTGGGTGGCCGCGCCCTGACCTTCACCGCGACGCCCCTGGACGACGCCAAGGGACGTCGCATCGGCTACTGCGTCGAGTGGACGGACGCGACCACCGAGACGCGCATGACGCAGATCCAGCAGAGCGTGACCGCCGTCCTGGACGCCGCCTCCCGCAACGACCTCACCGTCCGGGTGCCGCTGGTCGACGGCGCGACCGATGCCGACCTGGTCGTCTGCCGCGCCACCAACGATCTCGTCGAGACCCTGGCCAACCTGGACAGCGAGCTCCGCCGCGTCTCCGCGGACCACGACGAGGGCGAGACCGCGTCCCGCCTCGACGTCGAGCGGTTCCACGGCAGCTTCCGCGCCGTCGCCGAGGCCGTCAACGCGATGGTGCAGGGGCACGTGCAGCTCACCGAGAAGTCGCTGGCCGTCGTCCGCGCCTTCGGGGACGGCGACTTCGACCTGCCGCTGGAGCAGTTCCCGGGGCGCAACGCCGTGATCAACACGACGATCGAACAGGTCCGCAGCAACCTGCGGGCGCTGCTGGCGGACACCGGCATGCTGTCGCGGGCGGCCGTCGAGGGGCGTCTCGACGTCCGTGCGGACGCCGGTGCGCACCCGGGCGGGTTCCGCGCCATCGTCGACGGCATCAACGCCAGCCTGGACGCGGTGATCGGGCCACTCGGCGAGGTGGGACGCGTGCTGACGGCCATGGAGGAGGGCGACCTCACCCAGCGGATCAGCGCCGAGTACGCGGGCCAGCTCGAGCTGCTCCGGACGGCGACCAACAACACGGTGGCCCGGCTCGCCCAGATCGTCAGCGACGTCGTCGGCGCGGCGGACCAGCTGGCCGGCGCCTCGCACCAGATCAGCTCCGCGGCGCAGTCGCTCTCCCAGTCGTCGACCGAGCAGGCCGCCAGCGTCGAGGAGACGTCGGCCAGCATCGAGGAGATGGCCAGCAGCATCAGCCAGAACAGCGACAACGCCAAGGTCACCGACGGCATCGCCGGCCGGACGGCGTCCGGCGCCGAGGAGGGCGGGAGCGCGGTGCAGCAGACGGTCGACGCGATGAAGGAGATCGCGCGGACCATCAGCATCATCGACGAGATCGCGTTCCAGACCAACATGCTGGCGCTCAACGCGACCATCGAGGCGGCGCGGGCGGGGGAGCACGGCAAGGGCTTCGCCGTCGTCGCCACCGAGGTCGGCAAGCTCGCCGAGCGCTCGCAGATCGCCGCGCAGGAGATCGGGGAGCTCGCGGCCGGCAGCGTCCGCACGGCGGAGCGCGCCGGCCAGCTGCTGCAGGAGATCGTGCCCAACGTCGGCCGGACGTCGGACCTGGTGCAGGAGATCGCCGCCGCCTCCGCCGAGCAGACCGCCGGGGCCGCCCAGATCACCCGCGCGATGAGCCAGATGAACCAGACCACCCAGCAGAACGCGTCGTCGAGCGAGCAGCTCGCGGCCACCGCCGAGCAGATGATGGGCCAGACGACGCACCTGCAGCAGCTGATGCGGTTCTTCCGCATCTCGCAGTCCGAGCGCCCGGACGACGCGCTCCCGCCGTCCTCCCGCTCCCGCCGGCTGCGCACCGGCCGGTTGCCCGCGCAGACCGTGCGCGACCTGCCGACCACCATGTCGGACGCCAAGTTCGACCGCTTCTGAGCCGCCGCCTCGAGCCCGGGGCCGTTCAGACCACCCGGTCGAGGCCCTCGGCCGGGTGGCGCCGGTCGATCCGGTCCGCCGTGTCCGCCGTGTCCGCCGTGTCCGCCGTGTCCGCCCCTTCCGGCCCGTCGGCCAGTGCATGGACGGCGCCCGCCAGCCGGCGGACGGCGTCCTCGAGCTGGTCGGGCGGGGCGCTGAAGGTGAGCCGCAGCCGGGCCGGGAACCCGCCGTCCACGCCGAAGCGCTGCCCGGCGGGCAGGGTCATCCCGACGGCGCGGGCCGCCTGGCTGATCGCCACGCTCGTGCGGCCCGGGAGCCGGAACCACAGCGACAGGCCCGCCTGCGGCATCTCCGCCCGCCAGGACGGCAGCTCCCGCGCGACGGCGGCCTGCAGGGTCCGGCAGCGGTGCGCGGCCTCCGCCCGACGGCGGGCGACGAGCGGTCCGAAGCGGCTCGGGTCCAGCAGGTGGGCGGCGGCGAGCTGCTCGACCGGAGGCCCGCCGAGGTCCTCCGCGACCCGGACGGTGACGAGCCGGCGCACCGTCGCGGCGTCCGCCCGGACCCAGCCCACCCGCAGGCCGCCCCAGATCACCTTGCTGGTCGACCCCACGTGCAGCACGTCGCCGCGACCGGTGCCGAACGGCGGCGGGGTCACCGCGCCCGGGTCGCCGAGGTCCCGGCGCAGATCGAGCTCGGCCAGCGTCTCGTCGACGATCACCGCGCACCCGGCGTCCGCCAGGACGTCGGCCAGCCGCGCCCGGTCGTCCCCGGCGAGCAGGCGGCCGGTCGGGTTCTGGCCGTCCGGCATGAGGTAGGCGGCGCGGGCACCGGTGCGGCGCAGCACGGCGCGGACGGCGTCGACCTCCCAGCCCTCCTCGACGCCCAGCCCCACCGGGCGCGCGCCGAGCGCCCGGGTCGCGTCCAGCGCCTGCGGCCAGCTCGGGTCCTCGACGAGCACGCGGTCGCCCGGGCGCGTGGTCACCGCGAGCGCGAGCCGCAGGCCCTGCTGCGCGCCGGCAGTCACCATGACCTGGGCCGGGGACGTCGGCAGGCCGCGGGCGGTGTAGCGGGCCGCGATCGCCGCGCGCAGCTCCGGCAGCCCGGCCGGCTCGTAGCCGTGCCCCGGCAGCAGGCGGGGCAGCTCCTCGATCGCCGCGACCAGCGCGCCGTACAGCTCCGGCGGGGCCTCCGGCGCGGCCGTGGACAGGTCGCCGGTGCGCACCCCTTGGGGCTCGGCGAGCCAGACGTGCTGGTCCGGGCGCCCGGCGTGGGCGCCGGGGAGCGCCGTCCAGGTGCCCGAACCGTGCCGGCCGACCGCGAAGCCCTCCTCGCGCAGCAGGGCGTACGTCGCCGTCGTCAGGGTACGGCTGGCGCCGACGAGCACGGCCAGTGCCCGTTCGGAGGGCAGCACGGTGTTCAGCGGCAGGCGGCCGTCGAGCACGAGCGTGCGCAGCCGGGCGGCCAGCGAGGCGTAGCCGGGCGCGCCCGGCAGGTCGTCCCGCCAGCCGTCGAGCAGCCCGGCCAGCTCGCGCGGGCCGACGCGGGCAGGTGGGAGCAGGCTGCCGGTCCGGCTGCTGGGTCGAGGGGGTGGCACCAGGCCACTGTCCCGCAAGTGGCTATGTCGGCCAAGGCCACTCAGGTGTGATGCTGGCGGCATGACCCGACGACTCGTCCAGCTGATCTGCGGCCTGACGCTGTACGGCGCCAGCATGGCGTGCTTCGTGCAGGGCCGGCTGGGCGTGATGCCGTGGGACGTCCTGCACCAGGGACTCATCCGGTGGCTCCCGCTGAGCCTGGGGGAGATGACGGTCGTCGTGGCGGTCGTCGTCCTGCTCGCCTGGATCCCGCTGCGGCAGCGACCCGGCGTCGGGACCGTCGCGAACGTGATCGTCATCGGCGTCGTCGTCGACGCGGTGCTCCGGGTGCTGCCCGCCCCGGCCGCGCTGCCGCCGCGGGTGGCGCTCGTGGTGCTCGGCGTCGGCCTCAACGCCGTGGCGACCGCGCTGTACATCGGGGCGCGGCTCGGTCCCGGACCGCGCGACGGCCTCATGACCGGCATCGTCGCCCGGACCGGGTGGCCGGTGCGGCGGGTCCGGACGGCGATCGAGGTGGGCGTCGTCGCCGCCGGCTGGTTGCTCGGCGGCAACCTCGGCCCGGGGACCCTGCTCTACGCGCTCACGGTCGGCCCGCTGGTCCAGCCCCTGCTGCCGCTCCTCGCCGCCCCCTCACCGGGAGGAACCACCGGAGCCACCGGAGCCACCGGAGCTGCCGGAACCGGTGGACGTGGTGGAGCTGCCGGCGGCGTGGCCCCCACCGCTCGTGCTCGACCCTGAGCCGCCGGAGCTGCCCGAGTTCGACCCCGACGTGCCGGACCGGCTGGAGCTGCTCGAGCCGCCCCCCTCGTGCTCACCCTTCGAGGGGGTGGGCCGCGGGGGCGGGACGGCCGGTCCGGTGGGGCCGGCCGGCCGGCCCGGGCCGGGCGGCGCGGGCGGTCCGGGCGGGGTGTGGTTCTTCCGGTGGTCGCCGCCGTCCGTGGCCCGCGCCGGCGGCGTGCGCGGCCCGGCCGGCCGGTCCGTGCCACCGCTGCCGCCGTCCGTGCTGCCGTTCGAGCCGTCGTCAGGGCCGACCGAGGTGCCGCCGGACGACGCCGCGCCGCCCGACGTGCCGGCGGCCGAGCCGGCGTCCGAGCCGGCGTCCGGACCGTTCTGCGGTGCGTCGCCCGCCGGGTCCGGGGCGGCCACGTCGCCCTTCGCGTCGAGCCCGGACCGGGTGCGCGCGGTGGGCCTGGCCTTCCCGGTCGGTCGGGCGGCGGGAGTCGCCGCGCCGCGGTGGGCCGGCCGTACCTGGCGGCTCACCGCCGGGGGCCGGGTCGCGGGCGCCTCGGACGACGACGCCGCCAGTCCCAGCGGGGTCAGCGTGGCGGTGCCGGTGAGCGCGATCGCGCCCGCGGCCACCGTCGTCTGGCTGGTCAGCGCCGCGCTGAGCGCCGACGGCGACTGACCCACCATCGGCAGCCCGGTCAGCCAGGACAGCGGGCCCATGGTGAGGAGCAGTTGGCGCTGCGGCACGTCGATCAGCGCCCGGACGACCTGCGGGTCGAAGTGCGCGCCGCTGCAGGCGACCAGCTCGCGCAGCGCGGCCGCCCGCCCGGTCGGCTTCTTGTACGCCCGCGCCGCCGTCATGACGTCGAACGCGTCGGCCACCGCGACGATCCGCGCCCCCAGGCAGATGTCCTGCCCGGCGAGCCCGCGCGGGTACCCGCTGCCGTCGAACTTCTCGTGGTGCTGCACGATGACGTCGCCCCACGGCCCGAGCCAGGCCAGCAGCGGCCGCGCCAGCTCCTCACCGTGGTGCGGGTGGTTGCGCAGCGTGTGCCACTCGGCCGGGGTCGGGAACCCGGGCTTGTTGAGCAGGGTCGTCGGCACCCGGAGCTTGCCGATGTCGTGCAGGAGCGCCGCCCAGCGCAGCCGGTCACGGTCGTCCTCGCCGATGCCCATCCGGGCCGCGATGAGATCCGTCAGCACCCGGACCCGCTCGGAGTGGCCGCGCGTCCCGCGGTCGTGGTCGCGCAGCGCGCTGACCAGGGACAGGATGCGTTCGGCGGCCTCCTGGGTCGTCTCGTCCGCGCGCTGCACGCCGCCGGCCAGCAGCTCGTCGAGGTCCCGCCGGCTCGCCACGCGCCGGGCCAGGCGCACCCGGGACGGCGCGCGCTCGGGGAACAGCAGCGACATCTCCAGCAGGCCGGCCAACGGCAGCAACCGGTGCAGCCAGCGGTGCGTGCCCCACATCAGCGCCCAGCTGCCGACGCACAGGCCCGCGTACCAGCCGGCGACCCCGCCGCCGCCCTCGGGCCGCGGCACGAGCCGGCCGGCCACCGCGATCCCGGCGACCGCCACCACGAAGGGGACCCCGGTCACGACCGCCCGCACGGCGAGCCCCGCCACCCAGCGCCGCTCCCAGCGCGCGCCGTCCCGACCGGAGGCGGCCCCGCCCCGGCTGGCGCTCGCGCGCCGCCCGTCGCCCACGTCCGCCTCCATGCCGCTCGTCGTGCCCGTCGGGACGTCATCGACCGGGGCCGCGGTCTGGCTTGAGGTCCGCGCCGGACAACCACCCCCGCGGCTGCGCCCGTCCGGTGACCGGGCGGGTCCGGCCCGTGGTCGGAGCGCGCCGGACGGCCCGGCACGGCATGATCGACGCAACGGCACGACCGGCGGCAGGGCCTGATCGGCGGGAGAGGTGAGGCGTGGGCGGTCTCGGGGTGTGGTCGGAGGTCGGCAGGCTCCGTCAGGTGGTGCTGCACCGTCCCGGTCTGGAGCTGTCCCGGCTGACGCCGTCCAACGTGCGCCGGCTGCTGTTCGACGACGTGCTGTGGGCCGAACGGGCGCGCGAGGAGCACGACGCCTTCGCCGCCCTGCTCGCCGCGCGCGGCGTCGTCGTCCACCGGTTCACCGACCTGCTGGCGACGGCGCTCGACGTGCCGGGCGCGCGGGAGTTCGTCGGTGCCCGGCTGGCGACGGCGTCCCGGTTCGGGTCGCTGGAGCGGCCGCTGCGCCGCCGGATCGAGGACGGCGACGCCGGCTGGCTCGCGACCCGGATGGTGGGCGGCGTCCTCAAGCGCGACGTCCCGCGGCCGGACGTGTCGAGCCTGCTCTGGCAGACCCTGGACGACGACGACTTTCTGCTGGACCCGCTGCCCAACCACCTGTTCCAGCGCGACAACGTGGCCTGGGTCTACGGCGGGCTGTCGATCAACCCGATGGCGATGCCGGCCCGCCGGCGGGAGACCCTGAACTCCCGCGTGGTGTACCGGTTCCACCCGATGTTCGCAGGTCAGGGGCACGTCTTCTACGGCGACGACGACGAGCCGCACGGCGCGGCGACGGTCGAGGGCGGCGACGTCCTGGTGGTCGGTGCGGGCGTCGTCCTCGTCGGGCTGAGCGAGCGGACGACGCCGCAGGGGGTGGAGAACGTCGCCCGGGCGTGGTTCGCCGCCGGGGAGGTGCGGCTCGTCGTCGTCCTCGAGCTGCCGAACGCCCGGGCCTTCATGCACCTGGACACCGCGATGACCATGGTCGACCGGGACGCCTTCAGCATCTACCCGTACCTGCCGGCCGCGCCGCGCGCCTGGACGATCGCCCCGGGCGACGCGCCGGGCGACCTGGCGGTCACGGCCGTGGCGGAGCCGTTCGCGGTGCTCGCCGAGGCGCTCGGCGTCGGCAAGCTGCGGCTGCTGCGCGCGCCGATCGACGTCCACGGCGCCGAGCGCGAGCAGTGGGACGACGGCAACAACGTGCTCGCGGTGGAGCCGGGCGTGGTGGTCGCCTACGAGCGGAACGTGGTCACGAACGCCTTCCTGGCGGACCAGGGGATCCAGGTGCTGACGATCGCCGGGTCCGAGCTCGGGCGGGGGCGCGGGGGGCCGCGCTGCATGTCCTGCCCCATCCAGCGCGACCCGGCCTGACAGGGACGCGTCCGACGGCTTCGGCCCCTGAGGCGGACGGAGCGGATGCTCGTTGCGGGTTTCACACCAGCGACCGCAGGACACCGGTGTCACCCGGCTGGCGCCGCCGGTTGAACAACAAGCCACCCGACACTCGCTGACGGGCGACGCGGCCGGAGGCGGGTAGCGTTGACCGCCGTGACGGATCTCGACGCGGCCCTGCCCGGAACACCCACGACCTGGACCGGCCGAGGGTTCTCCACCCGCGCCGTCCATGCCGGTTCCGAGCCCGACCCCGCGACCGGCGCGGTCGTGACGCCGATCTACCAGACGTCCACCTACAAGCAGGACGGCGTCGGCGGCCTGCGCACCGGCCTCGGCCCGGGCTACGAGTACAGCCGCAGCGCCAACCCGACCCGGACCGGCCTGCAGGAGTGCCTCGCCGCCCTGGAGAGCCCCGCCGACGCGCCGGCCACCGCGTTCGCCTTCGCGTCCGGGCTCGCCGCCGAGGACACCCTGCTGCGCTCGGTGCTCGGGCCGGGCGGCCACCTGGTGCTGGGCGACGACGCCTACGGGGGCAGCTACCGGCTGATCGCCCGGGTGGCGGGGCCGTGGGGCGTCACGCACGACGCCGTCCCGATGGCCGACCCGGACGCCGTCCGGGCCGTCCTCCGGCCGGGCACCACCCGCCTGCTCTGGGTCGAGACGCCGACCAACCCGCTGCTCGGGATCGCCGACGTCGCCGTCCTCGCCGACCTGGCGCACGAGGCAGGCGCGCTGCTCGTCGTCGACAACACCTTCGCCACGCCGTACCTGCAGACGCCGCTGGCGCTCGGCGCGGACGTCGTCGTCCACTCGACCACCAAGTACTGCGGCGGCCACTCGGACGTCGTCGGCGGCGCGCTGGTCGTGTCGGCGACGGCGTCGGCCCCGTGGCTGGACGGCGTCGGCGGGCTCGGCGCGTCGGTCGCCGAGCGGGTCGGCTTCCACCAGAACGCGATGGGCGCCGTCGCCGGGCCGTTCGACGCCTGGCTGGTGCAGCGCGGGCTGAAGACGCTCGGCGTCCGGATGGACCGGCACTGCGACAACGCCGAGCGCGTCGTCGCCTACCTGGCCGACCACCCGCGGGTGCGCTCGGTGCTCTACCCGGGCCTGCCCGACCACCCTGGCCACCAGGTCGCCGCCCGCCAGATGCGCCGGTTCGGCGGCATGGTGAGCTTCCGGCTGGCCGGCGGCGTCGAGGACGCGCTCACGGTCTGCAAGCGGACCGAGGTCTTCACACTCGCGGAGAGCCTGGGCGGCGTCGAGTCCCTTGTCGAGCACCCCGGCCGGATGACGCACGCCTCGGTGGCCGGCTCGGCCCTGGAGGTCCCCGACGACCTGGTGCGCCTCTCCGTCGGCATCGAGGACGCCGAGGACCTCCTGGCCGACCTCGAACGCGCCCTCTCCTGACCGCCCCACCCGCCGTGATCATGGACTTCAGCGTGATCATGGACTCTGTCGTGATCATGGAGTTCGGTAGCCTGGCGCCGTGACGATCGCGGGACCGGACGACCCGATCCCCGGGCGGCCGCGGCGCGTCGTCGTCGCGGGGACGTCCGGTTCGGGCAAGACGACCGTCGCCGCCCGGATCGGCGCGGCCCTGGCGATCCCGCACGTGGAGCTCGACGCGCTGCACCACGGTGCGGGCTGGGTGCCCCGGGCGGAGTTCGTCGCGGACGTCGAGCGGTTCGCGGCCGGCGGGGCCTGGGTGTGCGAGTGGCAGTACGGCGCGCTGCGCGACCTGCTGGCCTCGCGCGCGGAACTCCTCGTCTGGCTGGACCTGCCACGACGGACGGTGATGCGCCAGGTCGTCGTCCGGACGCTGCGCCGCCGGTTCCGCCACGAGGTGCTCTGGAACGGCAACGTCGAGCCGCCGCTGCGGACGATCCTCACCGACCCGGAGCACGTCGTCCGCTGGGCGTGGACCGGCCATCGCCGCACCGCGCCCCGGGTCCTGGCGGCGGCCGCGCGGTACCCGCACCTCGTCGTCGTCCGGCTCGGCGGACGTCGGGCCGTGCGCCGGTGGTGCGCCGGCCCACTGCGCGCGGCGGCGACGACGGCGGCGCCGTGACGGCCGGGCGCGGGGCCGGCGTCGTGCTCTGCGTCGACGTCGGGTCGACGTTCACCAAGGCCGCGCTGGTCGACGTCGGGGCGGGGGAGCTGCTGGCCACCGCGAGCCGCCCGACGACCCTGGCCACCGACGTCCTCGACGGGGTCGCCGCCGCGCGGGCCGAGGTCGAGGAGCGGGCCGGGGTGACGGCCGGCGAGGTGCTGGCCTGCTCCAGCGCGGGCGGCGGGCTGCGGATCGCCGTCGTCGGGTACGAGGCGCTGGTCACGGCCGAGGCCGGACGCCGGGTGGCGGTGACGGCCGGCGGGCGCGTCGTCCACGTGCACGCGGGCCCGCTCGACGGCGCCGGTCCGGCCGGGCTGCGTGCCGCGCGCCCGGACGTCGTCCTGCTCGTGGGCGGCACGGACGGCGGCAACGCGGACGTCGTCACGCACAACGCGGCCCGGCTCGCCCGGGCCCGGGTCGCGGCGCCCGTCGTCTACGCCGGCAACGCGGACGCCGCCGGCGAGGTGCGCGACCTGCTCCTGGCGGCCGGGCGGCGGGTCAGCGTCGCGGGCAACGTGCTGCCGCGGATCGGGGTGCTCGACCCCGGCCCGGCCCGCGCGGCCATCCGTGAGGTCTTCCTCCGGCACGTGATCGGCGGCAAGGGGCTGTCGCGGGGCCCGGCGTTCCGCCGGATGGTGCGCGGGGCGACCCCGGACGTCGTCCTGGCCGGCGTCGAGGTGCTCGCCGACGGCGCCGCGGGCGTGCCCGGGGTCGGCGACGTCCTCGTCGTCGACGTCGGCGGCGCGACGACGGACGTCTACTCGGTGCTCACCCCGGCCGGTGAGGACGCCGACCTGCCCCGCGAGGTCGTCGCACCGCTGTGGCGCGCCCGGTCCGTCGAGGGCGACCTCGGGATGCGGTGGAGCGCGCCCGGCGTGGTCGAGGCCGCGCTCGCCGAGCGCCTGGTCGACGACGCCGAGGCGGCCGTGCTCGGCGCGCACGCAGCCCGCGTGGCCGCCGACCCCGGCCTGCTGCCGCACGGCACCGCCGAGACGGACGCCGACGCCCGCCTCGCCCGGCTCGCCGTCACCGTGGCACTGCGCCGGCACGGTCGGCCCGGCTCGCCGTCGGCGGCCCCGCGCCCGCTGCGCGACGTCGGGCTGGTCGTCGGCAGCGGCGGCGTCCTGCGACACGCGGACGACGCCGGCCGCCGGCTGATCCTGGCGCCCGCCGTCACCGACCACGGCGGCGGGTGGCGGGTGCCCGAGCGGGCACGGCTCGCCGTCGACGCGCGGTACGTGCTCCTCGCGGCGGGCCTGCTGGCGGCGCAGGCCCCGCAGGCCGCGGCCCGGCTCGCGACGACGTACCTGGCGCCGGTCGCGTCCTGAGGCCGCCCCGGGCCGTCGGCCCGCAGTCAGCCGCCCGGGGAACACGGCCGTGCCAGGATGCGGAGATGCTCACCGCCGCCCCGGTCACCCTGGCCGACGTGCAGGCCGCCCGCGACGTCGTCGTGGACGTCGTCCGGCGCACCCCGCTCGAACCCAACCGCGCGCTGACCGAGCGGATCGGCGGCCCGGTGTTCCTCAAGTGCGAGAACCTGCAGCGCGCCGGCTCGTTCAAGATCCGCGGGGCCTACACCCGGATGAGCCGGCTGACCGACGCCGAGCGCGCCCGCGGCGTCGTGGCCGCGAGCGCCGGCAACCACGCCCAGGGGGTGGCGCTCGCGGCGCAGATCCTGGGCATCGACGCACACATCTTCATGCCGGTCGGGGCCCCGCTGCCCAAGATCCAGGCGACCCGCGGCTACGGCGCGCACGTCGCCTTCCACGGGACCTCGGTCGACGAGGCGCTCGTCGCGGCCACCGCCCACGCGGCCGCGACGGGCGCCGTCCTCATCCACCCCTTCGACCACCCGGACATCGTGGCCGGTCAGGGCACCGTCGGCCTGGAGATCCTCGAGCAGTGCCCGGACCTCGGCACCGTGCTCGTGTGCACGGGCGGCGGCGGCCTGCTGGCCGGCATCTCGACCGCGATCCGCGGGCTGCGCCCCGAGGCCCGGATCATCGGCGTCCAGGCGGAGGGCGCCGCCGCCTACCCCGCCTCGCTGGCGGCCGGGCACCCGGTCGCCCTCACCGCGATGACGACGATGGCCGACGGGATCGCCGTGGGGCGGCCCGGTGCCGTGCCGTTCGCGCTCGTCAGCCGTCAGGTGGACGACGTCGTCACGGTCAGCGAGGAGCTGATCTCGCGTGCCCTGCTCTTCCTCCTGGAGCGGGCCAAGCTCGTGGTGGAACCGGCCGGCGCCGTCGGCGTCGCGGCGCTCCTCGACGACGCCCTGGTCGGGCGGCTGCGGCCGCCGGTCGTGGCGGTGCTGTCCGGGGGCAACATCGACCCGCTGCTCATGATGCGGGTGATCCGCCACGGGATGGCGGCGGCCGGGCGCTACCTGCAGTTCCGCCTGCGGACGCCGGACCGGCCCGGCTCGCTCGCAGCCCTCCTCGCGCTCCTGGCGCA
>Ga0302299_10000452_pt1 | contig 22239 bp, 18 predicted proteins | sample III_Fen_N3_4_FD_198795 | JGI IMG/M metagenome (GOLD analysis project Ga0302299, IMG submission 198795) | Peat permafrost microbial communities from Stordalen Mire near Abisko, Sweden - III_Fen_N3_4 | ecosystem: Environmental > Terrestrial > Soil > Wetlands > Permafrost | place: Sweden: Abisko... | reverse complement strand
TCGCCTGGCGGACCAGCGCCGGCACCGCCGCGGCGAAGTGGGTGCGGTGGTCCACCGCGCCGGCCTGGAAGTCGGGCTGGTTCTGCACCGGGCCGGTGAGGCCGGGGTTGTTCGGGTCCACCAGCGCGGGGACGACCTGCCGCGTGCCCTTGGACCAGGCGTTGACCCACGCCCGGCGCCACTGACCCTGCAGGTCCTCCGGCACCCAGACCAGGGTCTCGTCGACCAGGTCGCCGACGTTGTCGGCCTCGATCTTCTCGCCGGTGGCGGCGAGGTAGGCGCGCAGGGCGGCCAGGTCGTCCGCCAGGAGCTCGTCGGCGTGCCGGTCGAGGTACTGGCCCAGCTGGAACACCCGGCCCTTGGCGCCGAACAGCATCTCCTGCGCCACGGTGGGACAGGGGATGCGCGACGACGGGTCGCCGAGGTAGGTGCGCAGCAGCGCGGGCTCGGGCAGCACGACCTCGCTCATCACGTGGCTGGTCGCGAAGCCGTCCATCGTGTTGGCGACGGGGATCAGCGAGAGCGCGGACGCGCGGTACGAGATCGCCGCCAGGTCGGCGGCCTCCTGCGGGTTGGAGCCGAACAGGATGGTGTAGCCGGCGGGCAGCAGCGAGTAGATGTCGTCGTGCCCGGCCATCACGTTGAGGGAGTGCTTGGTCACCACGCGGGCGGCGACCTGGAGGACGAAGCCACCGATCTTCTTGCCGACGGTGACGTAGTGCGACTCGAGCGCGTACAGGATGCCCTGGCTCGACGACGCGTTGGAGATGTAGTTGCCGCCCGTCAGGGCCGCGCCCAGCGCACCGGACTGCGCGGAGTGCTCACCCTCGGTCTCGACGAAGAACGGGTGCTTGCCCCAGACGTTGAGCTGGCCCTCCGCACGGGCCGCCTCGAAGGTCTCGGCGATCTCGGTGGACGGGGTGATGGGGTAGCCGATCACCCCACCGCACACGTGCTTCATCACGTGCGCCACGGCACCGTTGCCGTTGATGACGTCGGGCGTTCCGGGGAACTGGGGCTGGTCAGCGGTCACGAGGCACGTCCGGGTGCGAGAAGGAATGAGAGCGCGCGGCGGACCGTCGACCACGGCCTTCCCCCGGGCCCGACGCCAGCGTCGGTCCCTTCGGGGAGTGCAGTTCGGGGTGCGACATTGCCGTCCTCACGCGTCCACGGAGAGGGACACCTCCAGGGTAAGGAAGATTGAGGGGATGACCTGGGACTGAGGGCCCGCCCTCACCCCTTCTCCGGCCCCCTCTCGGACGGGGGTCAGGACGTGATGAGCAGGGCGAGCAGCGTGAGGTTGAGCGCGACGACGAGCGCCACCACGACCAGCAGGGCGACGAAGGCCGGCGTCCGGGTGCGCTCGGCGCCCATCACGGCCTCGTCGTGCGTCACGACGACCAGCGGGACCAGCGCGAAGGGTATGCCGAAGCTCAGCACCACCTGGCTGATCACCAGCGTCCACGTCGGGTCGGCGCCCGCCGCCAGCAGCGCCACCGCGGGCACCAGCGTCGCCACGCGGCGCGCCAGCAGGGGCACGCGGACGTTCAGCAGGCCCGCCATCACCACGGCGCCGGCGTAGGCGCCGACCGACGTCGATGCCAGCCCGGAGGCGAGCAGTCCGACGGCGAACGCCCCCGCGACCACCGGGCCGAGCGCGACGCCGATCGCCGCGTGCGCGCCCTCGATGGTGTCGGTGCCGGCGACACCGCGCAGGCCGGAGGCCGCCAGCAGCAGCAGCCCGACGTTCACCACGCCCGCCACCGCGAGCGCAGAACCCACGTCCCAGCGGGTGGCGCGCAGCAGCCGCACCCGGTCCGGGCCGGGCGGTGCGTGCCCGTGCCGGTCGCGCGCCAGCGCCGAGTGCACGTACACCGCGTGGGGCATCACGGTGGCGCCGAGCATGCTCGCGGCCAGCAGCACGGAGTCGGTGCCGGCGAACCGTGGCACCAGCCCGCCGATCACTCCGGCGGCACCGGGTGCCCGCACCACCAGCCCGGCGAGGAAGCCCAGCACCACGACGCCCAGCAGGGCGACCACCACCACCTCGAACCGGCGCTGCCCGTATCGCTCAGCCGTCGCCAGCACCGCCAGCGAGACGAGCCCCACGAGCACCCCGCCCAGCCACAGCGGCAGGCCGAACAGCAGCTGGAGGGCGATCGCTCCGCCGACCACCTCGGCGAGGTCGGTGGCCGCCGCGACCACCTCGGCCTGCAGCCAGTACGCGAGCCGGGCCGGCCGGCGCAGCCGACCGGCGACCACCTCGGGCAGCGAGCGCCCGGTGACCAGGCCGAGCGCCGCGGACCGGTACTGCACCAGCACGGCCATCGCGCTCGCCACCACGAGGACCCACAGCAGCAGGTACCCGTACCGGGAGCCCGCGGTGATGTTCGCGGCGACGTTGCCGGGGTCGACGTAGGCGATCGCCGCCACGAACGCGGGCCCGAGCAGCATCGCGCGGCCGGGCGTGCGCCGACGGCCCCGCGTCGCGGCAGCGCCCGCTCCGACCCCAGGGTCAGCACCCGGCCCGGTGCCAGGGCCGGGCTGCGGGGGCGTGCGGGTGGAGGTGGTCATCGTCGAAGTTCGTACTCCCGAACATTTGGTTGAGAGAGCCCGATCATGCCACGCCGGCCCCTCCCCGTCGTCGCGACGCGGCAATGAGGTCGACCCGGACGGCCCCCGACGGCACAGTGGGAGGCATGACCTCCTGGACCATCCGTGACGTCCCGGTGCCGGCCTCGCTCGACGCCCCCGACGCCTGGCTGCTGCTCGGTGCCGTCGACGTGCACCGCGCGGCCCGGGTGCACACCTGGGGCGACGCCGACCTCGTCGACCCGCCGTCCGTCGTCCTCGCCGAGCTGCGGGACGGCTCCTACGAGCCGCAGCAGATGCGCGTCGCGGTGGCCGACGACGGTCCGGACGCACCCGAACGCGTGCTCGGCCGCTCCCGGCTGGTGCTGCCGATGGCCGACAACCGGCACACGTGCTGGGGCGGCGTCGACGTGCGCCCCGAGCACCGCGGCCGGGGCATCGGCTCGGCCCTGCACGACGACTGGCTGGACGCCGCCCGGGCCGCGGGCCGCACCAAGGCCACCGCCGGAGTCGACCAGGCGGTGGAGCCCGAGCCCGGCCCCACCACGCTCGCGCCCCCCACGGGTGAGGGCCTGGTCGACGCGGCGGACCCGGACCTGCGGTTCGCGCTGTCACGCGGCTGGGCGCTCGAGCAGGTGGAGCGCCGGTCCGTGCTCGAGCTGCCGCTGGATGCCGACGTGCTCGCCCGGTTCGCCGCGCAGGCCGCGGCCGCCGCCGGCCCGGACTACCGGCTGCTGACGTGGGGCACCGTCACCCCGCCGGAGTGGGTGGACCAGTACGCCGTGCTCGTCGGGCGGATGAGCACCGACGCGCCGAGCGCCGGCCTGGACTGGGGCGCGGAGGCCTGGGACGCCGACCGGGTCCACACCCGCGAGGCCCAGCTCGCCGACGGCGGCATGGAGCTGCTGCAGTCCGTCGTCGAGCACGTGCCCAGCCGCACCCTGGTCGCGTTCACCAACTTCTGGATGCCGCCGTTCTCGCCGCACTACGTGCACCAGGGCGACACCCTGGTGCTGCCCGAGCACCGGGGCCACCGGCTGGGGATGCTCGTCAAGTGCGCCAACCTGGCGCGCCTGGCGCAGCAGCGCCCCGACGTGCGCCGGGTCGGCACGTGGAACGCCGAGGAGAACCGCTGGATGCTGGCGATCAACGTGGCGCTGGGGTTCCGCCCCGCCGGCGGCACGGCGGCGCTGCAGCGCGACCTCTGACGACGCCGCACGGCCGGCGCGGTGGGCCGGGTTCGGCGCCGGCCCGGGTTCGGCGCCGGCCGGCGGCCGCATCCGTGTTTGCGCTGAGCCCACTCGCGCTTCACCCGTGAACCCGCCGACGCGTCAGCGCTGAGCCCGCCGACGCGTCAGCGCTGAGCCCGCGCCCAGGCGCCGATCCGGTGCCCGAGGCCGTGCCCCCCGGCCGCGGCGATCACCGGCGCGGGCCGCGGCGCGGCCTCCTTCTCGACGGGCCACCAGTGGGCCCAGTGCTCCTGCGCGAGCTCCCAGGTCTCGTCGTCGAGCCCGTAGGTGGACAGCACCGCGCTGATCGTGCCGTGGGGCGGGTGGCTGGCCGGCGGCGCCCGCTGCACGACGAGCAGCGACTCGGCGACGCCGTGCAGCTGGATGCCCACCTGGAACGTGGTGCGGTACAGCAGGGTGCCGCCGGCCGTCGACCCGTCGGGCCGGTGCGCCTCGAGCGCACCCCCGAGCGGCACCCCCCACGCGCCGTGCAGGCCCACCCGGAACAGCAGGGTGTCGGAGTGCGGCCCGGCGTCCAGGTGGTGCACCGCCAGGGTGCGGCGGTCCTCGCCAGGGTGCACCGTCAGCGCGAACTCGAGCTGGTGCAGGAACATGATCCAGGTCTCGTCGCCGTGGTCGCGGACCCCGTCGTACGACGCGAGCAGCGCCAGGTCGGAGCGGCGCAACGTGACCCGGGTGTGCGTCCGGTGCCCGTGGGACCGGACCTCCAGCAGGTCGTGGTTGTGCCAGCGCAGCTGGCGCAGGACGACACCCGGTACGTCGAGGTACTGCTCGCCCGCCTCGACGACGAAGGTCTGCCGGACATCGGCGGCCAGGGTGTCTCGGTCCCAGCCGTACCACCGTCGCACCAGGGCCGGCGTGCGCAGGTGATCCCAGACCGTCTCCGGCTCGACGGGGACGTCGACGGAGACGACCTCGCGGGGAGCGAACGCCATCGTTCTCACCTCCGGCGCTGGGGGCTACCCCGACGGTACCGGGTGATGGCCGGTCACGGCAGGCCGGCGACGGCTTCCGGATCAGGTCTCATGCGGACCACAGCGCCGGGCGGCGCGGTCCAGCCGACCGGAGCGTGCGCGGTGAGGCGACCGATGCCCGGCACGTCGACGACGACCTCGGTGCGGCCGCGGCGCGCGCGGAGCTCGACGACGACGCCGTCGACGAGACCGCCGCCGCCCGGAGCGGGTGCGCCCGTGCCCGGTTCCGCCGCGGTGTCCGCGCGGACCCCGGCCCCCGGCGCGACGACGAGTGCGCCGGGGTACAGCGCCAGCGTGCCGCCCGTCGCGGCTCGCCCGCCGGCGTCGTCGAGCCGCCCGCCCGCCGCACGCCACGGTGCGGCGGCCGGGGCGTCGGCGGGGACGAAGGCCTCGTAGCCGAGGAAGGCCGCCACCGTCGCATCGGCAGGCCGGCGCCACAACCGGGCCGGCGCGTCCACCTGCAGCAGGCGGCCGGCGGCCATCACGGCCACCTCGTCGGCGACGGCGAACGCCTCGTCCTGATCGTGCGTGACGAACAGCGCGGTGGTGCCGGTGGCCAGCAGCACCGACCGCAGGTCGGCGGCGAGGCGCTCCCGCAGCGCGCGGTCCAGGGCGGACAGCGGCTCGTCGAGCAGCAGCAGGCGGGGGCGCGGCGCCAGCGCGCGGGCCAGCGCGACCCGCTGCCGCTCGCCGCCGGACAGCGTGGCGGGGTCGCGCCGGCCGTAGCCCGGCAGCCCCACCAGCGTGAGCAGCTCGTCCACCCGCGCGCGGGCGCCGGGCCGGCCGGCGATGCCGTATGCGACGTTGCCGGCCACGTCGCGGTGCGCGAACAGCTGGCCGTCCTGGAACAGCAGCCCGAACCCGCGCCGGTGCACCGGGACGTCGAGCACGCTGACGCCGTCCCAGGTGACGTCGCCCGCCACCGGCGGCTCCAGCCCGGCCACCGCCCGCAGCAGCGAGGACTTGCCGCACCCCGACGGACCGAGCAGCGCCACCACGGCGCCCGGGCGCGCCTGCAGGCTGACGTCGTCGACCGCCGTGGTCACGCCGCCGCCCGCCGCCGGGTAGCGCACCACCAGGCCGTCCACCCCCAGGCCGTCCGCCATCTACGCCACCACCCCGGTGCGACCGCGGCCCAGCAGCGCGACGACCCCGGCCGACAGCGCCGCGAGCAGCACCGACGCCGCCAGGGCCATGCCGTACGTCGCCTCCCCCGGCCGGCCGATCAGCCGGAAGATCAGCACCGGCAGCGTCGGCCGGTCGGGCCGGGCGAGGAACGAGGTGGCGCCGAACTCGCCGAGCGAGGTGGCGAACGCCAGCGCCGCGGCCAGGCCCAGGCCACGCAGCGCCAACGGCAGGTCGATCGTGCGCAGCACGCGGCCCGGTGCCGCGCCCAGGGTTGCGGCTACCTCCCGTTGGCGCGGGTCGATGGCCCGCAGCACCGGCAGCACCGTGCGCACCACCAGCGGCACCGCGACCACCGCCTGCGCCACCGGCACCAGCAGCGGACTGGTGCGCAGGTCGATGTGCAGCCCGAACGGCTGGTCCATCACCAGCAGGAACCCGAAGCCGACCGTCACCGCCGAGACGCCGAGCGGCAGCATGAACGCCGCGTCCAGCCCGCCGACGGCGCGGCGCAGGCCGGCCGCGCGCGGCCGTCGCGAGACCACCACCGCGACCAGGCCCCCGACGACGAGCGCCAGCCAGGTGGCGTCCAGCGCCACCCGCACGCTCGTCACGGTCGCCGCCCAGGCGCTGACCGGCAGCGCGCCGCCCGGCTGCGCCAGCGCCACGTAGTTGCCCAGGCCCCAGCCGGACGGGGTGTGCAGCGAGCGCACGACGAGCCCTGCCAGCGGCACCACCACCAGCGCGACACCGACCGCGGTGACGGCCGCGGCGGCCCGGTCGATCCCGACGAGGTCCCCGCCGGCCGACCGGCGCCGCAGCGCCAGTCGGTGCGTCGCGTCCACCGGCTCCGTCAGGGACAGCGCGCGGTCCTGGCGCGAGCGCGCCCGGCCGGCCACCGCGAGCGCGGCCACCACCACGACGAGCTGCACCACCGACAGCACCGCCGCCGCACGCAGGTCGAGGTACTGGGTGGTCTGCACCCAGATCTCCGTCTCCACCGTGCCGAACCGCAGGCCGCCGAGCACCAGCACCGTGCCGAACGCCGTCGCACAGAACAGGAAGGTCAGCGATGCCGCCCCCGCGATCGCCGGGGTGAGCGCGGGCAGCGTCACGGAGGTCAGCACCCGCCACGGCGAGGCGCCGAGCGCGCGCGCCGCCTGCTCGGTGCGGGGGTCCAGCCGCTCCCACAGCGCGCCGACCGTGCGCACCACGAGCCCGTAGTTGAAGAACACCAGCGCCGCGACGATCGCGGTGAACGTGCCGTCCAGCCGCAGGAAGCCCAGCAGCCCGCCGGGCGCGAGCACCGAGCGGAACGCCACCCCCACCACCACGGTCGGCAGCACGAACGGCACCGTCACCAGCGCCCGCAGCACGCCGCGACCGCGGAACCGGCAGCGGTACAGCAGATAGGCGCCCGGCACGCCGAGCAGCACCGAGAGCGCCGTGCCCACGCTCGCCTGGGCGAGTGTCAGGCCGACGATGCGCCAGGTGCGGGGCCGGGAGAACACCTCGACGAACCCCGACAGGTCCAGCCAGCCGTCGGTGACGAACCCGCGGGACACCATCGCCGCCACCGGCCACGCGAAGAACACCGCGAGGAACGCCACCGGCACCCCGGCCGCGGCCACCCAGCCCAGGGCGCGGCCCACCCGCCGCACCGCGAGACCGCCCGGCGCAGGGCGGTGCGGGACGGGGGCGGGGGCGGTGGGCCGCGCCGGGGCCAGGCTGGTCGTCACCCCAGCACGACGTCCGTCCACTGCGTCAGCCACTGCGAGCGGTGCGCGGTGATGTCGGCGGGGTCGACCACGAACGGGTCGTCGGCCGACGGCGCCCAGCGCGCCCAGTCGTCGGGCAGCTGGACCGCGCCGCTGACCGGGTACATGTACATGGAGCCGGGGATGTCGGCCTGCACCTCGTCGGAGAGCAGGAAGTCGATCAGCGCGGCGGCGCCGGCGGGGTTCTTCGCGCCCGCGAGCACGCCGGCGTACTCCACCTGCCGGAAGCACGTGTCGAGCAGCGCGCCCGTCGTCGGCTCGGTGCCGCCCTCGGGCACGGTGAACGGCGGCGAGGACGCGTAGGAGAGCACCACGGGCCGGGTGCCGTCGCCGCCGCCCGCGGTGAAGTCGACGGTGTAGGCGTCGGTCCAGCCCTCGTCCACCTTGAGGCCGTTGGCGGTCAGCGCCGCCCAGTAGGCGCGCCAACCGTCCTGGCCGTACGCCCCGATCGTGGCCGCCAGGAATGCGAATCCAGGCGACGAGGTCACCGGGCTGGGCACCACGAGCAGGTCGCGGTAGGCGGGCTTCGTCAGGTCGTCGAGCGTCACGGGCTCCGGGACGCCGTGCGCCGCGAACCACGTGTGGTCCACGTTGAGGCAGACGTCGCCGGTGTCGATCGCGGTCAGCGCGCCGGCGGTGTCGCCCGGGAGCGCGTACGCGGCGGCGTCGGCCGCGGCGGGGGCGGTCGGCGCCGGCTGCGGCGCGACGACGACGCCCTCGTCCAGGGCGCGCGACGCGAACGTGTTGTCGATGCCGAACACGACGTCGCCCAGCGGAGCGTCCTTGGTCAGCACCAGCTGGTTCACCAGGGTCCCGGCGTCGCCGGGCTGCACCACGGTGACGGCGTAGCCGGTGGCGGCCGTGAACTGCTCGAGCAGCCCGTCGGAGAGCGCGAACGAGTCGTGCGTCACCAGGGTGATCGTGCCGCCGGCCGTGCCGCCGTTGCTCGTGGAGCCGGCGCCCGGGCCCGTGCCGATCGCCGAGCACCCGACCAGCGTCAGGCCGGCCAGCAGGACGATCCCGCTCCGGGCCGCCCTGCGCCGCGGTCGATCAGGCCGGTGCTCCCGGTCTGACCGGCTCGGCTCGTGCTGCCGGCTCGACCGGCTCGGCTCGTGCTGCCGGTCCGAGCCAGCCGAGGCCGGCGGCGGTGCGGCGGGGTGATGGTCGACGTTCATGTTCTCCTCCAGGCGCATGTGCCGGAGGGGTCGGGCGCCGACGCCCGAACGGTCGCCGACGACCGAGGAGAGAAATCCCGACTCCCTACGCCGGTGTCAACCGGATCAGGTTCGAGGGTCTGCGGTGGCCCGCACTCTCAGCGTTCCGGCGAGGTGCCCGGTGGCACCGCCTCGACGCTCCCCTGTCGTTCGGGACGATCCTAACGCCTGGCCGCCGGCGCGCCCGGGCCGCGTGCGACCTGCGACGAGAGCGCCGGTCGCTACGCCCTCGTCGTCGCACGCCGACCGTGAGAGGGTTCCTCCATGGCTGACAAGTCGTCGCAGTCCACGCTGTCCAAGATCGCCGGCGCCGGCGCCGCCCTGGCCGCCGCGTGGCTCGTGCAGAAGGTGATCGACCGGGTGTGGGTCGCCACGTCGGGGCACAAGGCGCCGGAAGCCTCGTCGTCCGACGACGACATCAACTTCCGCGAGGTCGCGCTCGCGGCCGTCGTCACCGGGGCGCTCGTCGCACTGTCCCGGGTGCTGGCCACCCGTGGCACCGCCCGCTTGGCCGCCCGCATCGACGGCGGCAGGCCCGCCGCCTGAGCTTTGACTCGGTGGTCTCGGCTGCACTAGCGTCTGCGTGTCAAGGAACCTTTACTCCGCTCGGAGACTGATGCGCGCCTGGCTGCTTCTCGTGCTCGGTTGGCTCGCCCTGCTCGCCACCGTCTATGCCCTGGCCCGCCTCCTGCCGGACGCGGCGGCGGCGGGACTCTACGGCGTCTTCGTCCTCGCCAGCGGGCTCGGCTCGAGGGCGTTCGCCTCGCGCCGACGCAGCAGCACCCGTGCCGACGCCCCGGACGGCGTGGAACGCGAGCGCGCCGCGGCGGCGGCCGGGGTCTCGTTCCAGGCGGCGCTGATCCTGATGGTGGCGTCGGGCGCGTGGCTGGTGGTCAGGGGCGACTACGCCGCCGCGGCCGTCACCTACGGCGCAGTGGTCGTCGTGATCGCGGTCTTCTGGACGAGCTACTCGCTCCTGCGGCGCCGGTTCTGACTGGCGGACCGCACGGTGCAGAACTCGGTCGCAGCGCGCCGCCAGGCGCTTGGCTGGATGCAGGATGAGCTCGCGACCCGGACCGGGGTGTCGCGCCAGACGGTCATCTCGATCGAGAAGGGGCGGTACGAGCCGCGGCTGGCGCTGGCGTTTCGCCTGGCTGAGGTCTTCGGCTGCCGGATCGAGGACCTGTTCGGCTCCGGGTCCACGCCGCCGTCCTTCGGCAGCGACGCGCCCTAGGCGTCGGGCGGCCGCTCCGTCCGCCGACGACATCGCGCGCCGCGGCCACCGGTCAGGGCGCCGACGGGTGGGGCCGGTCGTCGGGGTCGTCGTCGACGGGGGCCCGGCGCCGCGTCGCCTCGCGCGCCAGGTCGTCGCTCAGCTCGTCGACCACCAGCAGCTCCCGGCGCACCTTGCCCGTGCGGAAGCCGGCCCGGCCGACGAGGTGCGCGCCCACCGGCGCGGTGAGCATCTGGAACACCGCCACCAGCACCAGCGCCCACACCGCCCCGCCCGACCGCAGCCGCAGCGCGAGCCCGGCCAGCATGAGGATCAGGCCGAGCACCTGCGGCTTGGTGCCGGCATGCATCCGGGCGAGCAGGTCGGGGAAGCGCAGCACCCCCACTCCTGCGGCGAATGCGAGGAACGCGCCGCCCAGCAGGCAGATGGTCGAGGCGACGTCGGCCACCACGTCCCAGCTCATCGGACCACCTCCGGTGGCGTCGCGCCGTGCTCCTCGTCGTCGGGACCGGAGCGGTCGGGCAGGGCGTCGTCGGCCTCCAGCACGCGCGCGGCAGCCCGCCCGGCGGCGTCGGCCTCCTCGGAGCGCAGCCGCGCCTCGTCCTCCGCCTGCACCTCCTCGCGGGTGCGCACGCGGCGGGCCTCCTGCGGCTCGACCGCGGCGAACCGCGCGATGGTCACCGAGCCGATGAAGCCGACGAGCGAGAGCACCACGAGGATCGGCACCACGTCGGTGCGGCGCTCCAGGGCGCCGTACAGCGCCACGGCCGCCACCAGGCACGTCACGACGATGTCGAGCGCCACGGTGCGGTCGAGCATCGACGGCCCGCGCTCCACCCGGATCAGGGCGAGCACGGCACCGGCCGCGATGAGCACCCCGCAGATCACCACCGCCGCCGTCATCGCGCCACCTCCGGGCCGGGTCCCGATGACCCCGATGACCCCGGCAGTCCCGAGGCTCCCGGCAGTCCCGACGACCCCGGCAGTCCCGAGGCTCCCGGCAGTCCCGACGACCCCGGCAGTCCCGAGGCTCCCGGCGCGCCCGAGGCTCCCGGGGCTCCCGGCAATCCCGACGCGGGCAGTCGCGACGCCGACCCCGACCGCGCCACGCCGGCGGCGGCGAGCTCGGCGGGCGAAGCCAGCGCCCGGAGCACCCGCTCCTCCTGCGCCAGCACACGGGCCCGCATCCCCTCCACCCCGCCGGAGTGCGCCACGTCGAGCACGTGCAGGTACAGCACCCCGGTGTGCCGGCGCGCCTCGACCACCAGCGAACCGGGCACCAGCGAAACCAGCTCCGCGGTCAGGGTGAGGTACAGGTCGGAGTGCGAGCGCAGCTGGACGCGGATCACCGCGCCGTGCGGCGTCCACCCCGGCCGCAGCGCCAGTGCCGCCACCTCGAACGACGCGACGACGAGGTCCGCGGCGAACCGCGCGACGAGCACGACGAGCCGCCACGGGTGCACCCGCCCGCCGAACGCGATCGGGCTCATCCGGAACCCCCGCGTCACCACCAGGCCCACAGCGAGCCCGGCCAGCACGTTGGCCCAGGTGACGTCACCCCAGAGCAGCACCCAGACCACCGCCAGCCACATCACGGCCCACCACTGCGGGCGACGACGGCCGGTCACGGCGCCCCACCGCCCACGCCGGTCGGCACGACATCACCGGTCGGGACGATGGCGCTGGTCGGCACGACATCACCGGTCGGCGCGACATCACCGGTCGGCGCGACATCACCGGTCGGCGCGACATCACCGGTCGGCACGATGGCGTCGGCCGCACCCGCGGCGTTCGCGGACTCGCCCTGCCCGCGGTCGCCGGTGCTCAGCACGGCCTCGATGTACGGCGTGCGCGCCACCAGCGCCGCGGCGGATCGGTCGGCGTACGCGTACAACGGCCCGGCGAACGCGGTCAGCGCCAGGCTCGCGCCGACCAGCGCCGCGGTGGACGCAGTCATGCCGCGCGGCACCCGCAGCGCGGGCAGCGGCACCGGCGGGGTCTGCCAGAACGCCTTGTTCCAGGCCTTGACCAGCGCGTACAGCGTGAGCAGCGACGTGACCACCGACCCGACGACCAGCGCCCACGCCAGCGGCCGGTCCGCGGCGACGCCGGCCTGGATGAGCCCCAGCTTGCCGAGGAAGCCTGACATCGGCGGGATGCCCGCCAGGTTCATCGCCGGCACGAAGAACAGCACCGCCAGCACCGGGGCCGACCGCGCCAACCCGCCCAGGCGGGTCAGCGACAGCGTGCCGCCGAACCGTTCGACGAGCCCCGCCACCAGGAACAGCGCCGTCTGCACCGTGATGTGGTGGACGGCGTAGTACATGGTCGCCGTCCAGCCGGCCTGCGACGACAGGCCGATGCCGAACACCAGGAAGCCGACGTGGCTGACCAGGGTGAAGGACAGCAGCCGTTTGATGTCGTCCTGCGCGACCGCACCGAGGATGCCGACCAGCATCGTCGCCAACCCGGCAGCCAGCAGCACGTCGTCGAGCCGCCCACCGGGGAACAGCAGCGTCTGGGTGCGGATCATCGCGTAGATGCCGACCTTGGTGAGCAACCCGGCGAACACGGCCGTCACCGGCGCCGGGGCGGTCGGGTAGGAGTCCGGCAGCCAGGCGGACAGCGGGAAGATCGCCGCCTTCACGGCGAACGCCAGCAGCAGCATCACCTGCAGCACCAGCCGCACGGACGGGTCGATCTCCGGCAGCCGTTGCGCCAGCTGGGCCAGGTTCAGGGTGCCGGTCGCCGCGTACGTCATCGCGATGGCCGCCAGGAACAGCAGCGAGGAGAGCAGGGCGACGACGACGTAGATGCTGCCGGCGCGCATCCGCTCCCGTGACCCGCCCAGTGTCAGCAGCACGTAGGACGCGGCCAGCAGGATCTCGAAGCCCACGTAGATGTTGAACAGGTCGCCGGACAGGAACGCGTTGGCCACCCCCGCGACCAGCACGAGGTAGGTGGGGTGGTAGATGGACACCGGGGCGGTCTGCTGGTCGGAGTCCTGCTCCTGGGACAGCGAGTAGACGAGCACGCACAGCACCACGGCGGCCGAGACCGTGAGCATCAGCGCGGAGAGCCGGTCGGCCACCAAGGCGATGCCCACCGGCGCCGCCCAGCCGCCCACCTCCGACACCAGCGGCCCGTCGTCGGCCAGCACCAGGAGCGCCACCGCGACCACCAGCACCGCGGACAGCACCACCAGGCTGACCACGCGTTGCAGGCGCGGCCGCCCGAACAGCGCGAGCGTCAGGCCGGCCCCCGAGAGCGGCAGCACCACGGGCAGCGGCACCAGCCACGACAGGTCGCTCATCGCGGGTCACCGCCCCGCGCCGGGTCGTCGGGCACGCCCGCGCCTGGGAGGGGGCGCGCCCGCGACTGGTCGTCGGTCTCGTCGTGCGCCTGCTCCGCGTCCTCGTCGAGCGTGCTGCCCGCGTCGTCGATGTCGGCGTCCGCGGTGGCGCGCTCGTCGCGCGCTGCGAGCCGGGCGATGCGCCGGTCCTCGACGTCGTCCTGCACCTCGTCGTTCCCGTTCAGCTGCCACGACCGGTACGCCATCGCCAGCAGGAACGCGGTCAGGCCCAGGGTGATGACGATCGCGGTGAGCACCATGGCCTGCGGCAGGGGATCGCTCATCGGCTCGCTGGAGGCTCCGACGATCGGTGGCCGGCCCGCCGCGCCGCCCGCGACGAGCACCAGCAGGTTGATCCCGTTGCCGACCAGGATCGCGCCGATGACCACGCGCGACAGGCTGCGCTCGAGCATGAGGTACACCCCGGCGGTCACCAGCACGGCGACCGCGATCACCAGCACCACGTTCGGGCTCATGTCGATCATCGGGGAGCCACCCCGCTGCCCGTCACCTGCGGGTCGACGACGTCCTCGCCGGCCTCGGCCCGCCGGTCCAGCTCGGCCCCGAGGCTGCGCAGCAGGTCGAGCACCAGCCCGACGACGACGAGGTACACCCCGACGTCGAACGCCAGCGACGTCACCAGGTGGATGTCCCCCAGCACGGGGACGTGCAGGTCGATGATCCAGGACTGCAGCACGGCGCCGCCGGCGAGCATCGACCCGAGGCCCACGCCGACCGACAGGAACAGCCCCGAGCCGAGCAGCGCCCCCGGCTGCAGCGGCAACGCCTCGCCCAGCTCGTAGCGCCCGCCCGCGAGGTACCGCACGATGAGGGCGATGCCGGTGACCAGGCCGGCCGCGAACCCGCCGCCCGGGTTGTTGTGCCCGCTGACCAGCAGGAACAGCGAGTAGACGATCATCGTGTGGAACAGCAGCCGCACGACGACCTCGAAGATCACCGACCGCCGCTCCGGCGCCAGCGTGCGGCCGGCGCGCAGCCACTCCAGCGCGCGGGACGACGGCGCCGGTGCGCTCACCGGGTCGAACACGCCGTCGCGGGCCAGCTGGTCGGTCGTCGTGCGGGCGTCGTCGGCCCACACCGCCCGGTCCGGCGACGCCTCGTGGGCGCGGAAGATCCGGCCGGTCCGGCGGGACAGGAAGACGAGCGACGCGACCCCGGTGGCGGCGGCGAGCAGCACCGAGATCTCGCCCATGGTGTCCCAGGCGCGGATGTCCACCAGCGTGACGTTGACGATGTTCTTGCCACCACCGAAGGACACCGCCTCCTCCGGGAACGCAGCGGACACCGGCGGGTGGATGCGCGCGCCCGGCGCGATCAGCGCCACCCCCGCGACGACGAGCCCCACCGCGAGCGCCACTCCCAGCCGCACCCAGCGGGATCCTGCCAGCGGCCGGTCGGAGAAGTACGGCGGCAGCCGCCGCAGCACCAGCACGAACACCACCAGCGTCACGGTCTCGACGAGCACCTGCGTCAGCGCCAGGTCCGGCGCCCCCTGCAGCAGGAACAGCCCTGCTACCGCGTACCCGCACACGCCGGTGAGGATCACGGCCTTGAGGCGCCGCCGGGCCCGGGCCGCGAGCACGGCCGCGATCACGGTGATCGCCGCGAACGGCACCTGGACCACGGTGTCGTAGGCGTGCACCGTGCCGGGGCCGCCGGTGGTCGCGAGCGCCAGCGCGACACCGATCACCCACGTGAGCAGGATCAGGCCGAGGTACACCGGCAGGGAGCCGCGCTGGGTGAACGCCGTCACGTCGGCGGCGACGTCGTCGAGCCGGCGCATGGACCGCCGGTACACCCGGTCCGCCTCGACAACCCGCGGCGCCCGCGCCTGCCAGCGCTCCACCCGGTCGCGCGCCAGGAAGAGGGCGAGCCCGCCGACCAGCACGGCGAGAGTCAGGGCCAGGGTGGGCGTGAACCCCGCCCACAGGGTGAGGTGGCCGCTCTGGCCGGCCGGGTAGGTCTCGGCGTACGGCGCCAGCAGCCGCTCCCCGGCGGACGGCACCAGCGCCAGCACCAGGCCGAGCACCGCGAGCACCAGCGCGGGCGCGACGAGCACCGGCGACGGCCGCCCCACCGGGGCCGGCTCGGCGGACGGCGTCGCACCGGCCGCCAGGGACGTGCTCGTCGTCGTCCCGTCCGCGGTGAGGGCGGCCGAGGCGGGCAGCACCGCGGACTTCGTCGCGAAGGCCCCCCACCACAGCCGCAGCCCGTACGCCGCGGTGAGCACGGACCCGGCCGCGACGACGAGCAGCAGCGCCGGGCCGGTGCCGTCGCCCACCGCGCCGACCGCCTCCAGGGCGGCCTCCTTCGCCACGTACCCGGCGAGCGGCGGCAGCCCGATCATCGACGCCGTGGCCAGCGCTCCCGCGGTCGCCACCCACGGCAGCGCGCGCCCCACCCCGGACAGCCGGCGCAGGTCACGGGTTCCGGTCGCCGCGTCGACGATTCCGACGACGAGGAACAGGGCGGCCTTGAACATCGCGTGCGCGCCGAGCATCGCCAGCCCGGCCAGCGCGGCGGCGCGCGTGCCCAACCCCACGAGCAGCACGATCAGCCCCAGCTGGCTCACCGTGCCGAAGGCGAGCACCAGCTTGAGGTCGTGCTGCCGCAGCGCGCGGTAGCCGCCGAGCAGCAGCGTGCCGCCACCCACCACGAGCACCGACCAGCGCCATACCGGCAGCTCGGCGTACGCCGGGGCGAACCGGGCCACCAGGTACACGCCGGCCTTGACCATCGCCGCGGCGTGCAGGTACGCGCTGACCGGGGTGGGTGCGGCCATCGCGGCGGGCAGCCAGAAGTGGAACGGGATCAGCGCGGACTTCGTCGCCGCCCCGACGAGCAGGCAGACGACGGCCGCGGTGACGGCCGGCCCGTGCGGCGGGTGGGCCACCACCTCGGATAGCACGAAGGTGCCGGCGGCGCTGCCGAGGATCACCAGGCCGACCAGCATCGTCAGCCCGCCGGCCGTGGTGACGATGATCGCCTGCATCGCCGCGCGCCGGCTCGGCTTGCGCTCGGCGTAGTGGCCGATCAGCAGGTAGGAGGTCACCGTGGTGAGCTCCCAGAACACGAACAGCAGCAGCAGGTTGTCCGCCACCACCAGGCCGAGCATCGAGCCGGCGAACGCGACGAACACGCCGGCGAACCGGCCGAGCCCGCTGGCGCCGGCCTTGAAGTAGGCGCCGCAGTAGACCAGCACCAGCGCGCCCACGCCCCCGACGACGATCACCATCAGCCACGACAGCGTGTCCAGCCGGAACGTCAGGTCCAGGTGCAGCAGCGGGATCCACGCGACGTGCTCGTGGGGGCCACGCCCCGCACGCACCGGCTCCGTCCACGCCAGCGCCCAGGCCACCGCCGAAGCTGGGACCAGGGCCAGCACCCAGAACGCCCGCCGTCCGAGCAGGCCGACGAGCATGGGCGCGACGAGGGCTGCGGCCAGATGCAGGGCCAGCAGCAGGAGCACGTCCGGCTCCGTCCGTTCGAGGGCGGGTGGTCGGCGGCGAGACGGAACGATTCTACCGGGCGCCCCCTTCGGCGCCCGGGCTGGCGCCCGCTGCCCGCCCCGCACCGCTCAGGGCGGGCCGGTCCCACCCCCACTCCCCGGTTGCCAGCCACGACCGCACGCCACCACGAGCGACGAACTCGCGGCGAGACGACGACTCCGCGTCAAGACCGAGGTGTCACACCGGAATCAGGTCGAAGAGGTCGGCTCCGGTCTTGGCGCCCGCGCCTCTGCCCGCACCTACACCTGCACCTGCACCTGCACCTGCACCCGCACCCGCACCTCTGCCCGCACCCGCACCCGCGCCCGTGGCAGTGAGGTCGCCCGGTGGAATGCCGCCGTAGCGTCGGCCGTCGGGATGGCGGTGGTCGAAGGTGCCGTCGACGCGGCGGCTCACGCGGATGTCGAGCCGGTGGATCTCGTGGTGGTGGAAGCTGCACTCCGGCGCGCAGTTGCGTGCGGTGGTGGGTCCGCCATCACGGTCCCACCAGCTCATGTGGTGCAGCTCTGTGTAGGTCAACGGCATGGTGCAGCCCGCGACCGCGCACGTGCGTTGACCGGAGGCGTGCAGGGCCAGCCAGTGCGCCCGGGTGAACAGCCGCGCGTCGCGGCCGAGGTCGAGCGGGAGGCCGTCGGTGCCGATCACCGCCCGGGTCAGGGTGCAGTCGCAGAGCGCGCGGCCGATCTCCGAGGCCGGCCACGGTGAACCGGTGTCGTCGACGACAGGGGAGACACCCCGGAGCGCCGACACGAGGTCCGCCGCCGAACCGGCCGACGGCTGCTCGACCGTGGCCGCCTGCTGAGCGGCACGCACGGCGGCCCAGGTCTGCGCGTCGAAGGTGATCAGGGCCTGCACGGGCGCGAGCACCCCGGCGGTCGAGGCGCGCTCGGTCAGGACACGGTCCACGGCGATCATCAGCGCGTCGGCCTGCCGCTGGCCGCGATCCCGGTCGTCGTCCACCGCCGGGCGCGGCGCGAGCGTGTCCACCAGGCGGGCGAGCTTGTGTCCGGCGACGGAGTCGAGCTGACCCTTGATCAGCGTCCCGCCGGGGGCGTGCGTCAGGTGCAGGAAGCGCCGGGCTCGTTGCTCGTCGTGCGAACGCTGCAGGGTCGCCGGGTCCAGCGCCGCGCCCAGTCGCGCCAGCTCCTTGCCGAACTCGGCCCCATCGAGCCGACCAGCGAGCTCCACCACCGCCGCCTGCCCCGCGTCGGTCGACAGTTGCGCGGCCAGCGCGGGCGACGCCCCCGCGTGGCGGGTGATCTCCGCGACGTGCCGCGTCGTGACCGGACCCTCGGCCAACGCGTCGGCCACGGCCGGCATCGCGCCGAGCGTGGCCGCCTGACCGACCGCCGCGAAGCCCGCGCCGCGGCCCTGGCGGGACAGCCGCCCGGCGAACGACGCCAGGTCGCGGTCGCCCTTCAGCGCCCACGTGCCCGCCTCCCGCTCGGCGGCCAGGACGCGGCTCTCCACGAGCGCGATCTGGTCACGATGCTTGGCCAGCCCCGCGAGCACGGCCTCCCGCGCGCCGGCGTCCCACTCGTCGGCCTGCTCCGCACGGGCCAGCACGGCACGGGTCGCTGCGTCCAGGGCGACGAACTCCTCGGGCGCACCGCGGCCTGCGGTCGGTGCCGTCGAGGGCGAAGCCATGGGTCCGGAGCCTTCCACGCGATGCGAACTGGTGTTCGAAGCCTACCGCACCAGCGTGGCGTGGGCAACCCCGAAATGCCTTCTGACCTGCGCAAATGCTGTGGACAGGCGCAACGGGAAGAGGGCTGTGGACGGCTCGCGAACGCCGCAGGAGGAGGGCTGCAGTGGGCGCGACGAGGGCTGCGGCCAGGTGCAGCCAGCCTGCCGCTACCGCACTCTCGCCGCCGCCGCCGACCCGCCGCCCCCGGCCCGCCGCCCACGCTCACCCCACGAGCGTGCCGGCGAACACCTGCCAGGCGAGCAGCGACTTGGCCACGAGGCTGAGCGTGATGTACGTCCGCTCGCCCACCAGGTAGTCCGCCCAGCGGCCCACCCGCCGGTACTGCAGCCACTGCACCAGGGCGAAGATGTTGAAGAAGACGAAGAGCGACACGACGATGCCGTAGACGAACCCCGGCGTCTGGGCGGACCCCTCGTAGCCCGGCCGGACGAGCAGGAGCACGATCAGCACCCACGGCACGGCGCCGGCCAGGCAGCCGAACCAGAACGGCAGCCAGCCGCCCTCGCCCGGCACCTCGTACTTCTCCTGGAGCCAGCCGAACAGGATCATGCACGCGTTCACCGCGAAGATCGCGACCAGGGCGACGACGTCCGTGACGGAGCAGATCTGCGCGATGAGCCAGATCATCACCGACGACGACAGCGCGTACTCCACCCACCGGGCGTAGTTGCGCTGCAGGGCGAGGTCGGCCTGGTACCGCGCCCAGCCCGGACCGCTGACCCAGCCGTGCGCCAGCGCGCTGAGCAGGAAGAACAGGGCGACGCCCCACGCCAACGGCACCTTCCACAGGGTGACCTGGGAGAAGTCCGTCGTTCCCGGCGCCCCTTGGATGTACGACGCCGTCACGGGGATCGTGAAGTCGTTGGCGAGCGCGAGGACGGCCACCGCCGACGCCGCGTGCAGGGCTCCGGCGACGATGTTCCAGCGCCGGAGGGTGCGCAGTCGCTCGGCCGGGATGTCGAGGGGGGTTCGGGCTGCCATCGGGTCCTCCTCCGCGACGACGCGGGGGCTGCGCCGTCGGCTCTGAGGTCATCGGCCCCCGGCTGCACCCTCCCACTCACGGCCCGCGTCCACACGTCGGCCGCCCGGCCGGGGTGTGCCTCGGGCGCCGGACGGGGTGTGCCTCGGGCGCCGGACAGGCCGGGCGCCCGGTGCCGGCCTATACCGTGGGCCCGGTGAGCGGAGTCCAGCTGGCGTGCCTCGTCGTGGTGGTGGTCGCGACGGTGATCGGCGTCGGCGTGTTCGCCCGGGGGGTCGCGCGGATCGTCGCGACCATCCGCATCGGCACGCCGCTGGCCGGGCGCTGGCGGCCGGTCGGCACCCGGTTGGCGACCGCCGCGCGCGAGATCGTCGGGCACACCCGGTTCGCCGGCAGGCCCGGCGTGACCGCGGCGCACTGGGCCGTCATGGTGTCGTTCCCGGTGCTGGTGTTCACGCTGGCCGCGGGGTACGGGCAGGTGGTGTTCCCGCGGTTCACGCTGCCGCTGCTGGGGCACCTCGCGCCGTGGGAGTGGCTCACCGAGGCGATCGCGTGGGCGTCGGCCGTCGGCATCGTGGGCCTCGTCGTGCGGCGCCAGCTGATCCGGCCGCGCGCCGGGCAGGACGAGGCCCGCCGCCGCGCCTCGCGGTTCTTCGGGTCGAACCAGCCGCAGGCCTTGTTCGTCGAGGCGACCGTGCTGCTCGTCGTGGTCGCGGTGCTCGTCCTGCGCGGGCTGGAGTACGCACTCGCGGCGCAGGACGCGCTCGCGGCGCAGGACGGCTCCTCCGTCGCGTCGGGCTGGCACTTCCCGCTGACCGCCTGGTACGGCGCGGTATGGGCCGGTGCGCCGACGACGACGCTCGAGGCCTGGGTCATCGCGGTCGCCACCGTGAAGGTCCTCGTGTCGATGGCGTGGTTCGTCGTCGTCGGGCGCCAGCCCACCATGGGCGTCGCCTGGCACCGGTTCCTCGCGCTGGTCAACGTGTACGCGCGGCGCGAGGCGGCCGGCGGACCGGCGCTCGGACCCGCCGTCCCCCTGCGCGGTCCGTCCGGCACCCCGCTGGACCTGCTGCACGACGAGCTGCCCGACGAGGCGCGCCTGGGCATCGGCGCGATCGAGGACATGCCGTGGAAGGGCCTGCTGGACGTCGCGACGTGCACCGAGTGCGGCCGCTGCCAGGCGGTCTGCCCCGCGTGGGCCACCGGTAAGCCGCTGTCCCCCAAGCTGCTCACCCTCGCGCTGCGCGACCAGGCGGCGACCGTCGCACCCTTCGCGCAGGCCGCGCGCGCCGGCACGGGGCCCACCGACGACCCCCACCTGGGCATCGACCTGCTCGCCTCCGGCGTGATCGACCCCGACGCCCTGTGGGCGTGCACCACGTGCGGCGCCTGCGTGCAGGAGTGCCCGGTGGACATCGAGCACGTGGACACCATCGTCGACCTGCGCCGCGCGCAGGTGCTGATGTCGTCGGCCTTCCCCCGCGAGCTCGGCAAGGCGTTCACCGGCATGGAGCGGGCCGGCAACCCGTGGAACACCCCCGCACGCCGCCGGATGGACTGGGCCGCCGGGCTGCCGTTCGACGTGCCGGTGATCGGCCAGGACGTCGCCTCCGCCGCCGAGGTGGACTGGCTGTTCTGGGTCGGCTGCGCCGGCGCCTTCGACGACCGCGCGCGCGGCACCACGCGGGCGCTGGCCGCCCTGCTGCACACCGCCGGGGTGTCGTTCGCCGTGCTCGGCCAGGCCGAGCGGTGCACCGGCGACGCGGCGCGTCGTGCCGGCAACGAGCTGCTCTACCAGACGCTCGCGGCGGGCAACGTCGCCACGCTCGACGAGGCCGGCGTGCGGCGCATCGTCGTCACCTGCGCGCACTGCTTCAACACCTTGGCCAACGAGTACCCGGACCTGGGCGGCCGGTACGAGGTGGTGCACCACACCCAGCTGCTGCGCACCCTGCTCGACGAGGGCCGGCTGGTGCCGGTGGACACCGCCGCCGACCTGCAGGTCACCTACCACGACCCGTGCTACCTCGGCCGGCACAACCGGGTGTACGCCCCGCCGCGCGAGCTGCTGGCTCTGGCGGGCATCGAGGTGACCGAGATGCCGCGCACCGGCGAGAACGCGTTCTGCTGCGGCGCCGGCGGTGCGCGGATGTGGATGGAGGAGTCGATCGGCACCCGGATCGGCACGGTGCGCGCCGACGAGGCGATCGCCACCGGCGCCGCAGCGATCGCCACCGCGTGCCCGTTCTGCACGGTGATGCTCAGCGACGGGGTCGCCTCGTCGCGCTCCGGCGCCGCCGGGCCGGGCGCCGGGTTGCCGCCGGTGGCCGACATCGCCGTGCTGCTCGCCGACCGCCTCGGCCCGGGGGCGTCGGCTCCGTCGTCGTCCGGGGCGTGATCGGCTCCGTCGTCGCCGGAGCCGTCGTCGTCCGGGGTGTGAAGGGTTGCGCTCGCTCAGCGCGCACAACCCTTCACACCCGGGCCGCAAGACGACGGCCGCCGG
>Ga0302299_10000451_pt1 | contig 22256 bp, 16 predicted proteins | sample III_Fen_N3_4_FD_198795 | JGI IMG/M metagenome (GOLD analysis project Ga0302299, IMG submission 198795) | Peat permafrost microbial communities from Stordalen Mire near Abisko, Sweden - III_Fen_N3_4 | ecosystem: Environmental > Terrestrial > Soil > Wetlands > Permafrost | place: Sweden: Abisko... | reverse complement strand
GGTGTTCCCGCACTGTCGGCACCGGTCGACCGCCGCCTCGAACTGGTGCCGCGCGCAGCGCTCATCGAGCAGGCTGCGGCGGTGGGCGGTGTCGTGGTGGGCCATGGCGGGGGAGAGGCGTGGCCGCAGGCGCGGAGAACCTCTCCCTTCTCGTCGGCGTCTCCGGGCCTGTGCTTTACCCTTGCACTGGTCCGGATGGGGCCCGCGGCCGACGCCGACGGGTGGTCCGGAGCCCCTGCCCAGGAGGATCGATGCCCCGCTCCAGCGTGCCCAACGTGCTCGCCGCCCGCTACGCCAGCGCCGACATGGCCCGGCTGTGGTCGCCCGAGCACAAGGTGGTGCTGGAGCGAGAGCTGTGGCTGGCCGTGCTCGAGGCGCAGCGTGATCTCGGCATCGCGGTGCCCGACGAGGCGATCGAGGCCTACCGGAAGGTGATCGACCAGGTCGACCTCGAGTCCATCGAGGCCCGGGAACGTGTCACACGTCACGACGTGAAGGCCCGGATCGACGAGTTCGCGGCCCTCGCCGGCCACGAGCAGATCCACAAGGGGATGACCTCCCGCGACCTCACCGAGAACGTCGAGCAGCTCCAGGTGCGCCGGGCGCTCGTGCTGGTCCGGGGCCGGATGCTCGCCGCCCTCGCCCGGCTGGCCGAGCGCGCCGCCGAGCACGCCTCCCTCGTGATGACCGGCCGCACCCACAACGTGCCGGCGCAGGCCACCACCCTGGGCAAGCGCTTCGCCAACGCCGGCGAGGAGCTCCTGCAGGCGCTGTACCGCGTCGACGACCTTCTGGCCCGCTATCCGCTGCGCGGGGTGAAGGGCCCGGTCGGCACCCAGCAGGACATGCTCGACCTCCTCGACGGCGACGCCGATCGCCTCGACCGCCTCGAGCGGCGCATCGCCGAGCACCTCGGGTTCGAGGCCGTGCTCACCAACGTCGGCCAGGTGTACCCGCGCTCGCTCGACCTCGACGTGGTCAGCGCCCTGGTGCAGGCCGCCGCCGGCCCCGCCGACCTGGCCCTCACCATCCGCCTGATGGCCGGACAGGAGCTCGCCACCGAGGGCTTCCGTCCCGGCCAGGTCGGCTCGTCGGCGATGCCCCACAAGATGAACAGCCGCAGCTGCGAGCGCATCAGCGGGTTCCTCACCATCCTCCGAGGTCACCTCACCATGGTCGGGGCGCTCGCCGGCGACCAGTGGAACGAGGGCGACGTGAGCTGCTCGGTCGTGCGCCGGGTCGCCCTCCCTGATGCCTTCCTCGCCATCGACGGGTTGTTCGAGACCTTCCTCACCGTGCTCGACGACTTCGGTGCCTATCCGGCGGTCGTCGAGCGCGAGCTCGACCGCTACCTGCCGTTCCTCTCCACCACCAAGGTGCTGATGGCGGCCGTGCGCCACGGGGTCGGGCGCGAGCAGGCCCACGAGGCCATCAAGGAGAGCGCGGTCGCCGCCGCGCTGCGCCTGCGCGAGCAGGGGGCCGAGGGCAACGACCTGCTCGAGCGCCTGGCGGCCGACGAGCGCCTGGGGTTGGCCCCCGACGAGCTGGCCGGCGTGCTGGCCGACCCGCTCGACTTCGTGGGCACCGCCCCGCAGCAGGTCGCGGCGTTCGTGGCCACGGTCGAGGCCCTCGTGTCGGCGGACCCTGCGGCAGCCGGGTACCGTCCGGGCGACATCCTCTGACACACGCTCCCAGCCCACCCGGGGTCGGGGCGCCGAGGCCGCGGGAGGCGACCACGTGACCACCGACGGATTGCCGCACATCTACTCGGGCAAGGTGCGCGACATCTACGACGCCGGCGACGGCCGCCTGCTGATGGTTACCTCCGATCGGCTGTCGGCGTTCGACGTCGTCATGGCCGAGCCCATCCCCGACAAGGGCCGCGTGCTGACGGCGATGTCGTCGTTCTGGTTCGAGACCTTCGACGGCGTGGTCGGGAGCCACCTGATCTCGACCTCGCTCGACGACCTCCCCGAGGCGTGGCGCCGGCCCGAGTGGGACGGCCGGATCATGCTCTGCAAGAAGGCGGAGATGCTCCCGATCGAGTGCATCGTCCGCGGCTACATCACCGGCTCGGCCTGGAAGGAGTACAGCCGCAACGGCACCATGCACGGCGAGACCCTCCCCGGCGGGCTGCTCGAGTCGTCGAAGCTCCCCGAACCGGTCTTCACCCCGTCGACCAAGGCCGACGAGGGCCACGACGAGAACATCTCGTTCGAGGCGGCGTGCGCGCTCATCGGCAACGAGCTGGCCGAGCGGGTCCGCGACGTCTCGATCGAGCTCTACACCCGGGGCTCGGAGTGGGCCGCCGACCGCGGCATCATCATCGCCGACACCAAGTTCGAGCTGGGCATGGTCGACGGCGAGCTGGTCCTGGCCGACGAGGTCCTCACCCCGGACTCGTCGCGGTTCTGGCCCGCCGACCGCTGGGAGCCGGGCACCACCCCTCCGTCGTTCGACAAGCAGCCGGTGCGCGACTTCCTCGACGACCTCGACTGGGATAAGCAGCCGCCGCCTCCGCCGCTGCCCGACCACGTGGTCACCGCAACCAGCACCCGCTACATCGAGGCCTACGAGCGCATCACCGGCCGCGCCTTCGCCGACTGGCACGGCTGACCCGGTCGCCTCGTCCCCGACCGCTCCCGTTCCTCGCCCGTCATCTCGAACTCGTGGAGCTCTTGCGCCCCATGAGGCGCACTATCTCGACGAGTTCGGTGGGGGAGGGGCGATCGCGGGGTCAGTCCCGCTGTGGGATGATCGGCGCATGATCTTCTCGGTGCACGTCGAGGTCCGCCTGCGGGAGGGCATCGCCGATCCCCAGGGCTCCACGATCGAGCGGGCGCTCCCGTCGCTCGGCTTCGACGGGGTCCGCGAGGTCCGGGTCGGGAAGAGCATCCGGTTCTCGATCGAGGCGGCCGACGAGGCCACGGCCCGCGCCGAGGCCGAGGACATGTGCCGTCGGTTCCTCACCAACCCGGTCATCGAGGACGCGGTCGTCGAGCTCGAGGCCGCCGCCGGGGCCGCGTCGTGAGCCGACGGGTCGGCGTCGTCCTGTTCCCCGGCTCCAACTGCGAGCAGGACATGCTCGAGGCCGTTGCCCTCGTCGGCGGTGAGCCCGAGGTGCTGTGGCACGGCGACGCCACCACCAGCGGCGTCGACGCGGTGGTGGTGCCGGGCGGCTTCGCCCACGGCGACTACCTGCGGCCCGGCGCCATCGCCCGCTTCTCGCCGGTCATGGGCGCGGTGGCCGAGTTCGCCGCCGCCGGAGGCCCGGTCATCGGCATCTGCAACGGCTTCCAGGTGCTCACCGAGGCGGGCCTGCTGCCCGGTGCCCTGCAGAAGAACAAGGGCCTCAAGTTCCTGTGCACCACGGTGGCGCTGAGGGTCGAGTCCACCGACTCCTCGCTCACCAGCCAGGCCGAGGCCGGCGCCGTGCTGCGCATCCCGGTGAACCACTTCGAGGGCAACTACACCTGCGACGACGACACGCTCGCCCGGCTCCGCGCCGACGATCGCATCGTGCTGCGCTACGTCGAGAACCCCAACGGCTCGGTCGACGACATCGCGGGCATCTGCAACGAGGGCCGCAACGTGGTGGGGCTCATGCCGCACCCCGAGCGGGCCAGCAGCGACCTGCTCGGCTCGTCCGACGGCCTGCCGCTGCTGCGCTCGCTCGTCGCCTGAGCGTCAGACGGTGCCGCGAGTGATGCCGGCGGCCTTGAGGGTGGAGGCGGAGACGCCGGCCTCGCGCCAGGCCTCGTAGGAGATCTGCTTGCGCTCGGCGTAGCCCTTGGCGACCGCGACGAACTCGGCCTCGAGGGCCGAGAGGTCGACGGTGGTGCCCATCTTCTCCAGCTCGACCTGGAGGTCGAGGCGGCGTTGGATCAGCTCGAGGCGGCGCAGGGCGTCGGCGGTGGCGAGCTCCTCCTCGGTGCGGGCGAGGTCGCGCGCCACGGACTCCTCGGTGCGCTTGCGGCCCCGCTTCGGGCGGTTCTCGTCGAGGGCTTCGAGGTAGCGGCGGACCGCGCGGCCCTGGTTGCGACCCTCGGCGAGGGCCGCCTTGTGCTCGTCGCTCATGGGGCTCTTGGTGCGCTTTGACGTTGCCATGGTGTGCAAGTGGAGCACAGTGGGTTCGGAATTGGCAATCACTGCACAGACCCGATTATCCCGACTGGAGACCGCCTCCATTGAGCGTGAATCGACCGGGATCCATTTGGGTCATTCTCGCCGCAGCTCCACCCACCGCCGCGACAACGGCGCCCGAGCCCATATCGGGGCCGAATCCGGGGGCAGGTGCCGCCGAGTAGCGTCGGGCCCATGGAGGAAGGCATCCACCGCTCTCTGGGTCTCACCGACGACGAGTACGCCAGCATCGTCTCGATCAACGGTCGGGAGCCGAACCACCTGGAGCTGGCGATGTACGCGGTGATGTGGTCCGAGCACTGCTCGTACAAGTCGTCGCGCGTGCACCTCAAGCGCCTCCCCACCGAGGCACCGTGGGTGCTGGTGGGCCCGGGCGAGAACGCCGGCGTCGTCGACGTGGGCGATGGCATCGCCGCCGCCATACGCATCGAGAGCCACAACCACCCGTCGGCCATCGAGCCCTACCAGGGCGCGGCCACCGGCGTCGGCGGCATCCTCCGCGACATCTTCACGATGGGCGCCCGCCCGATCGCCCTCATGGACCCGCTGCGGTTCGGGCCCCTCGACGACCCCCGCAGCCGCTGGATCGCCGAGGGCGTGGTGAGCGGTGTGTCGGGCTACGGCAACTCCGTCGGGGTGCCCAACGTCGGCGGCGAGACCGTCTTCGACGAGACCTACAGGGGCAACCCCCTCGTCAACGTGCTCTGCCTCGGCGTGCTGCCCACCGAGCGCCTCGTGCTGGGCCAGGCCACGGGCGTCGGCAACCTCGCCGTGCTGCTCGGCTCCACCACCGGCCGCGACGGCATCGGCGGCGTGAGCGTCCTGGCCTCGGCCGGCTTCTCCGACGAGGAGACCGACGCCGCCAAGCGCCCGTCGGTGCAGGTCGGCGACCCCTACGAGGAGAAGCGCCTCATCGAGGCCTGCCTCGAGCTGCTCGACGCCGGCCTCGTCGTCGGCATCCAGGACCTCGGCGGCGCCGGCCTGGCCTGTGCGACCAGCGAGACCGCCAGCCGCGGCGGCATGGGCATGGACGTCGACGTCAACGCCATCCCCCGTCGCGAGCGCGGCATGGAGCCCTTCGAGGTCATGACCTCGGAGAGCCAGGAGCGCATGCTCGCCATCGTCGAGCCCGCCGACCTCGACGCTGTGCTGGCCATCTGCGAGCGCTGGGAGGTGCGGGCCTCGGTCATCGGCCGGGTCACCCCTGGCCCGGCCACGGGCGACGCCGACGGCGGCCGGCTCCGCATCCTCGACGGCTGGGACGGCGAGGTCCTCTGCGACATCCCCGCCGCGTCCCTCCACGAGGACGCCCCTCTCTACCACCGGCCCCTCGCCGTCCCCGAGGGCTTCGACGAGGCCACCCGGGTGCTGACCTCCGAGCAGCCCGCCCCGGTCAGCGCCGACGCCGGCGCCGAGCTGGTCGAGCTGCTCGCCGACACCCGCTGGGTGTGGTCGCAGTACGACCACCAGCTCTTCCTGAACACCGTCGAGGGGCCCGGCGGCGACGCCGCGGTCCTGCGCCTGAAGCATCCGGCCACCGGCGCCGACACCGGCCGCGGCCTGGCCCTCACCACCGACGGCAACCACCGGTGGTGCGCCGTCGACCCGCGCGCCGGCACCGCCCTCACCGTCGCCGAGTCGATGCTCAACCTGGCCTGTGTGGGCGCGCGCCCTCTCGCCGTCGTGAACTGCCTCAACTTCGGCAACCCGGAGCACCCCGAGGTCATGTGGCAGCTGTCGGAGGCCATCGACGGCATGTCCGAGGCCTGCCGTGACTTCGGGATCCCCGTGATCGGCGGCAACGTGAGCCTCTACAACGAGTCGCTCGGTGCCGACATCGACCCAACCCCGGTGGTGGGCATGCTCGGCATCATCGACCAGCTCGACCGTCGCCCCCCGGGGGTCACCCTCGTCGACGGCGGCCGTCTGCTGCTCGTGGGCATCACCCAGCCCGAGGTGTCCGGCTCCCGCTGGGCCCGTGAGCGCGGCCACCGCGGCGGCCGGCTCCCGGTGCTCGACGTCGACATGCACCGCAAGGTCACCGACGCCGTGCGCACCCTCGTCAACGGTGGCCTGCTGGCCGGTGTCCACGACATCGGCAACGGCGGCCTGGGCGTCGCCCTCGCCGAGATGGCGTCGCGCTCGGGCCTCGGCGTCACCGTGGCCCGGGTGCCCGACGCCGCCGAGCTGTTCTCCGAGAGCCCCTCCCGCGCCGTGCTGTGCGTCGCCCCCGACCTGCTCACCACGGTCGAGAACGTGCTCGCCGAGGCCGGGGTGCCCGTGAGCCGCATCGGCGTCGCCGGTGGCGACCGGGTGTCGGTCAAGGGCCTGCTCGACCTGCCGCTGGCCGAGGTCACCGGCTCCTGGGCCGACCGCATTCCCGCGGCCCTCGGCTCCGGCACGGCTCAGGACTAGGTGCCCGCCTGGGAGTCAGGGTCGGTGGCGCCGGGCCGGTACCATGGCTCCGTGAGCGAGCCGGCCGGTGATGCGTCCCTCGATCGACGTGCTGTCGAAGGAGGGGCTGTCGAGGGAAGGGTCCCCGGGCTCGACCTGGGAGCCGCGTCGCCCGACGACGACACCCCCAAGGAGGCCTGTGGCGTCTTCGGTGTCTTCGCACCCGATCAGCCCGTCTCCCACCTGACCTACCTGGGGCTCTACGCACTGCAGCACCGCGGCCAGGAGTCCGCCGGCATGGCCGTGAGCGACGGTCAGAGCGTCACGGTCGTGAAGGACATGGGCCTCGTGTCCAACGCCTTCGACGACCGCACCCTCGCCGCGCTCAACGGCCACCTGGCCATCGGCCACACCCGTTACTCCACCACCGGGTCGAGCAGCTGGCGCAACGCCCAGCCCGTCTACCGCGACGTCGCCGCCCACACCGTGGCGCTGGCGCACAACGGCAACCTGGTGAACACCGAGGACCTGGCCGAGGAGCTCGGCATGCTCCCGGGGACGATCACCTCCGACAGCGACGTCATGACCGAGATGATCGCCAGCGAGCTCGGGAAGTTCCCCGAGACCAGCGACGACGGCCGGGCGCTCGAGCGGGCGATGCTCGCGGTGCTGCCCCGGCTCAAGGGCGCCTTCTCGGTGGTGGCCATGGACGAGAACCACGTCGTCGGCGTGCGCGACCCCAACGGCTTCCGCCCGCTCTGCCTCGGCAAGCTGCCCCACGGCTGGGTGCTGGCCTCGGAGAGCCCGGCGCTCGACGTCGTGGGTGCCCACATGGTCCGCGAGCTCGAGCCCGGCGAGATGATCATCATCGACGCCGAGGGCTACCGGTCGGTGCGGGCGTTCGAGCCCGAGTCGGTCGACCCCAAGCTCTGCCTCTTCGAGTTCGTCTACTTCTCCCGCCCGGACACCCGCCTCTACGGCCAGAGCGTCCACCAGGCCCGCGTGCGCATGGGCGAGCAGCTCGCCGAGCAGGCACCGGCCGAGGCCGACCTCGTGATGGGCGTGCCCGAGTCCGGCCTGCCCGCCGCCGAGGGCTTCGCCCGGGCCAGTGGCATCCCCTACGGCCAGGGCCTGGTGAAGAACCGCTACATCGGGCGCACGTTCATCGCGCCGAACCAGGAGATGCGTGCGCTCGGCGTGCGCATGAAGCTCAACCCGCTGCGCGACAACATCGCCGGCCGGAAGCTCGTGGTGGTCGACGACTCCATCGTTCGGGGAACCACGACCCGGGCCATGGTCTCGATGCTCCGGGAGGCCGGCGCCGTCGAGGTGCACATGCGCATCTCGTCGCCGCCCTACAAGTGGCCCTGCTTCTACGGGATGGACACGGGCGCCCGCAGCGAGCTGCTCGCCGCCAACATGGGCGTCGAGGAGATCCGCGAGTACCTCAACGTCGACTCCCTCGCCTACCTCACCCTCGACCGGCTGCTCACCGCCACCGGTGCCGTCGGTGCCGGGTTCTGCGACGCCTGCCTCACCGGGCACTACCCGGTGTCGGTGCCGGTGAGCCTCACCAAGGACGTGCTCGAGGTGCCGGTCACCGCCCCCGCTGCTCCCGCCGTCACCTCGGCCTTCGCCGGGCTGCTCGACGGCGAGGCCACGTTGCCGGTCGACGACGCCCGTGACCGCGCCGACGAGGTGCTCATGAACGAGGCTGCGGCCCAGCCCGTCGTCGTCGTCCACGACGGCACCGGCGGCCTCGGCCAGGACCACCTCGGTGGCTGAGCCCTCCGCGGCCGCCTCCGGCGGCGAGACCTACGCCGGCGCGGGCGTCAGCATCGACGCCGGCGAGGAAGCCGTCGACCGCATCAAGGGCAAGGTCCGCTCCACCTTCCGTCCCGAGGTCATCGGCGACATCGGAGGCTTCGGCGGCCTGTTCGCGCTCGACCTCGCGCGGTTCCGCCAGCCTGTGCTCGTGTCGTCCACCGACGGCGTCGGCACCAAGGCGCTGGTCGCCCAGGCGGTCGGGAAGTTCGAGACCATCGGCGTCGACCTGGTGGCCATGTGCGTCGACGACCTCGTCTGCCAGGGCGCCGAGCCGCTGTTCTTCCTCGACTACATCGCCGTCGGCCGCCTCGACCCCGACCACATCGAGCAGCTGGTGGAGGGCGTGGCCGAGGGCTGCCGCCAGGCCGGCTGCGCGTTGATCGGCGGCGAGATGGCCGAGCACCCGGGCGCCATGGAGGCCGGCGAGTTCGACCTCGTGGGCTTCTCGGTCGGCATCGCCGAGCGCGACGAGCTCGTCACCGGCACCACCATCGCCCCGGGTGACGTGCTCATCGGCCTGCCGTCGCCCAACCTCCGATCCAACGGCTACTCGCTCGCTCGCCGGGTGCTGCTCGACCGGGCCGGCCTCTCGCTCGACGGGCCCGCCTACGAGGGCGCCCACCACAGCCTCGGCGACGAGCTCCTGGCCCCGTCGGTCATCTACTCGCCGGCCGTCACCGCGCTGCGCAAGGCGGTCGACCTCCGTGGCATCGCCCACATCACCGGCGGCGGCATCCCCGGCAACCTCAACCGGGTGCTCCCCAAGGGCACGGCGGCCGAGGTCCGGCGCGGCTCGTGGGAGGTCCCGCGGATCTTCAGCGAGATCCAGCGCCTCGGCGGCGTGGCGCCCGAGGAGATGGACCGCGTCTTCAACATGGGCCTCGGCATGATCGCCGTGGTGCCCGAGGGCGACGTCTTCAAGGCGCTCGACACCCTTCGGGGCAAGGGCATCCGCGCCGTCGAGGTCGGCCACATCGTCCCCGGCCCCGGCCCCGGCACCGTCACCCTCATCTGACCCTTCGGTCTCCCCTTCCCCCGCTGCGACCGCGGAGGCACGCCGGTCGGCAGTCGGCCGAGCCCAGGAGGGTGGGTGCGGGGGTGTGAGCTGCGTCGTCCTGTGGGCGCCGCACGCCACCTCGGTGTGGGTCGGCGGCCAACCTGCGGCGGCCGTGGCGGAGCAGCTCACACCCCCGTGAACGCCCGACCGCGCGGAGGTCTAGCGTCGGACGCGTGAGCGACTCCGACACGAAGCAGCGGTTCATCGACCACCTCCTCGCCCATTCGGTGCGGACGGGGGACTTCACGCTGAAGTCGGGCCGGAAGAGCTCGTGGTTCATCGACTCCAAGCAGACGGCGTGCCGGCCCGCGGGCATGTTGCTCATGGCCGACCTGGCCCTCGAGCTGATCCCCGACGACGTCACCGCCATCGGCGGGCTCACGGTCGGCGCCGACCCCGTCGCCTACGGCATCGCCGCGGTGGCGGCCACCCGGGGCCGTGACCTGCGCTCGTTCACGATCCGCAAGGAGGCGAAGGACCACGGCGTCGCCGGCCGCCTCGCCGGTGCCCTCCAGCCGGGGGACAAGGTCGTGATCACCGAGGACACCGTCACCCGCGGCACCTCCCCGATGGAGGCGGTCCGGGTGGTGCGCGAGCTGGGCGCCGAGCCGGTGATGATCCTCGTGCTGGTCGACCGCGGCGGCACGTGCGGGGCCATGGCCGAGGCCGAGGGCGTCGCCTTCCGGCCCATCGTCACCGCCACGGAGCTGGGCTTCGACTACGAGGGCGCCTGACCGCCGGGTCCACCGCCTGCGATTCGACTAGGGGTGGTGTGCCGCCCGCCACTAGCGTTGTCGCCCTATGGCTGACACACCCACCGCCGCTTTCAGCATCCGTCTCCGAGTGCGCCTGGACAACACGCCCGGCGCCCTGGGTCGACTGGCCAGCGCGATCGGCGCCGTAGGCGGCAACATCTGGTCGCTCGAGGGGTTCGAGGCCAAGGCCCAGTACCTCGACGAGGACGTCGTCGTGAACTGCACCAGCGAGGCCCATCAGCAGCAGGTGATCGAGGCCGTCAGCGATGCCGAAGGCGTGGAGCTGCTGGGCTGGCAGGACCGCACCTTCGCCATGCACAACGGCGGCAAGATCGACGTCGTCTCCCGCACCCCGGTCGGCGACCGCGACGACCTCTCCATGGCCTACACGCCCGGCGTCGCCCGAGTGTGCAAGGCGATCGAGGCCGAGCCCGAGCTGGCCCACGAGCTCACCATCAAGAAGAACACCGTGGCCATCGTCTCCGACGGCACCGCGGTGCTGGGCCTGGGCGACATCGGCCCGCTCGGCGCCATGCCGGTGATGGAGGGCAAGGCCCTGCTCTTCAAGGAGTTCGCCGGCGTCGACGGCTTCCCGATCTGCCTCGACACCAAGGACCCCCAGGAGATCATCGACACGGTCGTGCGCATCGCCCCGACCTTCGGTGGCATCAACCTCGAGGACATCGCCGCCCCGGTGTGCTTCGAGGTCGAGGAGCGCCTCAAGGAGCTGCTCGACATCCCGGTGTTCCACGACGACCAGCACGGCACCGCCGTGGTCACCCTGGCCGCCCTGGAGAACGCGCTGAAGATCGTCGACAAGAAGATGAGCGACCTCACCGTCGTCATCGCCGGCGTCGGCGCGGCCGGCGTGGCCATCGCCAAGATCCTCATGGAGGCCGGCGTCCCGAACGTGATCGGCGCCGACCGCCAGGGTGCCGTGCACACCGGCCGCTCCGACCTCAACGTCGCCAAGCAGTGGTTCGCCGAGCACACCAACCCCGAGAAGCTCACCGGCGACCTCCACGGCCTGCTGCGCGGCAGCGACCTCTTCGTCGGCGTGAGCGGCCCGAACCTCATCACCCGTGAGGACGTCCTCACCATGGCCCCGGACCCGATCGTGTTCGCCATGGCGAACCCCGATCCGGAGATCCGGCCCGAGGAGGCCGCCGGCGCGGTGGCGGTCATGGCCACCGGGCGCAGCGACTTCCCGAACCAGATCAACAACGTCCTGTGCTTCCCGGGCATCTTCCGGGGCGCCCTCGACGCCGGCGCCACCCAGATCACCGAGAACATGAAGCTGGCCGCCGCCGGCGCCATCGCCTCGGCCGTCTCCGACGCCGAGCTGGCTCCCGACTTCATCATCCCGTCGGTGTTCGACCGCCGCATCGGCCCGCTCGTGGCCGCCGCCGCGGCCGAGGCCGCCGTGCGCGACGGCGTCTGCCGGGCGCGGTGAGCTCCGCTTCCCACGGCCGGCGCGTCCGCGCCATCACCTTCGACTTCTGGGACACGCTGGTGCGGTCCGACACCGTGGCCTTCCGTCTGGCGCGCCGCATCGCGGTCGCCGAGGAGCTCGAGGCCCACGGGCTACCCGCCGAGCACGACGCCATCGAGGCCGCCTTCGACGTCGCCTGGAGGCGCTTCGACGCGGCGTGGGGCCTGAACGAGCAGTTCACCGGCCACCACGCCGCGGAGGCCGTGCTGGAGGCGCTGGGCCACGACCCCGAGCCCGAGGTGCGCCAACGCCTCGTCGAGGCCTACCTCGGCGCCAACGGCCGGGTGCAGACCGAGCTCACGCCCAACGTCGCCGACACCATCCGGGCCCTCAAGGCCGGCGGCCTGAAGGTGGGCATCATCTGCGACGTGGGCCTCACGCCCTCGCCGGTGCTGCGCGACATCCTCGACCGCCACGGGGTGCTGCGGGAGTTCGACCACTGGGCCTTCTCCGACGAGGTCGGCGTCTACAAGCCCGATCCGGCGATCTTCCACCACGCCCTCGAGGGCCTGGGCGGCGTCGACCCGGCCGAGGCCGCCCACATCGGCGACCTGCGCCGCACCGACATCGCCGGCGCCCTGGGCATGGGCATCCTCGCCCTGCGCTACTCGGGCGTCACCGACGACGACCCGGCCCACGGTCCCGAGGGCGACGTCGTGGTCACCGACCACACCCAGCTGCCCGCTCTGCTCGGCGTCGGCAGGGCCTGAGCCCCGGGCCCGGCCAGGCGGCCCGACGCCCGGCGTCCGCGCGGCGCCGTGTGACAAGGTGTCCGCCGCTCACCACACACGACCCAGGGGGGAACCGTGCCGCTGCATCCTCAGGCCCAGATGGTCCTGGACTTCATGTCCGAGACCGGCTTCACGTTCGAAGGCGTCACCGCCGAGGACCTCCGCGCCCGGGCCAACATGGCCATCCCCAGCCCGATCGAGCTGCCGAGCATCGCCGACGGCAACGTCCCCGGCCCGGCCGGCGACATCCCGGTGCGGATCTACCGCCCGTCCGACGCCACCGACCTGCCGGTCGTGGTGTTCTTCCACGGTGGCGGCTGGGTGATCGGCGACCTCGAGTCGCACGACCACATGGCCCGCACGATCTCGGCCAAGGCGGACTGCGTGGTCGTCGCCGTCGACTACCGCCTGGCCCCGGAGCACAAGTTCCCGGCTGCCGCCGACGACGCCTGGGCCGCGCTCGAGTGGGTCGCCACCCACGCGGCCGAGCTCGGCGTCGACGGAGACCGCATCGCGGTGGCCGGCGACAGCGCGGGCGGCAACCTCGCCGCGGTCGTCGCCGTGCAGGCCCGCGACTCCGAGCACGTCGAGATCATCCAGCAGGTGCTCCTCTACCCGGTCGTCGACGGCGACTGCGAGCGGCCCTCCATGGAGGAGAACGCCGAGGGCTACATGCTCACCCGCGGGGCCATGGACTGGTTCCACGAGCAGTACGCCGTCACCGACGCCGACCGCAGCGACCCCCGCTACTCGCCGATCAACGCCGACCTGGCGGGCGTGGCCCCGGCCGTCGTGGTGACCGCCGAGTACGACCCGCTGCGCGACCAGGGCAACGCCTATGCGGTGGCGCTCACCGACGCCGGCGTCGACGTGATCCACACCCAGTACGACGGCATGATCCACGGCTTCTTCAGCATGGACGCCGGGCTCGACACCGCCGCCCAGGCCCAGGACGAGGTCGCCGCCGCCCTCAAGGCGGCCTTCGCCGGCTGATCGGGGACCGTGGTCGTCAGGCGGCCGCCGCTCCCTGACGGCCCCGCACGAGGCGGTCGACGAAGGCCATCTTCTCGATGACCGTGGCGGACAGCACGAACGGGTAGAGGTCGCCCTCGCCCATCGACCGGTTCAGGGCGTTGAGCGCGGCGGCCAGTGGGATCCACTGCTCGACGACCTGGTCGAACGGTCGGCCCTCGACGTCGCCTGGTGCCACCACGCCTCCGGGCACGTCGCGGCTGATGACGGTGAGACCGGTGGCTGCCGCCGTCTGCAGCGCGTCGAGGATGTGGAGGGTGTGGGCGAAGGTCTCGGCCCAGTCCTCCCACGGGTGCATCGTGGCGTAGGCCGAGACGTGGGTGTTCTCCCACCCGAACGGGGCGGGGCCGCGGTAGTGGGCGCGCATGGCGGCGTCGTAGTCGACCCGCTCGTCGCCGAAGCACCGCCGGAAGTCGTCCAGGTGGCCGCCGTCGCGCACCAGCACCATCCAGTAGTAGTGGCCGACCTCGTGGCGGAAGTGGCCGAGCACGGTGCGGTAGGCCTCTCCCAGCTCGTTGCGCACCCGCTCGCGGTGGGCGTCGTCGGCTTCGGCCAGGTCGACGGTGATGAGGCCGTCCTCGTGGCCGGTGGTCACCGCGTCGAACCGGCTGGTGAGCAGATCGAACCCGAGGCCCTCCGGCTTCTCGGCGAAGCCCACGACCGGCAGCCCGAGGTCGAGGAGCTGGGCGACGAGGCGGCGCTTGGCCGCCTCGGCCTCCACGAACCAGCGGTGGCCCTCGACGTCACCGTCGGAGGGGCGGGTGCGGGTCAGCGAGCAGCTGCGGCACAGCGACCCCGCCGCGTCGGCCGGCACCACCCAGTTGCAGGTCGCCACCGCCCGGTTGGCGCACGCGACCCACCCCGTGGGGTCGCCAGGAGCACCGCCGCCGCCGATGGGGGAGGATGTGGGTGCCATCGTGAACGAGCCGGGCTCGAACCCGAGCGCGGTGCCGCAGGTGAGGCAGCGGTCGTTCTCGAAGTACACGCGTGCATGGCAGGTCGGGCAGTGGAGCGAGCGCATGAGGCTTCTCTTCCCTTGTTCCCCGGCTCGAAACACAACCGACACGACCGTTCAGCATCATGTTCGCGTCAGCCAATCACCCGAGGTCGTCGCATCCACGGGTGCCGACGCCTGGAACCGGATCATCGAACCACCCATCGAACCACCGTCAACCCAGATGCCCAACCCGGCCGGCTCGCCCTGGCTCGGCTACACCGCGCCCGGCTGGGACGAGATGCTCGGTCCCGACGCCCCGCGACCGGGCTGCGCCGGCGTCATGGGCTACCTCGATCAGCTCGGTGACGAGCTCCACGACCGCCAGGAGGCCGCCGAGCTGGCCATCGCCTCCATGGGCATCTCCTTCACGGTCTACGCCGAGAAGGGCAACATCGACCGCGCCTGGCCCTTCGACGTCATCCCCCGCGTCATCGACCTCGGGGAGTGGACCAAGGTCTCCGAAGGGCTGATCCAGCGCCTGCGGGCCCTCAACCTGTTCATCGGCGACCTCTATGGCGAGGCCCGGGTGCTGGCCGACGGCATCGTCCCGGCCGAGATCGTGAAGGGCTCGCCGAACTACCGCCCCGAGTGCATCGGCGTCCGGCCGCCGCAGGGCACGTGGGCCCACATCAGCGGCAGCGACCTCGTCCGCGGCGGCGACGGCGTGTTCCGGGTGCTGGAGGACAACCTCCGGGTGCCGTCCGGCGTGGCCTACATGCTCGAGAACCGGCAGATCTCCAAGCGCGTCTTCGCCGACGCCTTCCGCAGCCTCGACATCCAGCCCGTCGACGTGTACCCGACGCGGCTCCAGGAGATGCTGGCGTCGCTCACGCCTCGGCCGGGCGAGTTGCCGGTCATCGCGGTGCTCACCCCGGGCATCCACAACTCCGCCTACTTCGAGCACGCCTTCCTTGCCTCGCAGATGGGGGCGCTGCTGGTGGAGGGCAACGACCTCGTGGTCGGCGACGACGACGTGTGCCGGGTGCGCACCGTCGGCGGCCTGGTGCAGGTCGACGTGATCTACCGCCGCGTCGACGACCTCTTCCTCGACCCCGAGGTCTTCCTGCCCGACTCACTGCTCGGCGTGCCCGGGCTGATGCGCTCGTGGCGCAACGGCAAGGTGGCCCTCGCCAACGCGCCGGGCGCGGGCGTGGCCGACGACAAGGTCGTCTACGCCTACGTGCCCGCTCTCATCCGGTACTACCTCGACGAGGAGCCGCTGCTCGCCAGCGTGCCCACCTACGTGTGCCTCGACGACGACGACCGCCGCTACGTCCTCGACCACCTGGCCGAGCTCGTGGTGAAGCCGGCCAACGAGAGCGGGGGCATGGGCATCTACATCGGCACCCACGCCACGGCCGAGGAGACCGACGCCATCCGCCTGGCCGTCCAGGCCGATCCCCGCAACTGGATCGCCCAGCCGATCGTCGAGCTGTCCACCGCGCCGACGCTGTGTGACGGCCGGCCGGCACCGCGCCACATCGACCTGCGGCCGTTCATCCTCTCGGGCGACCGGCCCTACGTCACCAACGGCGGGCTCACCCGCGTGGCCCTGCGTGAGGGCTCGTTGGTGGTCAACAGCTCCCAAGGCGGCGGTAGCAAGGACACCTGGATCATCGACCCCGACGTGGCCGATGGCGGGTCCGCCCGCCCGATCCCGGCGCAGTCCCAGTCGCAGTCGAGCACCAGCGAGGAGGTGCCGGCATGAGCGAGCGCCAGGTCGCCGTCGACCGCCCCGACGAGGTCGAGCCCGACATCGTCCCGCTGCCGGGGGCCATGCTCCTGTCCCGGGTGGCCGAGCACATCTACTGGGCCGGTCGCTACCTCGAGCGGGCCGAGGGCACCGCCCGCCTGGTCAAGACCCACACCGAGCTGTTCGTCGACCTGCCCCGTTCGGTCGGGCTCGGCTGGGCGCCGCTGCTCGCCGTCACCGGCAGCCGGGAGGCCTTCGACGACGGCTACGACCGTGTCACCGAGGACGACGTCGTCAGCTTCCTGCTCGCCGCCCCCGAGAACCACGGCTCGGTGATCACCTCGATCGAGCAGGCACGCGAGAACCTGCGGGTCACCCGAGGCCTCCTCCCGAAGCGCATGTGGGAGGTCGTCAACGAGACCCGGCAGTGGGTGCAGGTCAGTGCCGTGGCCGGCTGCGCTCGAGGCTCGCGGATCATGTGGACCGAGGAGGTCATCCGCCGCTGCCACACGATGATCGGCACGGCCGACTCCACCATGAGCCGCGACCTCGCCTACGCCTTCCTCGAGGTCGGACGTCTGGTCGAGCGGGCCGACATGACCAGCCGGGTGCTCGACGTGCAGGCCGGCATCCTCATGTCGGCCGGCGCCGACACCCCGATCCCGTACACCGACCTCACCTGGATGGCGATGCTGCGCTCGCTCGGCGGTGAGCAGATGTACCGCCGCCAGATGGGCGGGGTGGTCTCGGCGGCCAACACCGTGCAGTTCCTGCTGCGTGACTCCGCCTTCCCCCGCTCGGTCGAGTACTGCCTCATCGAGATCATGCGCCTGCTGCCCGAGCTGCCCCACAACGGCGGGGCGCTCGACGCGGCCATCACCAGCTACCGGCTCCTCGACGCAGTGGCTCCCGGCGAGGTCGACCTCGACGGCATCCACCGCTTCGTCGACGACCTGCAGGTCGCCCTGAGCGGGCTGCACGGCCAGCTCGCCGACACCTACTTCCCGGCAACGGGCACCGAGGCCGCCTCTCCATGAGCATCCACGTCGCGCTCGAGCACCGCACCCGCTACCTGTTCGATCGCGCCGTCGGCCTCACGCCGCACGTGGTCCGGCTGCGGCCCGCTCCCCACTGCCGCACCCCGATCCTCGCCTACTCGATGACGGTCGAGCCGAGCGACCACTTCGTGAACTGGCAGCAGGACCCCTTCGGCAACTTCGAGGCCCGCCTCGTGTTCCCGGAGAAGGCGACCGAGCTGTCGATCGTGGTCGACCTCGTGGCCGACCTCACCGTCATCAACCCGTTCGACTTCTTCCTCGAGCCCGAGGCGGAGGCGATCCCGTTCGCCTACGACCCCGAGCTGCTCCGGGACCTCGGCCCCTACCTCGAGTGCGACCCGGTCGGCCCGATGCTGCAGGGCTGGCTCGACGAGGTCGCCATGCCGCCCGACGGCACCCCGACGGTCAACTTCCTGGTCGCCATCAACCAGCGGCTCCAGGGCGACATCGCCTACACGACCCGCATGGAGCCAGGCGTGCAGGACCCTGAGGTCACCCTGGGCAAGGCCCTGGGGTCGTGCCGTGACAGCGGCTGGCTGCTGGTGCAGGTCCTCCGCAACCTGGGCCTCGCCGCCCGGTTCGTCTCGGGCTACCTGGTGCAGCTCGTCGCCGACCAGAAGGCCCTCGACGGCCCCTCGGGCCCCACCGCCGACTTCACCGACCTCCACGCCTGGTGCGAGGTCTTCCTCCCCGGCGCCGGCTGGGTGGGGCTCGACCCCACGTCCGGGCTGTTCGCGGGGGAGGGCCACATCCCGCTGGCGGCCACGCCCCGACCCGCCTCGGCCGCGCCCGTCACCGGAGCCACCGAGCCGTGCGAGGTCACCTTCGACTTCTCCAACACCGTCACCCGGGTGCACGAGGACCCACGGGTCACGTTCCCCTACACCGACGACCAGTGGGAGCGCATCGACGCGGTCGGCCGGGCGGTCGACGCCCGACTCGTCGCCGGCGACGTGCGCCTCACCGAGGGCGGCGAGCCGACCTTCGTCTCCATCGACGACATGGACGCCGTGGAGTGGACCGTCGGCGCCGACGGCGACGACAAACGGGCGAAGGCCTGGGAGCTCACCGGCCGCCTGGCCGAGCGGTTCGCACCCGGTGGCCTGCTCCACGCCGGCCAGGGCAAGTGGTACCCGGGCGAGCCCCTGCCCCGCTGGCAGCTGGGCATCCATTGGCGCACCGACGGCACCGAGCTGTGGTCGCACCCCGAGGTCTTCGCCGACCCCTTCGCCCCCGGCACCGCGACGCTCGCCCAGGCCGGCGCCCTGGCCACTGCGCTGGCGGGGCGCCTCGGCCTGCCGGAGGGCTTCGTCCACCCGGCCTTCGAGGACCCGCTCGTCGACCTGCTCAACGAGGCCCGCACCCCGGCCGGCGAGCCCCCGGACGACGACGTGGCCCCCGACGACCCCACCCTGGCCGACGAGGCCGGCAGGGCGTCGGTGGTGGCGGCCCTCGACGACCGCATCGGGCAGGCGTCGGCGTGGATCATGCCGTTGCACCACCTCCGCACCGAGCCCGGCGGCTGGGCCACCTCCCAATGGATGCTGCGGCGCGGCCGTCTCGTGCTGCTCCCCGGCGATTCCCCCGCCGGGCTGCGCCTCCCCCTCGACTCACTCACGTGGACACCGCCCGAGCCCGAGCCCGAGCGGTCACCGTTCGAGCCACGCGGCCCGTTGCCCCCGAAGCCGGCGCTGTCGCCCTCCCTCGCATCGAAGTCGGCCGCGACCGAGGCCTCCACCGCCACCACCCGCGCCGCGTGGCGGCCCGGCACCGGCGCCACGGTGGTGCCGGTCGACGAGGCCCCACCCACCGCGCTCGGCGTCGAGCTGCGCCAGGGCCGGGTGCACGTGTTCCTCCCGCCCCTCACCCACTTCGAGGACGCGGTCGAGCTGCTCGCCGTGATCGAGTCCGAGGTCGTCGCCGCCGGCCTCGAGGTCGTGATCGAGGGCTACCCGCCGCCGCGCGACCCGCGCCACCGCAACCTCGTGGTCACCCCCGATCCCGGGGTCATCGAGGTCAACCTCCAGCCCGCCCGCTCGTGGGAGGAGCTGGTCGAGACCACCGAGGTCCTCTACGAGGCAGCCCGCGAGTCGCGGCTCGGCACCGAGAAGTTCGAGCTCGACGGCACCCACTCCGGCTCCGGTGGCGGCAACCACGTCACCCTCGGCGCCGCCACCCCGACCGACAGCCCGTTCCTCCGCCGGCCCGGCCTGCTCCGCAGCATGGTCACGTACTGGCAGCACCACCCGTCGCTGTCGTACCTGTTCTCCGGGCGCTTCGTCGGCCCCACCAGCCAGGCGCCCCGGATCGACGAGGCCCGCCACGACGCCCTCGACGAGCTCGAGATCGCCTTCGGCGAGATGGACCGCCTCGGCGACGACGTGCCGCCGTGGCTGGTCGACCGGCTGTTTCGCCACCTGCTCGTCGACCTCACCGGCAACACGCACCGGGCCGAGTTCTGCATCGACAAGCTCTTCACGCCCGAGGGCGAGCGGGGCCGTCTCGGCCTGCTCGAGATGCGCGGCTTCGAGATGCCGCCCCACCATCGCATGGCGCTCGTGCAGGCGCTGCTCGTTCGGGCGCTCGTGCTGCGCTGTTGGGACGACCCTTACGAGGCCCGTCTCGTGCGCTGGGGCACCGAGCTGCACGACCGCTTCCTGCTGCCCCACGAGGTCGCCACCGACATCGCCGCGGTGGTCGACGACCTCGTCGACCACGGCATCGCCTTCGAGCTGTCGTGGCTCGACCCGTTCCTCGAGTTCCGCTTCCCCCGCCTCGGCACGGTCGAGGTGCAGGGCGTGCGCCTCGAGCTGCGGGCCGCCATCGAGCCGTGGCTGGTGCTGGGAGAGGAGGTCTCACAGTCGGGCACCTCCCGCTACGTCGACTCGTCGGTCGAGCGCCTCCAGGTCCGCGTCGAGGGGCTGGTTCCAGGCCGCCACGTCGTCACCTGCAACGGCCGGGCCGTGCCGCTGCGGCCCACCGCCAACCCCGGCACCCACGTGGCCGGTGTGCGCTACCGGGCGTGGCAGCCGCCGTCGGCCCTGCACCCGACCATCGCCGTGCACTCGCCCCTGGTGTTCGACCTCGTCGACCTCGCGGCCGGTCGCTCGATCGGTGGGTGCACCTACCGGGTCAGCCATCCCGGCGGCCGGAACTACGACCGCTTCCCGGTCAACGCCAACGAGGCCGACGCCCGGCGCACCGCCCGGTTCGGCACTGTCGGCCACACGCCCGGCCCGGTCGACGTGGCCGGATTGGAGTCCGAGCTCTCCCGCATCGACGGGTACCCTCGCACACTGGACCTGCGCCGCCCCGCGGTGCTGGCCCCGGCGGCGCCACTTCGCCCCGCGCACTGAGACGCACACCACCCCGCGCCATGACTCCGCCGCCTCCCACCACCGAGCTGCCCGTCGGCTATCGCCCTCCCCAGGGCGTGTTCGACGAGCTCTCCGACGCTGGTGGTGTGCGCAGCCACTGGGCCCACGTCGCCCGCACCCTCGATCACCTCGGCCCGCTCGAGCTCACCGCCCGGGCCAATGAGGCGCGGCGGCTGCTGGCCGACGACGGCGTCACCTACAACGACGTCAGTGGCGCCAGCCCCGAGGTCCGCTCGTGGATCCTCGACCCGGTGCCGGTAGTGGTGTCGGCCGAGGAGTGGGCCGGCATCGAGGTCGGCCTCGCTCAGCGGGCCGAGCTGCTCGACCTCGTCCTCTCCGACCTCTACGGGCCCCGCCGGCTCATGGCCGAGGGGGTGCTCCCGCCGGAGGTCGTCTACGGGCACCCGGGCTTCCTGCGCCAGTGCGACGGCGTCCGCCTTCCCGGCGAGCACCAGCTGTTCAACGCCGCCTTCGACCTCGCCCGCGACGCCGATGGGGCGTGGACGGTGTTGTCCGACCGCACCCAGGCGCCCTCGGGCATGGGCTACGCGCTCGAGAACCGGGTGGTCGTCTCCAGGGTGCTGCCCGACATGTACCGCGAGGCCGAGGTCGTGCGCCTCGCCCCGTTCTTCCGCGAGCTGCGGGCCGCGCTCCAACGGGTGGCCCCGGCCCAGGTCGAGGTGCCCCGCATCGTGGTGCTCACCCCGGGCCCGTGGAGCGAGACCGCCTACGAGCACGGCGCCATCGCCACCTACCTCGGCTACCCGCTGGTGCAGGGCTCCGACCTCCGGGTCCGCGACGGCCGGGTGTGGGTGCGCACCCTGGGCCGGCTCGAGCCGGTGCACGTGATCCTGCGCCGCGTCGACCCGCCCTGGTGCGACCCGCTCGAGCTGCGCCCCGAGTCCACCCTCGGCGCGCCGGGCCTGCTCGAGGCGTGCCGGGTCGGCAACGTCTCGGTGGTCAACACCCTCGGCAGCGGTGTGCTCGAGAACCCGGCCCTGCTGGCGTTCCTGCCGGCGTTGTCCGAGGCGCTCCTGGGCCAGCCGCTGAAGATGCCGTCGGCCCGCACCCTGTGGTGCGGCGACCCCGAGTCGTTGCGCGAGGTGCTCGGCCGGCTCGACGAGCTGGTGCTGAAGTCGGTGTCGGAGGAGGTGCGCACCACCGTGGTGGGCCAGGGCCTGTCGTCGGGTGAGCTCGACGAGCTGCGTGCCCGCATCCTCGCCAAGCCCCACGCGTGGGTGGGTCAGGAGCCGGTGCTGCTCGGCTCGGCCCCCACCCTGGTCGATGGCGCCCTCGAACCCCGTCGCTCGGTGGTCCGCGGCTTCGTCGTGGCCCGCGACCGGGGCTACGCGGTGATGCCCGGTGGCCTCACCCGCGTGGCCCGCGGCCCCCACGACCCCATCGTCAGCAACCAGAGCGGCGCCTGGAGCAAGGACACCTGGGTGCTCAGCCGCGAGCCCGAGCGCCTCACCGGCTTCTGGCTGCAGCCCGACGACGCCGTCGAGGCCATCGAGCCGGAGACCTCGATGTCGCAGCGCGCCGCCGAGAACCTGTTCTGGCTGAGCCGCTACGCCGAGCGCTCCGAGGACCTCGTGCGCCAGCTGCGGGTCACCTCCGACCGCCTGATCGAGTTCGCCCCGGGCACCAACCCGGCGGGCAATGCGTGCGTCAACGTGCTGCTGGCCGCCCTCACCCACACG
>Ga0302299_10000449_pt1 | contig 22297 bp, 21 predicted proteins | sample III_Fen_N3_4_FD_198795 | JGI IMG/M metagenome (GOLD analysis project Ga0302299, IMG submission 198795) | Peat permafrost microbial communities from Stordalen Mire near Abisko, Sweden - III_Fen_N3_4 | ecosystem: Environmental > Terrestrial > Soil > Wetlands > Permafrost | place: Sweden: Abisko... | reverse complement strand
ACCTCATCGGCGACCGCTGGTACCAGTCGCTCGGCGCCGACGCACCGAAGTCGATCGGCTACTTCTCGCCCGAGTTCGGCATCACCGAGGTGCTGCCGCAGTACTCCGGCGGTCTCGGCATCCTCGCCGGCGACCACCTGAAGTCCGCGAGCGACCTCGGCGTCCCGATCGTGGGCGTCGGCCTGTTCTACCGCGCCGGCTACTTCCGGCAGTCGCTGTCGGCCGACGGCTGGCAGCAGGAGACCTACCCCGTCCTCGACCCCGACGGCCTCCCGCTGTCGCTGCTGCGCGAGAACGACGGGTCGCCCGTCGTCGTCGAGGTCGGCCTGCCCGGTGGCCGCACCCTCAAGGCGCACGTGTGGCGCGCCGACGTCGGCCGCGTCCCGCTGCTCATGCTCGACTCCGACGTCGAGGACAACGACCCCGCCGAGCGCGAGGTCACCGACCGTCTCTACGGCGGCGGCGGTGAGCACCGCCTTCAGCAGGAGCTGCTCCTCGGCGTCGGCGGCATCCGTGCCCTGCGCGCGTTCAGCCGCATCACCGGTGCGCCGGAGCCCGAGGTCTTCCACACCAACGAGGGCCACGCCGGCTTCCTCGGCCTCGAGCGGATCCGCGAGCTCGTCCTCGCCGACAAGCTCAGCTTCGACGAGGCGCTGCAGGCTGCCCGCGCCGGAACGGTCTTCACGACCCACACGCCCGTGCCCGCCGGCATCGACCGCTTCCCGCGCGAGATGGTCGCCACCTACTTCGGCGGCGACAACGCGGCCGCAGGCGTCCCGGTGGAGCGCATCCTCGCGCTCGGCGCGGAGTCCTTCGAGGGCGGCGACCCCACCGTGTTCAACATGGCGGTGATGGGGCTGCGCCTGGGTCAGCGCGCGAACGGCGTGAGCCTCCTGCACGGCGAGGTCAGCCGTGGGATGTTCGCCGGGCTGTGGGAGGGCTTCGACCAGGACGAGGTCCCGATCTCCTCCATCACCAACGGCGTCCACGCTGCGACCTGGGTCGCGCGCGAGATCCGCGACCTGCTCGCCGCCCAGGTGGGTCCCGAGCTGGCCGAGGAGACGCTGGGCTGGGAGTCCGCCGGGGCGATCCCGGCCGGCGAGCTGTGGGCCACCAAGCGCGTGCTGCGTCAGCGCCTCGTCGCCGATGTCCGCAAGCGGCTGCGCGAGTCGTGGGAGCAGCGCGGCGCGTCCGACGCCGAGCTCGGCTGGATCGACGACGTCCTCGACCCCGACGTCCTCACGATCGGTTTCGCCCGGCGCGTGCCGTCCTACAAGCGGCTCACCCTCATGCTGCGCGATCCCGCACGGCTGAAGGCGCTGCTGCTCCACCCGGACCGGCCCGTCCAGCTGATCATCGCCGGCAAGTCGCACCCCGCGGACGACGGCGGCAAGAAGCTGATCCAGCAGCTCGTGCACTTCGCCGACGACCCCGAGGTCCGCCACCGCATCGTGTTCCTCCCGGACTACGACATCGGCATGGCACGCCTGCTCTACCCCGGCTGCGACGTGTGGCTCAACAACCCGCTTCGCCCGCTCGAGGCATGCGGCACGTCGGGCATGAAGGCCGCGCTCAACGGCGGGCTCAACCTGTCGATCCTCGACGGCTGGTGGGACGAGTGGTACGACGGCGAGAACGGCTGGGCCATCCCGACCGCCGACGGCGTCGCCGACGCCGACCGTCGTGACGACCTCGAGGCCGCTGCGCTCTACGACCTCGTCGAGAAGAGCGTCGCGTCGCGCTACTACGACCTCGACGCCTCGGGCCTGCCCACGCGCTGGATCACGATGCTCCAGCACACGCTGGCGACCCTCGGTCCGAAGGTGCTGGCCTCGCGCATGGTGCGCGACTACGTCCAGAAGCTCTACGCCCCCGCGGCCACGTCGTCCCGCGCGGTGCTGGCGGGCGACGCCTCGTTGGCCAAGGAGCTCGCGACGTATGCCACCCGCATCCACCAGAAGTGGGACGCGGTCCGTGTCGAGCACGTCGACGCCTCCGGTGTCGGCGACTCCCCGGAGCGCGGCACGCAGCTGTCGGTCCGCGCGTTCGTGGCGCTCGGCGACCTCAAGCCCGACGAGGTCCTCGTGGAGCTCGCGAGCGGGCGGGTCGACCACAACGACCGCATCGTGTCGCCGTCGTTCTCCGCGCTGACCGCGGTGGAGTCCTACGAGGGCAACCGCTGGCGCTTCGAGGCGACCGTGAGCCTCGACGACACGGGCCCCTTCGGCTACACGGTCCGCGTGCTCCCGAACCACGTCGGCCTGCACGACCCGGCGGAGCTCGGTCTTCAGGCGCTGCCGGTCCAGGCCACCGTCGAGGGCGACGTCTCACCCGAGTTCGCCCCGACCTACTAGGCACACCACGACGAAGGCCCGCACCCGTCACGGGTGCGGGTCTTCGTCATGGACGGGCGGAGCCGCGATCAGTCCTCGACGCGGAAGAGCGCGACCGAGCGCGACGCGACCGTGACGACCGAGCCGACGACGTGGGTCGGGCCGCTCGTGCTCGGCCGGTCCTCGTCGGTGTCGAGCAGCCGCCGGTACGTCGTGCCGTACGGCGTGTCCGGCATGGTGAGAGGCACGTCGGCGTCGGCGCGGTTGAGGACCACGAGGAACGCCGAGTCGCGCAGCGGGTGTCCGTCCTCGTCGCGCGTGAACAGCTCGCCGGACAGCGCCATGACGAGGGTGCCGGTGCCGGGGTCGTGCCAGTCGCTGTCGGTCATCGGCGTGCCGTCGGGGCGCAGCCAGGCGAGGTCGGCGGGCCGGCCGTCGGCGAGCGGACGGCCGTCGAAGAACTCCGTCTGGCGCAGCGCCGGGTGGTTGCGCCGCACGTTGAGCAGGGCGGTCGTCCAGCGGACGAGGTCGGCCTGCCAGGGCGCGAGGTTCCAGTCGACCCAGGAGATCTCGTTGTCCTGGTTGTAGGCGTTGTTGTTGCCGCCCTGGGTGCGGCCGAGCTCGTCGCCCATGACCAGCATCGGCGTGCCGGTCGACAGCAGCAGGGTCGCGAGCATCGCGCGCATCGTTCGCAGCCGCTGCTGGGTGACCGTGGCGTCGGTGGTCTCGCCCTCGACGCCGTGGTTCCACGAGCGGTTGTTGTCCGTGCCGTCGCGGTTGTCCTCGCCGTTGTCCTCGTTGTGCTTGCCGTCGTAGGACGCGATGTCGCGCAGCGTGAATCCGTCGTGGGCGGTCAGGAAGTTGACCGACGCCGCCGGGGACCGGCCGTGGAAGACGTCCTGGGAGCCGGTCAGCCGCCAGCCCATGTCGGCGGGCGCCTCGCGGTAGTTGGGTCCGCCGCGCCAGAACGAGCGGACGTCGTCGCGGTAGGCGTCGTTCCACTCCGCCCAGGGCGAGCCGAACATGCCGAGGCGGTAGCCGCCGGGGCCGACGTCCCAGGGCTCGGCGATGAGCTTCACCTGACGCAGGACGGGGTCCTGGTGGACCGCCGCGAGGAACGGCGAGCGCTCGTCGACGTCCATCCGCTCGCGGGTCAGCGCGGTCGCGAGGTCGAAGCGGAAGCCGTCGACGTGCATCTCGGTGACCCAGTAGCGCAGCGAGTCCAGCACGAGGCGGAGCACGTCGAGGTCGCCGACGTCGAGGGTGTTGCCGCACCCGGTGGTGTCGACGTAGGAGCCGCTGTGCGGCGCGAGCTTGTAGTGGTCGCGCTCGCCGAGCCCGCGGAACATGAGCGACGGGCCGTCCGGACCGCCCTCGGCGGTGTGGTTGTAGACCACGTCGAGGATCACCTCGAGCCCGGCCGCGTGCATGGCCTGCACCATCCGCTTGAACTCGGAGACCTGCCCGCCGGGGCTGCGGTCCGCGGCGTAGGCGGCGTGCGGCGCGAAGAAGCCGAGCGAGCTGTAGCCCCAGTAGTTCCTGACGCCCCGGTTCGCGAGCGGCGGCTCGGCGACGGACTGGTGCACGGGCAGGAGCTCGACGGTGGTGACGCCGAGGGAGAGCAGGTGCTCGAGCGCCGCGGGGTGCGCGAGGCCTGCGTAGGTGCCACGCAGCTCCGCCGGGACGTAGGGATGGCGCGCGGTGAAGCCCTTGACGTGGGCCTCGTAGACGACGGTCTCGCCCCAGGGGGTGGCGGGCGCGGCGTCGCCCTGCCAGTCGAACTCGTCGGTCACGACGATGCCGCGTGGCATGAGCGCCGCGGTGTCGCGCGGGTCCGGCGCACCGGGGTTCCCCGGCTCGCCGGGGGTCAGGGCGTCGGACCAGGTGACCGCGCCGTCGATGGCGCGGGCGTAGGGGTCCACGAGCAGCTTGGCCGGGTTGAACCGCAGGCCGTAGTCGGGCATCCACGGTCCGTGGGCGCGGATGCCGTAGGGGGTGCCCATCTCGACGCCGGGGATGAACCCGTGGTGCACGCCGTGGCTGCGCGCCTCCAGCGGGACGCGGACCTCCTCGCCGCCGATCCAGAGGCAGGCCTCGAGGAAGTCGGCGCTGGGCGCGCGCACCGCGACGTTGAGCCCCTGCGGGGTCCAGGTGGCGCCGAGCGGTGAGGGGACCCCGGGCGGACGGACGACTCCGTCGTACGCCGGGCCCTCCGGTGGCGACACCATCTGGCCGTTCCCTCCCCACGGGCGCGACGCCCGTGCGACGCGACAGTGGGACAGTCTGCCCCCTGCCCGGGGGAAGCACCCGTCGGGGCACCGGGTGTCCGGGAGCCACCGCCGTTAGGCTCGCGGGACGCGGCTCCCCGAGCGGGGGAGCGCGAGCGTCGGGAGGTCATCGGTGAACGAGTTCGTCCGCTTCGAGGTCGAGGACGGCGTCGGCACGATCCGGCTCGACCGGCCGCCGATGAACGCCCTCTCGGCACAGGTGCAGCAGGAGATCCGGGGTGCGGCCTACGAAGCGACCACGCGCTCCGACGTCCGCGCCGTCGTCGTCTACGGCGGACCCAAGGTCTTCGCCGCCGGGGCCGACGTGAAGGAGATGGTGGCCTGGTCCTACCAGGAGATGGTCGACCGCTCGGCCGCGCTGCAGGCGTCGTTCACCGCCGTCGCGCGCATCCCGAAGCCGACCATCGCGGCCGTGACGGGCTACGCGCTCGGCGGTGGCTGCGAGCTCGCGCTGTGCTGCGACCTGCGCGTCGCGGGCGACAACGCCAAGCTCGGCCAGCCGGAGATCCTCCTCGGGATCATCCCCGGCGCCGGCGGCACGCAGCGGCTGACCCGGCTCGTCGGACCGTCGCGGGCCAAGGAGCTCATCTTCACCGGTCGCTTCGTCGACGCCCAGGAGGCGCTGCGCATCGGGCTCGTCGACCGCGTCGTGGCGCCGGACGACGTCTACACGGAGGCGTTCGCGCTCGCGCGGCAGCTGGCCCAGGGCCCGTCGTACGCGCTGCGGGCGGCGAAGGAGGCCATCGACCGCGGTCTGGAGGTGGACCTCGAGACGGGGCTCGAGATCGAGCGCGTGCAGTTCGCGGCGCTGTTCGCCACCCAGGACCGGATGATCGGGATGCACTCGTTCATCGAGGAGGGACCGGGCAAGGCCCAGTTCGTCAACCGCTGACTCGGGTCGTGGCCGCGGCCGAGCGGTGTCGCTCAGTAGCGCGGCGTCGGCTTCGCGCGCAGCGCCGCGAGGACCTTCGGGTCCTGCGCGTCGAGCCAGCGGGCGAGGTAGTCGAACGTCACGAAGCGCACGTCCGGGTGCGCTGCGGCGGTGTCGGTGACGAAGCGGGTGAGCGCCTTCGTGTAGGAGTCGCACGCCCAGTCGTTGAAGTGGTTGCCGATCGAGAACGGTGCCCGGTTGCCGGCGAGGACGGCCGCGAGAGCCTGGGAGTACGACTGATAGGTGGACTCCTCGATGCGCGCGCACTGCGCAGGCGTCGCCGTCACCTTGCCGCCGTTCTGGACGTAGAGCAGGTTGTAGTCCATCGAGAGGTTGCTCCTGCCGTAGCCGACGACCTTGATGCGCTGCAGCGGGAACTCCCACATGTGGTAGCCCGCGATCCGCTTCGGCCACACGAGGGTTCCGGCGCTCGACGCGTCGTAGGAGAAGCCGGCCTTCGCGAACACCGGGTACATGTTCGAGCGGATGCCCAGCAGGCACGGGGTGCGGTCGCCCTTCCAGTCGGCGGAGTCGAACGGCAGCTGAAGCGACTGCCCGAGCGGGGAGTTGATCTCCTTCCAGCGGTCGAAGAACTCCTTGGCCTGCGCCATCTCCGACGCCCAGTCGGCCTGCGACCAGGTGCCGATGCCGTTCTTGTCGCAGAAGTGCCCGAGGAAGTGCGTGCCGATTTCGAACCCGTCGTCGTAGGCGCCGGCCATCAGCCGGATCCGCTCAGGGACGCGGGACGCCTCCGCGAAGCCGATCGCCGTGCTGCCCACGGGCTTGTGCGGCGGGTGGTAGAGCATCCGCTTCGACTCCGGGACGATGCACAGCCCGGAGAGGAAGAACGTGAAGCGGGCGCCGGTCGCGCGGCCGAGGTCGAGGTAGTGGCGCAGCAGCGGCGTACGGCACATGCCGTCGAAGGAGACCATGACGAACTGCGGGGGCCGCTCGCCCGCCCTCAGCGTCGTGATCGGGACGGTGTCGGCCGGTCGGGTGCCCGACGGGGTGACGCCGCTGCCGTCGCCCGTGGGGCTCGGCGACTGGGACGGCTCCGAGGGCTGCGCGGTGGGGGACTCCGCACTGGGGGACTCCGCGCTGGGAGTCGTCGAGGGTGACTCGACGGAGGCGGCGTCGCTGGGCGTCGGCGAGGGGCGGACCGTGGGGGTGACCGGGGTGGAGCAGGCGACGAGCGCGAGAGCCAGGGACGCGAGGAGCGCGCCGGTCCCGGCCGTGCGGGCTCGCATCGCCGTCCTCCTGTCGTCGCCCCTCCGAGGGTAGACGCCGACGACCGGCCGCGCGCTCCGTGGCACACTCCCGCCATGACTTCTGGCGCCACCACCTCCGACCGGACCTCGGACGGGAGCGGCGGACCCGCCACCGCCGAGCAGGTCGCGGCCGCCTGGACCGACCCCAAGCTCGCGAACGTGCTCTACCACGACTGGGAGGCCGCGACCTACGACGAGAAGTGGTCGATCTCCTACGACGAGCGCTGCATCGACTACGCGCGGGACCGCTTCTCCCACGTCGCGGGTGACGAGGGCTGGCCCTACGCCTCCGCGCTCGAGCTCGGCTGCGGCACCGGCTTCTTCCTGCTCAACCTCAAGCAGGCCGGCGTCCTCGACGAGGGGCACGTCACGGACCTCTCGTCGGGCATGGTCGAGGTCGCCGTGCGCAACGCGCAGGGGCTCGGCTTCGAGGTCGAGGGCCGCGTCGCCGACGCCGAGTCGATCCCGTACGACGACGACACGTTCGACCTCGTCGTGGGTCACGCCGTCCTGCACCACATCCCGGACCTCGACCTCGCGATGCGCGAGGTGCTGCGCGTGCTCAAGCCCGGCGGTCGCTTCGTGTTCGCGGGGGAGCCGACCGAGCGGGGCGACTGGGTCGCGCGGCGCCTCTCGCGCGCGACGTGGTGGGCGGCCACCCGGCTCACGCACCTCGCGCCGTTCGAGGAGCGGTGGGCACGGCCGACGGCCGAGCTCGAGGAGTCCTCGCGCGCGGCCGTCCTCGAGTCGGTGGTCGACATCCACACGTTCGACCCGGACCGCCTCGCGGCGCTGTGCCAGCGCGCCGGTGCGATCGACGTGCGGACCGTGACCGAGGAGCTGACGGCGTCATGGTTCGGCTGGCCGGTCCGCACGTTCGAGGCCGCCGTGCGGCCCGGGGCGCTCGGCTGGACCTGGGCCATGTTCGCCTACAAGGGCTGGCTGCGGTTGTCGTGGCTCGACGAGCACGTGCTCTCGCGCGTCGTGCCCGACGAGCTCTTCTACAACGTCTGCGTGACGGGCACGAAGCCCGGCGCCGTACGCTGACGCCGTGCTTCTCGAGGCCCTGGGATCCGCCGCGCGCTCGGTGCGCCGGCTGCCCCCGCGCGACCCGCGGCAGGCCAAGTTCGTCACCGGTGCCTCGCTGGGCTGGATGTGGCGCAACCGCGCGTTCACGCCGTGGTACCTCCTGCGGTTCTGGCGGCTGTTCTGGCTTCGGGTGCTGCATCCCGACGTCGTGACCGAGGGCATGGTCTTCATCGGCCGGCGGGTGGAGCTCTACGCGCGCACCGGCTACGCGCGACTCGTCCTCGGTCGGTGGGTGCACGTGGGCGCGGAGAACCGGCTGCGTGCGCACGAGGGCACGCTGCGGGTCGGCGACAAGGCGATCTTCGGCCGCGACAACACGATCAACTGCTACCTCGACGTGGAGATCGGCGCCAAGACGATCATGGCCGACTGGGTGTACGTCTGCGACTTCGACCATGTCTACGACGACATCCACGTGCCGATCAAGGACCAGGGCATCGTGAAGTCGCCGGTGCGCATCGGGCCGGACTGCTGGATCGGCACGAAGGTGACGGTGCTCCGCGGCTCGACGATCGGCTCCGGCTGCGTGCTGGCCGCGCACGCCGTGGTGCGCGGCGACGTGCCCCCGATGTCGGTCGTCGGCGGCGTCCCCGGCCGTGTGCTCAAGAACCGCGTCGAGGTCTACGAGGCCAAGGCCGCGACGAGAGCCGCCCTCGAGGACATCGCGAGGAAGACCGCCCGCGCCGCCGCAACCCAGCCGTAGTCACTGAAGGTGGCCTTCGTTGCTAAGAGCGCAACGAATCCGGCCTTCATCTCTCGCCGCGCCGGATAACGTCGCGGGCATGAGGACTCTCGGACTTCTCGGTGGCACGTCGTGGGAGTCCACGGCCGTCTACTACGCGCTCCTCAACCGCGGCGTCGCCGACCGGCTCGGGCCGCTGCACCAGCCGCGGCTGCTCCTGCACTCGGTCGACTTCGCCGAGGTCGCCGCCCTGCAGGCCGACGGCCGCTGGGACGTCCTGGCCGAGCAGTACGCCGACGCCACTCGCGGGCTCGTCGCCTCCGGCGCCGAGGTCCTCGGCATCTGCGCCAACACGATGCACCTCGTCGCGCCCGACGTCGTGGCCGCGGCCGGCGACGCGCGGCTCGTGCACGTCGTCGACGCGACCGCGGAGGGCGCGCGGCGCGAAGGTGCCAGGGCGGTCGCGCTGCTGGGCACGGCGTACACCATGGAGAAGCCGTTCTACGCCGATGCGCTCCGCGACTCCGGGCTCGAGGTGGTGATCCCCGAGGAGGCGGATCGGGCCGAGCTGCAGCGGATCGTCTACGAGGAGCTGACCCGCGGCGTCGTGCGGGTCGAGTCGCGACAGGTGCTGCTCGACGTCGTGGCGCGCTGCGCCGACCGCGGTGCCGACGCCGCGCTGCTCGCGTGCACCGAGTTCCAGATGCTTGCCGAGCCCGGCGACCCCGACGCGGCCGTGGGGCTCGTCGACACGACGCGCGAGCACTGCCGCGCGCTGCTCGACGCGGTGCTCGGCTGACACCGCGAGCCGCGACGCTCTTGACGGTCCGCGAGTGTCAGTATCTACTTACGTAAGTGACCACTGACACTCACGCTCGGACCTTCGACGCGCTGGGGGACCCGAACCGGCGCGCGATCCTCGAGCTGCTGCGCGAGCGCGGCCCGCTGTCGGCGGGCGAGGTCGCCGCGGGGTTCGACGTGAGCCGGCCCGCGGTGAGCCAGCACCTCGCGGTGCTGCGCGACGCCGGCCTCGTCCGGGTGCGACCCGAGGGCACGCGCCGGGTCTACTCCCTCGACCCCGCGGGCCTGACGGGCCTGCGCGCCTGGGTCGAGGCGTTCTGGACCGTGGTCCTGACCGACTACGCCGACGAGGTCCGTCGGCGCACGACAGGGACGAAGGGGTCCTGATGAGCGAGCCGAACCGCACGCCGACGCCGCTGCTCGACCCGGTCGTCGTGACCGTCTCCGTCCCGGCCGACGCCGCTGTCGCCTTCGAGGTGTTCACCACCGGGCTCGGGTCGTGGTGGCCACTGGCCGGATTCTCGCTCGGCGCCGACCGCATCACCGCGGTCGAGGTCGACGGTCGGGTCGGCGGTCGCATCGACGAGGTGTGGGACGACGGCACCCGCCGGCAGTGGGCGGACGTCCTCGCCTGGGACCCGCCGCACACGGTCGCCCTCGCGTGGAACCCCGGTGGCTACGAGGCGGGACGTGCGCCGACACGTGTGGACGTCACGTTCGCCGAGGAGACCCCTGGCACCACCACGGTTCGCCTCGTGCACACGGGCTGGGAGGTCTGGGGCGCCGAAGCCGAGGAGACCCGCGCGGGCTACGACAGCGGCTGGGTCGAGGTCCTCGGCGGGTACGTCGCGAGGCTCCGCAGCTGACCGTCGTAGCGAGTTGCACGGTGGCGGTCACCCGGGACCGGTGTCGCGCTCCCACACCGAGACGTGGCTCGTGCTCTCGCTCGTGAAGGGGGAGCGGTCCCATCCCGACCAGCGGTCGCGCAGCCGCATCCCGGCCATCTCGGCCATCAGGTCGAGCTCGGCCGGCCACACGTAGCGGAACGGGATCGAGGCGCGCGTCCACGTGCCGTCGACGAGCTCGAGATGGTGCGACACCAGGCCCTGCAGCGCGACGTCGTACTCGTCGAAGCCGTAGGCCTCGTCGCTCACGTGGAACGGCACGACGGTCGCGCCCGGGGGCAGAGACCGTAGCTCCGGGAGCATGCACTCGACGACGAACGCCCCACCGGGCTCGAGGTGCGCCGCGGCGTTCGCGAAGCACGCGACCTGCGCGGCCTGCGTCGTCAGGTTCATCACGGTGTTGAACACGAGGTAGACCAACGAGAACGTGCCGTCGACCTGCGTCGTTGCGACGTCGCCGATCGTCACGGGGATGTCGTCGCGCTTCACGTGCAACCGCTCGACCATCGCCGCCGACAGGTCGATGCCCACGACAGGCACGCCGCGCTCCGCCAGCGGGACGGCGATGCGGCCGGTGCCGACCGCGAGCTCGAGCGCCGCTCCCGTCCCCGCGAGCGCCGCCAGCACGTCGACGGTCATGGCGATCGTGGCGGCCGAGAACTCGTCGGTCGTGTCGTCGTCGTACGCGGCGGCCACCGGCTCGTCGAAGTAGTCGTGCGGTGAGCTCATGCACGGACCGTAGCCGCCCCGGTCCCGACGGTCGTGGGAGTTCCAGCCGGTGCCACCGATTCCCGGTGCCCGGCCCGGTGCTCGGGTGAGAATCGGTGCACAGGCGGATCGGGAGGCGTCATGGCCGAGTTGAAGACGAGGGCGACCGACGGCGACGTCGCCGCGTTCCTCGCCTCGATCGAGGACGAGGGACGGCGCAGCGACGCGGTCGCGGTGTGCGACCTCATCGCGAGGGCCGCGAAGGCGCCGCCGGTGATGTGGGGCCCGGCGATCGTGGGGTTCGGGCACCGCACCCTGCGCTATCCCGACGGTCGCGAGACCGACTGGATGGCCATCGGCTTCTCGCCGCGCAAGGCCAGCACCACGCTCTACCTCGCCGGTGGGCTGGACACCTACGCCGACCTGCTCGCCGACCTCGGCAGGCACACGACAGGCAAGGGCTGCCTCTACCTCAAGCGGCTCTCCGACGTGGACCTGGCAGTGCTGCGGTCGATCGTCGCGCGCTCGGTCACCCAGGCCCGCACGCTCTGATCCGTGCGCGCGTCACGTGGCGTCGCGCAGCAGGTTGCCGCCGCGGACCACCATGCGCAGCTCGGGGCGCGTCGCCTGCTGCAGCTCGCGCTCCTCGACGATCGCACGCTCGTAGGTCGCGACCGTCGTGGCGGCGATGTCCGGCCACGCGTAGTCCCGCGCCAGGACCTCGCGCGCCTCGCGCACGACACGTCGTGAGAGGACCTCGTCGCGGAGCATCGCCGTCACCGCCTCGGCCAGGGCCGCGGCATCCAGCGGCGGGAAGGTGAGGCCGGTCTCGCCGTTGACGACGATCTCCGCGAGCCCGCCCGTGTCGGACACCACGAGCGGCGTGCCGAGCGCCGCCGCCTCGAGCGCGACGAGGCCGAACGGCTCGTAGACCGACGGGACCACCGCGACGTCGGCGGCCGCGGCCGCCGCCCGCAGCCCGCCCTCAGTGAGCCACCCGGTGAACTCGACCGCTCGCGACACGCGCAGCCTGGCCGCGAGCTCCTGCAGCATCTCGAGCTGGGATCCCTTGCCCACCACGAGGAGTCGGAGCCCGGGGAAGCGGCGACGCAGCCGCGGCATCGCCTCGACGAGCGTGTGCACGCCCTTCTCCCACTCGAGGCGGCCGGCGAACAGGACGAGCGGGCCGTCACCGGCGTGAGCCGTCCGCGCCGCGGCGACGTCGTCGGGCGTGGTGGTCCACTCGCCCAGGTCGATGCCGTTGGGGATCACGTCGACCTTGCCCTCCGGCAGCTCGAAGAGCCGCTCCACCTCCCACCGCATGTGCTGCGAGCAGGTGATGACGCGCCTCGCCTCGTAGGTGAACCACCACTCGGTCGTGTGGATCGCCGTGCTGAAGTCGTCCGGCAGCCAGCCCTGGTGGCGCCCCGCCTCGGTCGCGTGCATCGTCGCGACCAGGGCTACGCCGTACTCCTGGCGCAACGCCGCACCGGCGTGCGCGACGACCCAGTCGTGCCCGTGCAGCACGTCCGGGGCCCACGTGCGCCCGAGGCGCATCCCGGCGCGGGCGAACGCGTGGTCGAGCGCCAGCACCCACGCGAGCAGCTCCGACATCGGGATCGCGGGCGGGTCGTGCGGCACGCGGACGACGCGCACGCCGTGGACGACCTCGTCGAGAGCGACGTCGGCACCGCCCGGGTGCTGGGTGAGGACCACGACGTCGTGGCCGGCGGCCGCCTGCGCCTCGGCGAGCGCGTGGACGTGACGGCCGAGCCCGCCGTAGACGAGCGGCGGGTACTCCCAGGACAGGTGGAGGATCCGCACTCCTCACGCCTCCCCGGGGAGCAGCCGCGCGTCGAGGTGGCCGAAGGGACCGTCGACCGCGCGCAGCCGCGCGGCGAGCGGCTCCGCGGCAGCGACGTCGCCGCGCTCGACGAGGTCGGCGAGCAGCCGCGCCTCGCGGTGGTGGCGGTCGTGCCGGTCGCGCGCGTAGCCCGCGGCCGAGTCCTTCGTGACCATGAACGCCCAGTCGCTCGAGAGTGCGAGGAGCGTCGACCGCGCGAGCTGGTCGCGCACGGGATCCCGGTCGGGAGTGGGGATCGCGAGCACCTTGAGCACGCGGTCGCGCAGCCGCTCGTTGTCGTCGACGAGGTCGGCGACGGCCGCGCCGTCCCACACGCGCCAGTCCTTGCCCGACCCCCACGACCCGGCGCCGAGGTGCCTCGGACCCGCGACGTGGCCGGCCTCGACCGCGCCCGCGAGCGTCGTGACGCGCACGCCCGCCTCGGGCAGCGCGCGCAGGACGGCCTCGAGCCACTGCGGCCCCTCGTGCCACCAGTGCCCGAACAGCTCCGTGTCGTAGGCCGCCACGACGAGCCCGGGACGACCCTCGCGCTGCGCGGCGAGGTCGACGAGGCGCCGGCGTACGACGTCGACGAAGTCGGCCGCGTCGGCGCGCACCGCCTCGGCCGCGCGATCGGCGTCGTAGGCCGCCTTGTCCTGCGACGGCGTCGTGGTGCTCGTGACGCGCACGTGGCGGAACCCCGACGCGTGGTCGAACGTGTGGAAGTCGCGGTACCACCGTCCGCCCGGATAGCCCTTGCGCGGCGACCACACGCGATAGGTCACCTCGAGGTCGCGCGCGAACGCCACGACGTCGCTGTCGCCCACGGTCACGGCCTCAGCCGTCGTGCCGCCCGCGCCCTGCAGCGTGGGCCCGTCGACCAGGAAGCGCCGTACCCCGAGACCCGCGTAGTCGACCTCGAGCCCGGGTCGGTAGCCGCACTCCGGCGCCCAGATGCCCTCGGGTCGACGGCCGAGGCGCACCGCCGTGTCGTCGAGCCCGGCGCGCAGCGCGAAGCGCTGCCACGGACGGTCGAGCAGGGGCTGGAAGGGATGGGTCGCCGGCCCGCCGATGACTTCGATCGCCCCGGAGTCGACGAGGGGTCGCAGGACGGGCGACAGGCCGCCGGACCATGCGCCCGCCACTGCCGAGAGTGCTCGCTGCGAGGCGACGAACTCGCGCGATCCAAGATCGCGCATCGCCGGATCGCGATGCGAGGCAAGGCTTTCCGCGCGCACCTGCCAGAACCCGAGCCAGGTGCGGAACTCGTCGAGGAACCACGGGTCGTCGAGCTGCGCGGCGAGCACGGGCGTGACGCCCAGCGTGAGCAGGTCGCGGCGGCCGTCGGCGGCGAGCCGGTCGAGCACCTCGAGGACGGGGAGGTAGGAGGTGGCCCACGCCTGGTGGAGCCACTCCTCGCCGACGGGCCACGCGCCGTGGTGCGCGAGCCACGGCAGGTGCGTGTGCAGGACGAGGCAGAACGTGCCGACCGGCTCGGTCGTCGCGTCGGTCACGGCGCGGCCGCCACGGCGACGAGGTCCTGCGCGCCGTCGGCGTCGCCGAGGACGAAGTCGTGCACCGTCACCGACGCCACGCAGTCGGCGAGGGTCGACGGCACGACGCCCGCACCGAGCGAGGCGGCGATCTGGGCGCCGACGATGCCGACGCCGTTCTCCTTCTCCCAGTCGAGGATGCGCCGGCCGTGGTGCAGACCGTGGACCGTGACGTCGGTGAAGCCGGCAGCGGCGAGGAGGTCGTGCAGCTGCTCGGCGTCGAGCTCCTCGACGTGGAACGGGTTCGTCGGCTTCTCGCCGCGACCGAGGCCGGGCGAGAACACCGGACGGTTCGGCGTCGACACCACGGCGACGCCGCCGGGACGCAGCACCTCGGCGCAGTCGTGCAGGAAGCCGGGCAGGTCCCAGAGGTGCTCGACCACCTGCAGGCTCACCAGCACGTCGGCGCTCCCGGCCCCGAGCGGCATGGCGGCGAGGTTGGCACGCGTCGTCCCCACGGCCGAGTAGGTCGACCGCGCGTGCCGGACCGCGGCCTCGTCGTACTCCAGCGCCACGACGACGCGGGCGCCGACGTCGCGCAGCAGGGCCGCGCCGTAGCCCTCGCCGCTGCCGGCCTCGACCACGACGGCCCCGCGGATCCGGGCGGCCATCGTGCCGGCGATCCAGCGGTAGACCGCCTCGTGGCGCGCGAACCAGTACTCCTCGCCCGGGACGCCCGGCAGCGTGCGCTCGCCGGTGAGCGGGAGGGGGTGGGCCACGGCCCGAGGATAGGCGTCCCGGGTCGGCCGGTCGCGGCCGTGCCGGGCGCGGTGGTGGGGCGCCCGTGTCATCGACCTGACAGTGCCGATCGCCCCGCGCCGTGGGTGGTCCGGGGGAGGATGGACGGCGTGAGCCTGCCCGACACGACGACCAGCACCGCGCAGTCCCTGTGGGACGCGGAGGCGGCCACGTTCGACGACGAACCGCACCACGCGCTCGACGACCCGCTGATGCGCAGCGTGTGGTGGGACGTCCTGGAGCCGGTCGTGCCCCCGCCGCCGTCGCGGGTGGCCGACCTCGGCTGCGGCACCGGCTCGCTGTCGGTGCTGCTGGCCGAGCGCGGCCACACGGTCGTGGGCGTCGACGTCTCGCCGCGGATGCTCGACCTCGCGCGCAGCAAGGCCCGTCGCAGCGACGTCGACGTCACCTTCGTCGTCGGTGACGCCTCCGCCCCGCCGGTGGCCCCGGTCGACGTCATCGTCACGCGGCACGTCGTGTGGGCCCTGCCCGACCTCCCGACCGCGCTCGACACCTGGTTCTCGCTGCTCACCCCGGGCGGACGCCTAGTGCTCGTCGAGGGCCTCTGGCACACCGGAGCGGGGATGCCGAGCGACCGGCTCGCCGAGCTGGTGCGTCGTCCGGGTGTCGAGGTCGAGGTCACCCCGCTCGACGACCCGGCGCTGTGGGGCTACCCGCTCGTCGACTCCCGCTACGTCCTGGTGGCGCGCACCGCCCCGGAGGCTGACACGATGGGTGGGTTGCCGCAGCCCCGTGCGTCGCGGCCGTCCTGACCGACCACCGGGAAGCAGGCAGCACCGTGACCACCGAGAACGCCCACGCCCACATCGCCGCGCTGCGCTCCGCGCGCGAGCGCATGGCCGCTCTCGTGACTGGCCTCGACGCGGCCGCCATCGAGGCGCCGTCGTACGACTCCGAGTGGTCGATCGGTCAGGTGCTCTCGCACCTCGGCAGCCAGGCGGAGATCTTCGAGCTGTTCCTCGAGGCCGGCCTGCACGAGCACGACGCTCCGGGCAGCGGCGCCTTCCACCCGATCTGGGACGTCTGGAACGCCAAGACCCCCGAGGCCTGGCGCGACGACTTCCTGGCGGCGAGCGAGGTCGAGGTCGCGAAGTACGAGTCGCTCGACGACGCGACGATCGAGGCCTTCGCGATCTCGATGTTCGGCATGGACCTCGACCTGACGGGCCTGCTGCGGATGCGCGTGGGCGAGCAGGCCGTGCACGCCTGGGACGTCGCGGTCGCGTTCGACCCGACCGCCACCGTGGGGGCCGATGCCGTGGACCTGCTCGTCGACGGGCTCGGCGCCACTGCCGCGCGCGGCGGGAAGGCGCAGGGCGAGACGTTCCGCGTGCGGATCGGCACCTCGGCGCCGCAGCGCGACCTGGTCGTGGCGGTCGGCGAGTCCGTCGCGATCGAGGTCGCCGAGGCCGACGACTCCTACGACGGCTCCGTCGACCTCCCCGCGGAGGCGTTCCTCCGCCTCGTCTACGGCCGGCTCGACCCGGCCCACACGCCGGAGTTCACCGAGTCCGGCGCCCGTGGCCTCGCGGACCTGCGCACGGTGTTCCCCGGGTTCTGAGGGCCCGGCCGGCCCGCACCGACCGCGCCGCGACCCCGGGTCGTGGTGCCGGTTACCAGCGGGTAACATCCTCACCGGAGTCCGGAACGACCCGCTCGACTGCCCGGGAACGGCGTCGAGCATGATGGCCGGACCAGCCCTGTCGGAGTGGCGACGCGTGTCCCACGAACCAAGGAGGTCGGTCCCCGACCATGAAGATCGTCGTACTGGTGAAGCACGTCCCGGACGCTGCGAGCGACCGGTCCTTCGCCGCTGACTTCACGGTGGACCGCGCTGCGGTCGACGGTCGGATCAGCGAGCTCGACGAGTACGCCGTCGAGCAGGCGCTGCAGGTCGTGGAGAAGTCGGGCGAGGGTGAGATCACCTATCTCACGATGGGACCGGCCGACGCGGGCGACGCGTTGCGCAAGGCGCTGTCGATGGGTGGTGACGCCGGTGTCCACGTGGTCGACGACGGGCTGCACGGCTCGGACGCGCTGGCGACCAGCATGGTGCTCGCCGAGGCGCTGAAGAAGCTCGAGTGGGACCTGGTGGTCTGCGGGATGTCCTCGACGGACGCGTGGATGAGCGTGGTGCCGGCGATGCTGGCCGAGCGCCTCGGCGTACCGGGGCTGACGCTCGCCGGCGAGCTGACGGTCGACGGCACGACCGTCACGATCCGCCGCGACGGAGACGACGCCTCGACCACGATCGTGGGCTCCCTGCCCGCTCTGGTGAGCGTGACCGACCAGACCGGTGAGGCCCGCTACCCCTCGTTCAAGGGGATCATGGCCGCGAAGAAGAAGCCCGTGACCACGTACACGCTGGCCGATCTCGGGATCGATGCCGCCGCCGTCGGTCTCGGCGGCGCGTGGTCCGCGGTGGAGTCCGCGACCAAGCGTCCGCCGCGTGCTGCGGGCGTCGTGGTGACCGACGAGGGTGACGGTGGCGTCAAGCTCGCCGAGTTCCTCGCGACCGGCAAGTTCATCTGAGAGGCGTGGCTGACATGACTGAGATCCTGGTTCTGGTCGACCACGTCGACGGTGCTGTCCGCAAGCCGACCCTCGAGCTCCTCACGATCGCGCGCCGTCTCGGCGAGCCGTCCGCGGTGTTCCTGGGCTCGGGTGTCGCGAACGCGACCGAGACGCTGGGCAGGTACGGCGCGGCGAAGGTCTACGTCGTCGACGCGCCCGAGATCGACGGGTTCCTCGTGGCCCCCAAGGCCGAGGCTCTCGCGGCCGTGGCCGCGCAGGCGAGCCCCGGCGCGATCCTGGTGACCGCGCACTCCGAGGGCAAGGAGATCGCCGCCCGTGTCGCGGTGCGCCTCGGCTCGGGGATCATCACCGACGCGGTCGACGTCGACGCCGACGGTGTCGCGTCGCAGTCGGTCTTCGCCGGCTCGTTCCTGGTCACGGCGAAGGTCACCCACGGCACACCCGTCATCGCGGTGAAGCCGAACGCGGCCGCACCCGAGGAGGCCCCCGCCGCCGCCGCGGTCGAGAACGTGACGGTCGCCTTCTCCGACGCCGCGAAGGGTGCCGCGATCACCGCGGTGGCCCCGCGTGCGAAGTCGGGTCGTCCCGAGCTGACCGAGGCCGCGATCGTGGTCTCCGGCGGTCGTGGCGTGGGCAGCACGGAGGGCTTCGCCGTGATCGAGGCGCTCGCGGACTCCCTCGGTGCCGCGGTCGGTGCGTCCCGTGCGGCGACGGACGCGGGCTGGTACCCGCACGCGTTCCAGGTCGGGCAGACCGGCAAGACCGTCTCCCCGCAGCTCTACATCGCCAACGGCATCAGCGGCGCGATCCAGCACCGCGCCGGAATGCAGACCAGCAAGACGATCGTCGCCGTGAACAAGGACGCCGAGGCGCCGATCTTCGAGCTCGCCGACTACGGCGTGGTCGGAGACCTCTTCAACGTCGTCCCGCAGCTCACCGACGAGGTCGCCAGGCGCAAGGCCTGACGTCGAACGACCCACGCCGAGGGGCGGTCCGCGGATCTCCGCGGGCCGCCCCTCGCCCCTCGCCTAGACTCGGCACCGTGTCGGACGCGGTGTACCTCGATCATGCGGCGACCTCGCCGATGCGTCCCGAGGCCATCGACGCCATGACCGCCGAGCTCACCGCGGTCGGCAACCCGTCCTCGCTCCACACGTCCGGACGTCGGGCACGCCGCGTGGTCGAGGAGTCGCGCGAGAGCATCGCTGCCGTCCTCGGTGTCTCGGCCGGCGACGTCGTGTTCACCTCGGGTGGCACGGAAGCCGACAACCTCGCCGTGAAGGGCCTGTATCGCGCGCGTCGCGGAGCGGACCCGCAGCGCTCCCGGGTGCTGGCCTCCGCCGTCGAGCACCACGCCGTGCTCGACCCCGTCGAGCACCTCGGTGCGACCGCGGGCGCCGAGGTGGAGTGGCTCGAGGTCGACCATCTCGGTCGGCTGCGCGTCGACGCGCTGGAGAAGCAGCTCGCGTCCGACCCGGGCTCCATCGCCCTCGTCACGGTCATGTGGGCGAACAACGAGGTCGGCACCACGCAGCCGATGGACGACATCGCGTCGCTGTGCGCGGAGCACGGCGTACCGCTGCACAGCGACGCCGTGCAGGCGCTCGGACAGCTCGACGTCGATGCGTCGATCGTCGACTCCCTGGCGGTGTCGGGGCACAAGGTCGGAGGGCCGCACGGTGTGGGCGCGCTCGTGCTGCGTCGTGGGCTCGCCCTGGAGCCGCTGCTGCACGGCGGAGGGCAGGAGCGCGACGTGCGCTCCGGCACGCTCGACGCACCGGCCATCGCAGGCTTCGCCGCAGCGGTGCTCGCCTCCGACGCCGACCGGCTCGAGCGCGCCGCGCGGGTGCGCCGGCTGCGCGACGACCTCGTCGCGCGCGTGACCGCGGAGATCGACGGCGTGACGCGCAACGGCGACCCGGTCGACAACCTGCCCGGCATCGCGCACCTGTCGTTCGACGGCTGCGCGGGTGACGCGCTGCTGCTGCTGCTCGACGCCGCCGGCATCGAGTGCTCCCGCGGATCCGCCTGCTCGGCGGGCGTGCCGCGGCCGAGCCACGTGCTGCTCGCGATGGGCATGGATCCCGTCGTGGCGATGAGCTCGCTGCGCTTCTCGCTCGGCCACACCTCGCAGGAGTCCGACGTCGACCGGCTCCTCGAGGCGCTCCCGGGCGTCGTCGCACGTGCGCGCCGCGCGGGTCCGGCTCGATGAGGTCGGCGCGATGAGGGTCGTCGCCGCGCTCTCCGGTGGCGTCGACTCGGCCGTGGCCGCGGCCCGCGCCCTCGAGGCGGGGCACGACGTCACCGGCATCCATCTCGCGCTCGCGCGCTCGCCGCAGAGCCATCGCACCGGTGCCCGCGGCTGCTGCACGCTCGAGGACGCACGCGACGCACGCCGCGTGGCCGACGTGCTCGGCATCCCGTTCTACGTCTGGGACCTCTCCGAGCGGTTCGTCGAGGACGTCATCGACGACTTCGTGGCGGAGTACGCCGCGGGCCGCACGCCCAACCCGTGCCTGCGGTGCAACGAGAAGATCAAGTTCACCGCCGTCCTCGACCGGTCGCTCGCCCTCGGGTTCGACGCCGTCGCCACCGGTCACTACGCCCGCATCGTCGACGGCCCGGGCGGCCGCGAGCTGCACCGTGCGGTCGACCCGGCCAAGGACCAGTCCTACGTGCTCGGCGTCCTCGACGCCGAGCAGCTTGCCGGTGCGATGTTCCCGCTCGGCGACTCGGTCAAGACCGAGGTGCGCGAGGAGGCGGGCCGCCGTGGCCTGCTCGTCGCCGACAAGCCCGACAGCCACGACATCTGCTTCATCCCCGACGGCGACACGGGCGCGTGGCTGCGCGACCGCATCGGTGCGGCACCCGGCGACGTCGTCGACGCGGAGTCGGGGGAGACCCTCGGCCACCACGAGGGCGCGTTCGCCTACACGGTGGGCCAACGGCGCGGTCTCGGCATCGGCACGCCGTCCCCCGAGGGAGCGCGCCGCTACGTCGTCGGCGTCGACACCGGCACCTCGACCGTGCTCGTCGGGCCTCCCGTGCTGCTCGAGGTGGACACGGTCGTCGGCGACCGACCGCGGTGGTGCGGACCGGCGCTCGACGTCGCCCTCGAGGGCCAGGTGCAGCTGCGCGCCCACGGCGAGCCCGTCGACGCCGTCATCGAGGTCGTGGTCGACGACGCAGGCGCGACCCAGGTCGTCGCGCACCTGCACGAGCGCGTGCGCGGCGTCGCGCCGGGCCAGGCGATGGTCGCCTACGACGGGACACGCGTCGTCGGCAGCGTGACGATCACCAGGTCCACCCGCGCCTGACCCCCTCGAGCGATGTGTCCACGCACCGACAGAGGCATCCGTCAGCACATCACTCGCCGTCAGAGTCACGAGCGATGTGCTCAGGCGTCGGCAGGCACGCCTGTCGTCACATCGCTCGACGTCGTGGGTCGACCGTCAGCCGAGGACAGTGAGGTGGATCGTGGCCGGGTCGCCGTCGTCGAGGTGCTCGGCACTGCGGACGGCGGCCTTGACGGGCAGGACGTAGCTGCCGGTGGACCTGTCGGGGAAGACCGACGTCGACCACGTCGTCGCGCCGATCGTCGCGGTGACGCGCACCGAGCCGAAGCCGACATGCTCGACCTGCGAACGGATCTCGTCGGCGAGGTCGAGCGGCACCGCCGCGAAGTACCACGCCGCCTCGCCCGACCACCGGCGTACGACCGACTCGAACTCGCCCTCGATCCCGGTCACCGCACCTCCTCGACGTCGTGCGCCGAGTCTCTCGGACGGGTCCGTCGGGCGCCGAGCGGCCTCAGCCGGCGAGGACCTCGTCGAGCTTGTCGTAGCCCTCGACGACGCCCTTCTCCATGCCGGCGGCCACGAACGCGTCGCGGTCCTCGAACGAGTCGACGAGCGAGGTCGTCTCGAGGCGGGTGCGACCGTCGCCGAGGTCGATGAGCCGCACCTTCTCCAGCGCCACGTGGTCGGGAAGGCCCTCCCACGTGAAGGTCTGCACGATGAGCTCGTCCTCGCGCACGTCGTGGAACGAGCCGTGGAACCAGAACTCGTCCGAGCCACGACGCTGCACGAAGCGGTAGCCGCCACCGGTGACGGCGTCGTGCCGCTCGACCTCCGTGGTGAGGTCGCGCGGTCCGATCCACTGCGCGAAGAGCGCCGGATCGGTGTGAGCGCGGAACACCTTCTCGACGGGTGCGTCGAACTCGCGGGTGATGCGCACCAGCGGCACGCGGTCGTCGAGCTCGATACGGGTCTCGTTGCTGCTCATGGCTGTCCTCCGGTACGTCGGGCGGGTGTGGGTGCAGGTGCGGGGGAGCCCTCGTCGGGCATCGCGGCGAGGACGGCGTCGAGGCGGGCGAAGCGCTCCTGCGCCTGACGGCGGTAGCGCTCGATCCAGGCGGTCATGAGGTCGAGCACGTCCGCCTCGAGGTGGACCGGACGGCGCTGCGCGTCGCGGCCCCGCGACACGAGGCCGGCGTCCTCGAGCACCCGCAGGTGCTTGGAGACCGCCTGCAGCGACACGTCGTAGGGCTCGGCGAGCTCGGTCACGGTCGCGTCGGCGAGGGTGAGCCGCGCGACCAGGTCG
>Ga0302299_10000448_pt1 | contig 22320 bp, 25 predicted proteins | sample III_Fen_N3_4_FD_198795 | JGI IMG/M metagenome (GOLD analysis project Ga0302299, IMG submission 198795) | Peat permafrost microbial communities from Stordalen Mire near Abisko, Sweden - III_Fen_N3_4 | ecosystem: Environmental > Terrestrial > Soil > Wetlands > Permafrost | place: Sweden: Abisko... | reverse complement strand
CGAGCGCGGCCGGCAGCCGCGCGATCCGGCTTGAAGTCCATGATCACGGCAGAGTCCATGATCACGGCGAGGAGGGGACGATCAGGGCCGTCGCGACGGCGGCCAGGCCCTCGCCGCGGCCGGTGAGACCCAGGCCGTCGGTCGTCGTCGCCGAGACGGTCACCGAGGCGCCGCAGGCCGCCGAGAGCGCCGCCTGCGCCTCGGCGCGCCGAGGCCCCAGCTTGGGGCGGTTGCCGATCACCTGCACCGCGACGTTCCCGATCGCGAAACCGGCCGCGCGCACCCGGGCCGCCGACTCGGCGAGCAACGCCGCTCCGGCCGCCCCGGCCCACTCGGGCGCCGACGTGCCGAAGTTCGACCCGAGGTCGCCGAGCCCCGCGGCGGAGAGCAGGGCGTCGCTGCACGCGTGCGCGGCGACGTCCGCGTCGGAATGACCGGCGAGGCCCACCTCGCCCGACCAGTCGAGCCCGGCCAGGCGCATCGGACGCCCGGACCCTGGGTCGGCGAAGGCGTGGACGTCGACCCCGAGACCGACGCGGGGCAGGGGCAGAGGCAGGGGCAGAGGAAGGGACACCGGCACCGGCCCGGCCTCAGGCGTCGAGGTCCTGGGCGAGGAACGCCGCGAGCTCGTCCAGCGCGGCCTCCGCGCCGTCGCCGTCCGCCTCCAGCACGACCTCCTCGCCGCCGCTCACGCCCAGGGTGAGGACCGAGAGGATGCTGGCGGCGGGCACGGCCACGCCGTCCGGCTTCCGGATGGTCACGGGCACGCCGGTGGCGCCCGCCGCCTTGCAGAAGAGCGCCGCGGGCCGCGCGTGCAGGCCGATCCGGGACGCGACGACGACGGTGCGGTGAGCCACGGTTCCTCCTTGTCGGGGCGACCTTCCCGGGCGACCGTCCCGGGCGACCCGGAGGCCGCCGCCCGACCCGACCCTCTCACAGCCCCTAGGGTCGGCACGTGGCGGGCACGGATGTCGACACTCGGGCCGGTGGGGCGACGGCGTTCGTGGTGCTGGCGGGGGGCAGCGGCGCACGCGTGGGTGCCGAGGTCAACAAGGTGTACCTGCCCCTGGCCGGACGGCGGGTCGTCTCCTGGTCGTTCGCGTGGGCGCGCGAGGTGCCGCAGGTGCGCCGGTTCGTGCTGGTCGTGCGTGCCGAGGACGCCGACCTGGCGCGGGCGACCCTGGCCGCCGAGGTGCCCGGGCTGGCCGTGGACGTCGTCGTCGGGGGCGCCACCCGTCACGACTCCGAGCAGGCCGCCCTGGACCACCTCGCACCCGCCGTCACCCGCGGGGACCTCGACGTCATCGCCCTCCACGACGGCGCGCGCCCGCTCGCCGGACCGGCCCTGGTGCGCTCGGTCGTCACGACGGCGGACCGGGTGGGCGGCGCGGTCCCCGCCGTCCCGGCCGAGGCGCTCCTGCCCGTGGACGTCGACGGCCGACCGACCCACCCGGACGGCGCGGACGGCGCGTTCGGCGCCGTCCATCCGGACCGCCGGCTGGCGCGGGTGCAGACGCCGCAGGCCTTCCGGGCCGCCGCCCTGTGCGCCGCCTACGCCGCCGCGGCGACCGACGGGTACCGGGGCACCGACACCGCGTCGAGCCTCGAGGCGTACGGCGGGATCGCCGTCCGGATCGTGCCCGGGAGCCGGCAGAACCTCAAGGTCACCTACCGGCACGACCTGGCGCTCGCCGAGCGACTGCTGGCCGGGCACGGCTACCGGCTGCCCTGACCCGTCCGCTCCAGAGCCTCGGCGAGCTCGAGGTCGCCCCGGTCGGCCACCCGGAAGACCTCCTGCGGGGCGGGCACGGTCTCGAGCGGGCCCAGCCGGACCGCGAGCCCCGGCAGCAGGCCGGTGATGTCGGCCTCCGGCCCGCCCGGCACGGCCTCCGGAGCCGCCAGCAGGGCCAGCAGGACTCCCGCCGGGTAGGCCTGCGGGCTGCAGATGACCCGGTACCCCTCGCGGTCGGCCGTCCCGGTGATCGTGCCGGCGGCGTCGACCCACTTGAGCGTGTCCGTCACCGGACGGACGGCGACCACCCCGACGGCCGCGCCGCCCCGACCCACCAGCACGTCCACCACGTCCCGGACCAGCGACGACGGCGCCAGCGGATGCATGGCGTCATGGACGACGACCGGCGCGCGCTCCGGCTCGGCCGCCAGGCGGCCCCGGAGCTCCTCGGCGCCGGTCACCGTCACCCGGCTCTCCCCCGTGAGGACGGCGCGGACGGCGCCGGCCGCGCCCGCCGCGCCCCCCGGCTCGGGCTCGGCGACCACCAGCACCCGGTCCACCCGGCCGGAACCCAGCAGCGCGTCGACGGCGCGGCGCACCAGCGGGACCCCGCCCAGCTCCCACAAGGACGGGCAGCCGCCGTCGGGGGTCCCCGCGACGGGGACGATGCCGAGCCGGGGCCGGACGTCGGCGGTGGTCACCGGGACATCATGCCGAGCGGTCGGCCGCCGCCGGGCACCGGACCCCGCTGAACTCCATGATCACGGCGAAGTTGGGGTGGGGACGGGGGTTGGACTGGGGACGGATGGGCGGCGGGCGAAGACCATGCGGCCGTTCGCCGTCGTCAGGACGCTGGTGACGACGGCGGTGGTCTCGGTGCCGATGCGGTCTCGGGCGCGCTCCACGACGATCATGGTGCCGTCGTCCAGGTGGCCGACCGCCTGGCCCGGCTCCTTGCCGGCCCGCGCCAGGACGACGGTGACGGTGTCGCCGGCCGAGACGGGCGGCCGGAGCGCCAGGACGAGGGCGTGGAGGTTCATCACCTGGCAGCCGGCGATGGTGGCCGCCTTCGCGAGGTTGCCGTCGAGGGTGAGCAGGACGGCGTCCCGGTCGAGCGTCATCCGCAGCAGCTTGGCGTCGACCTCCGGCACCTCGGGCGCCTCGTCCGGGACGACGTCCAGGTCGATGCCGCGCTCGCGGCGCAGCGCGTCGAGGATCTCCAGCCCGCGGCGGCCCTTGGCGCGCCGGGCGTCGTCGCCGGCGTCCGCCAGCCCCTGCAACTCGTCGAGCACGGGCTGCGGGACGACGAGGGTGCCGTGCAGGAACCCGGCCCGGACGACGTCCAGCACCCGGCCGTCGATCGCCACGGACGAGTCGACCAGGCGCGGCAGCGCCGACATCGCGACCCGCGCGGCCCCGAGCCCGGCCCGGGGGCCCAGCAGCGCGAGGAGGAGGTGACGCCCGGCCACCCCCACGCGGTAGCCCAGCGTGCCGGTCGTCACACAGACGAAGAGGAGCACGGGCCGGGTGAGGAGGGGCTGCCCGACCAGCAGCAGGGGCCAGGAGAGCCCGGCACCCGCGACGACGCCGCACAGGGCCCCGAGCACCCCGGCGAGCACCTGCTCGGCGCTGCGCCCGAGCAGGGCGTCCTCGGCGGCGGCCAGGCTGCGGGTGGTGGTCCGGCCGACGACCCCGCCGACGACGTAGCCGGCGCCCGCACCCAGCAGGGTGCTGACGCCGGCTCGATCGAACAGGCCTAGACCGAGGAACTCGTCGGGCGCGACGCGGGACAGCTGGTACCCCAGCGCGGCCATGAAGACGACGATGCAGAAACGCAGGACCTCGACGACCGGAGGCGGCACCGAACGATCACGCGCCCGGAAGCCACTGATCCGCACCGCCACTCCCTCACCGGACGACCGCCGTCACCGGCGGACCCGGCTCAGGAGGCGAGGACCTCTTCGAGCAGCGCCTCGGCCTTGTCCTCGTTGGTGTGTTCGGCAAGTGCGAGTTCCGACACAAGGATCTGCCGGGCCTTTGCCAGCATCCGCTTCTCACCGGCGGACAGACCGCGGTCACGGTCCCGGCGCCACAGATCGCGGACCACCTCGGCGACCTTGATCACGTCACCGGACTGGATCTTCTCGATGTTCGCCTTGTACCGTCGCGACCAGTTCGTAGGCTCTTCGGCGTACGGCGCGCGGAGCACCTGGAACACCCGATCGAGCCCTTCCTGGCCGACCACGTCCCGCACGCCGACGAGGTCGACGTTCATGGCGGGTACCTCAATGGTCAGATCTCCCTGGGCGACCTTGAGGACGAGGTACTGGCGTTCCTCCCCCTTGATGACCCTGGTCTTGATTTCCTCGATGAGTGCCGCCCCATGATGGGGGTACACAACCGTCTCGCCGACCGTGAAAGCCATGTGGTCTAATCCCCTTTCCCAGGTCCCAGCCTACCACGCGTCACCGGGGGCGTCAGCGGATACGTGCGTCGTTTGCGCAGGTCAGAGGCCTTTTTCGGAGAGTTTCAGGCCTTGACAGGAGCGGTGCCCCCGTGCTGGTAGCACTCGACGTCACCGTCGGGTGACTGCCCGCGTGGCCCTTCGTGCGCGCGTGGTGCGCGCGTCGTGCGCGCCCCGGGCCCGCCCGCCCGTCCGGGTGGTGCCGAACCGATAGGCTGACGCCGGCGGTCCAGGGCACCGACGGCGCGCCGCCGGCGGCGCCGAACCGAGGACGCCGAGCAGCCCTGGAGAGGAGCGTCCCCGTGAGCAGGTTCCGCCGTCCGGCCGCCGCGATCGCGTTGACCGTGAGCCTGGCCGGAGTCACCGTCGCGGCCTCCGCCTGCAGCCTCGCCTCGCCCAAGGTCATCGCGACCCCCTACGCGGCGGCCGACGGCACCAACGCCGATCTGACGGTGCCCGGCAGCGGCACCATCCAGTTTCGCAACTTCCTCGTCGTCAGCCAGGCGAAGGGCTCGCCCGGGGTGCTCATCGGCGCGGTCACGACCGACAGCGTCCAGCCCCTCCAGGTGCAGCTGGCCGTTCTTGACCCGAGCGGCCAGTCCGCCATCGGCCAGGCGAACCTCACCGTGGAGCCGGGCCAGCTCACCCGCTTCGGCCCCGGCGGCACCGACCAGCTCCAGGTGCCCGACGTCCAGGTGCCGCCCGGCGCGGTCCTCACCGTCAGCGTCCGGTCCGTCTCCGGCACGAAGAGCTTCACCGTCCCGGTACTGGGCCAGCAGTCCCCCTACGACACCGTGACCCCGTCGCCGGTCGCGTCGACGTCGGCCACCTCCGAGTCGCCCACGCCGACCGGCAGCGCCTCCCCCGGCGCGTCGGCCACGGTCAAGCCGTCGCCGAGGTCGACCGCCTCGCCGTCCGCCAAGGTGTCGGCCTCCCCGACCAAGTAGCCCACCGGGAGCCCGACGCACGGCGGCCCGGGTCCGCGGACCCGGGCCGGCGACGAGAGCGGACGTGGTCGGGGGGACGCAGGGCGTCAGGCCTCGAACTTGTAGCCGAGCCCCCGCACGGTCACCAGGTACCGCGGGTTGGCCGGGTCCGGTTCGATCTTGCTGCGCAGGCGCTTGACGTGGACGTCGAGCGTCTTGGTGTCGCCGACGTAGTCGGAGCCCCAGACGCGATCGATGAGCTGCATCCGGGTCAGCACCCGGCCGGCGTTGCGCAGCAGGATCTCGAGCAGCTCGAACTCCTTGAGCGGCAGGTTCACCGCGCCGTTGTTCACGGTGACGACGTGCCGCTCGACGTCCATGCGTACCGGGCCCACCTCGACGGCGGACGGCACGAGGACCTCCGGCTCGGTGCCGCGGCGCAGCACGGCCCGCACCCGGGCCACCAGCTCGCGGGAGCTGTACGGCTTGGTGACGTAGTCGTCCGCCCCCAGCTCCAGCCCGACGACCTTGTCGATCTCGCTGTCCTTGGCGGTCAGCATGATCACCGGCACGTTGCTGCGGGCCCGCAACTGGCGGCACACCTCGGTGCCGGGCAGGCCCGGCAGCATGAGGTCGAGCAGGACGAGGTCGGCACCGTTGCGGTCGAACTCGTCGAGCGCGGCGGGGCCGTCGTCGGCGACGGCCACCTCGTAACCCTCCCTGCGCAGCAGGTAGGAGAGCGGGTCGCTGAACGACTCCTCGTCCTCGACCACGAGGATGCGGGTCACGGTGGTGCCTCCTTGGCTTCTACGGGCGGAGGTCGTGGCTGTCGGAGGATGCTCCGGCCGCCACGGCCGGGTGGGTGGACGGTGCCGACGCCTGGCCGGCCGCCGCGGACGCCGACGCGACGGACGCTGACGCGACGGACGGGGACGGCGGCGGCGGCTCCTCCCGGATCGGCGGCGGGCGGCGGGCCTCCTCGCTGCTCTGCGCCGAGTCGGGCAGGCGGAGGGTGAACGTGGAGCCCTGCCCCTGGCTGCTCCACAGGGTGACCTCGCCGCCGTGGTTGGCGGCGACGTGCTTGACGATCGACAGGCCCAGCCCGGTCCCGCCGGTGGCCCGCGAACGGGCCTGGTCGACGCGGTAGAACCGCTCGAAGATCCGTTGCTGGTCCGGCGCCGCGATGCCGATGCCCTGGTCGCTCACGGCGACCTCGACCAGCCCGGCGACCCGGCGCACGCTCACCCCGACCCGGGTGTGGTCGGGCGAGTAGGCGACGGCGTTGTCGACCAGGTTGCGGACGGCGGTGACCAGCAGGTTGTGGTCGCCGTAGACGACCCCGCCGTCGTCCCCGCCGACCGCCACCTCGATGTGCTTGGCCTGCGCGGTGAGCCGGCAGCGGTCGACGGCCTCGACGACGACGTCGTCCATGTCGACCGGCTCGGGCGGGTGGAGGGCGTCCGCCACCTGCAGGCGGGACAGGTCGATGATCTCCTGGACGAGCGCGGAGAGCCGCAGCGACTCGCGCTCCATCTGCCGGGCGAAGTGCCGGACGGCGTCCGGGTCGTCGGCCGCGTCGTGGACCGCCTCGGCGAGCAGCTGCAGGGCACCGATGGGCGTCTTGAGCTCGTGGCTCACGTTGGCGACGAAGTCCCGGCGGACCTCCTCGACGCGCCGCGCCTCGGTCCGGTCCTCCACGAGCAGCAGGATGTGCTCGGCACCCAGCGGCGCGACCCGGGCGTGGACGACGATGTGCGCGCGGCCCAGCGGACCCCGCGGCAGTTCCAGCTCGCGCTCGCGCACGAGCCCGAAGCGCCGCGCCTCGGCGGCCAGCTCGCGCAGCTCGGTGTGGACCAGGTCGTGCCCGCGGACCAGCCCGAACGCGTACGCCGCGGGGCTCGCCTTCACCACGCCGTCCGCGACGTCGAGCACGACGGCTGCGGACCGCAGCACGCCGAGGACCTCGATCACGCCCGGCGGCAGCTCGGACTCCGGGGGCTGGGACAGGTTGAGCTTGTCCCGCTCGCTGACCCGGAACGCCAGGACACCGATCGCCCCGACGAGCACGCCGACGAGCCCGGCGACGGGCAGCGTCCAGGACGGGTTCACGCCAACTACAGTAGGGCGGCGCGGAGCCCGGATCAGCGCTGGTCGCCTGCGCGGCGCAGCCTTCCCACGGTGTTCACCTCTCGCTCGGGACGCGTTCACGGCGCCCTGCGAGTGTTCACGCGGCGTGCCCTGCCGGTGCGCGCTCAGGCCTCACCCGCCGGCCGGTCCACCCGGCCCGGCACGTTCGACGGAGTGACGACGATGCGCGAGCAGTTCCACGGAGAGCTGGCGAGCCTTTCGGAACAGATGGTCGAGATGACCCAGTTGGCCGGGTCGGCGATCAACCGGGCCACCCGGGCGCTGCTCGACGCCGACCTCGTGCTCGCCGAGTCGGTGATCACCGCCGACGAGGAGCTCGACCGGATCCAGGCCGCCATCGAGGAGAAGTCGCTGGAGCTGCTGGCCCGGCAGCAGCCGGTCGCCACGGACCTGCGGACCATCGTCACGGGCCTGCGCATGACCGCCGACCTGGAGCGCATGGGCGACCTCGCCCGGCACGTGGCCAAGCTGGCCCGGCTGCGCTACCCGGCGTCGCCCATCCCGGCGCAGCTGCACTCCACCATCCTGGAGATGGGCCAGGTGGCCGAGCGGGTCGTGGCGAAGACGGGCAGCGTGATCGCCGGTCGCGACCTGGTCATGGCGTCGGAGCTGGAGCAGGACGACGACCAGATGGACCGGCTCCACCGCGAGCTGTTCACCGTGCTGCTCGACCCGAACTGGGACGGCGGCGTCGAGGCCGCCGTCGACGTCACCCTGTGCGGCCGCTTCTACGAGCGCTTCGCCGACCACGCCGTCTCGGTCGCGCGCCGGGTCACGTTCCTGGTGACGGGCGAGCGCCCCCCGGTCCCCCACCACGCCTCGTAGTTGACCATTCACGGTTGATCGATCATGCGCGGTCGGACCCGCTGGAGCTGGGTCCGACCGCGCATGATCAACTCGAGCGTGCATGATCACGGCCAGGTGAGGGTCAGCGGCCCTGGTTGGCGACGGCGGCGGCGGCCGCCGCGGCAGCGGCCGGGTCCAGGTAGGTGCCGCCGGCGGTGATCGGCGCCAGGTCCTCGTCCAGCTCGTACAGCAGCGGGATGCCCGTCGGGATGTTGAGCTGGGCGATGGCCTCGTCGCTGATGCCGTCCAGGTGCTTGACGAGCGCCCGCAGCGAGTTGCCGTGCGCCGCGACGAGCACGGTCTTGTCCGCCCTCAGGTCCGGGACGATGTCGGAGTGCCAGTACGGCAGCATCCGCGCGACGACGTCCTTGAGGCACTCGGTGCGGGGCAGGTAGGCACCGAGGTCGGCGTAGCGCGGGTCGTGCGCCTGGGAGAACTCGTCGTCCGGGTCGATGGGGGGCGGCGGCGTGTCGTAGGACCGGCGCCAGAGCATGAACTGCTCCTCGCCGTACGCCTCCAGCGTCTGCTTCTTGTTCTTGCCCTGGAGCGCGCCGTAGTGGCGCTCGTTGAGCCGCCAGTTCCGCTTGACCGGGATCCACAGCCGGTCGGCGGCGTCGAGCGCCAGGTTGGCCGTGACGATCGCGCGGCGCAGCAGCGAGGTGTGCAGGACGTCGGGCAGCAGGCCCTTGTCGGCCAGCAGCACGCCGCCGGCCTCCGCCTCGGCCCGGCCCTTCTCCGAGAGGGGGACGTCCACCCAGCCGGTGAACAGGTTCTTGGCGTTCCAATCGCTCTCGCCGTGGCGGAGCAGGACGAGCGTGTACGTCATGGTCGCAAGGCTAGTCGCCCCGAAGATGCTCGAAGGCGTCGAGGTTGCGGGTCGACTCGCCGCGGGACAGCCGCCACTGCCACTCCTTGCGGATCGACGAGGCGAATCCCAGGGCCAGAAGGTCGTTGAACGCCGAATCCGCTGTGGCGAGGATCGCACCGAGCAGCTCGTCGAGGCTGTCGACCGTCACCGCGGCGATCCGCAGCCGGGCCACCAGGAAGACGTCCCCCAGCTGGTCCAGCGCGAAGGCGATCCCCGGCAGCCGGGCGTTGCGCCCCAGCAGCCAGCCGTAGAACTCCGCGTGGTTCTCGTCGGGGCGGCGGACGACGAAGGCCGCGGCCCGCAGGGCCCGGTCCCCCACGACCAGCGAGACCGTCGTCGCCAGCTTCGCCTCCCCCGGCAGCGTGACGACGACCTCGCCGCGCCGGGCCCCCAGCTCGTGCTCGACGCCGGCGGCGACCGCCCAGGCCAGGACCGCGGCCAGCGCGGCGTCCCGGGCGGCGGCGTCCGCCGGCGGCGTCACGGCGCGACCGCGAGCTCGCCCAGGCCGGCGAGCCCGGCGTCCCGCCCGGCCGTCGCCGGCGCCCGCCCGGAGGGCACCAGGATGCCCGGGTCGGCCGGCCCGAGCGCCCCCGGCAGGGTGGCCAGCCCGGCCAGCCGCACCCGTCGGGCGTGGTCCCGGGCGGCCGCCCGGTAGACGTCGAGGGTGGCGTCCACGGTGGCGTCCCAGCCGAAGGCGGCGGCGTGCCGGACGGCGGCCGCCTGCATCGAGCGCAGCCGCGCACCGTCGTCCAGCAGGTCACCCAGCACACGGGCCCAGGAGCGGGGGTCGTGGCCGGGCACGAGCAGGCCGGTCTCGCCGTCCCGCACGGCCGTCACCAGGCCGCCCACCCGCGCGGCCACGACGGGCGTGCCGCACGCCTGGGCCTCGACCGCGACCAGACCGAACGACTCGCTGTACGACGGCACGACGACGAGGTCGGCGGCGCGGTACCAGTCGGCGAGAACCGGTCGCGGCACGGGCGGCCGGAACCGGACGACGTCGCCGAGGCCGAGCTCCGCGGTGAGCACCTGGAGCTCCTCGGGGCGCGCCAGCCCGCTCCCGCTGGGGCCGCCGACGACGACGACGCACAGGTCGTCCCGGCGGGCCGGGTCGCGCCGCAGCATCTCGGCCGCGGCCCGGACCAGCACGTCCGGTGCCTTGAGCGGCTGGATCCGGCCGACGAAGAGCAGGATCCGCACCCGGTGCGGCAGGCCGAGCCGGCGCCGGGCCGCCCGGCGCGCGTCCGGGCCGCCCGGCCGGAACACGTCGAGGTCGACCCCCGGCGGCACGACCGAGACCCGGTCCGGGTCGGCGCCGTAGAGGTCGATCAGGTCGCGGGCCTCGTCGTCGGTGTTGGCCAGGAGGCGGTCGGCGGCCTGGACGACCTGCTCCTCGCCCAGGACCCGACCGTCGGGCTCCGGGGTGTCGCCGACGGCCAGCGCGCGGTTCTTGACCTTGGCCATGGTGTGCATCGTGTGGACCAGCGGCACCCGCCAGCGGTCGGCGGCCAGCCAGCCGACCTGGCCCGACAGCCAGTAGTGGGAGTGCACCAGGTCGTACCAGCCGGGCTCGCGCCGGGCCTCCACCCGCATCACGCCAGCCGCGAAGGCGCACAGCTGCCCCGGCAGGTCGTCCTTCGACAGGCCCTCGAAGGGCCCGGCCACCACGTGCCGGACGAGGACGCCGGGGGCCAGTTCGGCGACCGGCGGCAGGCCGCTGCCGGTCGTCCGGGTGAAGATCTCCACCTCGGTGCCCCGCGCGGCCAGCCGGCGGGCCGTCTCCACGACGTAGACGTTGAGACCGCCGGCGTCACCCGTCCCGGGCTGCTCCAGCGGGGAGGTGTGGACCGAGAGCATCGCGACGCGGCGCGGCAGGACGGCATCCGTCACCCTGCGCTACCTCCCACTACGAGTTCCGTCGAGCCAGGGGCGCGATGGACCGCCGGGCTCGACCCTGCCAGCGTCGCACGCGGGCCCATTGTTCCCCGGCCGGGGCCCGGACGCCGAACCGGGACCGGCGCGCGACCGGGACGGCCGCGGCGCCCGTCGCCACCGCGGCGGCCGTACGCTCGGCCAATGGCGGGGACCCGGGACGCGCGGTCCCGCCGTACGACCCCGCTCGGCACGGTCACCCGGGGGACGACCAACCCCAACCGGCTGCGCCGGGTGGACCGCTGGCTCGCCGGCCCGCAGGCGCGGCGGCTGCGCCGGGCGCAGGACCCGGTCGTCGTCGACCTCGGGTACGGCGCGACGCCCGTCACCGCGGTGGAACTGCTGGACCGGCTGCGCCCGGTGCGCGCCGACGTCACGGTGGTCGGGGTGGAGATCGATCCCGAGCGGGTCCGGGCGGCACTGCCGCTCGCCCGGCCGGGGCTGGAGTTCATGCTGGGCGGGTTCGAGGTGCCGCTGCCCGCCGGCCGCCGGCCCGTCATCGTTCGCGCGCTCAACGTGCTGCGCCAGTACCCCGAGGACGCCGTCCCCGCCGCGTGGGACGCCGTCCGCGCGCGGCTCGCCCCCGGCGGCCTACTGGTGGACGGCACCTGCGACGAGATCGGACGCCGGGCCGCCTGGATCGCCGTCGAGGCCGACGCCGGCCCGGTCTCGCTCACCCTGTCGCTGCGTCTGGGCGGCCTGGAGCGTCCCTCGGACGTCGCCGAGCGCCTGCCGAAGGCACTGATCCACCGGAACGTGCCCGGAGAGGGGGTCCACGCCTTCCTGACGGCCCTGGACGACGCCTGGGCGCGCCAGGCACCCCGGGCCACGTTCGGCGTTCGGCAGCGCTGGCTGGCGACCGTGGAGGCCGTCCGGGACGGCGGCTGGCCGGTGCTCGACGGTCCGGCCCGGTGGCGGCTGGGCGAGGTGACCGTCGCCTGGGACGCCGTCACCCCCGGCCCACCGCGGCGGTGACGAGCGCCCCGACCTCCACCTCAGACCTCCACGACGAGCGTGACCGGGCCGTCGTTGACGAGCTCGACCGCCATGTCGGCGCCGAAGCGGCCGGTGGCGACCTCCAGCCCGTACCCGCGCACGGCCGCGACGAACGCCGCCACCAGCGGCTCGGCGACCGGACCCGGGGCGGCGGCCCCCCACGACGGGCGGCGGCCCTTGCGGGTGTCGGCGTAGAGCGTGAACTGGCTGACGACGAGCAGCGGCGCGCCGTCGTCCAACGCGCTGCGCTCGTCGCGGAGGATCCGCAGGTCGACGACCTTGCGGGCCAGCCGGGCGACCTGGTCGGACCCGTCGTCGTGGGTCACCCCGAGCAGCACGCACAGGCCGGCCCGGTCGATCGACCCGACCACCTCGCCGGCCACGGTCACCCGGGCGCGCGTGACCCGCTGGACGACGGCCCGCATCAGGCGGGCCGTCGCCGGACGCGGCCGGTCATGCGAGGGGCGCGGCCTCGTAGGCCAGCACCAGGTCGCCCACCTGGATGCGGCTGCCGAGCGGGAGCGGGGCGGGCACCCGCGGCACCATCGCGATCCAGCCCACGGCGCCCGGGGGCTCGATCCAGGTCCCGTTGACGCTGCCCGCGTCGACGATGTCCACCCCGCGGTCGGTGAGCAGGAGCCGGGCGTGCACCCGGGAGATGCGCTGCTCAGCGTCCGGCAGGGTCACCGCCCGGGCCTTGCCCTGCGCCACGTCGGGGTCGACCTCGGGGTTGCGGCCGATCACGCAGTCGCGGTCGACGACGACGTCTTCGGCGTTCTCGATCACCAGGCGCCCGCGCATCGGCCGGGGGGCCGGCGGCTCGGCGAGCAGCGCGTCCGGGGCGACCGGGGCCTTCGGCGCGGGGGCGCCGAACGGGTCGAGCGCGGACGGCGGGGGCGGCACGATGCCGACGTTCCGCCCCGCGGACGGCGGCGGGACGATCTGGGTCCGGGCGTAGAACGGCACCTCGTCGTCCGGATCGGCCGGCAGGACGGTCTCGGCGGGGGCCGGGGCCGGGGCCGGAGCCGCCGGAGCCGGGGCCGCCGCGGCGGGCCGGACGGGGGCCGGCGGCTGGGCGAACGGGTCCGCCCGACCGTTGAGGAACGTCTTGACCGTGGGCGGCTCGGGCACGTCGCGGTCGCGGGACGAGGCCCCGGCGGCCAGCTCGCGCGCCCGCAGCCGGGCCTGCTCGCGGGCGTGCTCGAGCGCGACCGCGGCCGAGGCGGCCAGCGCGGCCGACGCCGAGGACGTCGACAGCGGCGAGGTGGTGCGCTCGGGGCGCGCGTCCTGCCGGTCGGTGTCGGCCAGGTCGGTGAGCGTGTCCTCGGCCGGGCCGGACGGCGCCGCGACGGCCACGACGTCGGCCTCCGCCTCGTCGTCGTCCTCGGCGTCCGTCTCGTCGGTGGCCTCGTCCTCGTCGGTGTCGGTGACCTCCGGGGCCCCGACGGCGGCCGCGGCGGCCTCGCTGTCGGCCTCGGTGACCGTGTCGGCCACCTCTGCCTCCGCCGGCGCCGCCACCGCGGCGGCCTCCGCGGCCTCGACCGCCGTCAGGTCGACGACGGTGACCTCCTCGTCGGCGTCGGTGACGAGCGCGGTGCCCGGCTCGGCGGTCGCCGTCGCGGCGGCCCGCCGGCCGTGGCTCTGCCCGTCGTGGCCGTTGACCGGACGCCCGGCCATCGACTCCATCCGGCCGCCCTGCCCGAAGCGGATGGGCTCGGGACGGAACCCGGCGCCGCGCGCCCCGGGGTCCCGGCCGGGGCCGGTCCAGGTGGCCGTCGGCTCGGCCGGCCCAGGGCCGGACCCGCTCTCCGGGCCGTCCGTGGCGGGCTCCGCAGCCACTGCCGCGGACACCGCCACGACGGGCGCAGAATTCGGCGTGTCGCGCTCCGGCGTGTCGGCTTGCATCGCCTCGGCCGATTTCGTATGAGGCGCGGGCGACACCTCCCCGGCGGGCGACGCGTCGCGCTGGGTGATGAGGACGCCGGCACCCCGGACCACCCCGGACCGCAGGTCCACGTAGGGGTCGGGGGTCGGGTCGACGTCGTCCGGGACGGTCACGGCGAGGCGGGTCAGGCCGCCCGGCAGCAGCCGGTCGACCCAGGTCCGGGCCTCCCGGCCGCGCAGCCGCGCACCACCCTCTGTGCCTTCGGCGGAGAGCTCCAACTCGCCGTGGACCAGCGCGAACAGCCCGGAGACCTCCCCCGGCGCCACGAGGCAGAAGGGGGGCACGCGCTCGTCGTCGAAGTCCGCCACGACGCGCGCCACGGCCCGCTCCAGGGACGCCGCGCCCGCGACCGCGAGCAGCGCCTCCAGGGCAGGCTCCTGGCCGTCCCCGATCGAGGGTACGACGAGGAGCACCTCGCCCTGGACGGCCACCAGGCCGGAGCCTGGCACGACACGAATCCTCAGGTTCTGCAGGGAGTCACCGGTCACGCAGATGTGTCTAGCGGACGGGTGAGCGCCCGGCAAACCCCCTCCCGCGGCGCCGTGCGCCCGAAAAGGTGACCGATGACCGGGTTGTGCTCACCCCTGGAAGCGGGTCACCTCGACCGACCCGACCCGCTCGCCGTGGCCGAGGACGGGGACGTCGACCAGCGCCTCCAGCGCCGGGCCCACCGCCCCGAGGCGCGCCAGCAGGGCCCCCGCGAGGGGCATCAGCGCCCGCGTCGTGCCGTCCGCGATCTTGACGGCGAGGGCGCCGCCGTCGGGCAGCGCGGCCGCGAGGACGCCTTCGGCGCCGTCCTTGGCGATCAGCCCGGGACAGGCGCGCAGCAGCGCGGTGACGGTGTGGCCGGTGCCGCCCACCCAGGCCGGGTGCGCGCGCATCGCGGCGGCCACCCGCCCCTCGGGCCGGTCCGGCGGGGCGGTCGCGAGCCGGCCGAACGCGCGCGCCAGGCCGGTCAGGGACAGGCCGAAGGCCGGGGCCCCGCAGCCGTCGACCGCGACGACGCGCACCGGCTCGCCGGCCAGGTCCGCGACGGTGGCGGCGAGGTGCACCTGCAACGGGTGCTCCGGGTGCCGGTACCCCTGGCGCGGCCAGCCGTTGACGGCACAGGTGACGAGCATCGCGGCGTGCTTGCCCGAGCAGTTCTGCGCCAGCCGGGACGGCCCGCGCCCGGCCCGGGTCCAGCCCAAGCGCTCGACGGCGTCCAGCGGCAGGTCCGGGGTGTTGTCCAGCCCGTCGACGTCGAGGCCCACGCTCGCGAGCAGGCGCTCGACGCCGTCCAGATGGAAACGCTCGCCGTTGTGGCTGGCGGAGGCGAGCGCCAGCAGCTCGCCGTCCAGCTCGAGCCCCGCCCGCAGCAGCCCCACGGCCTGCAGCGGCTTGAGGGCCGAGCGCGGCAGCACCGTGGCGTCCGGGTCACCCGCCCGGACGACGACGTCCCCGCCGCCCGGACCGACGGCGATGACACTGCCCGCGTGGGCCGACTCGACGACCCCCGACCGGACGACGACGGCCAGCACCTCGTGGCCGGGGCCGGTACCCCGCGCAGACGTTGTCCCGTGCATCGACGCAGGGTACTGAAGGCCTCGGCGTCAGCCGACGACCACCTCGATCTCGCCGGTGGCGTACCGGCGGGCGATCTCCTCGGTGAGCGAGTCCACGACGATCTGCACACTGCGCCGGGTGCGGCTGACCCGCGTCTCGATGTCGCCGAGGTGCTCGACGGCCTCGGCGAGCGTGAGGTCCGACATCGCGGCGAGGTCGGAGGACCCGACGTCCGCGACGGCGCGCTCCGCCTCGCGGCGGTGCTCGCCGACCCGGCTCGGCTCGACGTTGCCCAGGTAGCGGCCCATGCCGTGGTCGGTCCGCGGACCGTCGGCCAGGATCCGGGCCAGCGCCCCGACGATCTCGACGTCGGTGCGCGGCTGGCGCATCACGGCGCCGCCCGTCGCCCGCGTCTCCAGCTCGGCCCGCAGGATGTCGATCCGACCCTGGAGCAGGCGCCGGGCGTACGACAGGTCGACCTCCTCCTGCTCGGACTCGGCCCGCCGCCGGCGGATCTCCTCCAGACCGAGCCCGGGAAGGCCGTCGAGGTAGTCCGGGGCGAGCACCCGGTCGACCCGGCGCCGGCCCCCGGCCATGAACTCGCTCATGTGCCCCTCACTGTGCTCGCGACCATCGAGCGGCGCGTGCCGCCGTCACCCCAGCGTAGCGCCACGGTGTCTCTCAGTAGTCGCATCTTCGCCGAACGTGGGCGGCGTGGCGTCCCGGACGGCGGAGCCCGGGCCCAGGTGCTCCGCCACGAGCCGGCGGACGTCGTCCCGGCCCCGCCAGCCGATCGCGCCTGCCGGCAGCACCTCCAGGCGCGCCCCTAGCAGCTCGGCCCAGCGCCGCGCGGCACCGACCGGGTGGGCGGCGTCGTCCTCCTGCGCCAGGACCAGAGTCGCCGGGAAGCCCGCCCCGGGCGGTGTCCCGGCCGCTCGGGCGGGGACGGCCGGCAGCTCCCCGGGCAGCGCCCGGAGCAGCGTGGCCAGGCCCGATGCCCGGCCGGCGACCAGGTCGGCCGCGTGCCGGCGCGCCCAGAGCGCGACGGCGGGCAGCCTGCGGACGACGTCCGGCTGCCCGTCGCGCAGCAGTCGGGCGAGCGCCTCGACGTCCCCGGCGTCCAGCGCGTCGGCCATCGCCACGAACCGGCGCCGGACCGCGCCGTCCGCGCCGTCCGGGCACGGGCCATCGGGCACCCCCGGCGGCAGGCACAGGACCAGGCGCTCGAGGGCGGGCGGCGCGCCGTCCTCGGCGGCGAGCGCGCCCAGCAGCGCGCCGGCCCCGAGCGACACGCCCAGGGCTCCGGTGGCGCCGGTGGCCCGCAGGACGGCCCGGGCCTGCCGGCCGAGGTAGGCGTGGACCCCGCCCGCCGGCGGGGCGCCGTCAGGCGACCAGACCCCGGTGGCGCCGTGGCCGGCCAGGTGCGCGAAGACGCGCGTGCCGCCGACGCCGGACCCGAACGGGCGGGTCTGCGCGATCGACCCCGCCGCGCCGTGGAGGAAGACCGTGACCGGCTCGCCCGAGCCCGTGACCAGGACCTCGACCGGACCACCCGGTGCCGCCACGGACCGCAGGTCGCGGTCGACCGGCGCACCGGTGGGGGTCACCAGGGACCGTAGGGGCCGGCGTTCCGGCCACCACCGCCGCGGATCTGACGGACGGCGGGCCGCACGTCGGTCAGGTAGACGGCGGCCGCCACCACGCCGGCGAGCGGCAGGATGTGGTAGGGCGGCAGCCCGAACGGCGGCAGCGCCAGGAAACCGAAGACGGTCGCCAGCCCGACGATGATCATCCAGATGTTCTTCGTCTGCTTGCCGGCGGCGACGAAGGCGTCCTGGCGGGTCCGTACCGCGTCCACGAGGGCGAAGACCTCGAGCCCGAACGCGAGCACGGCCAACGCGTAGAGGATCCAGGTCTGGAGTTGTCCGAGGCTGGCCATGCCACCAGGGTACGGAAGCCGTCGCCAAATAGCGGCACGGCCCGCGCGATCACGCGGGCCGTGCCAGGTCGTGCCGGGTGGTTCCTTACTCGGCGGCCTTGTCGGCCCGCGGCGCCTGCTCGCCGTCGCCGACGGTGGTGGCGGTCGCCTCGGCGGCCTCGGCGGCCTTCTCGGCGGTCTTGCGAACGCTGGTCACCGCGCCCTTGGTGGCACCCCGGACGCCGACGGCGCGCTTGCGCGCGGTCGCCACGGTCCGCCGGGCGGCCACACGGGTGGCCTGGGTGCGCTCCTCGATGACCTTCTCGGTCGCCGCGACGCTCCCGGCCACGTCGGAGACGGCCCCGGCCGCCTCGTGCCGGCCCAGGTTGACGGCGCTCAGCGCGGCGGACGCGGTCTCGTCGACGGCCTTGCGCGCCGTGGTGACGGCGGCCCGGGTGCGGCTGATCGTGACCTTGCCCTGCTTGAGCAGGTCCTGGGTGGCCTGCTGGCGGCCGACGCGGTCGAGCAGCTCCTTGCCGCGGACGGCGAACTGCTCGTAGCCCTGCTCGAAGCGGCCCGCCGCCTCGAGCGCCCGCGCCGCGACGGCAGCGGGCACGGCCTGGACGGCCTTGGTGTCGAAGTTGCGCACCCGGTCCTCGACGATCGCCGGCACCTTCTCCAGGGCCTGGAAGCGCTTGCCGAACTCGCCCTCCAGCGCCTGGACGCGCTTCTCCAGCTCGCCGCGACGCGAGGACGCGTCCTTGGCGGCCGCACGCACCCGCTCGACGGCGTAGTCGGTGGCACCGACCACGGCCATCAGCGGCGTGGACTCGGCAACGTTCCTGCGGATCTCGGTCATGAGAGCCATGTCGGACTCCTCCTCGGTCCACGCCCTTCGGCGTGGGTGACTATCGCCTACGACGTGCCCGACCCGCTGCCGGGGCCGTCCTCGGACGGCGGACCGTCCGCGGGGGCCGCCTGCTCGCGGGCGGCGGTCGCCTTCTTGGCGACCTTGGTGGATCTGGTGGTGGCTCGTCTCGTCGCGCGCTTCGTCGCACGCCTGGTGGTGGGCGCGCCCTCCGTCACCTCGGCAGCCCCCGTCGCCGCCGCGGCCCCCGTCGCCTCCGCGGTCGCAGGAGCTGCGGGAGCCGCCGTGGTCGCAGGAGCTGCGGGAGCCGCCGCGGCGGACGCCTTGGCGGCCCGCACCGGTCGGGTGCGAACCCGTGCCGTCGTCCGCGTGGTGGACGCGGCGGCCCGGCGCCGGACCGGAACGACCGGTTCGGGCTGCTCGGTGGTGCGACGGTTCTCCGCGCGGAAGGAGGCGTAGATGTCCAGCAGGACGCGCCGCTGCCGCTCGTTGAGGTCCTGATCGGCCTGGATCGCGGCCTCGACGTCGGGCCGCCCCTCGTCGTCCAGGATGCCGGCCCGCACGTACAGTGCCTCGGCCGAGATCCGCAGCCCCCGGGCGATCTGCTGGAGGACCTCGGCGGACGGCTTGCGCAGACCCCGCTCCACCTGGCTGAGATACGGATTGCTCACCCCGGCCAGACTGGCCAACTGGCGTACCGAGAGCCGCGCGTGCTCGCGCTGCTCCCGCAGGTATTCGCCAAGGTCGCCGACCCGGTCCGAGATGCTAGCCACAAGACCCATAGTGCTTGCTCTGGCTAGCATTAGCAAATCCTGGCGCGGTGATCCGGCTCACCCGGCGGGCGCCTCCACCCCGACGGCGTCCAGGCCGAGGAGGGTGCGGGCCTGTGCCGTCGTCATCGGCGGTCGCTGCAGCTCGACGGCCAGCCGGGCGGCCCGCTCGACCAGCTCGACGTTGGACCGGACCGCCCGGCCGCGCGCGTAGACGAGGTTGTCCTCCATGCCGACCCGCAGGTGGCCGCCCAGCGCCAGCGCGGCCGCCGCGACCGGCAGGTGGGCGCGCCCGATCCCGGTGGCGGACCACGACGTCACCGCCTCCGGCAGCGCCGCCACCCCGGCCACCAGCGCCGGGACCGTGCCGGGCATCCCGCCGGGCACCCCGAGCACGAAGTCGCAGTGGACCGCGCCGCCCCACGGCAGGCCGCAGGTGTCGAGCAGGCGGCGCAGCGTGGCCACGTGCCCCAGGTCGAACAGCTCGAACTCCGGGACGACGTGGGCGTCCCGCGCCCGCTCGAACAGCTCCACCACGAACGGCCAGGGGTTGAGGAAGACGTCGTCCCCGAAGTTCGTCGTCCCGCAGGTGATCGAGCAGGAGTCCGGCGCGGCGTCCAGGACGGCGAGCCGGGCGTCCAGCGGGTCGTGCACGCTGCCGCCCGTCGAGAGCTGGACGACGAGCCCGGTCCGCTCCCGCAGCGCGGCGACCGTGTCGCGCAGCCGGGCCGGGTCGAGGGTGGGCCGGTGGTCGGCGTCCCGCACGTGGACGTGGATCAGCGCGGCGCCCGCCGCCTCGCACGCGACCGCCTCGTCGACCAGCTCGGCCAGCGTGGTGGGCAGCTGCGGGACGTCCGCCTTGGCCGTCTCGGCGCCCGTGGGCGCGACGGTGACCAGCGTGTTCGGCTCCGAGACGCGTCGCATCCGGCCATCGTGCCACCGCGGCTACGGCCGGACCACGACCTCCTGCGCCGCGGCCAGGCCGGCCACGGCCAGCACGGCGTCCACCGGCGTCGACCGCTTGACCAGCGCCAGGGCCACCGGCCCCAGCTCGTGGTGGCGCGCCGCCGTCGTCACGCGACCCACCACCCGCTCGCCGAGCACGACGTCGTCCCCGGGCGCGGGCAGCAGGTGCTCGGACCCGTCCACGTGCAGCAGCACGAGCCGCCGCGGCGGCTTGCCCAGGTTGTGCACCCGCGCGACCGTCTCCTGGCCGCGGTAGCAGCCCTTGGCGAGGTGGACGGCGGTCCGCAGCCAGTCGACCTCGTGCGGGATGGTCCGGTGGTCGGTCTCGGCACCCAGCCGGGGCCGCCACGCCGCGACCCGGAGCGCCTCGCTCGCCCAGCTGCCCGCGAGCGGCACGTCGCGCAGCCGCTCGGCCAGCTCCGCGCGGGGCACGAGGACCTCGCGCCACGGCCGCTCGGTGCCGGGGTGCTCGGCGTCCGGGACGGCGGCGTACGACACCGAGCCCGGCACGACGGCGGGCCACGGGTCCTGCCAGGACGGCGGCAGCCCGGGACCGCCGAGGGCGGCGGCCACGGCCTCGCCCCCCGAGGTGGACGGCGCCTGCCCCGCCGCCGCGACGAGCCCCACGGCCGCCCAGTCCGCGCCGACGTCCGCCACCTCGACCCGCAGCATGAAGCGCATCCGGTCCAGCCAGCCGGCCAGGGCGGCGGCCGTGCCGGGCTCCACCGTGATCCAGGCCGCCGCACCGTCGTCCACCAGGTGCAGCGCGTGCTCGACGTGCCCGTGCGGGCTGAGCACGAGCGTCTCGGCGGACGAGCCGGCGGGCAGCGCGAGCAGGTGCTGCGTGGTGAGCGAGTGCAGCCAGCTGAGCCGGTCCGGGCCGGTCAGCCGGAGCACGCCCCGGTGCGACAGGTCGGTGACGGCGGTGCCGTCGGCGAGCCCGCGCTGCTCCCGGGTGGGATCCCCGTAGTGCCAGGCCACCCCGGCGTCGAGACCTTCCGCGGCCACCGCCCCCGGGCGGCCGAGCAGAGGCGACGCCGGCCCGACGGGCGCGGCAGGCCCGACGGGCTCGACGGGCTCGACGGCGGTGGGGTCGGTCGGGGGGGCGCCGGCGGGCGTGACGGTCTCCATGACCGCGTCAGCGCCGGGAGGGGCCGGTTCGTTCCCGTTCCCGACGACCGGGACCACCGTCAGGGGACGCGCTTGAGCCGGGCCGACACGTGCGCGCCGAGCGGGTGTCCCACGGCAGCCATCTCCATGACCCACATCAGGTCACCCTCGACGAGCCCGTAGAGCCGGTGCGCGGCGTTGTACTCCTTGGCGGTGGCCGTCCGGGCGACGACGTCCGTGGCCAGCTCGACGCGGGCGCCGTCCACGTGGCCGTAGTACGTCTCCACGATCCCGGTGGGGTGCGCGAGCAGCACCTCCAGGGCCGGCCGCCCCTCCTCGTCGACGCCCGCCGGGCGCCAGAACCCCGACTCGGTGGAGAGCGGGCGCACCTTCGACCCCGTGTCGTCGAGGAGCCACGAGCGGGACGTGTACGTCAGGAACGGGCGGCCGTCGTGCGAGAAGGAGACCTCCTGGCCGAAGCGCAGGTCCTCGTCCATGCTCGGGTAGCCGACGACCCCGGCGCCCGCCCACTCGCCGAGGAGCCACAGCAGCGGCACGAGGGGGGCGGGGGTGTCGGCGGACAGCTCGACGGGCATCGCTGGCTCCAGTCCATCGGTCGGGGCTCGTGCGGTCAGCGCCGGCCCCGCAGCAGCCGACGGACGACGTACCCGCCCAGCCCGACGATCACCACGGCCGCCAGCACCAGCACGGCGGCGGAGATCACCTCGGACACGCGGGGATCCTATGGTCCCATCCCCCGCGGCGGCAGTCCCCCCGGCATCCGGGACCGGACGGGCCGGGCCCCGGCCCCGCGCCCGGGGCCGAATTCCCCGATCCGCCCGGACCATGGTCGGCTGGTCGCGACGCCCGATCAGCCGACGAGGCGGGCGACGGCGTAGGCGACGGTCCCGACGGCGAGCACCGGGGCGGCCCCGCCCGCGAGCACGGCCAGCACCGAGCGCCGCCCGGTGAGCCCGAGCAGGAGCCGGTCGAGGCCGGCGACCACGGACGCCACGACGACGGCGACCGCCAGGAGCGGCAGCACGCGCGTCGGGTCGACGACCGCGCCGGCGATCGCGCCGATCGCGGCGCCCGTCGCGAGCGCCGCCCACCCGGCGATCCGCTCCGGGACGGGCAGGACCGCCACGAGCCGGGCCCCGCCGGTCGCGGCGGCCCCCGCCACGAGCGCGGCCAGGCCGAGCCGGGTGCCCGGCAGCAGCGCCCAGCCACCACCGAGGAGGGCGAGGGTCTCCCCCGCCGCCGTCCCGGTGACCGACTCGACCAGG
>Ga0302299_10000447_pt1 | contig 22323 bp, 20 predicted proteins | sample III_Fen_N3_4_FD_198795 | JGI IMG/M metagenome (GOLD analysis project Ga0302299, IMG submission 198795) | Peat permafrost microbial communities from Stordalen Mire near Abisko, Sweden - III_Fen_N3_4 | ecosystem: Environmental > Terrestrial > Soil > Wetlands > Permafrost | place: Sweden: Abisko... | reverse complement strand
GGCGTCGGCCGGCACGATCAGCGATCCGAAGGGCTCGAGCGTCTCGGACCAGCCGTCCCCGTGCGCGGTCGCGGTGCCCGCGATCGCCGTGAGCACGTGCACCGACACGCCCGCGGGGTCGCGGCGCAGGGGCAGGCTGGCCTCCGGGCGCAGGCCCTCGAGGATGAAGTGGCCGCATGTCACCAGCGTCCCGCCGCCCGACGCGGCCATCGATCGCACGCTTTCGGTCCACGGCGTCGGCCTCCCGCAGGCGAGCGACTGCGCCGTGTGGAGCTGTCGATCCGCCGTCGCCGGGCGGCCCCAGTCGTCGCAGCGGTACGTGATGTCCGAGGGCTGCTGGATCTCGTAGAAGAGCGCCCCCGGTCCGACGGCATGCAGGGTGCCGGCGGGCACGAGGTAGGTCTGCCCGGCAGTGACGGGCCGTCGCTCGAGCAGGCCGGCCAGGCCGCCGGCGGTGATCGCCTCGCGGACGGCATCCGCCGTGACCGCGGGGCGCACGCCGAGCAGGATCTCCGCCCCGGGTCCGGCCTCGATGATGTACCAGGCCTCCGTCTTGCCGACCGCCCCCGGGCCCTCGAGCCGCCGAGCCTGGTCGTCGTCCGGGTGCACCTGCACGGACAGCCAGGCGGCCGGATCCAGGAGCTTCACCAGGAGCGGGAAGCGGTCCGGGCGTGCGGCCGCCGTGCCGGTAAAGGGCAGCCCGTGGGCCGCGGCGAGGTCGTCCAGGGTGGCGCCCCGGAAGGGCCCGTCGGCGACGACCGAGCCGCCGCCCGCAAGCCACGCCTCGCCGATCGCGGGCTCGCCGGGCGGGGTGAGGCGGGCGCCGCCCCACACGCGCCGACGCAGGTCGGGCAAGGTCCGCACCGGCAGCATCACGCGCGCCCGGGGCTGGTGGCATGGGACGGGACGGGCATCGCGGTCGGTCCTTCCGGGCGCGTGCGAGGGCGGGCGTCTGTTATCGTTACCAACACGCACGGTAACACCGCGCGCGAGCCCTTGTCCAGCCGTCGCCGGCGTCCTCGTGGACCCGCCCCGACGGCACCCCGCACGGAGGAGGTCCAGCGTGAACAGGTACGCCAGCGTGCTCCGCATGCCCCCCGAGAACCTCGCGCGCTACGCCGAGCTCCACGCGGCGGTCTGGCCGGGCATCCTGGCCAAGATCACCGAGTGCAACATCCGCAACTACTCGATCTACCATCGGGGCGGCTGGCTGTTCAGCTATTTCGAGTACGTCGGCGAGGACTACGCCGCGGATATGGCCCGCATGGCGGCGGACCCGCTCACCCAGGAGTGGTGGGACGTCTGCAAGCCGCTCCAGCAGCCGCTCGAGGATCGGGCGGACGGCGAGTGGTGGGCCTCGATGGACGAGCTGTTCCACCTCGACTAGGCGACCTCAGCGTCCGCGCCCGGCCCCAGGGCGAGCGTGGACCAGAAAGGCGGGTCCCATGGAGCCCCTTCGCATCGGCGTCCTCGGAGCGGCCAGGATCGCGCCCGATTCGATCGTCACGCCGGCCACCCTCACGGGCGCCCGCCTCGTCGCGGTCGCGTCGCGCGACCGCGACCGCGCCGAGGCATTCGCCCGCGCCCACGGCGTGGAACGTGTCCTCGCCACCTACGCGGATGTCGTGGCCGACCCGGAGGTGGAGGCCGTGTACAACCCGCTGGCGAACGGGCTGCACGCGCCCTGGAACCTGGCGGCGATCGCCGGCGGCAAGCACGTCCTGTCCGAGAAGCCGTTCGCGAGCAACGAGGAGGAGGCCGCCGAGGTCCGTGACGCCGGCCGGCGCGCCGGGGTCGTGGTCGCGGACGGCTTCCACTACCGTTACCACCCGGTCACGAAGCGCCTCCACGAGCTCCTCGCGTCGGGCGAGCTCGGCGAGCTCCGCCATGTCGAGGTGCGGATGGTCAACCCGGCGCCGGCCGCCGACGACCTGCGCTGGTCGCCCACGCTTGCGGGCGGGGCGCTGATGGACCTCGGCTGCTACAGCCTCCACGCCCATCGCGTCCTCGCCTCGCTCGCGGGCGGGGACCCGACGCTGGTGGCCGCGCGGGCCGGCGAGCGGGCGGGCCTGCCCGGCGTCGACGAGTGGTTCGACGTGGATCTCGTGTTCCCCTCGGGGGCCACGGGCCTCGCGCACTGCGACATGGCGGGCGACGTGCAGGAGCTGACCTACCGCATCGTCGGCTCCCTCGGCGAGGCGCTGGCCACCAACTTCATCCTGCCGCACGTCGACGACCGGGTGCTGGTGACCACCGCGTCCGGGCAGCGGGTCGAGCATCTCGGCAACCGCTCCTCGTACACCTACCAGCTCGAGGCGTTCGCAGCGGCGGTCCGCACCGGAGCGCCGATGCCGACCGACAGCGACGACGCGGTCCGGACCATGCACCTCATCGACGCGTGCTACCGCGCTGCCGGCCTCGAGCCTCGAGCGCGATGGGTCCCGCCCGCGGCAGGCTGACCGGGCCCCGGACCGCCGCCGGACAAGCAGGCGCCCGGCGGGGAGGAGGTCCGCCGGGCGCCTGGTGTGCGGGGATGGGCGTTGTGGCCGGGGGCGAGGCCTGGGCTACGCCTCCGGGAGGTTGAGCGGGTACGTCCCGTACTGGCGCACGAGCTTGACGATCTGGTCGTAGGTCTGGCCGGACACGTCGGATGCGACCGAGTGGTCGCTCATGAAGACATAGCCACCGCCCTCGGCGGCGCGGAGCCGGTGGAGGACCTCGCGGCGGACCTCGTCCGGGTCGCCGCGCTCCCAGACGCGGATGTCGCTGTTGCCACAGAACGTGAGCCGGTGGCCGAGGCGCTCGCGGAGCGTGACAACATCCAGGTCCGCCTTCGCCTCGAGCGGGTTGTACCCGTCGAGGCCGATCTCGATCATGTCCTCGAAGATGGCGTTGGCGTTGCCGCAGCCGTGGTACATGACGAGCAGGCCGTGCTCGTGCGCGAGCCTGATGATCTTCGCGACCGTGGGCTTGTAGTACCTGCGCCAGTAGGCGGGGCCCATGAACAGGCTCTTGCGGTAGGCGACGTCGCCCCAGATCACGAGGCCGTCGAGGAGGCCGTCGGCGGCCTCGATCTGGGCCTTCGCGATGGCGTAGCTGAACTCGCCGATGCGCAGCAGCTGCTCGCCGAACCGCTCCGGGTACTCGCCGATCCACATCAGCGTGTTGAGCTGGCCGAGGAGCCGGGTCGTGATCTCGGAGGCCTCCGTGACGCTGCCGAAGACAGGGAAGTCCGCGTGCAGCGACCGGACCGTCTCCACCCAGGGCGGACTGTTGCGCTCGAACCCGTCCCCGACGCCGGCGATCTGGTTGTCGCCGGCCTCGAAGTAGCGACGCGGATCGGCGGGGTCGTCGAACTCGAAGGCCTCCATCTTCTCGATGGTGTCCGTCTCCCAGCTCACCTGCTCGGGCATCGGCAGGTCGAACCGCTTGCGGATGGTCGTCTCGAAGCCCGTCTTGACCACGACCTCCTCATCGTCCTCGCGGATCGTCTCGAACGACCGGATGTGGGGGTCCATGTTCGGGACGGTGACGATGTAGTCGAGGTCGTAGTAGTAGTAGGGGTCAGCGTCCGCCGGCAGGCCCAGCTCGCTGCGCCAGCGGTCGCGGAACTGGCCCCAGAAGAAGTCGGTGATCGGGACGCGGTCCGCCTCCTCGTGGCGGAACGTCTTCCGCACCCGGTCCAGCTTGGCCAGCGTCTCCGGACTGCGCGTCGCGCCCTCGCCGCGCCCGAAGGTCTCGAACATCCCCGGCATGGCGTCAGCCCGCCGCGAGGAGCGACTTGGCGAGGTCGACCGCGGATCCGGCGTCGGGGGCGAACCCGTCCGCGCCAATCTGCTCGGCGAACTCGGGCGTGGTCGGCGCGCCGCCGATCATGACCTTCGTGTTCAGGTCCGACGCCTTGATCGCCTCGACCACCTTGCGCATGTTGGGCATCGTGGTGGTGAGCAGGGCGCTGAGGCCGATGAGCCGCGCATCGTGCTCGCGAGCGGCCTCGACGAAGCGCTCCGCGGGGACGTTCACGCCGAGGTCCACGACGGCGATCGCCGCGCCCTTGAGCATCATCCCGACGAGGTTCTTGCCGATGTCGTGCAGGTCGCCCTCGACCGTGCCGATGACGGCCGTGAACTCCGGGTGGATGCCCGCCTCGACGAGGACGGGCTCGAGGATCGTCGTCGCCTCCTTCATGGCTCGAGCGGCGATCAGCATCTCCGGGACGAAGATGTCCCCGTCCTGGAAGCGCTTGCCGATGATGCCCATCGCGTGCGTCATGGAGTCGAGGATCTCCTGGGGCGGGACGCCGGCCGCCAGGGCCTCGCTGGTATGCCGCACGGCGGACGCCCGGTCGCCCGCCTCGATCGCGAGCGAGAGCCCGCCCAGTTCGGCCATCTTGGTTTCTCCTTGTGTACCCGGTTGTTGCGGGCCGCCCCGTCAGGAACGCCGCTGGCTACTCGTTGACCACCCGCATCGCGACGTCCACCCACTCCCAGAGGCGGCTTGCGTCGTAGCGGATCGTGCTCACGTCCTTGAGGATCAGCTCGACCGGGGTCCCCGTCCGGCGGCATGTCTCCACGGTCGCCCGGAGCTCCTTCTCGACCGCGTCGGGCTCCCAGGAGTCCATGGCCAGCAGGGCCGGATTCGGCTTGCGGGACATCACGTAGTCGTGGCCGATGCCGTCAGCCGAGCGGTCCACGTTGGACCAGGGGCTGATCGAGATCTTGCGGACGTTGGGGATCTTCCGGATGTTGTCGATGTTGCGGTCGAGCACGTCGCAGCAGCCGTAATAGCCGAGGCCGAACCGCGCGTACCAGCGCGAGGTGTACTCGACCTCGAACTCGCGGAACATGGCGGGCGAGCAGGAGGTGAACAGCTGGGCCATGCCCATCGTCCACAGGTCCACGGCCCTCGGCTTCGCCGGGTCGAACCCCTCGTGCGGGAGCTCGTCCGTCCAGGCGGGGGTGCAGTGGACGACGGTCATCGAGTGGCCCAGGAGCCCCTGCTCCTCCATCTGGTCGAGCATCCCGAGGTAGGCCGTGACCAGCCGGTCGATGATCCGGTGCAGGTGCTCCGGCCGGTCCGCGAGGTCCAGGAGCACCGCGTCCACGCCGCGCCAGAAGGCGATCGTGTCCCAGAAGTTGGCGCCGCCCGCAAGCAGCTCGTCCGGCCAGTCGTGGACGAGCGCGCGGGTCTCGGGCTGCGACTCGAGCCCGGGCCACTGGATGTTGGTGGGGACCCAGCCCTGCATCCGGATGGGCAGGATCCCGTCGAACAGGTCGTGCGCCCGCTCCTCGACCCGTGCCGTCTCCTCGGCGTCGAGCCAGACCCTGGGGGTGCGGATCTTGTCCGCGTCCTCCTCGTTCGCCAGCTGGTCGAAGAAGTGGTGCGAGACGATGTTGTTGGTCGAGTCGACCGCCTCGGTCTCCTCGCTCATCTGGATGCCGAAGCCGTCCAGCCGGAGCACCTTGGGGACCAGGAGCTCGGGCTCGACGGCCATGTCGGCCCGCATGTGCTCCCAGCGGTACAGGATCCGGCGCAGCTCGATCTCGAGGCCACGGTTGAAGGGATCGACGCAGCGGTTGACCAGGAGTGGGTCCTGCGCGAGCTCGTGCCACGGCAGCTGGTCGATCGCCACCATCGGGCGGTCAGGCCGGAGGCCGTTCAGGTTCTTCCACAGCCGGATCGTCTCCCGCTGGACGGGCAGCGCCGCGATCTCGGCGACCCGGCTCCCGAGCTCTCGAAGGACCTCACGGTCCGCAACGACACCGATCATGGCCCTCACCTTCCGGGATGCGCCCCGGGCATCCTCCTGCCGCGCCGCCGCCATCGGGCGTCGACCCGCGGGGGGCACACCTGCAACCACCCCGTTGCGGCATGGTATATCGTTTTCGCGCGGCCACTTCGGGCCGTTTGGGCCATTTCGTCGGGACCAGGAGGCGCTTCACGTGCACGACGCCCGAGTAGACCGTCGCCCGTGCGCCGACGTCCACGGTGGGCTTGCGATTGCACGCCATTGCAGAGAAAGCCATCAATGGCGATCTGATAGCGATCCCATTCCGTGCCGGACGGTTTCCGCGAGCACCAGTCGTGGCCCTCTCGACGGGGCCCGGCCGCCGGTCCGCACGTCGTCCGTCGCATGAGCGCCCAGTCCGTCCGGCTGGCGTTCGGCCGATCCGGCCTCGACGTCGACCTGCCCGCTGGCGCCGACGTCCTCGTGCCGCGGAGCCGTGAGCCCCTGGCGGATCCCGGGGCCGCCCTCCAGCGCGCGATCCGGGCTCCGTCGTCCGGGCGTCCGCTCGCGGAGATCGCCCCGCCGGGCTCCACGGTGGCGGTCAGCGTGTGCGACGTCACACGGGCGTTCCCTGGTGCCGTGGTCCTGCCCGTGCTGATCGACGAGCTCCCCGGCCGCGCCATCCGGCTCGTGGTGGCGACGGGAAGCCACCGTCCGTGCACGCCGGACGAGCTGATCGCGATGTTCGGCCGAGAGGTCGTCGGCGCGTGCGAGATCGTCCAGCACGATGCGGACGACGAGGCCTCGCACGTCGTGCTCGGCACGGTGCCCGGCTCGGACGTGCCCGCGCGGATCGACCGGCGCTTCGTTCAGGCCGATGCGCGCGTCACGCTCGGCTTCGTCGAGCCGCACTTCTTCGCCGGGTTCTCGGGCGGGCCCAAGATGGTCGCCCCGGGCCTGGCCGGCTTGGACACGATCCGCGAGCTCCACTCGGCAGCCCGGATCGCGAGCCCCGAGGCCACCTGGGGCGTCCTCGAGGGCAACCCGGTGCACGATCCCGTGCGCGCGATCGCGGCGCGCGCCGACGTCTCGTTCGCGCTCGACGTGGCGCTCGACGACGGGCATCGCATCGCCGCGGTGTTCTCCGGTGACTTGGCCACGGAGCACCGGGCCGCCTGCGAGCACGTCCGCGAGACGGCGATGGTCCCAGTCGACGCGCCGTACGACGTGGTCCTCGTCACCAACACCGGCTATCCCCTGGACCAGAACCTGTACCAGTGCGTGAAAGGCCTCCGCGCGGCGGCCGGGATCGTGCGCGACGGCGGCACCATCCTGCTCGTGGCCGCCTGCGAGGACGGGCTGCCCGCGCACGGCCGCTACGCCTCGCTGCTCGGGCGCTCCGCGACCCCCGCCGGCTTCCTCGAGGCGCTCGAGCGGGGCGAGATCGGGGAGCGCGACCAGTGGCAGGTGCAGGTGCAGGCGGAGATCCTCGCCCGGGTGCGCTGCCTCGCCCACGCGCCGGGCGTCGTGCCCAAGGACCTCCGCCGCGCGTGGATGGAGCCGGTCGACGACCCGGGCCGGGCGTTCGCCGTGGCGCTCGCCGACGCCGGGCCCGGCGCACGGGGTGCGATCCTGCCCATGGGCCCCGAGACCATCGCCTACGTCCGTGCCGCGCCGGCCTGACCCGCACATGTCCGCCTCGAACCACCTGCCGATCCGCGAGGGAGAGCGACCATGACGATCATCGACGCGCACCAGCACGTGTGGAACCCTGCCCGGGCCGAGTACGCCTGGCTGGGACCGGACCTCGCGCCGATCAACCGGGCGATCGCTTTCGACGAGCTCCTGCCGTTGCTCGCGGCGACCGGCGTCACCCACACCGTGCTCGTCCAGTCCGCGGACAACGACGAGGACACGCGGTACATGCTCGAGGTCGCCGCGGCGCACCCGGAGGTCGCCGCGGTCGTCGGCTGGGTGCCGCTCGACGACCCGGACGGGGTGGGGGAGCGGCTGCCGGGCCTGCGTGCGAACCCGGTCTTCGCCGGCATCCGCAGCCTCATCCACACGAAGCCCGATCCCGACTGGCTACTGCGGCCGGACGTCGACGAGTCGCTGGGCATGCTGGCCGCGGCGGGCGTGCCCTTCGACGTCGTGTCGGTCCTGCCGCGGCAGCTGGGGCACGTGCCGGTGCTGTCGGCGCGGCACCCCGACCTGCGGATGGTGATCGACCATTGCTCGAAGCCGCCGATCAAGTCGGGCAACGACGAGCCCTGGCTCGGGCTCATGACCCGGGCGGCGGAGAACCCCAACGTGTACGCCAAGGTCTCCGGGCTCTACCCGGCGGTCGGCGACCTGGCCGCGTGGACGGCCGACGACGTGCGGCCCTACCTGGCGATCGCCCTGGGGCTGTTCGGGGCCGACCGCCTGATGTTCGGCGGAGACTGGCCGATCTCGGTCCTGGCCGGCGGCTACGTTCGCGTGTGGGAGCAGCTCTCGATCCTGTTCGACGAGCTGTCCCCCGCCGAGCGCGACGCGATGCTGCGCGGCACGGCTGCCGCGTTCTACGGCATTCCACCCGAGCGCCTCGACGGGAGACCGGCGTGATCGAGCGGTTCGGTCCGATCGCCGCCGCCTGCCGGATCGAGGTGCCGGAGGCGCACCGCCTGCCGATCGCGATCGTGGGCGCCGGCGCGATCGTGGACGTCGCGCACCTGCCGGCCTACCGCGCGGCCGGCCTCGAGATCGCGGGCCTCCACGATCACCACGCGGGTCGTGCCGCCGAGGTTGCCGCCCGCCACGGGATTCCCCGCGTGTACGAGACGCTGGACGAGGTGCTGGACGATCCGCGAGTCAAGGTGGTGGACGTCGCCGTCACCGCCGCCGCGCAGCCGGAGATCGTGCGCAGGGTTCTCGAGAGCGGCAGGCACGTCCTCGCGCAGAAGCCGTTCGCGCCCGACCCGGCCACCGGGCAGGCGCTCGTGGACCTGGCGGAGTCGAGGGATGTCGTCCTCGTGGTCAACCAGCAGCTCCGCTACGAGGAGGGAATGGCCGCCGCGCACCGCATGGTGGAGCTCGGCTGGATCGGCGACATCACGGCCTTCTCGATCACCGTGAACATCTGGACCGAGTGGATGGCCTGGCCGTGGATGCTCGCGACCCCGCGCCTCGAGGTGATGGTCCACTCGATCCACTACCACGACGTCGCGCGCTGGTTCCTCGGCGAGCCGTCGTCGGTGTTCAGCGTCGGGGGCCGGACGCCCGGCCAGGCGCCGGTCGGCGAGACGCGCTCAGTCACGACCTCCACGTATCCGTCCGGCGCGATCTCGGTCATCCACGCGAACCACGAGAACGCCACGGGCGACAACCTCGCGGTCTTCCGCATCGATGGCTCGCGGGGCGCCATCCGCGGCACGCTCGGCCTCCTCTACGACTACCCGAGCGGGCGGCCCGACACGCTGGAGGTCTCGAGCGCTGTGCTCCCGACGGACGGCTGGGTCCCGTACCCGGTGGGCTCACGCTGGGTGCCGGACGCGTTCCTGGGGCCGATGGCCTCAGTGCTGCGCGCCGTCGCGACCGGCTCCACCCCGCGCTCGAGCGGGCGCGACAACATCGGGACGCTGCGCCAGGTCGAGCGGATCTACGCCTCCATGGAGACCGGCCGGACCGTGCCGGCGGCGGGCTGACCGGGTTGCGGACGGGTCAGGCGGGAGCCTGGTCCGCCGCCCCGCGCTTCTCGGCGACGTACAGGTGGACGAGCGCAAGGACCACCTCGCCGGCCTGGTTGGTGGCCGTGACCGTCTCCTCCACCATGCCCTGCGTCTCCGGCCGCCGCCGGTGGTCGGCGAGACCCGTGATCTCGGCCCGGACCGTGATCGTGTCGCCGATGAAGACCGGCCGCACGAACCGGACACGGTCGTAGCCGTAGCTCATGGCGCGCGGGTTGATGTCCTCCGCGGTCATCCCGACCGCCATGGACATCACGAGCGTCCCGTGCGCGACGCGCTTGCCGAAGGGCTGGGTGGCGCACCACTCCGCGTCCATGTGGTGGGGGAAGAAATCGCCCGTCTGGCCGGCGTGGAGGACGATGTCGGCCTCGGTCACGGTGCGGCCGGTCGTCTGCCGGGTTGCGCCGACGACGTAGTCCTCGAAGAACGCCTCCACGGTTCTCATGCCCGCATGTGCTCCTCTCGAGCCCGCGCGACGACCGCGTCGGCCCCCGCCAGGCATACCTCGTCCGCGATCTCGCGGCGCAGGGCACGGTTGACCAGCAGCCCCACCCGGTCCTGGATCTCGAGCCAGCCGTCGAACCGGGGGCGTACCCAGGATCCCTCGAGCGTCCGGCGGGTGTTCCGGAAGAAGCCGAGCGCGTCGTCGTCGAGCGCGTCGTCGTCCCAGGCCGCCACGTGGGCCGGCTGGCCGCCGGACCGGTAGTACACGCCGCGCTGCACGTCGCCGCTCGCGAGCCAGAGCGCGTGCTCGACGGCCGCCTCGGGGTGGCGGGTCCGCGCCGACACGGCGATCCCCGCGCCGCCCAGGCAGGACCCCGTGACGCCGCCGGCGCCGGCTGGCATGTCCACGTAGGCCAGCCGGTGCCGTCGGAAGCCCGGGCGGCCGTAGTTGGTGTACCCGAAGGCAAGCGGCGCGTACCACCAGCGGTCGTCGCCGGCCAGGCGCTCGGCGGTCTGGATCGGGTTCTCGTCGAGGCAGGCGGGGTCGACGAGGTCGGCGATGGCGTGGAGCTGCTCCAGGATCGCGAGTCCCGCATCCCGCTCGACGAACGCCCCGTCTGCGATCGCGGCACCGCGGTTGGCCGCGAGCGTGAGGAAGCTCGAGATCGCGTCAACCGGCTTCGCGGGCCAGACGACGCGGCCCGTCGTCGCCAGCTCGATCACCTCGTCCCAGGTCGCAGGCGGCGCCGGCAGCAGGTCCGGGCGGTGGACGGCAACCTGGGCCGCGGCATCGATCGCGAGGCCGTATTGGTGGCCGTCGTGCGCGTAGGTGCGGTGCGAGGGGCCGACGGCGTGGCTGGCCAGCCCGGTGAGCTCCGGGTCGTGGCCGCGCCCGTCGAGCGGGAGCAGCAGGCCGCCGGCCGCCGCGTGCGGGATGTGCGGATGATCGATCACCAGCAGGTCGTAGTCGCGGACAAGCACCTCGAGCGGCTGGTCCGCGAACCCCTGGAGGGACCTCGCCTGCCACTCCACGTGGACGCCGGGGTGGAGCGCCTCGTAGGCGGAAGCGGCACCCCGCACGCTCGCGAAGCCACGGGGATGGTCCCAGGTCATGCCGCGGAGGGTGATCCCGGCGCCGCCGACCTCGGCCGCCGTCACGCTGGGGCTCCGCCGGAGCCGGGCGCCCGCAGCCCCAGCTCCCGGTCGATCAGTGCCGTGTGCTCACCGAGGCGCGGCGCCCCGCGATCGTCGCGCAGGATGACCCGGTCGATGCGCAGCGGGCTGCGTGTCGTGCGCAACCGGGCCTCGCCCCCAAGGGCGTCGGGCCGGCGGACCTCCTGGTCCATCCCGAGCGCACGGAACCCCTCGTGGGCGACCAGCTGGGGCAGGGTGAGCACCGGGGCGCACCACACGTCAGCCGGCCGGAGCAGGTCCAGCCAGTGCTGCGTGGGATGGCCGGCCAGGTGCCCGGCAAGCAGGTCCTCGATGCGCTCCCGCTCGGTCCACCAGGTGTCGGGGTCCTCGAACGCGGCCAGCGCCTCGAGCCCGACGAGCGCGCCGATGCGCGGCACCGGGTTCATCGCGAGCGCGAGGTACCCGTCGGCCGTGGGGTAGACGCCGTAGGGCGCGGCAAGGAACGCGTTGGCGCCGTGGGGGCCACCACGCTCCACCGTCACGGTCGGGTCGTTGAGGTGGGCGCTGAGCAGCTCGAACTGGAGGTCCAGCATGGACTCGAGCAGGCTCGTCTCGACGAGCCCGCCCTCGCCGGTCCGCTCCCGGCGGAACAGCAGCGCCGTGACGCCCTGGGCGAGATGGCACGAGGCGAGCAGGTCGGCGACCGAGAGCCCGACGGGCACCGGCCCCTCGTCGCGGCTCCCGTTGAGCCAAGGCAGGCCCGAGATGGACTGGGCGAGCAGGTCCTGGCCCGGGATGTCGCGCCACGGCCCGTCGGGGCCGTAGCCGCTGACGCTCCCGTACACGATCCGTGGGTTGAGCCTGCGCACCGATTCGTAGTCGAGCCCGATCCGCTCCATCACGCCCGGCCGGAAGTTCTGGATGACCACGTCGGCCCGGGCGACCAGCTCGCGCACGGCGGCGAGGTCGTCGGGTGCCTTGAGATCCGCCGCGTAGCTCTCCTTGCCCCGGTTCATGACCTGGAAGGACAGCGTGTCGCCGTCCAGCGTCATCCCGGCGAAGGCGAGCTGGCGGCCGATGTCGCCGATCCCCGGACGCTCGATCTTGATGACCCGGGCGCCGAGGTCGGCAAGGCGCAAGGCGGCGACGGGGCCCGCCAGGAACTGGCTGAAGTCGAGAACGGTGATCCCCTCGAGCGGCAGCACGGCGGTGGAGCGGGCTTCGGGCGTCGGGCGCAGGGACCCGGCCGTGGGCGTCTCCATCACTCCTCAGGCCGGCTGCGCGGCCGGCGCGACCTGGGCGAGCGGCAGGCACGCGGGCCCGATGGGCAGGAAGGCCTTGTAGGTGAGCACGAACTCCTGGTGGCCCATCTGCTCGCTGGCCGTCGGCCGCCCCGCGGCGACCTGGCGGACGAGGTCGACGATCTCGTCCGCGACCTCCGCCAGCGTGCCCTGTCCCCGGATGACCCGACCGGCGTTGACGTCCATGTCGTCGGCCATCCGGTCGTAGGTCTCGGGGTTGGCGCACACCTTGACGATGGGCGCGATGGCCGAGCCCACGACGGAGCCCCGGCCCGTCGTGAACAGGATCATGTGCGCGCCGCAGGCCATCAGCTCGGCCGCCTCGGCGTTGTCATTGATGTTGGGGAAGCCCCAGCGCACCTCGCCGTCCGGGATCACGTCCAGCAGGTAGCAGCCGGCGTGGGCGGGGATGTCGCCGGGCTTGATCACGCCGCTGATCGGGCCGTGGCCGCTCTTGGCGTACGCCCCGAGCGACTTCTCCTCGATGGTCGTGAGACCGCCCTCCGCGTTGCCGGCCGCGAAGCTGCCGTGCCCGAGGACCTTGTAATAGGCCTCCGCCTTGTGCACGGCCGCGACCAGCTCCTCGCCGAGCGCCGGGGTGATGGCGCGCTCGGCCATCCGGTACTCGCAGCCGATGAGCTCGCCGGTCTCCTCGAAGATCGTGACTGCCCCGGCCTCGACCAGGCGGTCGAAGGCCCCGCCCACGGCAGGGTTGGCGGTGATCCCGCTCGTGCTGTCGGATCCGCCGCAGATCGTGCCGACGACGAGGTCGCCGAGGGCGATCGGGACGCGTGCCACGCTCGCGATCTGCGTGCGAGCCTCGCGGACCCACGCCCGCCCCGCCTCGATCGTCGTGCGTGTGCCGCCCTCGTGCTGGACGACCAGCGTGTGGACCGGCCGGCCGGTTGCCGCGACACGACGCGCGAGCTCGGCGCGGTCGAAGCCCTCACAGCCGAGCGACACGATGAGCACGGCGCCGACGTTCGGATGCGTCGCGAGCCGCTCCAGCATCATCGCCGCGTAGTCGTTCGGGTAGCAACCCCCGAACCCGATGACGTGGATGTCGTCCTCCATGCCGGCCGCGATGCGCGTGGCGACATGGTGCGAGCACTCGACGGTGTAGATGACGGCGACGACGTTCCGGATTCCCTTCCGCCCGTCGGACCGCAGGTAGCCCTCCATCGATCAGGCCTCCCCCCGCGCATGCGTGCGCATGTACAGGCTCTCAAGGTTATGGGTGTGCACCATCTCGCCTCGCCGGACCATGGCGGTCGTCCTGCCGATTGGCATGCCGAAGCGGATGGCGACGGTGCCCTCGCCGAGGTCTCGGGCGGCCACCTTGAAGCCCAGCGGGATGGACACCGGTGACCGGACGACCGCGCCCTCGACGCGAACGGCCTCGCCGGCCGGGATCGTGGCGGTGGCGATCAGCACGTTGTCGCTGTCTGCGAGGCGGAGGAGGCGGGGATCGGAGTCCGCGGCCATGATCACAGGACGTGCCATCGATCCCAGACCTCGCGCAGGCTCGCGCCGGCCAGCAGCTCGGCGAGGACCGCGCTCTCGGCCGTGGCGCGCTCCACGGCCAGCCGCAGGACCTCGGCCTCGGCCGCGGCGGGCACGACGACGACCCCGTCCGAATCGGCGATGACGAGGTCGTCGGGAGCGACCAGCACGCCGCCGCAGCGCACCGGCCCGGCGATGTCCACGACGCGCATGCGCCCGCGGAAGTCGATGGGCCGGGCGGACGGGGCGAACACGTCGAAGCCCACCGCCACGATCTTGGCCACGTCCCGGACGGGGCCGTCGCAGATCGCGCCGGCGGCGCCGTGGCCCTTGGCCGACGCGGAGAACAGCTCGCCCCAGTACGCCGTGCGGGTGTCGCCGCCGGTCGCGATCACGGCCACCGTGTCCGGGCCGAGGCTGTCGATGAACGCCATGGCCTCCCCGTAGGGGTCGGCAGGATCCGTCTCGGTGGGTGCGAACCCGATCGTCCGGGCACGCCCCAGAACGCGGGCGCCGGGTCGCAGGGATGTGATGCCCGCCGCCATGACCTGGCTTCGCAGGCCGGCCACGTCACACGAGTCCGAGACGATCGCGCTCGTGAGGCGTGCGGCGATCGCGGTCGGCAGATCCTCGAACAAGAAGGGTGACGCGTGAACATTCGTTTGCTCAGCCATGCAGCGCAGTATACCGATCCCGTAACCGAGCGCACACGACCCGCCACAGGGCCACCTGTACCGTTGGATACAGGACGGTTGCAGCCTTGTGGATATCGTTACCACCACGCGTGTTTATCGTTACCACATTGACATTCGAGCGAGCCCCGCCGTACGCTGACGGGGTTGCGGCGCCTGGTGTCAGCGGGCGCGTTTCGTGGCGAGCGGCCACCACTTCGGAGGAGCCATCGATGAGTTCGCTCTCCAGGCACCAAGGCCTGGCCCGTCTTCTGGCCGGATCTGCGGCGGCTATGCTCCTGGTGGGTGCGTGCGGGTCATCGAGCCCCGCCTCGCAGGCCCCGGGCGCGAGCGCGGCCGCCCCCGCGGGTGGCGCCGAGGATCCCAAGGCCACCGACTCCGGCGGCAAGATCATGGTCTGGGTCGACGCGCCGCGCGTCCCGGCAGCCGAGGCCTTCCAGAAGGCCCACCCGGAAATCCCGATCGAGATCAACACCATCGCCGGCAACGTCGGCAGCACGGATCTCCAGCAGAAGTTCGCGCTTTTCAACCAGGCCGGCAGCGGCTGGCCGGATGCGATCTTCTTCCCGTCCAACGACGACATCGCCTGGGCCACCAGCTCCAAGATCAATTACGCGCGTGATCTGAGCACCCTGCTCAAGGACTACCTCACCGGGTACACGGAGGCGAACAACGCCCCGTGCAACATCGATAACACCGTTCGCTGCGTCCGCAACGACTCGGCGCCGGACGTGTTCTGGTACAACAAGAAGCTCTTCGACGAGTGGGGCTACAAGCCGCCCACGACGTGGGAGGAATACGCGGACCTCGGCGTCAAGATCGCGACCGAGCACCCCGGGTACATCTCAGGCTTCCTCGGCGACGCCTATGCGCCCGACCGCTACCTCTGGGCTGCAGGCTGCCCGACCAACGACCGCCTGTCCGAGACCAAGGTCCACATCAACACCAGTGACCCCAAGTGCAAGCGTGCCGTCGACCTCATCGACAAGATGATCGCCGCCAAGGCGCTCAGCCCCGTCGGCATCTTCGACCCGAATGCTGCGGAAGTCGGCCCGAAGCTCGCCATGAGCCCCGGCGCCGTCTGGTGGGGCAACTACCTGTTCCGTGACACCTGGAAGATCCCGGCCGGCGAGATGACGGCGACGGCGCCGATCCACTGGTCCGACGAGAACCCGGGCTTCACCGGGGATGAGGGCGGCGGCCTGTGGGGCGTGTCGACCCACATCAAGGGCAAGCAGCTCGAGAACACCCTGGCGTTCGCGAAGTTCGTCACGAGCGATCCGCTCTGGCAGGTGGACCTGTCCACCGGCCTCCCGGCCTACACCGCCCCCCAGCAGGCCTGGCTCGACAAGGGCGCCAAGGACGGGTACTTCGCGGACTATCCGACGACGTCAGCTGCGATGGTCGCCGCGGGCAACGCGGTGCGTGGCGCCCACAAGTACATGCTCTACAACACCGGCGGCATCTGGAGCAAGACCGTCACCCCGGTCCTGACCGCGGGCAAGAATCTCTCCGCTGCCTGGGACGCATTCGGAACCCAGCTCGTCAACGAGGCCAAGACCTTCGGCTACGAGGTCGTCGCCGACGGGCAGTAGTCGCAGCGCTGCATCGCAGCCTGCCCCACGGGCATACTGACTAGACTGGTGGAGGGGAGCCGGGTCGCCGACTCCCTTCCATCGCGTCATGTGATGCGCGGGGCAGCCGCCTGGACTCCGGGCCGTCACCCCGGGCGGACCAGATCCCTCCAGACCCAGCCACGTCGGCACGTGTGAACGCAGGATCCCATGACCGCTACGACGCTCGGCGAACCCGCGATCGTGAGCACCACCCCGCGCAGGCGGCGGATCGGGCTGCCCGGCGCGGAGTCGCGCGGGGCCGCCATCCTGGTGCTGCCCTTCGTCCTGCTCCTGATCGTCGCGGGGCTCATCCCGACCGCGTACGCCCTCATCCAGAGCCTGCAGACGGTCCAGGGCTTCGGCCTGGACAACTTCGTCCGGATCATCAGCGACTTCCGCTTCGTGGACACGTTCGTCCACATCTTCATCACCCTGCTGGTCTGGCTCCCGATCATGATGGTCGGCGTCGTCGGCCTGTCGCTGCTTGTGTACTCGAGCCCGGGCCGCTTCGGTTCCACGATGCGCTTCATCTACTACATCCCGGGAGCCCTCGCCGGCGTCGCAAACTTCATGCTCTGGCTGTTCATCCTGAACCCGGGCCAGAGCCCGGTCGACTTCCTGTGGAACGGGTTCGGCTACACGACGCTCAACCAGGTCGCGCAGCCGGGCCAGCTGCCGGTGATCCTGGCGGCGATGCTGTTCTTCCAGGGGGCCGGGACGTGGCTCGTCATCGTCAACGGCGGCCTCAACGGCATCCCGGACGAGGTCCTCGAGGCGGCCGTCGTCGACGGCGCGGGGCCGGTCGCGATGGCGTGGATGATCATGCTGCCGATCATCCGCCCCTGGCTCGGGTACATGCTCCTGCTGAACGTGGCGTACGGGTTCCAGCTGTTCATCGAGCCCCAGGTCATGAGCCAGGTGACCCACGGCCAGATCTCGCCCCAGTGGAGCCCCAACCAGCTGAGCTACACCTACGCCTACCAGATCCTGGACACGGGGGCCGCCGCGGCGATGTCCGTGATCCTGCTCCTGATCTCGCTGGGCCTGGGGCTGTGGATCGTCCTCCGCAGCGGCCTGTTCGCTGATGAGCGCTGAGGGAGACCGGTCATGAGCAGCGCCTCGAGCAGCGCCCAGTCCCGCCACGCGGCCAGCTCTCGCTGGACCCCGTCCCGGGCCGGCCGGGTCGGAACCCTGTCGGCCGCCGCCTTCATCTTCGCCGTGCCGATCGTGACGTTCATCCTGATGGGCTTCCGCCAGGAGAACGCCATCGGGCAGGTCCCAGGGGGGATCTTCTCCCTCGCAGGCCTGTCCCTCGAGAACGCGAAGCGCAATCTCGACGTGGTCATGTCGTTCAACCACGGCATCTTCGCGACCTGGATGCAGAACTCGCTGATCGTGGGCATCGGCGGCACGGTGCTCGCCGTCGTGACCGCGCTCCCGGCGGGCTACGCCCTGGCCAAGCTGCGCTTCAAGGGCCGCCGCCTGCTCCGCTTCATCACGCTGCTGACGATGGTGATGCCGAACACGGTGCTCGTGATCCCGCTGTTCCTCGAGGTCAGCGCGATCGGCGGAATCGGCAAGCTGTGGCCGGTCATCGTGATCATGGGCTTCTACCCGTTCGGGGTGTACCTCTCGTACATCCACTTCCTCACGACCCTGCCCCGCGAGCTGGTCGAGGCCGCCCGGCTCGACGGCCTGTCGGAGGTGATGGTGTTCCTGCGCATCGCCCTGCCGATCTCGAAGCAGGCCGTGGCCCTGGTCATCTTCTTCAGCTTCGTCGCCAACTGGACCAACTACTTCCTGCCGCTGGTGCTGTTGCCGCTCTCCGAGCAGGGAACGGTGACGCTCGGCTTGCAGCAGCTGATCGGTTCGAGCCCGCTATTCGACCCGACCACGTCCGCGGGCCTGAGCACCAAGCTCTACATGCCGCAGCTGGCCCTGGCGACGACCATCATGATCGTGCCCGTGCTGGCGGTCTTCATCGGGGCCCAGCGGTTCCTGATGCGGGGTGCCGTCGTCGGCGCGGTCAAGGGATGAGCGCATCGGCGCGGAGCGACCGCCCCGCGGGCGCGTTCCGCCCCCGCTAGAGTAGGGTCCGGTCGGGCCCGCAACACCTGCCCGCGCCGCACGGGGAGCGTGTCTCGCGCACCCTTGCGGACACTGCCAAGCGGCCGGTCGCCGGACCTGCCGAGGACCATTGTCTCGAGTCGGAGCCCCGCCGTCCGATGCCTCCTGCGTCTCGCCGCGATCCCCCGACGACCGTGCGGCCGCGCGTCACGCTGGCCGACGTCGCCCGGTACGTGGGCGTCTCGGTGTCCGTCGTGTCGCGCGAGCTCAACGGCGACCCCGCGCTGCGCGCGCGGCCCGAGACCCGTCGCCGGATCCATGCGGCCGCCAAGACGCTGGGCTACGCACCCAATCACGCGGCCCGATCGCTGCGGATGTCGCGGGCCTTCGCCATCGGCGTCATCGTCCCCGAGCTGACGAACGCGATCTACGACGGGCTCATCCGCGGGATCGAGGATGCCGCCGATGCACTTGGCTACCAGGTCCTGATGGGTCGCACGGAGCGCATCGAGCCCGGCGCCGACTTCCTGCACCGGCTCGTCGGCGAGGGTCGCGTGGACGGGTTCCTGGTCCAGCGCAGGGACGAGACCGACTTCCACGACTTCGCCCACCTGATCGAGGCCACGGCGCCGGTCGTCCTGATCAACTCGCGGGGATCGCGGCGGGGGTCCGTGGTGCTCGATGACGCCGCGGGGGCACGGGTCGCGGCCGAGCACCTCCTCGATCTCGGGCACCGCGACATCGCGCTCATCGGCGGGGACATCCACAGCCACACGGGCAAGGCACGCGAGCGGGGCTTCCTGCAGGCGATCAACGCGGCCGGCATGCGACGGAGGTCCGCCTGGATCCTGCACTCGGGCTACAGCCCCGAGGCCGGCAGGCTCGCCGTCCACCAGCTGTGCGCGACCGGCGGACGGCGCCCGACGGGGATCGTGGTCGCCAACATGAACGCCGCCATGGGCGCCCTGCTGGGGGCGCGCGAGATCGGGCTGCGGGTTCCCGACCAGCTGTCGGTCGTGGCGATCCACGACGCGTGGATCGCGGACTACGCGTGGCCGCCGCTGACAACGGTGCGGATGCCGCAGTACCAGCTCGCCCAGGAGGCGATCCGGCAGCTCCACCTGCGCCTGACGGGAGTACGGCCGCAGGACGTCACCATCACCGAGCCGCCCCCGGTGCTCGTCGCACGCGAGTCGACGACGCGCCCGCCACGCAGGCTGGTCCGGGGAAGAGCGGCGGTCCAAGGGGCCGACGGCGGCGGGACGGTCGGCCCCGATGACGAGGACCTTGCGGCTCCCGAGGACGGCGAGGACGCCCCGGCGCCCTGAGCCGGCTCAGGCAGTCAGGCCCTGCTGCTCCGCCACCAGGCTGCCTGCGTCGCGCATGCGCCTGAACAGGTCGATCGTTCGGCCGATGCCCTCGCCGATGGGCGTGACCTGGACAGGCCCGATCGCGGCCAGCGCATCCGCGGCGATATCCTCGGGAAAGGGCAGCGGGCTGCCCTCGACCGTGATCAGGTCGCCCGCGCCCGGGATCCGGGCATCGATCTCCGCAACGAAGTCGCGCAGGTCGACGAGGCTGCCACCGAGGTTGTACTGGTGCGCGCCTCGCAGGTCGCTGCGGCTCGCCTGGACCAGCGTGCGCGCGACGTCATCGGCGTACTGGAACAGCGTCCGGCCGGAGAAGCCGATCGTTGCCGGGCGCCCGAGGACGGCGGCGACGATGGCCTTGGTGGGCGAGCTCGTCATGCCCTGGTCGCGCCCCGGGCCATACACCGTCATCGGCCGCAGCCCGATGCTCGACACGCCGTTCTCCGCCCAGTACACGCGGGCCGTTCCCTCGTTGGCCTGCTTGTACACGCCGTAGTGGTTCCCGGGGTGTGCGGCCGCATCGTTCTCCAGCCGGTTCGTGCCCGGATCCGCGTCCGCCGCGTCGAACATGCCGACGGACCCCGTGTAGACGACCTTGCCGATGCGCTCCGGCCGGCGCCGCGCGGCTTCGAAGATGTTCACGGTGCCGAGCACGTTGACGCGCGCCCCGAGCGGCGGGTCCGCGCGACAGAACGGGACCTGGAGCGCCGCCAGATGGATGATGCTGGTGATCCCGTGGGCGTCGAGGGCCGCCTCGATGGACGAGAGCTCGGTGATGTCGCCCCGCGCGAACACGATCCGCTCGAAGTCCTCGTCGCTCGCGATCTGGCGGATCCGGCGCGGATCGGTCGCCTGGTCGAACGTGACGACGAAGGCTCCCTCGTGGGCGAGGTTGCGGACGGTCCAGGCGCCGATGCAGCCCAGGGCGCCCGTGACCAGGAAGCGCTCCTCGCGCCCCTGCGTGGCGGACTCTGATCGTTCCATCGGGTCAGACCTCCATCGTCGGGCGCGTCCGGCAGGTGTTCACGAGCTCGCCGACGCCCTCGATTGCGACGGTGACCACGTCGCCGTCACCCAGCAGGCGCGGCGGGTCGCGGAAGATGCCGACGCCACCCGGGGTCCCGGTGGCGATGACGTCGCCGGGCTCCAGGGTGAACGCGCGCGAGCAGTGGCTGATGATCTGGCGAACGCTGTAGAACATGGACGAGGTCCGGTCGTGCTGGAGCACCTCGCCGTTGACGAGGCAGGCGATGTCGAGGTCGTCCGGGTCACCCAGCTCATCGCCGGTCACCAGGGCGGGGCCCATGGGGCAGAAGGTGTCGAGCGACTTTCCCCGGACCCACTGGACGTCGGCGAACTGGAGATCCCGGGCGCTGACGTCGTTCAAGCAGGTGTAGCCGAGGACGACGTCGAGGGCGTCCTGCTCCCTCACGTCGCGGGCGCGCCGGCCGATCACGACGGCCAGCTCCGCCTCGTAGTCGACCTGGCTGGTCATCGCCGGGTCCCAGCGGATGTCGGCGCCCGGGCCGACCACCGAGCTCGGGAACTTGGCGAAGATCAGCGGCGTGGGCGGCGGCACCGCCCCGTCCTCGGTGACGTGGTCGGCGTAGTTGCGCCCGATGGCGATGATCTTCCCAGGCCGCGGCACGGGGGCAAGGAGCCCGACGTCCGCGAGTGGGAACCCCTCACCGGTGATCCTGCCCGGCCTGGCCGCGAGCTGGAGGGCGTCGAGCCAGCGGTCCGTGTCACGCAGCAGGTCGTCGATGGTCGCGGGGCCGCCCGGCACGAGCGCCGTCGCGGCGAGCGCGCGGTCCCCCTCGGCCACGCCCAACTGCTCGCCGCCCCCGGCGGCCCGATAGCTGATGAGACGCACTGGGTCAGTCCTCCGGAGGGGCGGCCGGCGCGGCAGCAGCGGTGACGCCGCCGCCGGGTGTGACCGCGTCTGGGTGGAGCAGGCCCTCGCCCTTGAGGTCGTCCCACAGGCCGGGCGGGATGGGCAGGCGCATGAGACCGGGATAGTCGTCCAGCTGGGCTGCGGTCCGGACACCGGCGAGCATCGACGTCACCGCCGGGTGGGCGAGGGCGAACTGGAGGGCGGCGGCACGGAGCGGGACGCCGTGACGCTCGCACACCGTCCGGAAGCGCTGGACGCGGTCCAGGACGTCGTCGCCGGCCGGGAGGTAGCCGAACCGGCTTCCCGGGCGGGGGTCGGCGAGGACCCCACTGTTGAACACGCCGCCCAGGACGACGGCGATGCCCCGGGCCCCGCAGATGGGGAAGAGCTCGACGCTCGCCGACTGGTCCAGCAGGGTGTAGCGGTTCGCCGCGAGGAGCACGTCGACGTCTGTCTCCCGGGCGAAGCGCGTGAGCATGGGCACCTGGTTCATGCCCACGCCGATGGCACGCACGACGCCTTCGGAGCGCAGCCGTTCCAGCGCGGGATAGGCCCCGTCGATCGCCTGCTGCCAGTGATCATCCGGGTCATGGAGGTAGAGGATGTCGATCCGGTCGAGGGCGAGACGCCCGATGCTCTCCTCGACCGACCGCAGGACTCCATCGCGGCTGTAGTCGAACACCGGTCGGACGGTCAGATTCGAGCGGTAGTAGTAGTCGTCCTGCCCGTCGATGCGCTGGGGGTCGACGTCCATGTCCGGCGTGATCCGGTCCCTGGGCACGAGCAGGCGTCCGACCTTCGTGGACAGGACAAAGGAGTCGCGAGGGACGGATGCCAGGGCCGTCCCGA
>Ga0302299_10000445_pt1 | contig 22360 bp, 22 predicted proteins | sample III_Fen_N3_4_FD_198795 | JGI IMG/M metagenome (GOLD analysis project Ga0302299, IMG submission 198795) | Peat permafrost microbial communities from Stordalen Mire near Abisko, Sweden - III_Fen_N3_4 | ecosystem: Environmental > Terrestrial > Soil > Wetlands > Permafrost | place: Sweden: Abisko... | reverse complement strand
CCTTATAGGTGATCACGGCCTGGCGCACGTCGTAGTAGCCGGACGAGAAGTCGACGGCGTTCTTGCGCTCGTCGCTGATCGACACCTGGTTCAGGTCCATGTCGAAGGCCTTCTCACCGGGGGCGATGACCGTGTTGAACGGCGCGACGACCCACGTCACCTTGTCCTTGGCGTAGCCCAGCTTGTCGGCGATGGCGTACGCGACGGCCGACTCGTAGCCCTTGCCGTTGCTGGGGTCGTTGTTGCTGAACCACGGCTCGTAGGCGGGCTTGTCGGTGCCGATCGTCAGCGTCCCGGCGGTCTTGGTCTTCATCGACGCCGGGTCGCAGGTCGCGGAGGCGGACGCCGAGGGGCTGCCCGAGCCGGACGCGGCGGGCTGGTCGGTGGGCGCGCCGCACGCGGCGAGGGCGACGACGGCCGACCCGGTGAGCGCCACGCCGAGCAGGCGGAGGGGGAGGGTGACGGACATGCGGGATCCTTCGTTTTCGAGGCCGCAGGGAGGCTGGGGCGGCCCGTTCCGTCGCTCAATGTAACGCCGAAGCACGAATCCCCACGTGGGCTGCCCGAGGGGCGGTCCTTCGCGGGGGTGTGCAGCGCGCTGGCCTCATCCACAGCCGTCGCACAGGTCGAGGAGGCGGGGAGAACGAGCGGTTCCCCGTACCCTTGACAGCGTGATGCCTGCGCTCGGTCCCAGCTGGATGGACCCCCAGTACCTCCTCGACACCTACGGGACCGCGTTCTTCTGGATCTCCCTGGTCATCGTCTTCGTCGAGTGCGGCCTGTTCTTCCCGATCCTCCCGGGCGACTCGCTGCTGTTCGCGATCGGCATCTTCATCGCCGGCGGCGAGCTCGACATCCCCCTCGTCGTCGCGATCCCGGCCCTCATCGTGGCGGCCTTCGCCGGCAACGTGGTGGGCTACGAGATCGGGCGGGCCGTCGGTGCGCCCCTGCGGCACCACGACGGGCGGATCATCCGCAAGAAGTACCTCGACCAGACCCACGAGTTCTTCGACAAGCACGGCGCCAAGGCGCTGGTCATCGGGCGCTTCGTGCCGATCGTGCGCACGTACATCACGCTGGTGGCCGGCATCGGGCGGATGGACCGTCGGCACTTCTTCACCTGGTCGTTCGTCGGCGCGGCCCTGTGGGTCACCACCGTCACCCTCGCCGGCTACTTCCTCGGCGGCGTCCCGCTCATCCGCGACCACCTCGAGGCCGCGATCCTGCTGATCGTCTTCCTCTCGGTGCTGCCGATGGTCTACGAGTACCTCAAGCACCGCCGCGAGGCGAAGGCTGCCGGCGTCGCCACTGCCGAAGTGGCCGGCGACGTCGTCGACAACGTGCGCGACGGCTCGGCCTGACCCACCCCCCGGCCCGCCGTGAGTGCGGAAACGGTTGCCCTGGCGACCACTTCCGCACTCAAGGCCGAGGTCGGCCTGACCGTCACCCGCGGGGCAGCTCGATCAGCCCGGCGGCGTAGGCCGCGGTCACCGCTGCCGTGCGGTCGGTGACCCCCAGCTTGGCGAAGGCCCGGATGAGGTGCGTCTTCACCGTGGCCTCGCCGATGAACAGCGCGCGCCCGATGTCGGCGTTGGACATCCCTCGGGCGACCAGGCCCAGCACCTCGACCTCGCGCCCGGTGAGCTCGGGCCGCGCGGGTGCCCGCAGCCGGTCGGCCAGCCGGGCCGCCACCGGGGGCGCCAGCACCGTCTCACCACGGGCCGCGCGGCGGATCGCGTCGGCGAGGACGCCGGTCGGTGCGTCCTTGAGCAGGTAGCCGCGGGCGCCGGCCTCCACGGCCCGCACGATGTCGGCATCCGTGTCGTAGGTGGTGAGCACGAGCACCTTCGGCGCCCCGGGCTCGGCGGTGATCCGCGCGGTCGCCTCCGCGCCGTCCATGACCGGCATCCGCAGGTCCATGAGCACGACATCCGGCTGCAATCGTGGCACCAGCCCGAGCGCCTCGGCGCCGTTGGCGGCCTCCCCCACCACCTCGAAGTCGCCCTCCTCCCCCAGCACCGCGACCATGCCGGCCCGCACCACGGGGTGGTCGTCGACCACGAGCAGCCGGATCACCGGGGCACCGCGAGGCGCAGTGTGGTGCCGGTGCCCGGCTCGCTGCGCACCTGCACGGCACCGCCGACCTCGGCCGCTCGGGCCCGCGCCCCGTCGAGCCCGAATCCCGACCGGGCGCCGTCGGGGTCGAACCCGAGGCCGTCATCGTGAACGGTGAGCACCACCTCGTCGGGGTCGTCGTAGGCCAGGGTCAGGTCGACCCGAGCGGCGCAGGCGTGCCGCCGCACGTTGGACAGCGCCTCCTGGGCGGTGCGCAGGATGACGACCTCGGCCGACCCGCCCAGCGGCACCGGAGTGCCCGCCACCCGCACGTCGGCCCGCATCCCGGTCTCGCTCGTGACCGCGGCTCCCAGCCGCTCGAGCGCCTCACCGAGGGTGCGCGACTGCAGGTGCCCCGGGGTGAGCTCGGCGACGATGAGCCGCGCCTCGTCGAGGTTGTCGGATGCCGTGTGCTCGATGAGCGCGAGCCGCTCGGCCGCCACCGCGGTGTCCCCACGGGCCAGGGCGGCCTGCGCCGCGCGGGACAGGGCGACCACCGAGGTGAAGCCCTGCGCGAGGGTGTCGTGGATCTCGCGTGAGATGCGCTCTCGCTCCTCGTGCACGCCGCGGTCGCGCTCGGCGGCCGAGAGCCGGGCCTGGGTGGCGCGCAGCTCGTCGATGGTCTCGGCGCGGCTCTCGGCCTCGCCGACGAGCCGGTTGATGAACAGCCCCAGCGACAGGGACAGGCCCATCGAGATGACGCTCGAGATCAGGATCTCGGTGAGGCTGTCGGCCGAGAAGCCGAGCTGCGCCCAGCGCACCACCGAGAAGGCGGTGACCACGACCACCGTCCCGATCGCGGCCCAGCGCGTGGGCAGCATCGCCCACAGCTGGGGGAAGAGCGCGAAGTAGAGCAGCCAGGCCTGGGTGCTCGAGTCGACCCACTGGATGCCGAGCAGCGCCGTCCACGCCACGACCTGGTAGGCCACCGCCCAGCGCATGTCACGGTTGGTCATGCCGCGGATCCCGAGCACGGCGTAGGCGAGCGCGATGACCCCGAGGAGCAGGAGCGACGGGAGCCGGCCGTGCGGCCCCGGGTCGTCGATGAGGGTCACCACGAACGCAGCGGCCCACACGCACGCGAACACGACGTGCCAGTAGGGCTGCTGTCGCCGCCACATGTCCCCGAACTCCTCGCGGGAGGTCGCTGCTGTCGCCGTCACGTCGCTCATTGTCGCGCGAGCGCTCAGGTGGTGCCGCGCTTGAACCACTTGAAAGTGAGCACGCAGAGCACGAGCCCACCCACCGCCCAGGCGAAGAGCACCAGCGCGGTGCGACCGGTCTCCCACGAGCCGGCCATCTCGGCCGACGCGAGCGAGGACGGGTAGAAGACCGAGCGCATGCCCTGGGCGATCCACTTCAGCGGGAACAGCGAGGCGATCTGCTGCAGCCAGGTCGGCACGCTGTCGAAGGCGATGTAGACGCCGGAGATGAACTGCAGGATGAGCAGGGGTCCGATGACGACCGCGCCGATGGTGCGCGAGGTCGCCATCGACGAGTAGGCGATGCCGAGCACTGTGCCGCCGAACACCCCCAGGGTGAACACCAGGGCGAACACCGCCCAGCGGTCGGCCGTGGTGGGCAGGTGCACGCCGAAGAAGACGCGCGCCACGAGCAGGAGCAGGGCGACCTGCACGGTCGAGGAGGTCGCCACCAGGCCGACCTTGCCCAGGAAGTAGGCGACGGGCGGCATCGGGGTGGCCCGCAACCGCTTGAGCGTGCCGTCGTCGCGCTCGCTCGCGACCGACATCGCCATCGTCTGGTAGCTGGTGAGCAGCACACCGGCCGAGAGCATGCCGGGCAGGAAGTAGCCGCCGGCGGTCATCCCGTTGGTGTCCTTGCCGCCGAACTGGCCGGAGAAGATCACCGAGAACAGGGCGAGCAGCAGGATCGGGAAGAGGAAGGAGAAGAAGACCGCCTCCTTCTCGCGCGAGTACATCTTGAGCTCGAGCACCGTGCGGTCCAGGCCCAGGGCGATGGCGGTCATGCGGGCACCTCCGTCGTGTCGCGCGGCTGTCCGGCGTCGTGGGCGTCAGGCCCGAGGTTGCCGACGTGCGGGGCGATCATGGCCAGGTAGGTGTCCTCGAGCGAGGGGCGGGTGACGGTGAGCGCCGGCACCTCGCCGTCCGGCATCCGGGCCGCGAGGCGGGCCACCTCGGCCGTCGGTGTCGACGTGGTCATGCGGCGCCGGATGCCGTCCTCCTCCCACGAGACCGTCGCCTCCACCGCACTGCGGCCGCCGAGCGCCTCGGGGGTGTCGAGCGCGAGCAGCCGGCCCGCGGCGATGACCCCGACCCGGTCGGCCAGGTTCTCGGCCTCGTCGAGGTAGTGCGTGGTGAGCAGGATCGTGGTGCCCTCGGCGGCCAGCGAGCGGATGAGGTCCCAGAAGTCGCGGCGGGCCTGCGGGTCGAAGCCGGTGGTCGGCTCGTCGAGGAAGAGCAGCTCGGGGCGGCCGACGATGCCCAGGGCCACGTCGAGGCGGCGGCGCTGGCCCCCGCTCAGCCCCACGATCCGAGTGTCGGCCTTGTCGTCGAGCCCCACCGAGGCCAGCACGTCGCCGACGTCGCGCGGGTCGGAGTAGGCCTTCGCCGTGCTGGCCAGCGCCTCGCGCGGAGTGAGCAGGTCCAGGCCGCCAGTGGTCTGCAGCACGATGCCGACCCGGTTGCGCCAGTGCAGGCCGGCGCCCTGCGGGTCGACGCCCAGCACCCGCACCTCGCCGGCGTCACGCGGCCGGAAGCCCTCGGCGATCTCGACGGTGGTGGTCTTGCCGGCGCCGTTGGGGCCGAGCAGGGCGAAGCACTCGCCCGTGTGGATGTCGAGGTCGAGCCCGTCGACCGCGTTGCGCCCTGCGTAGTTCTTGGTGAGTCCCCGGATGCTGATCGCTTCTGCCATGGGTCCAGCGTGCGCCCCGTCGGCCGGGGGCGCGACGCCCGAGCGATGGACCTGCCGTCCACCGACCGGTGGACCCGGCATCCTCGTCGCGTTGCACCGCTGCCCCGAGTCGGGTCGCTGCCCCCGATACGCGAAGTCAGGCGGGAGGGGCCGGCGGGGTGTTGCCCGGGCCGGACGGGGATGCCGGGGGCGGGTCCTGCGGTCCGGCTGCTGACGGCGCCGGGGGCGTGTCCTGCGGTCCGTTGGCCAGTGGACCGGCCGGTGCCTCCGAGCCCGGGACGGGAGCGGCGGGTGCCTCGGCGGCGGCGGGCGAGCCCACGGCATACGAGCTGGGCGGGGGAATGACGGCCTCGCGCTGCCCGAAGTCGACCCGCGGGGCCTCGCGCTGCTCGCCGACGGCCTCGAAGTACTCGGCGCGCTCGACGTTGAAGACGCCGGCGATGACGTTGCTCGGCACCGTCTCGACCTTGGTGTTGAGGTCGCGCACGGTCGCGTTGTAGTAGCGCCGCGCGGATGCGACGCGGTCCTCGGTGGCGGTCAGCTCGTTCTGCAGGGCCAGGAAGTTCGAGTTGGCCTTGAGGTCGGGGTAGGCCTCGACGATGGCGAGCAGCCGGCCGAGCGCCTGGCCGAGCACGTCCTCGCTCTGGGCCTGGGCCGCGGGCGACTGGCCGGGCGCCATCGCGGCCGAGCGGGCCTTGACGACGTCCTCGAGGGTGCCCCGCTCGTGGGCGGCGTAGCCCTTGACCGTCTCGACCAGGTTGCCGATCAGGTCGTGCCGCCGGGTCAGCTCGACGTCGATCTGGCGCCAGGCCTCCTGCACCAGGTTGCGCAGCTTGATCAGCCCGTTGTACGTGACGACGGCCCAGCCGACGACGACGACCAGGAGGACGACGAGGATGAGAACGGCGATCATGGGTGCTCCCGTGCGTGGGCCGGTGGACTGACCCGATCCTAGGGGGCCGGTCAGGCAAGGCCGAGGTCCTCCAGGCCGAACACGTGCCGGTACTCGAGCCCGGCCTCGGCGAACTTCTCGGCCGCACCGGTGGCCCGGTCGGCGATCGTCGCGACGGCCACGACGGTGGCGCCCGCCTCCTGCGCGGCACGGACGGCATCCAGCGGTGACGACCCGGTCGTCGAGGTGTCCTCGACGACGAGCACCCGGCGGCCCTCGATCGACGGCCCCTCGATGCGCTGCTGCAGCCCGTGCGCCTTACCGGCCTTGCGCACGACGAAGGCGTCGAGCCGGTCACCGGCGGAGGCGGCAGCGTGCAGCATGGAGGTGGCCACCGGGTCGGCGCCGAGGGTCAGCCCACCGACGGCGTCGAAGTCGAGGTCGGCGACGAGGTCGCGCATCACCCGCCCGACGAGCGGGCTCGCCTCGCCGTCGAGCGTGATGCGGCGCAGGTCGACGTAGTAGTCGGCCTCCTTGCCGGAGGACAGGGTCACCCGGCCGTGGACGATCGCCTTCGCACGCACGATCTCGAGCAGGCGGGCGCGGTCGGCGGCGATGTCGGTCACGGACCCACCGTATGCCGTCGGCGGCCGCGGCCGGTCAGGGGTTCGGACGGCGGTACGGGTGCAGGAACACGGACAGCTCACCCGCGGCCCCGGGCGTCGCGCGCTGCTGGAACCAGCGCTGGTGGTGGTCGGGGTCGGGCGGCGGGACGGGTCGCGGGTCGGGGTCGTGCCCGTCCCACACGTCGATGCCGGCGCGCAGCATCCGCCCGATCGGGCTGCCCACGACCGCCACGGCCAGGTCGTCACGCAGGTTTCGGGGGAGGCCGTCGAGGATGATGCGGGGGCTGCGCCGCTCGGCGAGCACCACGAGCCGGGCGAGGGCGTGCACGTCGTCGCGTCCCAGCCGGGTGCCCGAGAGCAGCAGCCGCTGCAGCTCGACGAGCAGCCACCCACGACCCTGCGGGCCGAGCGCCCAGAGGGCGTGACGGTGCGCCGTCTCCTGCCAATCGGCGGAGGCGGTGCGCAGGAGGTGGCGGTACTCGCGCAACACCTCAGGCTCGGCGACCGGAACCATCGTCCGATGGTAGGCCGGGCCGCTGACCCTGACGAGTGGGATTTCCCCCCGCTGCGGCGGGCGGCACCAGCACGCCTCAACGGGCGGCACCAGGGCACCGCGAGTCAGCGCGCGACCGCGGCCTCCGCGAGCTGCTCGGCGGCGGCGCCGAGGGCGTCCTGCACCTGCGGGTTGTGGTCGTACTGCGCAGCCAGGTTGGCGGCGGCCAGCGCGGCGCCGGCGAACACCTGGCTGTCGTCCCAGCCCTTCGGGGGCGTCGGCTTGGGCCACCGGTGCGGCCAGCCGGTGCCGCACCAGTCGTCGATCTCGGCCCGCAGCAGGCCGGCGGCCTCACCGGCATCCTTGCCGCCCACGATGATGATCGCCGAAACCAGCACGTTCTCGAGCAGCTGCGCCCCGACGGTCGCCTCGACCGGCGGCAGCGGCTGGGGGTTGAGCGAGACGGCATCCCCACGGCGGTTGACGAGCTGGGCGCTCACCGGGCCGTGCGGGATGATGAAGTCCCACGCCTGCGGTGGGATCTTCGCGAACGTCGACAGGACCTTCCAGCTGACCGCGGCCATGGCAGTACTCCTTCACAACAGTGCCCGCGCACGCCGCGGGTCACCAGCAAGGAGGGCCGAGGCGAGGGCCTGATACCCGCCCACGCGCCAGAGGCCGCCCGCCTCAGGAGCTCGACGCCGGGCGCCGGCGGAAGCGGTCCAGCCGGCGCAGCGCGCTCCCGCGCAGCAGTGGCCGAGGCAGCACGCGCACCACAGCCGCGATGACCTTCCACTGGGCGCCCGGCACGGAGATCACCTTGCCCCGGGCGACATCGGTGAGCGCCTGCTGCACCACGTCGTCGGCGTCGAGCCACAGCGACTCCGGCAGCGCCGACATCCGGATGCTGGCGCGCGCGTGGAACTCGGTGTGCGTGAAGCCGGGACACAGCGCCGTGGCGGTGACCCCGGTGCCGGCCAGCTCACTGGCCAGGCCCTCGGTGAACACGGTGACGAACGCCTTCTCGGCCGAGTAGGTGCCGTTGGCGATGAACCCGGCGACCGACGACACGTTGAGGATGGCGCCGCGTCCACGCTCGCGCATCGCCCGCCCGGCGGCGTGGCTGGTGAGCAGGACCGCGCGCACCATGACGTCGAGCCCGGCCTCCTCGGCGGCGAGGTCGTTGTCGAGGAAGGTCCCCTGGAGCCCGAAGCCGGCGTTGTTGACGAGCAGCTCGATCGGCCGCAGGTCGTCGGAGATGCGGGCGCAGACGGCGGCGGTCGCCACCCGGTCCGACAGGTCGGCCACCAGCACCTCGACCGCCACCGCGTGGCGGGCGCGCAGCCCGGTGGCGAGGTCCTCGAGCCGGGCTGCGTCGCGGGCCACGAGGACCAGGTCGGTGCCCTCGCGGGCGAGGCGTTCGGCGAAGGCTCGGCCGATTCCGGCGGAGGCGCCCGTGACGAGTGCAGTGCTCATGGTGGACGCACTGTATGCCGCCCACCTGCCAGCGGGTGGCAGCCGTACCCGTGGGTAGGGTGACGAGGTGCGCATCGCCACCTGGAACGTCAACTCGATCCGCTCCCGCATCGACCGCGTGGAGGCCTGGCTGGCCCGCACCGACGTCGACGTGCTGCTCGTGCAGGAGACCAAGGCCAAGGACGAGCAGTTCCCGTACGACCGGCTGCGCGCCCTCGGCTACGAGGTCGCCCACCACGGCACGAACCAGTGGAACGGGGTCGCCATCGCATCCAGGGTCGGGCTGGCCGACGTGCAGGTCGGGTTCGAGGGCGACCCGGGCTGGGGCGACCCGCTGGTGGCCGAGGCGCGGGCGATCGGGGCGACCTGCAACGGCATCCGGCTGTGGTCGGTCTACGTTCCCAACGGCCGCGCCCTCGACGACCCGCACATGGTCTACAAGCTCGGGTGGCTGACCCGGCTCCGCGAGCAGGCCACCGGCTGGGCCGCCGACGGCACGCCGGTGGCGCTGTGCGGCGACTGGAACATCGCACCGCAGGACGACGACGTCTGGTCGATGGAGTACTACCTCGACAAGAGCCACGTCTCGCCCGGCGAGCGCGCCGCGTTCAACGCCTTCCTGGAGGCCGGCTTCGTCGACGTCGTGCGCCCACACACCCCCGGCCCAGGGGTCTACACCTACTGGGACTACCAACGGCTGGCCTTTCCCAAGCGACGCGGCATGCGCATCGACTTCGTACTCGGCTCACCGTCGTTCGCTGCGCGGGTCGCGGGAGCCGCGATCGACCGCGAGGAGCGCAAGGGTTCGGGCGCCAGCGACCACGCACCGGTCGTCGTCGAGCTCGAGGACTGAGCCGGATGCCGTCACGCAGCACCGCACGCCGGGTCGCCGCCCGCTCGGCCCGGCTGCCGGACGGGGCTGTGCGCCACCGGGTTCGGCTCGCTGGCGGCACCGATGTGCACGTGGTGGAGTGGCCAGCAGGGCCCGCCGCCGCCGGCACCTCGGCCGAGGGCGTCACGGTCGTGCTCGCCCATGGCTGGACGCTCAGCTACGCCAGCTGGCTGCCGGTCGTCGAGCTGCTCCGGAGTCGGAACGGCGTACGGGTCGTGGCCTTCGACCAGCCCGGCCACGGGCTGTCGGCGGCCGAGTCGCGAACGCCGACGGTGCATGAGCTCGGCGACGTGCTGCACCGGGTGCTGGCCGCCGTCGTGCCGACCGGGCCGCTGGTGCTCGCCGGGCACTCGATGGGCGGGATGACGATCATGGCCTGGGCCGCCGACCACGCCGAGGAGCTCGCGCAGCGGGTGCGCGGGGCGGTGCTCGTGGCGACGTCTGCCAAGGTCGGCGACGACCGGGCGCGGCTCCCGCTCGAGCGTGCCCTGATGCGCGCCTCGGCCCGCGCTCCGCGGGTCGCCCCCGGACGACTGTTGTCGACCCGCGCGCAGACCCGGCTGCTCTACGGGCGCGAGACGGCGCGCGAGACCGTCGTGCCCGGCGTCACGCTCATCCGGCACACCTCCCTCCCCACGATGGGCCGCTTCTTCCTCGCCCTGCAGCAGCACGACGAGACCGAGGCGCTGGCCCACCTCGGTGCGGTCCCGACCCGGGTGCTCGTCGGCACGGCCGACCGGCTCACTCCGGTGGCCCACGCGCGGGCGCTGGCGAACGGCATCCGGGGTGCCCGGCTGACGGTGCTGCCCGGGCTGGGCCACATGCTCACCTACGAGGCGCCCGACGTGGTCGCCGACGCCATCGGCGACCTGATCAGCGGCGGCTGAGGATGCCGCTGGCGTAGGACGCCTGGCCGACGTGCTGGGTGCAGTCGTTGACGACGCTGACCAGCCGCACCGCGAGGGTGACCGGAGGGTCCCAGCGCTCGTCGACGACCCGGTCGAGGTCGGCGTCGGTGACCGTGCTCACCGCGTCCCGCGCGGCGGCGGAGGCTGCGTCGAGGTAACCGCGCAGGTTCTCGGCGGAGGCCTGCACGAGGAGCACCTCGTCGAAGGACATGCCGTAGCCGTGGGCGTCGGCCGGCAGCGGCAGGGCGAAGCGCTCCCGCCAGCCGCCGGTCTCCCACACCGCGTCGCGCCCGAGCGCGCCGGCGACCTGGGCGTCGAGGCCGCGGCTGAGGTGCCAGACCAGCCAGGCGATGGTGTTGGTGCCGGGGGCCGGCGGGATGCCCAGGAGGTCCTCGGGGGTGTCGTCGAGCACGGTGTGCGCGGTGTCGCGCACCCGCGCGAGCGAGTCGAGCAGGAGGTCAGCAGTGGTCGCCATGGCCGCGACGCTACCCGGAGGTCAGAGGCCGAAGGTCGTGGCGTGCTCCCCGGTGCGGCGGCGCAGGCCGAGGGGCAGTGCGGCGAGGGCGCCCAGCGCCGCGGCCAGCGCCGCGCCCCGGAAGACCCACGCCACCTGCAGCACGGCAGCGCCCTTGAGGGCATCGGTGTCTGTGGGGTCCGGCAGGGTGGCGACCACTCCGTAGTACTGGTGCAACCCGATGGCGGTGAGTAGCGCGAGCCCGACGACCATCCCCACCATCCGCGCGACCACGACCAGCGCGGATGCCGTGCCGTGCGCATCGTGCGACGCCTCGGCCAGCGCGGCGTCGTTCACCGGGGCCAGGGCCAGTCCGATGCCGAGGCCGGTCAGGGCCAGCACTGCGGAGGACGACAGGTGGTCCAGCGACCCCCTCCCCCACGTGGTCATCAGCATCAGCCCCACCGTGGCCAGAGCCAGCCCGCCGGCCGCCACGACACCGTTGCCGAGCCGGCGCAGCGCCCACCCACCGGCGAGCGCGCCGACGGGCACCGCGAGGAGGAACCGCACGAGCACCAGCGCTGCCTCGGTCTGGGTCGACTCGTTCACGATCTTGGCCAGCAGGGGCACGTCGACGACCACCGCCACCAGGGCGATCCCGACGAGCAGTGAGACCACCAGAGCCCATCGCAGCCGGCCGCGCACGAGCCCGCGGGGCACCAGGGGTGACGCAGCCCGGTGGTGGTGCACGGCATACAACGCGCTGAGCACGACGGCCAGGGGCAGCAGGGCGAGGCCCAGCGGCCCGACCACCTCGGTGGCCGGCTCGGAGGCGGCGAAGGTGAGCACCACGCACCCCAGGGCTCCGCCGAGCAGCGCCGCGCCGAGCAGGTCGGCGCGGCGCAGCAGCGGCCACGCCCCGCGGGCCCCCACCGCCAGCGCCGCGAGGAGGAAGACCGCGGCGATGACGCCGATGGGGGTGGCCAGCCGCGAGGTGGCGTCGCCGAAGGGCACGAAGGGCAGCCCGAGCGAGACGCTGGTGACGAGGGCGTCGGGGGCGGCGAGGGCCAGCCAGCCGGTGACGGCAGCCAACACCGACAGCACCACGACGAGAGGGCGCGGTCGGGGGATGCCGCTGCCGCCGGTCACGACGACGGCCGCCGCGAGCAGGGCGCCCAGGAACGCGTTGAGCCAGAAGATGGCGCGCCAGTCGGCGACCACCAGCACGAGCGCGCCCAGCACCGGCCCGAGCACCGAGCCGAGCTCCTGCACCGCGCCGACCACACCGAGCGGTACCCCGCGCCGGTCGGCAGGCCAGAGCTCGGCGACGATCGCGAGCGTGGCGGGCACCAGGCCACCCCCGCCGACACCTTGCACCACCCGGCCGGTGACGAGCACCGGCAGGTCGGTGGCCAGGGCAGTGACCGCCGAGCCGACGACGAACACGCCCAGGCAGGCGAGCAGCACCCGCTGGCGGTCGACGAGGTCGGCGACCCGCCCGATGAGCGGCAGCACCGCGATGTAACCGAGCAGGAATCCGGAGATGATCGGCGCGGCCCGCTGCAGCGCGTCGATACTCACCCCGACCCCGCGCATCATGTCGGTGAGGGCGAGCACGACGACGTAGGTGTCGGCGGCCGCGAGGGAGACGGCGACGGCGGCCGTCGTGAGCAGTGCCCTAGGGGCTGGCGATCGCAACGGGGGTGCCGTAGTCGGTGAGCGTCACGACGTAGGTGGCCGGGGCCCCGGGGAAGAACGGCCCGGTGAGGGTGGCGTTGCGCAGCTGGTTGGCGTCGGTGAGGCCGTAGCTCACGGCATAGGTTCCGGTGCCGTCACCGAGGTGGAACAGCTGGTCGATCGTCGAGCCGGGGAGCGTGCCGCTGATTGTGCTCAGCACCTCGGTGCCGGCGCGGGTCTGGCCGTCATCCCTGGGGTTCGCGGTCTGCGGCAACAGCGCGGAGATTCCGGTGGCGGGGTCGAAGAACATCGCCGGGTTGGGCGCGTTGAGCGTGTCGAAGTCGGTCTTCTTGTAGTCGGGGGTGAAGAACTTCAGGTAGGTGTCGGCACCGATCGCGATGACGTCGATGGTGCCGGCCAGCCCTTTGATGGTGCCGGTGATCGTGCCCTGGAACTTGGGCGTCGTGAGGTCGATGACACCGGCGCCCTTGGCCCGGGTCACGCCGTTCTCGCGGGCCGGCACGTTCCGGCTGGACAGGTCGAGCTGCACGGTCTTTGCGGCGTCGAAGGCCTGCTTCGCGGCGGTCAGCTGCTGGGTCGGGCTCTGCTTCGGTGGGGCGGCGTTCCCGCCGGAGCAGCCGGCCAGGGTCAGCACCAGGCCGAGCGCCAGCGGGCCGGCCACGGCGAGCAGGAGGCGGGGTCGGCGCATGGCCGCAACAGTAACCGCACCCCCATCCCCCACATATTGCGAATCACCCACCTCGGGGGCGCCATCCGGGCGCACGCCGGGTGGGAAATTCGCAATCAGTCGGATGCCAGGGAGGCCGGGGGCTCCGGGGCTCCGGGCCCGGGCTTCAGCGTCCGGGACAAGATCGACCGATAGGTCAATCTTGCCCCGCACCCGAAGTGACCACGTGGTCGATGGGGCACGGGCCGCCCCGGTTGGGCACACCTGAAGTGACCGGTCGGTCGAGGTAGGTACAGAGGGCACGTAAGCCGGGCGTACCGCAATTGACCTAGGGGTCGAGGTGGGTACACCCGGCTGTCGGTGGCACAGTCAGCGTGGCTGTCGGCGCCACTGCCGGTGCCGGCTTCGCTCCCGTTGGTCGGGGATCGGTCAGCGCAGGAGGAGGCCGGCCTCGCCGAGGTCGACGGTGACCGTGTCGCCGTCGCGGACCTCGCCGGCGAGCAGCGCCCGGGCGAGCCGGTCGCCGATCTCGCGCTGCACGAGCCGGCGCAGCGGGCGGGCACCGTAGGCCGGGTCGTAGCCCTGCTCGGCCAGCCACGCCTTGGCGGGATCGGTGACCTCGAGGGTGATCCGGCGATCGTGCAGCCGGGTCGACAGGGCGCGCACCTGCAGGTCGACGATCCTGGCCAGCTCACCGGTCGAGAGGGGGTCGAAGATGACCACCTCATCGAGCCGGTTGAGGAACTCGGGCTTGAACGCCTGGCGCACCGCCGCCATCACGGCCTCGCGCTTGGCGTGCGGCTCCAGCAGGGGGTCGACGAGGTACTGCGAGCCGAGGTTCGACGTCATCACGAGGATGACGTTGCGGAAGTCGACCGTGCGGCCCTGACCGTCCGTGAGCCGCCCGTCATCCAGCACCTGCAGCAGGATGTCGAACGTCTCGGGGTGCGCCTTCTCGACCTCGTCGAGCAGCACCACCGAGTAGGGCCGGCGCCGCACCGCCTCGGTGAGCTGGCCGCCCTGCTCGTCGCCGATGTAGCCGGGCGGGGCCCCGATCAGCCGGGCCACCGCGTGCCGCTCGGAGTACTCCGACATGTCGATGCGCACCATGGCGCGCTCGTCGTCGAACAGGAAGTCCGCCAACGACTTCGCGAGCTCGGTCTTGCCGACGCCGGTCGGGCCGAGGAACAGGAACGACCCGGTGGGCCGGTCGGGGTCGGCGACGCCGGCGCGCGAGCGGCGCACGGCATCCGACACCGCGCGCACCGCGTCAGCCTGGCCGATGAGGCGCGCACCGATGAGCGACTCCATCGACAGCAGCTTCTCGGTCTCGCCCTGCAGCAGCCGCCCGGCGGGGATGCCGGTCCACGCCGAGATCACCTCGGCGATGTCGTCGGCGCCGACCCGCTCCTTGACCATCAGGTCGGCGGATGCCGTGGCCGACTCAGCCTGCTGGGCCGCCTCGAGCTCGGCCTCGAGAGAAGGAATCTCGCCGTAGAGCAGCCGCGAGGCGCCCTCGTAGTCACCTTCGCGCTGCAGCCGGTCGGCCGAGGTGCGCAGGTCGTCGAGCCGGGCCTTGAGGTCACCCACCCGGTTCAGCCCGGACTTCTCCGACTCCCAGCGGGCGGTGAGCGCGGCCAGCTCCTCGGTCCTCTCAGCCAGGTCGGCGCGCAGCCGGTCGAGCCGCTCGACGGACGCGTCGTCGGTCTCCTTGGCGAGGTGCAGCTCCTCCATCTTGAGCCGGTCGACCGCGCGCCGGAGCACGTCGATCTCGACCGGGCTGGAGTCGATCTCCATCCGCAGCCGGGAGGCCGCCTCGTCAACGAGGTCGATCGCCTTGTCGGGCAGCTGGCGCCCCGAGATGTAGCGGTCCGAGAGCGAGGCCGCGGCGACGAGCGCGCTGTCCTCGATCTCGACCTTGTGGTGCGCCTCGTAACGCTCCTTGAGGCCGCGCAGGATGGCGATGGTGTCCTCGACGGACGGCTCGCCGACGAAGACCTGCTGGAAGCGCCGCTCGAGTGCCGGGTCCTTCTCGACGTGCTCGCGGAACTCGTCGAGGGTGGTGGCCCCGACCAGCCGCAGCTCGCCACGGGCCAGCATCGGCTTGAGCATGTTGCTGGCGTCCATCGCCGACTCGCCCGTGGCCCCGGCGCCCACGACGGTGTGCAGCTCGTCGATGAACGTGACGACCTGGCCGGCGGAGTCCTTGATCTCCTCGAGCACGGCCTTGAGCCGCTCCTCGAACTCGCCGCGGTACTTCGCCCCGGCGACCATCGCGCCGAGGTCGAGCGCGATGAGCCGCTTGCCCCGCAGCGACTCGGGCACGTCGCCGTCCACGATGCGCTGCGCGAGCCCCTCGACGACGGCGGTCTTGCCGACGCCGGGCTCACCGATGAGCACCGGGTTGTTCTTGGTGCGCCGGCTCAGCACCTGCACCACGCGGCGGATCTCGTCGTCGCGCCCGATCACCGGGTCGAGCCGGCCCTCGCGGGCGGCCTCGGTGAGGTCGGTGCCGTACTTGGCCAGGGCCTCGCCGGTGGCCTCGGGGTCCTCGGTCGCCACCTTGGCGCCGCCGCGGAGGTGGTCGATCTGCGCCTCGAGGGCCGTGGCATCCCCCTGGACGGCGCCCTTCTCGAGCAGCGCGAGGAGCAGCACGTCGGTGGAGAGGTAGGTGTCACCGCGCGCCGCCATCAACGTGGAGGCGTGCTGGAGCACCGAGAGCGCGGCCTGACCCAGCCCCGGCGTGCCCACCGTGGCGCCGGTGGTGCGCGGCATCCCGGACAGCACCCCTCGGGCGGTCGCCGCCATCCCCTCTGCCGAGTTGCCGGCCGCGGCGAGCAGCGCGGGCGTGGTGGTGCCCTCCTGCTCGGCGAGCGCCAGGGCCAGGTGGGCGGGGGTGATCTCGGGGTGGCCGGCGGTCTGGGCCGCGCGCTGGGCGACGGCCAGCGCCTCGGCGACCTTGGTGGTGGGCTTCAGCTCCATGCGGGACGCTCTCCTCGGGGCGAGGGATGGGGGTCGGGTTCCTCGGAAGGAACTCCGACAGAGTTGAGTCTATTCCGCTCAAGTCTCGTCGGCGAGCCCGGTCAAGCCTGGATGCCGTGCCGCGGCATCCGCCGAAGGGCGCCGCAGGTGCCCCGTCGGGTCAGCAGGTCGCGGCGAGCGACACGGCCTGGGAGTCGTCCGGGGTCGCGGTCGGCGTGGGCTTGGGCTTGGCCGGCTTCGTCGATGCCGTGGACGACGGGCTGGGCGACGCCGACGTCGACGGGCTCGATGCCGGCTGCTTGAGGCCCTTCTTGACCAGCGCCCGGATCTTGGCGAAGTCGGGGTGGGCCGGGCTCACGACGTCCGCCGTCAGTGGCAGCGAGCGGATCGAGCCGCCCTTCTGGATGCGCAGTGCGAGGTCGACCCACGCCGACAGCTCGTCCCGGGGGATGTCGATGCTCACGTTGTTCTTGACGACCTTGGCCAGCTTCGGGTAGTTCTGCAGCAGCCCCACCGGGTCTGCCTGTTGCATGAGCGCACCGGCGACGCACCGCTGCCGCCGCATCCGGCTGAAGTCGTCGCTGCCTGCCCGGGAGCGGGCGTACCAGAGCGCGTGGTACCCGTCGAGGTGCTGCAGGCCCGGCTCGATGTACTCGTGCTTGGCGATGGTGAACTCGACCCCGCCGGTGGGCGAGGTGTGGCACTCGACGCAGACCTTCTGCTGCACGTTGACGTCGACGCCGCCCATCGCGTCGACCAGCGCCCTGAACCCGCGCAGGTTGATGACGACCGACTGGGTGATGTGCAGCCCGGTGATTCCGCCGATGACGTCGATGGTCGACTGGCGACCCGGGTTCTTGACGCCCGGGAAGAGGTCGGGACGCCCCTCGGCGAGGGTCCAGATGCCGTTCAACAGGCACTGGTCGCCGCAGTTGTAGCCATTGGGGTAGAGGGCGTGCAGGGGGTTGCTCTTGGGGATGGGGACGCGCTCGAGGTTGCGCGGGATGCCGATGAGCACGGTGTCGCCGGTCTTGGTGTTGGTGCTGACCACCATCATCGAGTCGGTGCGAGTGCCCCAGCGGTCCTGGCCGGCATCGGAGCCGATGAGCAGCGTGTTGACCCTGGCCACGTTGGCCCAGGGGTCCTCGGCGGCGGTGTTGGCAAGCGCGACGTTGTGGCGCTCGTTGGGGCCGTCGTTGACGAAGACCTCGTCGATCACCGACGACTGCACGTCGAGGTAGCGCACGGCCATCGCCGAGGGGGCGGCGACGAGGGTGCAGGCCAGGGCGGCGAAGAGCACCCGGCCCCAGCGCCCGCCATGGCGGCGGCGCGGCCAGGACTGCTCGGCAGTGAGCACGATCGAGCCGATCCACAGCACCGCGACGACCATGATGCCGACGCCGACCCACTGCAGCAGCTGCGGCTGTACGGCGATGTCGAGCACCGAGCGCACTAGGCCGCCCGACCCGGCCTTGACGAGCACCCACGCGCCGGCGGCCAGCGAGGCGACGACGAGCAGCCAGCCGAGCACCTTCCAGCGCGTTCCGAGCAGGCCCGCGCCGGGCAGCACGGTGCCCAGGGCGATCCGCCGGTAGTACGCCCCCGGGGGGTAGCGCAGCTCGGCGCGGCTCGACCTGGGCTCGGAGTTCCCCGGCCGCTGCGTCAGGCTCGGCAGCTCTTCGGGCATGGCACCAATCTTCTCGCTGGAACGGGTCGGGGCGCGGTCGATACCACAGGGTGGGCGCCTGACTCGTCGAGGATAGCCGCGAACTCTGGGAAAACGCTGATCGCTGAGGGGCCCTGCGCACGGTGACGTGTCGAAGGACACGCTCGGTTGCGTGATGGAATGACCCATGACCACTGCGACCAGCACCGCCGTCGAGCCCGCCGACCGCCTGCGACAGGTGGCCGTGACCGTTGCCGAGGTCTTCTGCGTGGTGGGGACCCTCGTCGGGGTCGGGGTGATCGGCACCCGGGTGGCGGAGTCCTCCGGCGGCGCCCTGGCGGCCGACGCGACGCTCATCGCCCCCGCGGTGCCCGCCTTCAGCATCTGGACGCCGATCTACCTCGGGCTGGCAGGCTTCACGATCTACCAGTGGCTGCCCACCCAGAGCGCCGAGCCCCGGCACCGCGCCATCGGGTGGCTCGCGGCAGGCTCGATGGTGCTCAACGCCGCGTGGCTGCTGGTGACCCAGCAGGGCTGGATCTGGGTGAGCGTGCTGGTCATGGCCGCCCTGGTGGCCACCTTGGGCCTGCTGGTGCGCCGCCTCGAGGAGCACCCGTCCTACGGACACGGCGAGACAGCGCTCGTCGACGGCACCTTCGGGCTCTACCTCGGCTGGGTCGCCGTGGCCGCCTGCGCCAACGTGACTGCCGCGCTCGTCGCGAGCGGCGTCGACCCGGGTGGCCTGGTTGCCGAGCTCGCGGCTGTCGTCGTGCTGGCGGTGGCGGCCGGCGTCGGGGTGCTGCTCGCCCGCCGGCTCGGGGGCCGTTGGGCCGTCGCGGGCGCGATGGCGTGGGGCCTGCTCTGGATCGCCTGGGGCCGGCTCGTCACCGAGCCGAAGTCGGTCATCGTCGCCCTTGCGGCGGTCGTCGCGGCCGTCGTCGTGCTCGTGGCCGCGGCCCGGATGCACTCCGCGGACCGCTCTGCGGTGCGCAGCTGAGCGAGGGCCGCGGCCAGAACGCGGAGCTTCGGCGAGCGGTAATAGCCCGAGCGGCATCCGAAGTGCTGCGTCCCGCACGGTCCGGCACCGCCAGCTGCGTGCCGCCCGGTGCGGCACCGAGCAAGGTCAGCTCTTGTGGCGCCGCGCGTTGGCCGCGTAGTCGGGCAGCTGCTGCAGCGACCAGCGGTTGCCGTCAGGGTCGCTGAAGAACACGAAGCGCCCCCACTGCAGGTCGGTCACCCCCTCGGCCTGGATGCCGTTCTCGCGCAGCCGGGCGTAGGCGGCATCCGCGTCGGGCACCACCATCTGCAGGTTGTCGAGCGATCCCGGCTCCATCGCGGTCAGCCCGCGGCCGACGGCGATCGAGCAGGCCGACCCGGGCGGGGTCAGCTGCACGAACCGGATCTCCTCGCTCACCGTGTGGTCGTGGTCGACGGCGAAGCCGACCCGCACGTAGAAGTCTCTTGCCCGGTCTACGTCGGTCACGGGCACCATCACCAGCTCAAGTGTCATCTCCATACCGGCGACCTTAGACAGCAATGCGGACAGTTCCGGTCCGCTACCAATGGACCTTCACCGTGCCCTTCATCTGCCTGGATGTCGGGGCGCAGGATGGACCATGGCTGCTCCCACCTCCCCTGTGAACGACCACGCTCTGACCCGTCGCGGCGCCATCACGCTGGCCGCCGCCGCGACCACCGCCGCCCTCGCCGGCCCCGCGTACGCCGACGACGGCCGGCACGGACACCGCGGCCTACCCGACACCGTCGCGCTGCCCGACGGCATCCGTCCCGAAGGCATCGCGTCGGGGCCGGGCACCACCTTCTACGTCGGCTCGGTGTCCGACGGCCGGATCGTCACCGGTGATCTGCGCGGCGGCGGCACCCGGGTGCTGCTCGCCCCCGCCACGGGGCGGTCGCTGCGCGGGCTGTTCTGGGACCGGCGCACCGGACTGGTGTGGGCCGTCGGGAGCCTTGGTACCGACGCCCACGTCTGGGCCGTCGGCGGGCGCAGCGGTGCTGTCGTAGCCGACGTGCTGGTGCCGGGGGGCGGCTTCCTCAACGACCTCGTGGTCACCGAGCGAGCGGTGTGGGTCACCGACTCCCAGGTCGACCGACTGGCGCGAATCGCCCTCACCCGTCGCGGCCTCCCGGGCGGCCCCGGTGCCACCTTCCTGCCCCTCAGCGGCGAGTGGCCGGGCACCGCCCCGAACACCTTCGGCGCCAACGGCATCCGGGAGCTGTCCGACGGGTCGCTCGTGCTCAACCACAGCACCGCAGGTGGCCTGTGGCAGGTGAACCCGCGCACCGGGGTGACGCGCGAGATAGAGGTGCGAGGCGGCCCGCGGCCGGTCAGTGGTGACGGCCTCGTGATTCGCGGGAACACGCTCTACAACGTGCGTGGCAGCGGTGGGTCCGACGTGTCGGTGTACCGGCTGAGGCGCCACAACGGCGCCTGGGTCGCGACCGCGCGGGGGTTGCTCACCGACGCGACGCTTGACGTACCCTCCACCGCCACCTTCGCCGCGGGCTCGCTCTGGGCGGTCAACGCCCGCTTCGGGGTTGCCTCGCCCGACACCGCGTCGTACTGGATCACCCGGCTCGAGACGCACTGACCAGTCACACCGGGCGACAGCACCTCGCCGGTCGAGAGTAGAGAACGCGCCGCGTGGGCCATCGGCCACGCGGCGCGTTCTCTACTCTCGAACAGCTGCCAGGAGGCCGGCTCGAGCGGTCAGCCGTGCACCGGCCGCCACACGACCAATGCCGTGGAGCGGTCGTGCCGCGGGCGCTCACCGAGCCGCGCGGCATACACATCGCCGCTCGGCGAGACCGAGAACACCCGGGTACCACGGCCGCTGGAGGCCTGCATCATGTCGAGCTCGTCGGAGAGCTCGGCCACGCGGTTCCGCAGCGCGACCACCTGGTTCTCGAGCTCGAGGATGCGGGCGATGCCGGGCAGCGAGACGCCCTCCTCCTGCGAGAGCCGCTGCACCTCGCGCAGCAGGGCGACGTCACGCTGGGAGTAGCGGCGGCCGCCGCCACTGGTGCGCGACGGGCTGACCAGGCCGAGCCGGTCGTACTGGCGCAGGGTCTGCGCGTGCATGCCGGCGAGCTGGGCCGCGACCGAGATGACGAAGACCGGGGTGTCGTCGTCGGGGCTGAAGGAGGAGAAGCTCATCCTTGCTGCTCCCCTCAGTTCCCGGCCTGCTCGAACAGGGCGGCGCGTGGGTCGACCTCGGCCTCCTCGGCGCGCAGCGCCTCGACGGCCGTACGGGCGGTATCGGTGAGCCGTTGCGGCACCACGACGGTGACCTTGGCCAGCAGGTCTCCGGTGCCGTGCCGGCCCTTGACCCCGTGACCCCGAACGCGCAGCACCCGGCCGCTGGGCGTGCCCGGTGCGACCTTGACGCGCACCGGGGTGCCGTCGAGGGTGGGCACCGACACCGTGGCACCCAGCGCCGCCTCGGCGAAGGTCACCGGCAGGTCGACGGTGAGGTTGTCGCCGTCGCGGCCGAAGACGGGGTGCTTGTCGACCGTCACGGTGAGGATGAGGTCGCCCTTCGCTGCGCCCGGGTCGCCCTCGGCGCCCTTGCCGCGCAGCCTGATCTTCTGGCCGTCCTTGACGCCCGCCGGCACCTTGGTCGTGATTCGACGACCCTCGGCGGTCTGCAGCGTGACGGTCGCGCCCTCCACGGCATCCCGGAAGCTGAGCGTGGTGCGGGCCTGCACGTCGGAGCCGGCGCGGGGCCCGCGCGGGGCGCCGAACCCGGAGAACGGGTCGGCGCCGGCCCGGCCACCCCGAGCACCGGCCCCGCCGGCCGCCCCGCCGAACATCTGGGCGAGCAGGTCGTCGAGGTCGGGCTGCCCGGCGCCAGCGCCGGGGCCACCGGTCGAGAAGCGCACCCGCGAGCCGTCGCCACCACCGAACGCCGAGAAGACGTCCTCGAAGCCGGCGTTGCCACCGGGTCCCCCGGCGCGGAAGCGGGCACCGCCGTGCGCCATCTGCCGGATGGCGTCGTACTCCTGGCGCTGCTTGGGGTCGGAGAGCACCGCGTTGGCCTCACCGATGTCCTTGAAGCGCTTCTCGGAGCCGGCGTCGCCGGAGTTCTGGTCGGGGTGGTGCTTGCGCGCGAGCTTGCGGTAGGCCTTCTTGATGGCGGCCTGGTCGGCATCCTTGGGGACGCCGAGGATCGCGTAGAAGTCCTTCTCGAACCAGTCCTGGCTGGCCATCGGCGCCTCCTTTCAGATGTGTGGGGGTACTGGGGTCACTCGGGGTCGGCCACCGCGACCCGGGCGGGTCGCAGCACCTGCTCACCGGCACGGTAGCCGGGCTGGAGCACCGTGACGACCGTCGTGGCCGTCACGTCGGTCGGCAGGTCGTCGTCACCGGCCGGCCAGGGCGCGTGCATCAGGGCCTCGTGCTCCATCGGGTCGAACGGCTCGCCCTTGGTGCCGAAGCGGGTCAGGCCGTACTTGCCGAGGGTGGCCTCGAGCTTGTCGGCGATCGCCGCGAACGGGCCCTCGACGAGGTCGCCGTGGTCGCGGGCGGCCTGGATGTCGTCGAGCACCGGCAGCACCGACTCGAGCACGTCGCGGACG